>Ga0196905_1000211_pt1 | contig 23253 bp, 31 predicted proteins | sample CB_VirMetaG_3_FD_169098 | JGI IMG/M metagenome (GOLD analysis project Ga0196905, IMG submission 169098) | Freshwater to marine saline gradient viral communities from Chesapeake Bay - CB_1508_1S Viral MetaG (v3) (version 3) | ecosystem: Environmental > Aquatic > Marine > Coastal | place: USA... | reverse complement strand
GGGGCGGGGAGGGGGGTATGACGCTACGCTATATGGGGGAACCCTCCCAGATACAAAATAGTAAAAATTTCAAGCTACCATTCACTGTATTTAATTAGTAAAATTAACGAGAAAATGACGATAGATAACTTCTTGTTTTTATTACTGTTTATTATTACTTTGTCTTAGACATAAAATGGACAGCTTGATGCGTAGCATGAACAGATTGACACGAAGTGTGAAACGAACAGAACGATACGAAGTATGATAATACCACCACAGATTTTTTTTCGTTATATTTATCGCTATCCCAAAATAGTTCTTGACTTTTGCTTAAAAATATGCTATAATATTAATATATAATTTAATGCGAAGCATAAGGAATATGTTAGTAACAGAAGAAGAAGAAAAAGAAATAAGAAGAAATAAGAAAACAAGGAAGGTTTGGAAGAGAAATAATAAGAAGAAAAACAAAAAAGACTCATATATCTAATTAGAGAGGGGCGCTATGTCCTTAAAAAAAGGAGGTGATCCATGCCTAAAGTAGGTAGCAAGCATTATTCTTATTCGCCGAAAGGAATTGCTATGGCTAAAGCCGCAGCTAAAAAGAAAGGAGTAAAAGTTCAGTACGGAAATAAAAAAAATAAAAAGAAAAGCAAGTAACACCCTTCCTTTATTAGGAGATCCTTATATGATTAAAAAACTACTGGTTAACATTCGTTACTTGTTAGCACCAGCCTCGATTAGTTTGGCACTCTACGGAGTAGCTCAAGGAGGTGCATTGTCGTGGCTTGGTGTATTTATGCTTGGTGCAGCTATCATAGTTGACACGTTAGTAAAAAGACAAACTAAAGGCGCAGGGTTTGACGAGAACGGTGAGACCAACGGTATAGCTTGGTTTCAAAATACCGTTATGTACGTCATGCTTCCACTGTTTATCTGCCTACAGGTTGCACTGGCCGTTCAGGTCAATGCGTTTATGGCAGGGTCAACATCACTAACGGAACTGATCGGTTGTACTCTCTCCGCAGGTATCTTTCTTGGTATCGGCATTATTTACGGTCATGAGCTAGCCCATACTAAGGGCTTTAGTTTTATTATAGCTAGACTCATGATGGCTCTAAGTGGTAAGGCGCACTTCTGCTATGCTCACGTCTATAATCATCACTTAGAGTTGGGACACCAAGATGACCCAGCAACATCTCCTCGTGGCCGTACCCTATACAAGCACTACCCTTTATCAGGGCTAGGGCAAAGCAAATTCTTATTTCAAATGGAAAAGCAACGCCTTGAAAGACTTGGCAAACCCTTCCTGTCCCTGAATAATAGATGGTTGACTGGATACGCTATGTCATTGCCTACAATCTTCTTGTTCTGGTTTGTAGGTGGTTGGGTAGGTATGGCAGTCTTAGCTACTATGTGGTTAATTAGTAATTTTGAACTAGAAACATTAAACTACTTGGAGCATTATGGTCTTTACAGAGAAAAGGGTCAGCCAATTGATTATCGTCATTCTTGGGATAACTCTACTGCATTCTCATCTTGGTTCTTTATCGAGATTGGAAGGCAGGGTGACCACCACGACAGAGGTGAGACGCACTTCTGGGAGCTAGATGAAGTAGGAGCACCAAACACAGGACATGGTTACTTTCAACTATTTGCACTTGCTTTAATGCCAAAAGTATTTTTTAAGATGATTAATGAATACTTAGACAAGTGGGATAATGAAATGGCATCGGAGGGTGAGCTAAAGATTGCTCATAGCGTTAAATGAAGATTGCTATAGTTATTGTACTTATACTTGGTTTAGATGGAACAGTAGAACATAAAACTGTAGTAGAAGATAAATGCCCAGACATGAATGCAATAGCAAGTCAACTAAAAAAAATGAAGGAAGCAGGGGCTATATTAGATTATGGTGCTGCTTGTATTCCTGCTCAATTTGAAGGTACTCAGATATAAATGAAAGAATGTTTAAACTCAAATGGCGACTGGTGTTTCTTTGCATTAGTTGCTTGTTTTTGTGTAGCTGTGTTTGTAGCTACACTAGTAATATTAACATAAAAGTAACTCAGGAGTAAATAAGTGGTAGATTATTATAGAGGTAGCGGATACGATAAAAAGTATTTAAGCGCTATAAAAAGCGGTGCAACACGAGATGAACTAAATGACATGGCTACTGGTGATATGCGAAAAGCTCTAGAGCAAGCTAGTTATGTTGTACCAGTAGGTATGGGTGCAAATGCTCTAAGATTAGCTTACAAAGCGTATACAGCTGGAAAGAAAGCCATTGGATTAGCTAAGACAGGTCAAAAAACTGTTCAGGCAGCAAGTCAAGCCAGAAAAAATAAATTAATTACTGCTGGTGAACAACGTGCTATAAATAGAGAAGCTGCTTTAAAAGCGCAACGAGCTGCTAATCGAGCTAAAACTGCACAAAAAAAAGCTAACACAGCTGGCAAGATGGCTGTGGGTGCAGGAGCTGTTGGATTAGTAGCAAATTCAATAAGTAAATCAGGAACTAAACCTACTGGCCCTACTACTAAAGAACCTAAATTAGCTCCTAGTCCTAATACTCCTGGTGGTAATATTGGTCGTACATTAACTAAATATGATGGTAAAGCTAGAGTTGCACCTAAACCTCAAGATAATACTAAAAAGAAAAAGAAATACGGCAAGTCTGGCATGGGTATGGAAGCATATCAAAGGCGTACAGGATCAAAACGCTAATGCAAGATAAGATTACCAGCTAGAAATGTCAGACAAATACTTTAAGTGAGGCTAGATGTATAAAACTGCCATTTACATTAAATGGAATGATGCTTGTGAAGGCGACACTATGGAGGATGTCCATATGCTACAGTGTATACAGGAAGTTATGGGTTTTCTAGTTGATAAGGATATGGAAGGTAACTACTACGTTGCCAGAGACTACAACACAATAAACGAAGAATCTGAAAACCAGAGGTTTGAAAAGGTTATTCGTATACCAGAAGCCTACATCATAGAAAAAAAATTCTTTGAATTATGATACAAATGTTAATAGCACCAATAGCTGAGATAGCTAAAAGTTGGGTAAATGGAAAAGTAGAAGCCAATAAAGCTAAAAATGAAGCTAACCTTGAAATAGCAAAAGCTAAAACTGAAATAGCTAAGAAGGTAGCAGCAGGTGAGCTGGAGTGGAATCAGGCAATGGCTGAAGCTAGTGCTAGTAGTTGGAAAGATGAGTGGCTAACTATTCTAGTTTCTATACCACTTATCTTAGCATTTACTGGTAATGAAGATGTAGTTATGAAAGGCTTTGCTGCATTAGAACAAATGCCTGACTTTTACAAAACAGCGGTGGGTGTTGTATTTGCTGCATCTTTTGGTATTCAATCCATTAAAAATATTATGAAAAAATAAATGACTGACGAAAAAGCAGTTCCCACACGTAGGGGTAGACCGCCTAAGAAAGCCATCCAAGCAATAAAGAAACCCGGTAAAGTAGGAAGACCTGCTGGTGATGCAGCAGCTATAGCGGAATACAAAGCTAGACTTCTTGCCTCACCTAAGTCTCGTAAAGTTCTTGACTCTATTCTAAATGCGGCACTTGATGATGATCACAAGAATCAAGCAGCAGCATGGAAACTACTAGTTGATAGACTTATGCCTTTGTCTTACTTTGATAAGGATAAGATGGGTGGTGGTAAGTCATCAGTAAACATTACGATTACTAGTGTAGGTGGTGAGACTACTATTATTGGTGAAAAAGAACAAGATGATATTGAAGGCGAATACATAAATTTAAATCAAGAGATAATAGATGAGTGATTGGAATTTAAAAAATTTAATTGATAGGATCTTTAGTGGTACAATTTTTTCAGACCCTGCTGAAGATAGTACAGAAAAATTATCTGCTGAAGATAGCACAGGAGAATTACCTGCTAAAGATAGTACAGAAAAAGTACCTGATAATTCAACTATTGAAAAAGTCCTAGATGGTATATTAGTTAAGGAAGGTGGTTTTCAAATAAGTTCTAAAGATAGAGGAAACTATAACTCTAAAGGGCAGTTAGTAGGCACTAATCTTGGTATATCAGCACCTGTCTATGAAAAATATATTGGTAGAGTTCCTTCTGTTTATGATATGAAAAATATAACAGAAGAAGAAGCTAGGGATATATACAGAAAAAATTATATAACACCTGTAACTAAAAACTTAGGTATATCAGAAGATTCTCCTGTTTTTGAACAAGTAGTAGATATGGTAGTTAATCACGGATATGGGAATACTGTTCCAATTGTTCAAAGGGCATTAGGTGGTATTAAAGTAGATGGCATATCTGGTAAAATGACTAGAGCAGCTATTTCAAAAGCTATAAAAAATGACCCTGTTGGTTTTAATAATAGGTTAGTAAATAAAAGAGTAGATTTTTACAAAGCTATTGTTAAAAGTACACCAGACAAACAGAAATTTATACGCGGTTGGTTAAATAGAGCAACTTCTTTTATTAAGTGAGTACAGACCTAAACATCAAACTGTTACCGTGGCAGCAAGAAGTTTGGGACAGTAAAGCTAGATTTAAAGTAGTAGCAGCAGGTAGACGTACAGGTAAATCAAGACTCGCTGCTTACTTACTTATATTCTATGCACTACAAGTAAAGTCTGGTCATGTGTTCTATGTAGCACCAACACAAGGGCAGGCTCGTGACATTATGTGGCAGAACCTACTTGAGATAGGACATCCTGTTATCAAAGGTAGTCACATTAATAACTTACAGATTACACTTATCAATGGTGCAACTATATCATTGAAAGGTGCTGACAGACCAGAAACAATGCGTGGTGTGTCATTAAAGTTTCTAGTAATGGATGAGTACGCAGACATGAAGTCTAGCGTATGGGAACAAATCCTAAGACCAGCGTTGGCTGACCAAAAAGGTACAGCCCTGTTTATTGGTACACCTATGGGTCGTAACCACTTTTATGACTTGTACAAATACGCAGAAATAAAAGAAGATAATGAGTATGAGTGCTGGCATTTTACTTCCTATGATAACCCATTACTAGACCCTAAGGAAATAGATGCAGCTAAGAAGTCAATGTCTAGCTACGCATTTAGACAAGAGTTTATGGCTTCATTTGAAGCACAGGGTTCCGACCTATTTAAGGAAGAATGGATAAAGTACGATGATGAAGAACCTGAGATAGGCAACTATTATATAGCTATTGATATGGCTGGCTTTGAGGAAAGCTCTAAAAGTAAAAAGTCTAGGCTTGACGATACAGCAATAGCAGTAGTTAAAGTTAATGAAAATGGATGGTGGGTAGCTGACATTATACATGGCAGATGGACATTTGAAGAAACAGCTAACAAGATATTTGATGCTGTAGAGGAATATGAACCAGCAGCAGTAGGTATTGAGAAAGGTATTGCTAGACAAGCAATTATGTCTCCACTTACTGATTTAATGAAAAAACGTAATAAATTTTTTCGTGTAGAAGAATTAACACATGGTAATAAAAAGAAAACCGACAGAATAGTAGCAGCACTACAAGGTAGATTTGAACATGGTGCTATTACTATTAATAGTGGGTCTTGGAACTTAGAATTCTTAGATGAGTTATTTCAATTTCCTAATAAACAAGTCCATGATGACTTGATAGATGCGCTGGCTTACATTGACCAGTTAGCAAACATTTCTTACTACTATGACTTTGAACAAGATAACTTTGAAGTATTAGATCCAATAGCAGGATATTAAAACATGGCATTAGATGAAGATAAAGTATTTAATGAGACACTTGAATCATGGGTGATGAACAAGTGTGACCAATGGCGTGACCACTACGAAAGTAATTATGCTGAAATACATGATGAATACTATCGTATATGGCGTGGCATTTGGAACAAGCAAGACTCTATGCGTGAGTCTGAGCGTTCTAAGATTATATCACCTGCTACACAGCAAGCAGTAGAATCATCAGTCTCAGAAATTGAAGAAGCTACATTTGGTCGTGGTAAATTTTTTGATATTAAGGACGACTTACAAGACCCTAATCCTGAAGATGTAGCTTTCCTGCGTAATCAACTACAGGAAGATATGCACTTTGCTAAGACTCGTAGTAGTGTAGCTGAGTGTCTTATTAACGCTGCTGTATTTGGTACAGGCATAGCTGAACTTGTATTAGAGGAAGTTACAGAGCTTACTCCTGCAACTCAACCTGCTCCTGAAACAGATATGATGGCAGTAGGTGTAATGAAGCGGGATAGATTTGTAGTTAAGTTACACCCTATCATGCCACAAAACTTCCTGATTGACCCACTTGCTACTGATATTGATAGTGCCTTAGGTGTAGCTATTGATAAGATGGTTTCTTACCATCAAGTACAACAAGATATTGATTCAGGTATTTATCGTGATGTAGACGTAAGCACTATTTCTTCTGATCCAGAGTTAGAAGATGCTAGTGAAATATCTTTATTATATCAAGACGATATGGTACGCCTTACTAAATACTACGGACTTGTACCTTCTCATCTACTAAAGAATATAACTGAAGATGGAGAAGTAGAAGATATTATAGATTACGATAAAGATAAAAGCTATACAGAAGTTATTATGGTTATTGCTAACGGAGACACTATCCTTAAGATAGAAAAAAATCCGTACATGAAACAAGACCGCCCTGTAGTTGCATTTTCTTGGGACTTAGTACCATTTAAGTTTTGGGGTCGTGGTATTTGTGAAAAGGCTTACAACAGTCAAAAAGCATTAGACACAGAGCTACGTGCTCGTATTGATGCTCTAGCCCTTACAGTTCACCCTATGATGGCTGTTGATGCATCTCGTATGCCTCGTGGTGCTAAGTTGGATATTAGACCCGGAAAGACTATTTTAACTAATGGCAGCCCATCTGAAGTATTGCAACCTTTTAATTTTGGTAGTTTAGATGCTACATCATTTAACCAAGCAGCTGTTCTTCAGACGATGGTACAACAGGCTACAGGAGCAATTGATTCTGCTGGTATTCCCGCATCAATAAATGGAGAAGGTACGGCAGCAGGAATGTCAATGGCTTTGGGAGCTATTATTAAACGACATAAGCGTACATTGATTAACTTCCAAGAGAATTTCTTGATTCCGTTTATTGAGAAAGCAGCTTGTCGTTATATGCAGTTTGCCCCAGAACTATATCCAGTTAAAGACTACAAGTTTGTAGCTACTAGTACTCTTGGTATTGTTGCTCGTGAGTATGAAGTAACACAGTTAGTACAATTGTTACAAACCATGTCTCCTGAGTCTCCAATGTATCCAATGTTAGTAGAATCTATTGTGGATAACATGGGCTTATCTAACAGAGAGCAGATTATTGCTGCCATGCGTCAGGCTAATCAACCTAACCCAGAACAACAACAACTACAACAAATTCAGTTGCAAATGCAAATGCAGTCGGCTCAGGCACAGCTTGAAAATATACAAGCACAAACAGCAGAGATTGTATCTAGAGTACAACAGAATCAAGTAGAAACTCAACTACTTCCAATAGAAGAAGAAACTAGACGTATAGCTGCATTAGCTAAGAATATGCCTATGGATGAGTTTGAAAGACTTGTTGAGTTTGCAAAATTAGAGCTTAAAGAAAAAGAGCTTGACACTAAAGAACAAATAGTGCAGTTGCAAATGCAAAAGAAATAACTTGACTTTTTAGTAAAAATATGGTATAATATATATTAGCACATAATAAGGAAAATGTCAACACAAATAACACCTGAATTACAAAAATATTACGAAGATTATGCTGATTTGTTTATGACTGAAGGTTGGAAGACTTTTCAGGAAGATATACAAGAAGCAGCAAACACAATCAATATTATGTCCATAAAGGACGCCAAAGACCTGCACATTTCGCAAGGCAAACTTGACATCTTTTATAGACTACTCAACTGGCAAAACTCAATCGAGAACGCCTACGAGGAACTTCTCCAAGAGGAGAAAGAGGGTAGCAGTCAATGAGGAAACTTTACGACTTCACCTGCTCCAACGACCACACTACAGAACATTACATAGACTCTGAGACTAGAGAAGTGCTATGCCCTGTATGTGGTAACACCGCAACGCGGATAATTTCCCAAGTCTCTTTCAAACTTGATAATACTTTTCCTAAGTATTCAATGAAGTGGGCTAAAGATCACGAGAAAGCCGCAAATCTTAAACACTAAAGCAATCCACAATACTTATAAAAGTACGGAGACATTAAAATGGCTACAATACTAGACCCTCTTGATGGTCAACAGCAAGAGCTAAATCTACAAGATGACGAAGAATTAGTTTCTTTGTTTGATGAAGAGCCTGCTGAGGAAACTCAGGCAACAGAGCAAAAAGAAGAACAAGAAGAAACTAAGCAAGAATCAACTATACCAGAAAAGTACCGAAACAAACCTGTTGAAGAGATTGTTCGGATGCACCAAGAAGCTGAGAAACTTCTAGGTCGTCAAAGTTCTGAAGTTGGTGAACTTCGTAGAATTGTAGATGACTTTATTAAGACAAAGGTCAATGAAGCTAAAAAAGAAAGTGTTAATAACGATTCAGACACTGAAATAGATTTTTTTGATAACCCTAGAGAAGCTGTAAATAAAGCTATATCTAGCAGCGAAGAAATACAACAGATGAAAGAACTACTTGCACATCAGAAACAGCAAGAAGTTCTTAGTAAAATATCTGCTACACATCCGGACTATGTAGAGATTGTACAAGATGCGTCTTTCATAGACTGGGTTAAAGGTTCGCCTGTTAGAGTAGAGCTGTTACAACGAGCTGACAAGTATGACTTTGATGCTGCTAATGAATTACTTTCTAGCTGGAAAGAGAGAAAGGACTTTGTTATTAAAGCAAAACAAGTAAACGAGAAAGATCGCAAGCAACAGATAAAAGCAGCATCCACTGGTGGTAAGGGTTCAGCAGAGCCTCCTTCAAGAAAAATATATAAAAGGTCTGATATAGTCAATTTAATGATTAAAGACCCAGAACGCTATAGAGCAAATGTCGATGAGTTTGACAGAGCCTATAGAGAGGGAAGGGTTAAATAACTTTTTACTTTTATCTTATAGGAGATATATACAATGGCTGGTTTAGGTAACTCTAATCACGTCACTCCAACTAATGCGGATGCTTTTGTCCCTGAGATTTGGTCTGACGAAATCGCTGCGGCTTACAAGTCTAATCTTGTAATCGCTAATCTAGTAAAGAAAATGAATCATATTGGCAAGAAAGGTGATACTATTCACATTCCTAAGCCTGTTCGTGGTTCAGCTACTGCTAAAGCAGAGCACACTCAAGTAAACCTAATCGTTGGTGCTGATACAGACTTCACAGTTTCTATCAACAAGCACTACGAGTATTCTCGTTTAATTGAGGACATTACTTCTGTTCAAGCTCTACCTTCTCTTCGTTCTTTCTACACAGAAGATGCTGGTTATGCTTTAGCTCGTCAAATCGATTCTGACTTGGGTACTCTAGGTAGCTCTTTGTCAGGTCGTTACTACATGGATAGCTCAACTAACTTGACAGCTTATGCTGCTGACACAGTTGTTGCTGCTGACGTGTTCACTGACTTAGGCTTCCGTCAAGCTATTCAAGAGCTTGATGATGCTGACGTACCTATGGACAATCGTTTCATGGTTGTTCCTCCTTCAGTTAAGAAGGATATTCTAGGTATTGACCGTTTTAACTCTTCTGACTTCGTTGGTGGTCGTCCAGTAGAGAACGGTTTGCTTGGTGACATTTACGGCGTTAAAATCTATGTATCTACTAACCTACCTGAAGTTGAGTCTGCTGCTGAAAACGCTGCAAACGGTCGTGTTGTAGGTGCTATATTGGGTCATCGTGATGCGTTTATCCTTGCTGAGCAAATGGGTGTTCGTGTTCAGACTCAATACAAACAAGAGTATCTAGGTGATTTGATGACTGCTGATACAATCTACGGGGTTGCAGAACTTCGTGATGGTGCAGCAGTTCAAATCGTATTTGCTTCTGACGCTACACCAGCAACAGCAGCACCTTAATACTTTAGTGTATATGGACAGGGGTGGTAATAAACTGCCCCTTTCCTTTACATAGGATACCAATATGAGTTTAAACCAAATAGACCCTATAGAGTATGGTAAGCTACTGAGTAAGGTAGAGTCTTTAGAGGAAAAAGTAGTCTCTATGGAAGCTGACCTAAAACAATTATTGGCTCTAGCCAACAAGTCACGGGGTGCTTTTTGGGTAGGACTAAGTGTAGCTAGTTTCGTAGGAGCTTTAGCTACTATTATATTTAGAAAAATTCTAGGGTAGAGTAGATGGCAATATATAGAGGCATAGGTGGTGCAGGTGATTCTACTACAGACGTTACAGTAAATATAATTACTGAGAAAGCTACGGAAGCAGCAGCTTCGGCTGCATCAGCAGCAACATCAGCAACCAACGCTTCTAACTCGGCATCAGCCGCTAGTACATCTGCTACCAATGCAAGCAATAGTGCTTCTAATGCAAGCACTTCGGAAACAAACGCTAGTGCATCTGCTAGTGCTGCCGCAACAAGTGCTAGTAATGCGGCTACATCTTATGATAACTTTGACGATAGATACTTAGGTGCTAAAGCATCTGACCCAGTATTAGACAATGATGGTGATGCTTTAATAACTGGTGCTTTATATTTTAACACAACCAGTAACAAAACTTTTATTTACAACGGTACATCGTTCCAAGGTGTTAGTCCTGACCTTGTTCAAGATTTAACTCCACAACTAGGTGGTAATCTTGATCTTAATTCTAGTGACATTACTGGCACAGGCAACATTGACATCACAGGCAATGTCACTGCAACAGGCGATTTCACAGGAAATGTCACAGGGAATGTTACAGGAAATGTTACAGGAAATGTGACAGGAGACCTTGCAGGAAATGTCACAGGGAATGTTACAGGAAATGTTACAGGAAATGTGACAGGAAACCTTACAGGTGATGTCACTGGTACTGTTTCTGATATTTCTAACCACGATACAGATGCTCTTTCTGAAGGCACAACTAACCTGTACTACACAGATGAGCGAGTCGATGACAGGGTAAACAATCTTCTAGTTGCGGGTGGAAATGTATCTCTTACCTATGATGATGTCGCCAACACTTTAACAATCAACTCAACAGATACTGGTATTTTAAATGTTGTTGAGGATACAACACCACAGCTTGGCGGTAACTTATCGACTAATAGTTACGATATCCAGTTTGAAGACAACGATGTAGCATCATTTGGCACAGGTGGCGACTTACAAATTTACCACGATACGCTTAACTCTTACATTTCTGAGGGTGGAACTGGCAATCTTTATCTAGGCTCTAATGGAAACATTGAATTATTTAAGCATCTGTCCACAGACAGGATGGCAAAATTCATTACTGATGGTGCAGTTGAACTTTACCATGCTAATTCTAAAAAGATTGAAACAACCGCATCTGGTGTAACTGTTACAGGCACTACCACTGCTACAACATTTAGTGGTGACTTGAATGGCACGATTAATACTGCTACAACAGCTACAACACAAACGGCAGGAACAAACAATACAACAGTAGCAACTACAGCATACTCTGAAACAGCGGCTAACAATGCGGCAGTCGCTTTAGCAATCGCATTAGGCTGAGGTAAACATGGCAAACGCATTTAAGGTAAAAACATTTGACGGGTCATCAACAGCGGCAAACACCGCTATGACGATTTACACCTGTCCTGGGTCAACGGAAACAACGATCATCGGTATGTCCATTGCAAACATTGGTACATCACAGTGTTTGGTAGATGTGATCTTGGAGAGCGACACAGTTGACGTAGAGACTAACCAAACGGTGTTTATTGTCAAGGCCGCACCAGTACCAGTTGGTAGTAGTTTGATTGTTGTTGGTGGTGACCAAAAGGTTGTCATGCAACCAACGGATGTTATAAAGGTTGAGTCTGACACTGCCAACTCTGTTGATACAACATTAAGCATCTTGGAGATCTCTTAATGTCTTATGTAGGTAAAGAACCACAGCCTAAGTTTCTAGGTCAAGTTGATGACCTTACTGTTGCAGGTGATGTTAATGTTGACACCAATACTCTGGTGGTTGACAGCGCGAATAATCTAGTAGGTATTGGAACGAGTAGTCCTTCGGAAAAACTACAAATTCAGGAGGGAGCAAGTTCTACTTTGTTGCTTGGTTATTCTGATGGTGTTGGTGTTGGATACCGTTTGCGTTCAAACGTAAGCACAACACTTGATAATGGCTTCCTTATTGAGTATAATGATGGGACTGACCTTTACCGTGTTGACCATGATGGCGGTACCGGTTTTCATGCTTGGTATATGGGCGGCTCAGAACATATGCGTATCGACTCCGATGGTCGGTTACTAGTGGGGAAAACATCGTCTAATTATTTAAGTGCAGGATTCGAAGTTAACCCTGTTACATCCACAAGTAGTTCAGTCTACATTACAAAAAATACAACTGGTGCTGCTTGTTTATATATGCTTCGCACAAGTGCTTCAGGTGATGGGGCTATGATTTATTTTGCTCAAAATAGTACCACAGAAGGTAATATCTCTGTTTCTGGCACAACCGTATCCTATAACGGTGGTCACTTATCCCGTTGGTCACAACTTACTGACGGAACAAAAGACGAAACCATTGTCAAAGGTACAGTCTTAACCAACCTAGACCAGATGGCTATATGGCATCACGAAGCAACAGAAGATAAAGAAGCCTACACCGAAGATAACGAGCAGCTTAACTGTATGGCTGTTTCGTCTGTTGAAGGCGATACAAACGTGGCAGGTGTGTTCGTCAACTGGGATAACGATGATGAAGATGGATTCAACGACATGAACATCGCAATGACAGGCGATATGGTGATCCGTATTGCTCAAGGTATAACCGTACAGCGTGGTGATCTACTCATGTCAGCAGGTGACGGTACAGCCAAACCACAGGGTGATGACATTGTACGTTCTAAGACAATTGCAAAGGTCACCTCAACTCATGTTTCACATACATACGATGACGGGTCATATCTTGTACCGTGTGTAGTGATGGCTTGTTAAGGAGACAGAATGGCATATCTAGGCAAAACCCCTTCACAAGCAGTACGTCAGCGTTACTACTTTACAGCCTCTGGTGGGGAGACTAGCCTTTCAGGTGCTGATGACAACGGCAACACACTCACCTTTACTGACGGCGCATACGTTGATGTCTATCTCAACGGTTTACTCTTGGTTGCAGGGACTGATTACAACACCTCTACAGTCAACACTATTGGTGGACTGACAGCACTGTCTGCATCAGACGTTGTTGAACTTGTTGTCTATGACACCTTTGCGGTATTCGGTGGTGAGGTGCAGGGTGACTTTACAGTTACTAATGGCGACCTTATAGTAGACGATGGTGATTTTTCGATTGGACAAAACCTGAAGTTCAACTCAGGTTATGGTTCAGCCGCAACAGCATATGGTTGTCGTGCTTGGGTAAATTTTGATGGCACTGGTACAGTTGCTATTCGTGCGAGTGGTAATGTGTCTAGTATTACTGATTTAGGTACTGGTCAGTATCAAGTAAACTTTACGACTGCAATGCCTGATGCTAACTACGCGATTGTGTTTTCTGGGTATGGAAACTCAGCCAGAAATACTACAACAACAAATATTGCATCATCGTCAGCAGCGTATCTTTTCGTCTATACAGACTCAACAAGTACATTTATTGATGCCGGAAGTTCTTATGCCGCCGTATTCCGCTAGGAGAAAACCATGAACTATCGTATTATTTTTCCCAACGACGAAGGAGCCTAATCATGAGTAAGTCGCGAGACATAGCGGACGGAAAATTTAGCGGCGATCTGGAAGCGGCTGGTAACTTAAAATTCGACTCAGGCTACGGCTCAGTTGCTACTGCATACGGCTGCCGTGCTTGGGTAAACTTTAAAGGCACTGGTACTGTGTCTATTCGTGATAGTGGGAATGTGTCGAGTATTACTGATAATGGTACTGGAGACTACACAGTGAACTTTACGACTGCAATGTCTGATGCAAATTATGCAACTGAAATTTCTGGTGACGCTTATAGAACAAGAATATCCGTTTACGCTGCGGCTGGAACAACATCGTCATCACCACGACTTACTACATGGAACTCAAGTAGTGTTGTAGCAGACAGCGCCGATGTGAATGTGGTTTTCTTTCGCTAATCAAATTTAATTTTTAACTAAGGAGTAACTAAATGTCTGATAAGCGCATAATTTTTCCTACGGATGACGGCGGCGTGGCGGTCATTGTTCCTGCTGATTGTGGATTAACTATTGAGGAAATCGCTGCTAAAGACGTACCAGCAGGTAAGCCTTACAAGATCGTAGACGTAGCAGATATTCCTACCGACAGAACTTTTAGAGATGCTTGGGAGTATCAAGAATGATTACGATTAACTTTGACAAAGCTAAGGACATAACTAAGGATAGATTACGACAAGAACGTAAGCCTAAGTTAGAAGCATTAGACATTCAATACATGCAAGCACAGGAATCTGGTGCAGATACTACTGAAATAGTAATTAAGAAACAGCAACTTCGTGACGCACCTACACAGGTAGACGCTATGACTACTGTAGATGAACTAAAGGCTGCATCACTGCCAGATGTAGGAGTATAAATGGCAGAACGCGACCAAAGATTAGCTAGAGCAGGTGTCTCTGGGTACAACAAACCTAAACGTACTCCGAATCATCCTACAAAATCTCACGTAGTGGTTGCCAAAGAAGGTGATCAGGTAAAGACTATCCGATTTGGTCAACAAGGTGTCAAAGGCTCCCCGAAGAAATCTGGTGAGTCTTCTTCTTATCGTAAGCGTAGAGAGGCTTTTAAAGCTAGACATCAATCCAATATTAAGAAAGGTAAGATGTCCGCAGCTTACTGGGCAGATAAGGTGAAATGGTAATGAAAACATATTTAGATGTAGTAAATAACGTACTGAAGCGTTTAAGAGAACGCACAGTCTCAACAGTAAACGAATCAACTTACTCTACGCTTATTGCAACCTTAGTTAATGATGCTAAGGAAACAGTGGAAAACTCTTGGTCATGGTCTGGTCTTAGAAATACTCTTACTGCTACTACAGTAGCTGACACATTTAACTATGAGTTGAATGGTACGCTAAACAGACTAACAGTATTAGATGTAGTTAATGATACTGCTAACCATTTTATGCACTATAGAACTGCCCACGAGTTTAATAATTTTTTCCTTAATTCAGGAACAACAACTAAAGGTACACCACTTTATTACTCGTTCAATGGTATAAGTATAGATGGTGATACTCAAATAGATATATACCCAATACCAGATGGTGTTTATACGTTACGCTTCAACGTAGTGTTGCGTACAGATGATGTAACTGATGATTCTGATACGTTCTCTATCCCTACTAAACCTATTGAGTTATTAACTTATGCTATGGCTGTAGAAGAACGTGGTGAAGATGGTGGAATCAATCCAGTATCCGCTTACGCTAAAGCTAACAATGCCTTGCAGGATGCTATTAGTTTAGACGCTGCTAAACATCCAGAGGAGACAATCTGGTATGAAAGCTAGGACTGTATTAATTGAGAACTTACCTACAACTACAGGTACTTTATACACAGTACCACCTAATATTAGAGCAAAGTGGATACTAGCTTTCGTATCAAATGGCACAGGTTCTACAATTAGTAACATACATATAAATATTGAGAATGGTGTTACCATTACAGTATTAGGTTCAAAGTCATTAGGCTCTGGAGACTATGTACAATTAGAACAAAATGGTGGTTATGTAATGTTAGAATCCGGCTACAAGATTACAGGTAGCGCAAGTAGTACAGGTATATCATGTATCTTAACATTTGAAGAATTACCATTCCTAGTGAGTACAGCATAATGGCAAAACCTTTAGTAACAGCATCATTAGTAGCACCAGCTTTCTTAGGTTTGAACACCCAAGAATCAAGTGTTGCTAATGATCCTAGATTTGCTTTGGAAGCTAATAATTGCGTCATAGATGAGTTTGGTAGAATAGGTGCTAGAAAAGGTTGGATATATCGTACTACTAGTGGTGGCACAGGTACTAACCTTTTGGGTATGCATCCATTCATAGATGTTACTGATACTAAGACCATAATCTCATGGAATTCTACTGGTTTTTATAAAGGGTTTACTACACTTAGTTCCTTGTCTGTAACAACTACTGACACAATCAGTGCAGGTAATTGGCAGGCAGTAACATTAAACGATAGAGCTTACTTTTTTCAAGGTGGCTACAAGCCATTATACTATACTAACGAAACAACAGCAGATGAGTTTGAGGCTATAGAAAACCATGCTGATTATGATGGTACAGCACCAAAAGCTAATATATGTATGTCTGCATTTGGTAGGCTATGGGCTGCTGATACACCTACTAACAAGACCACAGTATACTTCTCAGACCTACTCAATGGAGCTAAGTGGGGTTCTGGCAGTGCAGGTAGCCTAAACGTAGCAGGTGTACTTCCTAAAGGCTCTGATGTAATTACAGGGCTTGCTGACCATAATGGATACTTAATTGTATTCTGTCGTAATAATATTATTATTTACGCTGATGAAGATAGCTTTCAAGCTAGTTTTGATGTCAACACTTTAACCTTATTGGAAGTTATTAGTGGCGTAGGTTGTATTGCTCGTGATTCAATACAGAGCTTAGGCAATGATATAGTGTTCCTATCTTCTACTGGCTTACGTTCTTTAGGTCGTGTTATACAGGAAAAGTCACAACCACTAAATGACATATCAAAGAATGTACGAGATACGTTCATGGACATTGTAAACAGGGAATCAAACTTTGACTTGATTAAGTCAGTATACTTTCCTGAAAGTGCTTTTTATCTAATTAGTTTACCTGAAGCACAGACACAATTTGTGTTTGATACTAGGGGTACGCTTGAAGACTCTTCACTTCGTGTAACGACATGGAATAACTTAGACCATACAGATTATGTTTATGACGCTAAAGCTAAGGCGTTATACTTAACACAGGCAAACGGTATAGCTGAATACACAGGTTACCAGGACAATGGTGTAGGCTATACTATATCGTACTTTACTAATCACTTTAATTTAGATACTCCTAATATAAATAAGATAATAAAGAAGTGTGGTATTACTGCTATTGGTAGTAGTGGTCAACCATTTAGTTTAAAAGTAGGTTATGATTATGAGACTTCTTATTATAGTTTTCCGTTTACCCTAAAAACACTAAATATAGCTGAGTACGGTATAGCAGAGTACGGTGATAACGCAGCAACTATAGCTGAGTACAATTTAGGTATATCACTTGACAGATTAGATTCACAAGTAGCTGGCTCAGGGGACATAGTACAGATTGGTATTGAAGCAAATATTGATGGCGCACCATTAAGTGTGCAAAAACTAGATGTTTATGCTAAACAAGGCAGGATAATTTAATGAGTAACTATTCTAAAACCACAGACTTTGCAGCTAAAGATGCACTAACTACTGGCAACGCTAATAAGATTGTCAAAGGTACAGAGATTGATGACGAGTTTGATGCAATACAAACTGCTGTAAACAGTAAAGCAGATAAAAACAACGCAGCTTTAACTGGCACACCAACTGCACCTACAGCATCCGTTGGTACAAACACAACACAAATAGCAACTACAGCATTTGTACAACAAGCCTCATTTGCACCATTAGCAAGTCCAGCATTAACAGGTACACCTACCGCACCTACAGCTAGTGCTGGAACTGATACTACGCAAATAGCAACTACTGCTTTTGTACAAGCAGCTCTTGAAGCTGTTTACCCAGTAGGTTCTATTTACGTTAATGCTACTAGTTCAACGAACCCTTCTTCATTGCTTGGTTTTGGTACTTGGACAGCATTTGGTACTGGTAGAGTAATGGTGGGTTACACTTCTGGTGATTCAGACTTTAACACACTTGAACAAACAGGTGGTGCTAAAACTCATACATTGACTATTGCTGAGATGCCATCACATAATCACTCATACACTTATACAAGTAGTTCTAATGTTAATATAGATGCTGGTGGTTCTTATAATAGTACTGCTTCTGGTACCACAGGCAATACAGGTGGTGGTGGTGCTCATAATAACTTACAACCATACATTGTAGTACGCATGTGGAAGCGCACAGCTTAATGAAGCAACCAGTAATATTACATAAAAGTTTTACTTTATATTTAGATGAATTTGAAGGGTTACAGTTTATACATTGTGATGTGTATAAATGGAATAAAACAACAAAGCAACAACTAAAGAAAGCACTAGATTTTATATTAGATAACTATACTGATGAAGTCTATGCATCACACGATATAGACGATAACAAACATAGGAAATTTTTAGAGATGTACGAATTTAAATATTATAGCACAGAACATTGCCTAGATGGTTTGTATCGTCAAGTATGGATTAAACAAAGAGGTAGTAAATAATGGGTAAACTAACCAAAACAATCTTTGGAGAAAAGCCTAAATCACCTAAGCCAATGGGTGGCGCACAATTTCAACCTTTTACTTATAAAAGTATGGCTGGTACAGCTACTGGTAAGAGAGATGATGATAAGTTTACATTTGCTCAAACCCTAAGCCCAGAGTTACAGGAACTTTATGGGGCAAGTTTGGCTCAGGCGCAGCCTTTTTTATCGCAGTATTTACAGCAAGCACAAGCACCAGTAGAAGGCTTTTCATTTACTGCTGATCCTAGAGCAAGAGAGGCTGAGATATTCAGACAACAAGCTGATCTATTAAGACCAGAATTATTAAGACAACAAATAGGTGCACAAGAACGTATGTTTGGTTCTGGTCGTTTAGGTCTTAAATTATCTGGGGAATCAGTTGGAGCAGGAGCTGGTGCAGGTATGGTTAATCCTGACGCATACTTCTTAGATTTAGCACAATCAAGAGCTATTGCAGAGCTAGGGCCACTGTCTAGACAGATGGCGCAAGAGGAGCAACAACAAGCATTCTCGCAAGCACAAGGAGCATATCAACTAAACCAAGCAGCACAGCAACAACGGTTAGCTAACTTATTAGCTGGATATCAAGGATCATTTGGAACAGCTCAGAACATACTTGGTATGGAACAAGGACTTATAGGGCAAGCCGCTGGTCTTGAAGAAGCCCGTGCTAGAGCAATGGCTGGTTCTGCTGCTGCTGGACAAGCACTAGCACCTGTAGGTGGTAGTGGTGGATTGCTTGGAGCTGTAGCAACTGGTTTTGGTATGTCAATCGGTAACCCTGCTGGAACTGCTATGAGTAATGCAGTTGGTGGTTGGCTTAAAGGCTCTGGTGGTGGAACTACAGGTACAGGTTAAATTACTTGATAATGGAAGGGAGTATTAATAATGGCAGGCATGATTAAAAGCATCTTCGGTTTGACACCAAGAGAAGTAAGAGAAAAGCAGATAAAGCAAGAGCTAGAGTTAGCTGCTCAACTTCAAGAACAAAACACAAGCCCATTTGCTGCAACATTTGGTGTTTCATTTGGTGCAGGGCTTGGTCGTGGTTTAATGAGTCATCTTGGTTATGAAGACCAAGATATGAAAGAAGCACGTCAAGTAGAAGAATTACAACAGTATATGTCTAGTTTAGATTTGACTTCTGAGGAGGGTAACCTCGATCTTGCTGATGTGTACCGTCATTTTGGTTACTTTGATGAGGCTACTAAGCATATCGAAAGAGCAGAAAAAATATCAAAATCTAACCGAAAACTTTCTGAAGTTAATGAGCCAACTAAAAATCAGATTAAAATAGTAGAATCTTATCTTAAAAGTAGATTTTTTGCTCAAAAAGGTGAGGGCGGGTTTTTAGGTTTTGGTGGAGCTGAGGGTGTAGATGAAGATCTTCTCACAGAAATGGCAACAAATATTGCTTTTGAAGTGGAACAAAGAAAAGCAGATGCCAGAGTAGCAGGTATAACTGATTTAAAACAGACTGATTTCTTAACAGCAGCTATTAATAAATTTACAAGCCCATATTCAAAAGACGGAAGCACAAACGTCAATCAGATGTACGATTTTAAAATAGATGAAAATGGTAGGTGGACAAAATTTAAAGGTTATAAACAAGGCGTTGATAACCCATTTTATAATGAGAGGTTAGCTGAACAAGAAGCAATTGACAAACAAACAAGAGATGCACAGAGAGAAGTTATAGATCAAAGTATTGAAGAAACATATGGCAACTAGTAGAGAAGAAGCCCTTAAATGGTTGAATGAAGAACGAGAGAACAGTAGAGAAGAAGCCCTTAAATGGTTGAATGAAGGGCGAGAGTACAGTAGTATAGATGTCAAAGATTCCGTAGTCGATCAGTTTGCCTTTGGCATGGCTCGTACTAATTCAGATATAGAAAATCTTGGTTTGATTTCTAGGGCTATATCTGGTTTTTTTCCACCTGAAGGAATTTCTGAAGAAGAGTTTGACTCATTAAGTTTTGATGAGAGAAGAAAGCTGTTGCTTATAGAAAGAGAAGCTGATCTAAAGAAAAACTTTCCAGACCTATACGAACGAGCACAGCAAGGTAATGTTAGTTTAGCTACTAACTTTGGTGATTTTGCTGGTGCTTTGTTTACTCCAACTACCTTAGTACCCATTGGTCAGTCTGTTAAGGCTGCTACTTTAATATCTGGTGGTTTAGCTGCACAGTATTCAGTTTTTGAAGACATAGCTCAAAAGGGTGAGGTGGACTTAAGTAAAGCTGGTTTGTATGCAGGAGGTGGTGCTGCTCTTGGTGGTGTTGTATTCAAGGGTGTATCTAAACTTCAACAAGTTCAACAAGCAAAACAAAAATATATAATGGAATCTATTGGCAGTGACTTAGATGATTCCGTAGCTAAGGTTGTCGCTGAAGAAGTCCCTGTAGAAAACGTACCTATTGCTGTGTCAAACTATACTGGTGTACCAATACGCTCCGTAAGTAAGCATATTAACTCTGGTGGTACTGCCCCAAGTTTACCAACAAACAAAGATGCCGCTGTAATTATTAACGAGTCAAACAAGGCTTTGAAAAAGACTGGTGGTAATACTGAAATGGCTAGGGGTTTATTTCAAGGTCTTGACCACTTCTTAGGTGTTACATTTACACGAATAAAAAATTTAAGTGAGCCGACTGCTTTTGGTGTAAGGAAGTTTGAAGCAGGTGTTATGCAAGCAAATCAGAAGAAGTTGTCTGCTATTAAAGACTTCAACAATATGTTTAAAAAGCTACCTAAGAATTTAAAAAGTCAAGTATCTACACACTTGCTAAATCACAATGCTAGTGCTGCAGTTAAAATACTTCAAAATGTTGGCTTTAAAAACGCTGGTAGTATCATAGGTCAAACACAGAAAGTATTAAAAGAAACTGGTAGAGAGTTACAACAGCAGGGATATAAACTAACTGACGAGCAGATTGAATCCTTCTATTTTCCTCGTAAAGTAAACGACCTAGCTGGTTTACAGGAAGCACTTAATCAAACACAAAAAGGTGTGTACGAGAAAGCGTTAAAGATTAAAGCAAAAGAGATGGGTATTAATGATCCTAATGCCTTACCTCAAGAGATTAAAGAGCAGATTATAAATAAAGTAACTGCTGGTTTTGACTTGAATCCCAAAAGCAAACAAACTCTACAGTTCTTAAAACAAAGAACACTACCTGTACTTACCGAGAAGACTGCACAGTTTTATGATGAGGCAAATGCTTCTCTTACTGATTATATTTTACGTTCAAATGCACAGATACACAAGGGTAAATTCTTTGGTAAAGGTAATACAGTAATTGATGAAGCCGGTATAGGTTTAAACATTGACGAATCAATTGGTAGTTATATTTCTAAATCATTACCTAATCTTAGTGCATCACAACAAGACGAGCTAAGAAGTCTATTATATTCTCGTTTTGTACTGGGTGAAAAAAATGCAGGTGGTGCATCAAGAGCAATAAGAAATACTGGCTACGCATTTACACTTGCTAACCCTATATCTGCTTTAGTTCAGATTGGTGATATAGGTGTATCTGCATACGCTAATGGTATGAAAAATAGTATTATGGCTATGATTGGTGCAACACCAAAAGGTTTTAATAGACGACTAACTTGGAAAGAACTAGGTGGTGATAGTGTTATTGCACAGGAATTAACATCAGTTGGTGACACAAGTAGATTGTTGTTTGACTTGTTTACTTTCTCTGGCTTCAGAGCTATTGATAATCTAGGTAAGAATACGGCTATCAATGGTTCTTTATCTAAAGGTGCTAGGCTGGCTAAAACTGCAAAAGGTCAAGCTAAACTTAGAGCTAAGTACCAAAAGGGTTTGGGCAAGGCTGATACTGATTTACTAATAAATGATCTAGCATCAGGCACTATGAGTGAGCGAGTAAAAATGTACGCCTTGAATGAACTTGCTGATATACAACCTATCTTTGCTTCAGGCACACCACAAGCATACTTGAACAGTCCTAATGGCAGAATACTATACATGCTTAAAACTTGGTCAATTAAGCAGTTAGATATATTGCGTAATGATATATTGATACAGGCTAAGACTGACCCTAAAGCTGCGCTAAGAAATGCTATTGCTTTCTCTCTTATCGTACCTACAATGGGTGCTACAGTAGAAGAAGTACGAGACTTTATGTTAGGTCGTGGCTTCAACCCTGAAGATATTTTAACCAAGAACGCACCAGAGATGATAATGAAAACTTTTGGTGCATCTGAATACATTAGAGACAAATATTTAAGTCGTGGTGATTTCTCTGGTGCTGTAATAAACACCATTGCGCCACCTCTGAATGTAATAGATGCCGTAGGTAAGGGTATTCAGAACATAGCGGAAGGTGACCCACCAGTCGATTTAGTCAAAGAACTACCTCTCTTTGGTAGAATCTGGTACAACTTTTTCGGTGGTGGGCTAGAGAAATGGCAAGAGAGACAGGACTAACCTTCACATGCTATACATTCACCACTACTTCCTCTTACACCTGCCTCGCTACGAAGATAGTATAAAGATTTTATGTATTTATCTTTGAATGCGAGCTTGTGTATTCTACTAATCTCCTCCTCCGGAGTATCACTAGGGAAGAACAAGTTTAGTGATTGTGCTTGGCAGATATAACGCTGCCTTGCACTAGCTAAACGAACAAGAACTTCCTGATTAATCTCGAAGCTAGTCTTGAATACTGCCTTCTCCT
>Ga0196905_1000209_pt1 | contig 23507 bp, 14 predicted proteins | sample CB_VirMetaG_3_FD_169098 | JGI IMG/M metagenome (GOLD analysis project Ga0196905, IMG submission 169098) | Freshwater to marine saline gradient viral communities from Chesapeake Bay - CB_1508_1S Viral MetaG (v3) (version 3) | ecosystem: Environmental > Aquatic > Marine > Coastal | place: USA... | reverse complement strand
CATCGTTATTTATTAGTTTAGCAAACGATGAAAATGTACAATTAAGAAACTTTGCTATACGAGCCGCGGAAGCTGGTATAATAAATCTTTCTCAAGATCAAAGAACATTTACATGGGCTTCAAATGGCAGAAAATTAATGAATGTTCCGTTTGACGAAAACCCATACTCAGCCTTTGCAGCTTTCTTAAAAACAGATGAAGGTGTTGAAATCTATAATTCTATAGATAAAAAATTATAAAAACAAGTGATACTAATATGATAGAGACCGCGAAAGCGGTCTTCTATTGTATTATAATAAAAATATAAAAATGGCAGTAAGTGTAAACACAGTATATCAAACAGTCTTGTATATATTAAACAAAGAGCAGAGAGGTTATATAACTCCAGCCGAGTTTAATAGTATAGCAGAGCAAGTTCAAGACGAGATATTTCAGTCTTACTTTCCAGACGGTAATCAACAAAATAGAAAAAATCAAACAAACTCACAAAATGATACTGAGTTTTTTGATATTTTTAAAGATATATCATATAAATTATATCCGTTTGAAGAAGAAGTTTCATTTATATATAGTTCAGTGAATGATGGTTGGGTTTATAATGGATCTAAAACTCTTTATAAAATAGGTGAAATATCAGCAACGTATAGTAGTGGAAATCCAACAATAACATCAAACGTTCAATTATCTAGTAAAAAAGATTATTTAAAAATAAATAAATCTAAATTAACTGCAGCTACTGAAAAATATCCTTTGTGTTTAACTACTACAACTTCTACACCAATTTTTCCAAGCACGGTTAATCAAATGTTACTCAAGGTAAATCCTAGTCCTACTTCTTTAGACGTTAATTGTTTATTTAAACCAACTGCGCCTAGTTGGGGTTTTACTATTGGAGCTCTTGGTCAATATTTATTTAGTCCTTCTGGTACATCAGGATCTTCAACAGTTAATTTTCAACTTGATATTTCAGAAAAAAACAATATAATAATAAATATATTAAAGTACTGTGGTATTATAATTAAAGATCCAACAATAATACAAGCTGCAGAGCAAGAAGCCCAAAAAATTGAAATAAACGAAAAATCTTAATTAAATGAGCTTAATTACAGAAACAAATCAACAATATTACCAAGGTGCTCAACCTTTTTTAGTTTCAGATCCGGCTGGACAAAGCTCATTTGTTACTAATTTCAATACAGACTTAGTTTATGGTTCATATGATAACACAGATACTAGTTATGCTTTAAACAATTTTAAATTATATACTAGCACAACTGGATTACCAGGTAGTTTTACTGAATACACTAGTGAATATGAGGTAAATAATAACACAATATACATAGGAACACAAGCAATACCAGTTCTTCTTCCCCAGTACACTTATGTTGTCGTGCAATTAAAAACGCTTAGTGGTGGTAATTATGGTAATCAAGACGCCTTTGGTGATATTGTTGAAGATAATTACGGTGGTTATAGTTATATAACTTTAAATGACGTTATAGATAATTTCATGGTAGGTTACGTTGGTGATGGTAAAATAATTCAAACAGTTAAAAAATCTGATGTTTTATTTTTTGCTAAAAGATCACTACAAGAGTTTAGTTACGATACTTTAAAAAGTATAAAATCTCAAGAGCTTACAATTCCTTCTAATTTAAGTATTATACTTCCTCAAGACTATGTAAACTATGTTAAAGTTTCTTGGATAGACAGCGCTGGTGTTAAAAGACCTTTATTTCCAACTAATAATTTAACTACAATACCTTTTAATACACCTGTTCAAGATGCAACAGGTATTCCAGTTCAAGACAATTTTGGTGAAAACATAGAAGGAACTTCTATAGTAGAAGAGCGATGGAAAAAACTTAATATAAATTTATTAAATAATAACTTAAATTTAGATGATTGGGCTTATTTTAGCGAGGCTTATGGTTATAATGGTAACTGGAATTTAGGTCAGTTTTACGGAACAGATCCTCAGTATGCTAACGTAAACGGTTATTTTACTATAAACGAAAGGGAAGGTAAGATTTCTTTTTCAAGTGATCTAGTTGATAGATTAATTGTATTAGAATACATATCTGACGGTTTGGCTTATGATGCTGATACTAAAGTTCCTAAGTTAGCAGAAGAAGCTTTATATGCTTCTATATTGTATTATATAGTATCTACAAGAGCTAATCAACCTGAGTACTTAGTTCAAAGACTTAGTAAAGATAAAAGGTCAAAACTTAGAAACGCAAAAATTAGATTATCAAACATTAAGTTGACTGAATTTGTTCAAGTTATGAGAGGTAAGTCTAAATGGATAAAACACTAAAATTAAATGGCTAAAGCTAAAAATACGTTTTTAAAATCCAAGATGAATAAAGACTTGGATGCTCGCATACTAGACAAAAACGAATATAGAGATGCTGTCAATGTGCAGGTTAATAAATCTGAAGGTGATGAAGTTGGATCTTTAGAAAATGTATTAGGTAATACAAAAGCCGCAGATGTTGGTGACCACACTGGCGCTAACAATTTAAGCTGTATAGGTCAAGTTGTTGATGATTCAACAAGCACTGCTTATTTATTTTATACTAATCATTCTGGTGATATAAATAATTATAGTCCATCAGCTGAGCATTTTATAATAGCTTTCGACTCTAAAACAAACTCATTAACAACTTTAGTTCAAGGCGCTTTTTTAAACTTTTCTACTAAACATCCTATATATGGAATAAATGTTTTAGAAAATCTATTGTTTTGGACAGATAATAGAAATCAGCCAAGAAAAATAAATATACAAAAAGCTAGTACAATATCTGGGTATTATACAACAGAAGATCAAATATCTGTAGCAAAATATAATCCACATAAAGCTATAGAGTTATTTTCAGAAAGTTTGCTTTCACCTGGAGATTATGAGTCTACAATGAAAGACGTGTCTAGCTTTTATCTACCAAACGGTGGAAAAGGAAATATTCAAGATCCAGTTACATCCGGTGCGACACAGGTTAATTTAAGAACTCTTGAAGGTGACATAGTTGTCCCCGGTCCCTATGGAACAGCGGGAGCAAAAGTATATTATACTACAGCAACTAATCCACCGTCTATAGTGGAAGTATCTGGAGTTACAGTGGATAGTTTTACGTATAACGACTCTGTTAGTCCTCCAGTATGGGAAATAACAGTAACTGGTGGAACTTTACCAACCTTAAGCGCATTTACTCAAGATATAGTTTTCAATGCTAATCCTTACTATAATAAAGACTACGCTGGTGATCCAACTTATTTAGAAGATAGATTTGTTAGATTTGGATATAGATTTAAATTTGATGACGACGAGTATTCTTTGTTTTCTACGTTCACACAATCTACATTTATACCCAAGCAAGATGGCTATTTTATGTACGTTAAAAAAGACGCAGCAGATAATGTACAAGACGTAAATGATCAAGATGCAGCTTATAGAAGTTCTATAGTTTCTTTTATGGAAAACAAGGTAAACAATATAGAACTTAGAATACCACTTCCTTTTAATAACTACGAACTACAAGATAGATTAAAATTAAAATCATTAGAAATACTTTACAAGGAATCAGATGAACCATCTGTTAAAGTTGTAGATTCTATTGACATTAATACTATATTTAACTCAGCGGCAATTTGTCAAGCTGCAACAGCTACAACCACAACAACGCTAATAGTTGATAACGTTCAAGGCGGTATAAATATTGGCGATAGAATAACAGGCTTTGGTATATTAGGAACTTCAGTTGTGACTGTAGACGACTATGAGCCTGATAATCCAGATGAAAATCCAAGTACATCAGGAACAATAACACTAAGCTCTGCACAAACTATAGCTGAAGATACAGTTTTAACGATAGGCGAACCAGATTATTATATTTATAATTATGAATCTGAAAAACCTTTTAAAACTTTACCTGAAAAAGATTTAATAAGAGTATATGACAAGATACCCGTAAGAGCGTTTGCTCAAGAAGTGTCTGGTAATAGAGTTATATATGGTAATTTTCAAAATAAACACACAGCTCCAGATCATTTAAACTATAACGTAGCTGTTACAGAAAAAAGCGATTTTAGCTTAAATGAAGTTACAGTAGACGCCGATGCTATACCCTCTGGGTCTACAACAATAACATTTACGAATTACACACCTAAAGCTGGTTCTACTATACAAATAGGTTATGTTGTTATATGTCCTGGGATTCCAGAAGGAACTTTAGTTACAAGCGTTACCACTGGAGGTGGAGGTACTGGAACAATAACCATAGATACTCCTACTACAGATAATATTAATTTAGGTCAAATCATAATAATAGAACCAGGCGGTGATGTTCAAAACACTAGTAGTGTTATAGAATATCCAAACCATAGCGTAAAAACAAATAGAAATTATCAAGTTGGAGTTGTTTTATCAGATAGATATGGCAGACAATCTGGTGTTATATTATCTGATAACAAAGACTTAATAACTATTGGTGGAAATAAATTTATAGGTTCTACTGTTTATTCACCATATATTGATTCTAGTATTGATCCAGACGAATGGAGAGGTAACTCTATAAAAATGCTATTTAATGAAACAATAGCAACCGAAAAGAATTTATCCATTGGTTTACCAGGCGTATACAATGGAGATCCAACATCTAGTGATTATAACCCTCTTGGTTGGTATACATTTAAAGTCGTTGTTAAACAAACTGAGCAAGAATATTACAATGTGTATTTACCAGGTATTATGGCGTCATATCCTAACAATACAACCTTAGAAGTCGGTAAAACATCTCATATAGCTTTAATAAGTGATAACATAAATAAAATACCAAGAGATTTAACTGAAGTTGGGCCAGACCAAGAACAATATAGAAGTTCTGTTAAGTTATATGGTAGAGTTGAAAATTCAGATGTAGAAGTGTCAGAGACATTAGGTAATATTGGTGACAGTAATTTGCAATATTATCCAGGAAGAACTTTTGACTTTGCATCTACTATTGCTTCAAATATAGATCTTTTTAATTACAACCCCCAAGATCCTCCAGCTCCAAATTATTTCCCTCAATTTTATTCTTTAGATTCGAATCCTTATATAGCTAGAATAAACACGTCTAAACAAATAGGACAAGTTGCTGATGTTAATTTTACAGCGGTTAGTGGCATTATAGCTGTTACTGCTACAACCGACACGCTTCAATTAACTTCTGTTTCTGGTGATTCTGCTGACATAGAAATTGGCGACAGAGTTGTTGGTCCAGGTTTTCCAGATGACTTAGTAGTTGCTGGCGCTGGTTTTACAGCTGGTGGTTTTGTAAGACAAGGCACTGTAGCTGCAACTGGTTTCACAGGAACTACTTTTGAGCTTTCAGCTTTAAGTGTAGATCCTGATCCTATAGTGCCTGGCTTAATAGTTGAGGCAACAACAGGCGTCCCTGAAGGAACTGTTGTTTTAAATGTTTCAGGAGCAATACCTAATCTTGAAATTGAAGTTAATAACGTAGTTCAAGTCACAGGTGGTCAACTTTTAGATTTTAATGAAGCAGATAGTTTAGTTGTTTCTACACCTGTACCAGTTACACTTGGTGATTCAATAAATGTTTATAGTGCTGAAACACCAGGTATACAATACTTAGCTGTATACGAAACAGAGCCAGTAAAAAGTTTATTAGATATATTTTGGGAAACATCGACAACTGGATTTATACAAGATATAAACGATGTTATAATAAACGAAAATGAAGGTGGTAGTGGCGCCGCTGGTCTTTCAAATTGGAACGATAATCCATTTAATGAAAGTTTAAGATCTGGTGAAGATTGCTTGCAAGCGCCTGTTTATCTAGTAGACAACTTTGGAGCAGCTATACCTTCTGGAGATATTGATGTGCCTTTAGCTTTAGAAAGTGCTATTGATGATAACGGTGTAAATGTTCAAACGGAGTATACAGCACTTGGATTGCCTAATCCTGTGTTCTCTTTTGAAGAAACATTTGCCGGTAGTTATGAATACATGCTTAAAACCGCGAGTGGTTTTGTAGCTGAAATATATTACGGAACTGACGAAGGAGCTAGAAATTTTACGTTAACTTTTTCAGCTACAGTGAATGGACTACCTATAACTATAACTCAAAACTTAAGTTTAGGTAATACACAACCACATATACCAACGTCGACTGGTAATACTTCAGATGTTAGGGTTTTAAAAGATCAAACTTCTGTAACAGACATAAAAGTATATACGGGAAGTGAAGATATAGGTGTTGGTTGGGACGTTACAACATTAGATGTTTCTTATCCTTTACCAGCTGGATTACAAACATCTGGAACTGCTTTTACTGCGCCAGGAGACCCACTAACACCATTTGGTGTTGTAAATGCTGTTTCTAATAACAATACTTTTGTAGTTTATAATTGGGCTGCGTTAATTATGAATATAGACGATTTGCTTTATAGATCTACTTCAAACACTGTTGGAAATGTACCTTCTGGAACATATATTGTTTCTAAAACAGTTGATACACCTGCTGCTGGACAAACAACTATTACGGTTAATAATAACATAACAGTACCAGCGTTTACAACTAATTCTTCTGCTACATTACAAACTGGAACACCAGGTCAATTAGAAGTTTCGGCAGCTGTAACTGTTGGAGAAGGTCAAATATTAAATACAGCAAACTCTTCAGAGCTTTGGGACGATTGTCCCCTAGCACCTTTTTATCCCGGTGGAACAAATGTTAGATACATAGGTGAATTAAAAGCTGTCAACGGTGCAGGTTGGAGATCGTCTGATTTGTTAGGTAATGCTAAAAAATCTGAAGATTTAACTTTTACTAAAATAAGTGAAGTTAGAGGAGCTGGAACACCAGGAGCGCAAGAAACAAATTATTTTGCTTTAGAAAATCCTGGTTACGCGGCTTTTGGAACAGCGGCTAAAATAGATTTAGTTAACACTGGATATCAAGATGCTAATATGCCTTCAGATGTTTACACTATAACATATGAAGTATCTGATCCAGGAGACTCAGTACAATGTCAAGCTATAGTTAACACTGGTTTAGTTATATGTGAACTACAAGAATGGACATTAGATGGTTATTATAGAGATTGTTCAGGAAATATATCTACAGGAGTTTCTTATCAAGGAAGATTTATATTTGTTAGAGTTTGTGATCCCAACGGCGGTCTAATAGGTGGTACAAATGTTAATGGTTGGTATGCTTGGTTAAGTGGAAATCAAGGTGGTCAATTTTCAAGTTGGCAAAATTTAGTGTCTAGTAATGGTAGTAGCAATATTATAATAAATCCTACAGGAGGGACTGGAACTGCAAACGTAGCTACAGAAGGTTGGACAGCTAAATTTGTAGATATAGCTGAGTTAAAAAATGTTATCGCTACAAATCAAACTATAATAGGAGGTTGTCTAGTGTATGGTGGAGATCCTGTTGCTTACACTTGGACACTAACAGCTGGAACTGGTACAAGTGTGCCTTTAGTTCCTTCGACATCAAACTATTTATTTACTATAGTGTAGTTGTAATTTAAAATTAAAATAAGTGATAATTAAAGCATGGGAGCAGTAGTAGAAGTAAAATACTTTAATACTTTTATTCTTAAAAAGACAAATAATCAAGACGAACCAATATGGAATGGTTCTTTTGGTATACCCGAAGCTATAGGTGGATACGAGAGAGTTTCTTCTTCTGATGATAAAAATTGGGCTATAGAAGAATCTAGAATAAGAGGAGGATATAACAATACAACTGTTGATTTTGGTGTTAAAGCTTATATAGTAGAAGATAAAAATCAAGCCTCTTTTAGATCTAGTTCTTTGATATATTCTGGTATATTTAACTCTAGAACTGGTATTAACCAAACAAACGTTTTTTCTGTAGGTGAAGATATAACTAAAACAGCTGATCCAGCCAATGCCTCTATACAAAGATTATTTGCTGAAGACTCAAACTTAGTTATATTTCAGGAAAATAAAGTATCAAGAGCTCTTATAGATAAAGATGCTATATATAACGCTGAAGGCGGAGGATCTGTGACATCTACTAATCTTGTTATAGGTCAAATAGTACCTTATTCTGGTGAATATGGTATAAGTAGAAATCCTGAAAGTTTTGCTGTGTATGGATATGCTAAGTATTTTTCCGATACTAATAACAACTGTATATTAAGACTTTCAAACAATGGTATAGACGAAATATCATCTTATGGTATGAAAGATTACTTTAGAGATGAAGTAAATAGAATAAATACAAATTCAAGTACTGGCTTAATAATCGGTGGTTATGATATGCATAATAGTCAATACGTTGTATCTACTCAGGTTGCTAATACAGGCTCTAAATTAGGATATAATACATTGTCTTTTGATGAAAGCGCTAAAGGCTGGGTTAGTTTCTTTACGTTTAGGCCTAGTCAGATATTTAGCATAAATAATAAGTTTTATACTACAAATTCTGACGGTATATGGGAACATTACTCTAATACAAATAGAGGTAATTTTTATGGAACAAATAACCAAAGTAAAGTAACTGTTTCTTTCAATGCGGCACCTTCTAATTCTAAAACGTTTAGCACTGTTGCTTATGAAGGCGCTAATGGTTGGATGGTTGACTCTATTGTTTCAGATCAAACAGGAGCTGACACTCAACCGGTAATAGACTGGAGATCTAGTTTTGATAGCACCAGTGGTATTTATAGTTATTACGAAGGTGAATTTGTTCAAGCATCTTCATCAGCGCTTGTTAAACAAACAGTTACAGGTACTTCAGTTTTAATAAATGCTAGCGTAAATCCTGTTTTAAACTCTGAGGTTTCTGGTACGGGTATTGTTGCTGATACTACAGTTTCTTCATATGTCCTTGTTGAGGCCCAAGCAATAAGTCAATCAGTAGACGATACAGTGACAGTTACGTCGGCGAGTAATATTATACCAGCTGGTACTTTAGCTTCTGGAAATGGCATACCATCTGGAACTTCTGTTGTATCTTTTAACGATTCAACTGGAGAGCTTGTATTTAATACAAACGTAGAAATAAATGCTGGTGACTTTATTTACTTTAATGGTTTAGGAATTTTGACTGTTAACAATAGTTGTAACTTTACAGAAGATACAACAATAAATTTTACTAGTGTAACCAGTAGATCAGATTACGAAACAGTGTTCGGAACAGGCAACCCTCAGTTTCCAGTTTATCATGCTGGCTTTGAAAGAAAAGAAAATAAATATGTAGCTAACTTAATTAATAACAGCTCTGCTAATGACAGTGAGGTTATTTGGGGCAGCTCAATGAGTGGTATAAAAGGTTTTTATGCTTTAGCAACTTTCTCTACAGACACAACAACAGATCCTGGTGGTGAAAAACAATTGTTTTCTGTTGAAAGTACTTTTACGATAAATAATGGATATTAAAAAAATATAAAATGTTAGGACCAATATTAGGAGTAGCCGGTAACGTGGTTAGCGGTATAATAGGTTCTTCGGCAGCTAAAAAAGCAGCTAGAGAAGCAGCGGCTCAAAAAAGAGCTTTACAACAAAAACTTAAGTCATTAGAAGATAATAGGCAAGAAATAATTAATCCTTATGCTGGATACCAAAACTTGAGTTCTAGTATAAGTAATCCTTTTGCTAATTTAGGTGTAGCAACTCAAGCGGCTGAAATGCAAGCTGAAGAAGCTGACATATCTTTAGCTAATACTCTAGATACTCTTAGAACTACAGGCGCTAGTGCTGGTGGAGCTACTGCTCTTGCTCAAGCCGCTTTAAGAAGTAAAAAGGATATTTCAGCTAATATAGAACAGCAAGAAGCTACAAATAGCAGATTAAAAGCCCAAGGAGAACAGCAAATGCAACAAGCTAGAAGAGCTGAAGAAATAAGAATGCAACAAGCTGGCGCGGCTGGAAAAGAATTTGTTTTTGCTCAAACAGAAAGAAGAGAACAGCAACAACTTGATAGAACAGCAGCTTTATTAGATGCTGCTTCAGGTATTGAGCAACAAGCTAAAGCTGATCAAGTAGGAGCTATTACAGGCGCAATAGGTGGTGTAACTGACATACTTGGTGGTATAGGTATATAAAAAATAAAAGATGGATAATAATAATCTAATAAACAACTTAACAATAAAGCAAATGATCGATAGCAATGCTATGGGTCATAACGCTAGTTATTTATCTTCTAATCCTAATTATAACTTTAGAATACTAGAAAGAGCTTACGCTAATACCTCTAAAGAATATGCAGCGCTTAAAATAGCTATAGAAAACAATAATTGCATGAGTGATAATTGCATATGGGAACTTGGAAGAATAAAGCAATTAGAAGAAGCTCCACAAAAATCTATTGATTTTATAAGTACAATTTTGTCAGAAGTTAGTACCGTAGAAGAGTATAACTTTGACCCTAACAATAACTACGAATATACTGTGGTTTTTTGTATATTATCTAGTAAGCCAGGTTTTTCTATGACTGATGGTTACAATGTTACAATGTATTTGTTAAATGATGGCGCCCAAGATTTAGTTTTTGAAGGTCCAGCGTTTGAGAAACCTCTTGTTTTAAACAGCAACTCAATAACGGCTCTGCTAGAATCAGGTACTTCTATAGTTGTATCTACACCGGATATAACAAAAGGTATGATGAAACTTTTAGCTGAAATTGGTGTATTTCTACCTGAAGATATAAATGAAAACAATGAACTTAAAGCAACAGCTAAAATAGCAGAAGAGTTTGTATTAAGAGACAAAAATGGTCAGCCTATTTACAAAATTATAGAATTAGGTAATGGCATGGGTAGAAATGTGCTACAATATGACTTAGAAAAAATACAAGCAAAAGCAGAGCCATTTATTAAGTCAGAAATATCTGGTGTAATGAGTTCAGAACAAAAAACTATTGCCGCTTGGAATGTTTACTTATCTGAAGGTAAATACTGGTCTTACACTGAAGACCTACCTTTAATGCAAGATAAAAAAGATTTGTTTACTAAAAAATACAAAGATTATTTTATGAATAACTACTTGAAGCAGTTTACAGAAAATCAAGTACCTACAAACCCTGAAGATGCAGCTATTTTTGATTTACAAGAAGCTAAAATGGCTAAAGCACAAGCGTTCATTGAGGCTAATAATCTATAAAATTTAATTAAATGACATTACTAGAATACGTTACATCTTTACAAGATCAAGGAGTTCCAGAATCTGAGTGGATTTCTAAAGTTGAGGAATGGAAGAAAAAAAATCAACCAGAACAAGTTGAGGTTGAAACTATTAAAGCTCCTGAACAAGAACAACTAAAGTTAGCGGATGTTGCAGAACCAAAGGATGCAACTGCGGCATCCACCAACCCACCGGAAGCATCCGAGAATTTAGAATCTGGAAATGGACAATTAGAATATCAAGATGACTACGGTTTACAGCTGCAACCAATAAAAGGTTTAAGCAACAAAATTGGTGGTTTTGGAACATCTGAGTTTTTTAAAGATGTAGTATACAACATGCAGCTTGATGAATACGAGACTAAATTAAATGAATATAACAAATTAAAAAAGTCTCAAAAACAAGGTATAGACTTAATTGAATCTGGTGAAGTCGGATATGAAAGTAGAGTGATAATACCAAGAGGTGAAACGGGTTTTGACGAATTTACTTTTTCACAAATCAAAGAAAAAATTGATAATAAAGATCCAGGTTTTGAAAATGTAAAAGACGTAAAAGACTATGTTAATAAAGTTCCAGGTGCTGAAATAATAAATTATACAGAAAATTTAGATTTCGAGGGTGCCGTAGGTACTTTACCTGAGGTAGTTGTTCAAGCTTACGATCCTAAAGAATTAAATATAGAAATTGGTAATAAAGCGTGGGAAACAAACAATGAGCAGTCCATAAACTCTTCATTAAAAAACTACGGTGATTCTGTTGGGAAAAATTATTTTATCACAAATAAAAGTACTAGAGAGGCAGAAAAAGAAAGAGCGGACGGATCTAACGCTGTAAATATTTCTAGCATTCAAGATTATAGAGCTAATTATCTAGGATCTCAAGCTAGTATGCAATTTAATGACGTTTCTATTGACGATGTTTTAAAAGATGGCGAGCAGTTTTTAAATCCTGAAGAAATAAATTTTTTAAAATTATCACCTGAAGAACAAGACAAAATAGCTTCTGAAAAAAATTACGGTGAAAGATTATTTTTTGGAGATGAAATAAAAAATCTAGATTTAGACAAAGTTTCTGAGTCTCAAATAGAGTTATTTCAAGAGTCTAAAAATTTAGCTGAAACAACAGAAAAAGATGTTTTAGAACAAAGACTTAAAGATGATTATTTTAAAATAGTTGGTTTAGCTCAAGAAATATATAACTGGGATAAACAGAGTAGCGGAGCTGCTAATGATCCTGTTTATTTTAGCAAAAACGGAGGTTATCAAGGTAAAAAAGGTTTTGAATGGGCTGAAGATATATCAAGTTTAGTTGAAGAAATAGCTTTAAATGGTAGACTTCCTGGTTATTTAGAAGAATTAGATGTTAGAGCTATAGATGATGAAGATGGACATCCTTTGATAAAAGCTTTTAATGACGCTGTAAAAGATTACAAGATAGTAAACAGAGCTTATCAATTAGATAGAGATCCACTAACAACAGAAAAAGGTGGATTTGCAGGTTTTGGGGAAGAGTTTGCAAATAAAACGCTAGAATTACTTGGAGGTTCACCAGAACTAACAGACAGGCAAATCAAAAATAAATATTTAAACTGGGCTCAATCAAACGGATTTACAGCTAGCAAAAACGCTTTAAATAACTCTCTAGCCATACAGATACCAGGTGTAGGACTTCAAGCTCCTGAAAGTTTTGGACAAGAAATAGGCGCTACAGCACCTGATCTTTTGGCTTGGATGGGTGATGTTTATCTTTTCACAAGAGGTAGTGGAAACATTGTGGCTAAAACTCAAAAGTGGGCAAATAAATTAGCAACAAATAGCAAAAGATTTTCTAAAATACCATATGCTTTACCAGCTTTTAAAACAGCAAACGCTGCTTTAGGTCAAGCTGTAAGCTTTACAGGTGGAAATATAGTTAGCCAGTATAGAACTGGGGAGTTTAGCTTAGAAGAACTACCTTCCTCTGCGGGATTTGGTGCTTCATTAGCCTTTGGTCACTCTATATATGACCCTTTTGTTAAATATTTAGGTACTTCTAAAATAGGTAGATTATTTTCACCTGTGGTTAACGTTTTAACTAAATACGCTCCAAACACTTATAAAAGAGTTTCTAGGTCTGTTGGTGGTGGCTTTGGTGGTGCAACAACATATCAATTTGGAACTGCCGTAACAGGTGGTTTGTTTGACGAGCAAGGTAATTTAACAATATCTTTACATACTCAAGCCGCAGAAACTATAAAAATGATTATAGCTGGGACATTTACTAAAGCAATTCCCAATATGCGAAGCATTGGTAAAGAGTTTAAAAGTGATATAATAAGCGCAAAAACAAGTGGTAGACTAGATCTTCAATCAAGAGAATCAGCTAAAAATCTTGGTGTAGATGAAAAAAACATAACAGATGCAACTACTGACGCTGTAGACGAACTCAACAATGCTTTTGATAACAAGGTCAAAGATCTTTTAAAAAGAAAAAGAGAAGGTAAAATAACAAAAGAAGAAGCAGATACTGAGTTTAAAAAATTAAAAGAGGATTATAGAGTGGTTGATACTCAAATAACTGTTAATGCTGCTTATGAATTAATTCAAGCTGAAAAATCTTCTGGTAACGCACCTAAAGAATCTGAGTTTTATATTGTTTCTCAAAAAATAAAAAATGGACAAAAGCTAAACTCTAGAGATGGTGAAGTTTTATCTTACTATGGATTAGACGGCGTTGGTATGCTTTACAAAAGATTAGGTATACAAAAAAATTCTGTTAATGATTCTTATTTGCAAAACCTAATACTAAATGAATCTCTTATAGACGCTCAGTTAAACGGAAAATCTTTTATGCTAACTCCTTATGGTCTTCAACCATTAAACCCGACAGAGTTTGTTGCACCAAGAGGTTCTAAGGCTAGAGAAAATGCTAGAGAGTTTTTATTAAAAAAGCAAGAGTTAAACGAAAAGATTTATAGATTAAAAAACCTAGATAAAACAAATTTATCAGAATCAGAACTTCTTGAAAATAGACAAGCTATAAGAGACGCCGAACAAGAGCTTAGTCAATATGTTAAAGGTGGTAAAAAGTACAACGAAATTCAATCACAGTTATCAGGAGCTTCTATAAAAGCATATGAAAAAGATATAGCTCAAAAAGATATATCAGAAGGTCAAGTAATTGAAGCTAAAACACCTGAAGAGTTTCAAAAAATATATGATGAATCTGGGTTTAAAGCTGAAGACGTTAAAGGAAGAATAGCTTTTACAGACAAAGACGGTAACAAGATTATAAATAGAGAATTTGCTTTAGAACAAAGAAACTTTACACCAGTAACACATGAAATACCTCACTCTATATTAAAAGATTCTTTTAAAGATGCTCAAGGAAATGTAACGCCTGAAGGTATTAAAATGATTGACGGTGTTTTAGAGAATTTAACACCTAGACAAAAAAGAGTTCTTGACGAAGAGTTATTAAGTAGATACGAGGTTGGTCAAAGTAAAGAAAAATGGTATGAAGAAAATATAACTGTTCTTGCTGAATTAATTAAAAGAGGTGAAATACAGTTTAGTAAGAGTTTTGGTGAAGGCTTAGCAGGTTTAGTACCTGCATTTAAAAACTTTTTACCAAATATAGAAGTAAACCCTAATACTGGTAAAGGCATATTTGATATGCTAAAAGCTCAAGATCTTGGTAGAGTTACTATAGAAAAAAGCGAAGGTAAAGAAAAGTTAGTACCAGAAGGAGAGCTAGCTCCAGCGTTTAGTTTAGCTAAAAAAGACTCAGACGCTGTAAATAAAATATTTGAAGAAAAAGGTAAAGATGGAAGTTTTGAAATTTTAGAGCTACTAAGACCTACAGCTGTTGCTTTAGCTAGAAGATTTAGAAATAGACCAAACTACGACGAGCAGTTACTTGTTGATGAAATAATGACAGGTAAAAGAGGTATGCTAGACGTTATTAATGACTATGCTGCTAAATTAGAAAAAGGAGATAAAGTTGGTGAGTTGTCTTTGTTTTTAAATAATAATTTTTCTACAAAAACAGGCTTTAAAAGATACATTGAAATAGCCGACAGAAATCTAGGTAAAGAATTTGATGAAAATGTAGATGATCTAGCTGGATTAAAAGAAGCGCCTGCTGTTGAAGTTACTAAAGAAGCTCCTGTAGAAAAAATAGCTAAAAAACCTACTGAAACAACTAAGTTTGAAAAAACCCGTTTAACTCCTGAGTTTTTAGAATCAATAACAATTGAAGAAGGTCAAAGTCAAAAGGACGCTATTGAAAATAAAATAACAGAAGTTGTAAAAGAATCTTATAAAGATAGAGGTTCTATAAAAAAATATAAAGACTTAGGTAAAACACCTAAAGCTTTAGCTCAGCTATATGCTGATATGTTTGGTTTAAAAACTGTAGATGCTATTATAGAAAAAGCTAGAAATATACCTAAATTTGATAACGATGCTCTTGTTAAGATACGACAATTTCTGGTAGATAACGCAGCTTCAGACTTTGCTAGATTACCTAAAGGCAAAGATGCTATGGGTAAAGCAACTGGTATATTACAAACAACAATAGGTAAAGCTTTATATAACAAAGAAGGCAAACTAATAGGTACGCTTAAAAACTACATTGATATAATAAAAGGTAAAAACGTTACTGTTAACGGTGTAGAATTTAACAAGATTGTTGATGGTAAGAAGCTACCTCTTTATAGAGACGCCCAACATTACAAAGCAGCTATAAAAGCTCACATTGACAATAGAGCTTTAGAAACTTTAGTTGAATCTCCAGGTGAAAGAGCAAAACTTGGCGCTAAGTTTAGTCAAGATAAAAAACAATTAAGTTCAACAGAAGCTTCTAAATTTATGCAAGATGCAGCTGAAAAAACTAGAATTGATGAAAAGCAAGAAGGAACAAAACCTAGACTTAATAGCAAGAAAAGAGATTATGATAGAGATAAATTATTAAGCGATAGCGTTAAAGCTGTAGACGGTGAAACAGTTATACAAGGTTATGATAGAGTATTAAATAAATTTTTAAAAGAAAATCCTCAATTTAACAACTATTTAAAATTCTCTTTAGTGTTTGGTGAATCAAGATCTCCTTACGGTATAGTTGATAGATTCGCAAAAAGAGTAAAAAAAGAAGGTAAACAAGCTGATATAAGAAGAACAGCTATAACTAAAAATAAAAAAGTAACTAATTCTTATGTTGAAGAAATTTATAAATCTGAATACATAAATAAAGAAAATGCAAAATTAAGTTTATTAAAAGATTTTTATTTAGCTGCAGAAAAATATTTAAAAAACAATCCAAAAGATACTTGGGTTTTTGATGGAATAGCTTCTGCCGCTGTAAATTCTCAAAATGCTCCATTAAGATCGTTAGCGCCTGCTTTAATAGTTGAAGTAGACTTTAATGGTAATGTTGTTATGGAAGAAAAAGGTATTGAGGAACATTCTACTCCTCAAAACAATATAGGAACTATTATGACTAACGCTGCTAAAGAAGGTAGAGTTAATGAGGTTTGGCCTATTATAGAAGCTTCTTATATGCAAGGTTGGATAACTTTAGGTAAAAACAGTTTATTAGATGTTCAATTTAAAAAATCTATGCCAGACTTGTTTTGGAAAGCTGTAGAACTCTTTAAAGAAGGTAAGATAAAAGTAGATAAAGGATTACTGTCAACCATTAGATTTACTGAAGCTGGAATAAACTTAGATAATCTGCTTTATATACCCAAAAAACAAACTATTAGTGAGTATTTTTTTGGAACAAAAGGTTTACCGCAAAATGTTCAAGCTAATCTTATTAGAGATTATTTTTCAGGAAATAAAACAGCTGAACAAATAAAAGATTATGCTAAGTTTGAAAGTAAACTTTCTGAAACTAAAACTAAAGATGCTGATATAAATAACAATCTTCAACCCAATAACATCAAATTTGAAGGTGAAAATGCTAAAAACACTGAAAAAGTAATAAATGAATTATCAAACCTAGATAAAGCATTAAATACAGGTAGAACAGCTGCTTTTTCTACACCTAAAAAAATTAGAGTTTTTGATTTTGACGATACTTTAGCTAAGTCTAAAAGTATGGTTATTGTAGAAATGCCAGATGGTTCTAAAAAGAAAATAAATGCCACTGAGTTTGCTGAGCAAGCTTCAATTCTTGAAAAACAAGGTGCTACTTTTGATTTTACTGAATTTAGCAAAGTAGTTGAAGGCAAGAAAGGACCATTATTTAGTGTTGCTCAAAAAATAGCTGCAGCAAGAGGTACTGACGATATATTTATATTAACGGCTAGACCTGCCAATTCTGCTGGTCCAATACAAGAGTTTATGAAAGCTAATGGCATTGATCTTAAACTAGAAAATATAGTTGGTTTAGGCGATGGCACTGCAGCTGCTAAAGGTAGATGGATAGCTGGTAAAGCCGCTGAAGGTTATAATGATTTTTACTTTGCTGATGATGCTATTAAAAATGTTCAAGCTGTTAGAGACGTGCTTAGTAAAGCAGATGTCAAATCAAAAGTCCAGCAAGCAAGGGTTAAGTTTAGTAAAAGATTAGGCAGTGATTTAGCTAAAAACAAAAACTATACAAAGTTTAGAGATGGTTTAAAAGGTTCTATACTTTATCACGGTGGAACAGCTTCTTTGAGTAATAATAAGGCTGTTTGGTTTACGGTAGATGATTTTAACGCGGCTGAAATTTACGCAGAAAGAAAAGATGGTAAAGTTTATAGTATTGATTCAAAAAATTTAAAAAATGCTATTATAATTCCAGATGTCGCAGATTTAATAGGACTTGATAAAGTTATAAAAAATAAACACAAGTCTGTAGCTGATCAGGTTTTTGATGAATATGGACAAGTAGACATAAAAAAAGTTTTAGAAACAGATTCTGCTAGTGAGATAATTTCTGATATTATAAACTACGTTGACAAAAACTTTAAACTTGCAGACGGCGTTTATGGTCCAGAAACTTTATACGATAATAGTGGTAAAATCTCAAAAGGCACACCTGTTATAGTTATAGGTGGTAATGTATCCACTAGAGTTAATAAAGTTGAAGTTCCAAAATCAATGCGAACTATTCCTGCTGTTGCTGATGTATTAAATCAAGTTGATGTTAAATCAAAAGTGCAACAAGCTAAATTTAGTAACGCTAAAAATTTTGATAAAATATTTAACGATATAATTGAAGCTAAGACGGGTATCGAATCTTATAAACAGTACTCAGCTGCTAAAGCTAAAACAGTAGGCGCTAACAAAGGTAAATTTGATTTCTTTATACCTGCATCTGCAGAGGACTTTACAGGCTTGTTATATAGAACTTTAGGCAAAGGAAAAGTTGGTGATGCACAAATGGCTTTCTATAAAGAAAACCTAATAGATCCTTATAATAGAGCTGAAATGGCTATGTCACAAGCTAAAGTTGCTGCTGGCAGAGATTATAAAGAACTTAAGAAGCGGTTTAAGAATATACCAAAAACTTTAGAGAAACAAACTGGTATTGCTAAGTTTACTTATCAGCATGCTATTAGAACTTATATGTGGGACAAGCAAGGTTTAGAAATTCCAGGACTTTCTAAGCGTGATCAAAGAAGATTAGTAGATTTTGTATCCAATGATGCTGAACTTAGTGTTTTTGCTGATAACTTAATGGCTATACAAAAAGGTAAACCTTATCCAGCACCAAACAAAGATTGGACAGCTGGCACTATAACAACGGATGTCATTGGTGGTATTAATAAAATAAATAGAGCAGAGTATTTAAGAGAGTGGCAAGAGAATGTAGATATTATATTTTCTGAAAAGAATATGAACAAGCTTGAAGCTGCGTTTGGTCCTAAATATGTTGAAGCATTGAAAGACTCGCTTAGAGCAATGAAAAGTGGTAGCAATAGGCCATTAGGCGGTGATAGAGTATCAAACCAAATACTAGACTGGTTAAACAACTCTGTTGGTGCTATAATGTTTTTACACACAAAATCTGCAGTTTTACAAACAATATCATCGGTAAACTTTATAAATTGGGGTGATAATAACCTATATGCAGCCGGTAAAGCGTTTGCTAATCAAAAGCAATACTGGAAAGACTTTTTAACACTTATGAACTCTGACTATTTACTTGAAAGAAGAGATGGTCTTAAAATTAATGTAAGTGAATCTGAAATAGCTGATGCTGTAGAGAATAGTAAAAACAAGGCTAAAGCCGCTATTTCTTATTTACTTAACAAAGGCTTTGTATTTACTAGATATGCAGATAGTTTTGCTATAGCTTCTGGTGGTGCTACTTTTTATAGAAATAGAATAAAATCTTTAATGAAAAAAGGTATGAGTCAAGAGCTAGCTGAGAAACAAGCTTTTGAAGACTTTAGATTAATAGCTGAAGAAAATCAGCAGTCGAGTAGTCCAATGCGTGTTAGCCAACAACAAAGATCTTTAATTGGGCGTATTTTACTTCAGTTCGGTAACACTCAGCTTCAGTATGTACGTATACAAAAAAGAGATTTACAAGATTTAATAGCAGGTCGTGGTGATCCAAAAGTTAAAATTTCTAGAATAGTTTACTACGGCGCCATACAAAACTTAATTTTTAACGCCATGCAAAGCGGTTTAGCTTGGGCATTATTTGATGATGATGAAGAAGATGATGAAAAGCTATCTAGAACTTTAAATGGCGCTATAGATTCTCAGCTTAAAGGTTTAGGTATTCAAGGCGCAGTGGTTGCTGGTGTTAAAAATGCTTTAATGACTATAGCTGAGCAAGCTGGTAAAAAATCACCTAAGTTTGAAGAAGCTCTTGATGATTTATTTTCTATAGCTCCAGCTCTTGGATCTAAGATTAGAAAATTAAAATCAGCTACTAGAACTGTTTCTTGGAATCGTAAAGAAATAAAAGAAAAAGGTTTCAGTATGGATAATCCAGCATATTTAGCAGGAGCGCAAGTTATATCAGCTGTATTTAATGCACCATTAGATAGAGTGGCGATGAAAATGAATAATATGCGTAACGTTCTTAATCCAGCAACAAAAGCTTGGCAAAAAGTTTTGCTAACTTTAGGTTTTTCAAGTTGGGATGTTGGATTACCTTATTTTGGTTTAGCTGAAGACAAACCTGTTTTAACTGAAACTGAAATAAAAACACAAGAACTTTTTGAACTTAATAAAGCTGATCAAATTAAAATGCTTTTAGATTTAGGTTTAACTAAGAAAGAAATAAAAGCTTTAAAGTTAGAAGATCAAAGAGTACAAGAGATTATAAAATTACAAAATAAAAAGAAAGATGGCAAAAATAAACCCTAGAACAGCTAAAGCAATGTACGAAGCTGGTATGAAAGCTAATAAAGAAAAAATAGCTCAAGAACAATATGGCGAGTTTGGGTTTGATACTTTAACATATGATCAGCAGCAAGAAGTTTACAAAAACTATCCTAAGCTTCCTAAGAGCAAAAAAGACAAAGGATCTGATTTTGAAACACCTGCTAATATGGAATCACCACTTTATAGAAAAATGTTAACACCTGTTTCGCCGTTTAATAAAAGTCGTTGCTGGACTGGGTATGAACCAGTTCCAGGTAAAAAACCTTATAGTAAAGGAAGCTGTAGAAAAAAATAATTATAAGTTTATTTAAAAAATAAATAATGGCAAACAAGATTAGCGAGAATACAGAGATAACTCTAGACCTTAAAACAATAGCTATAGTAGTAGCTGGAGCCATATCTTTAGTTGGTTTATATTTTACATTGCAGAAAGATATTGAACTCGCTAAAGAACTTCCAAAACCTACCATTACAAGAACCGAATATGATCTTAAAGATCAATTAATTCGAGAAACAATTATGAATACTCAGAATCAGGTTGAAGAGAATAGTAAGAAATTAGATAAAATAGATGAAAAGCTTTATGAAATAATTGAAAAGAAATAGTCATGAAAAAAATTGTAACTTTAATTATATTGTTAATATCGCTAAAATCTTTTTGTCAGAAATACACGTTACTCGAGATAAATGCTAGGTGGAATTCACATAATAATTTGCCATACAAACAACTCGCTGATATAAAAATAGGATTTGCTTGGCTTGAAGATCAACCTGAGTCGATACAAAAAAGTGTTAAAGCCGTGCCAACATTAGTTTTAATGGAAAACGGAAGACCTGTTCATCAATGGCAAGCTGGCATTGATCTTAAGTTAAAAATTACAGAAGAAGAAGTTAAAAAAGCAATAAAAAAAATTAAACAATGAAGTTAACTGAAAACTTTAGTTTACACGAATTTGAATGTAAATGCGGTTGTAAAATGCCAGATGAAGTTTTTAATAATATAAAAATAGTTGCTAGTAATTTACAAGAACTTAGAAACACTATAGACAAACCTATAAAACTAACAAATGCATATAGATGTCCAGAGCACAACGCTAAAGTAGGTGGGGTGCCTTCTAGTCAGCATATAAAAGGTTTAGCTGCAGATATTCAAGTAAAAAATTTAAAGCCATCGGATGTCGCGGATATAGTTGAACACGAGATGGTTAATGGAAGATTAAAACAAGGCGGTGTTGGTCGATATGATACATTTACGCATGTTGACTTTAGAGGTTATAACGCACGCTGGGATAAAACAACAAAATAATGCCATACATTCAACCAACTCCACTGTTCAAGCTAGACAAGGAAAGTATGCCTTGTAATAAGCCTAGAAAATCACCAAAAGCTGGTAAGAAAAAAGTAGTTAAAGCTTGCTCTGGTGGTAAAGAGAAAATTATTCATTTTGGTGCTACAGGATATGGTCATAACTATTCTGCGGCTGCTAGAAAATCATTTAAAGCTAGACATAAGTGTAGTGAAGCTAATGATAAACTAACTGCTAGATATTGGGCTTGTAAAAATCTATGGGCTGGTGAAGGCGGATCAACTAAATCAAGTCCTAAAAACGTAAGAGGAAAATATTAATAAATAAAAACAAAAAAATATGGGAACATTTATGTCAAAACACTGTAGCCCAGTAAGCTACGGTACACCACTAGAAAAGAAAAGCTGTGCTAACTACGGATCACCACTTGATCAAGAAGCTGTTGATTTAGGTGTAGTTAAATCTAACTACAAAGGAAAAGAAAAAAAACTGCCATTTCCTGGAAAAGAAATGTATGAAGGAACTGGTGATTACGCTAGATACAAAGGAATGTACACCCCTGAAATGCTAGAAATGAATAGAACTTACACACAAAAGTGGAATGAAGCTAATGTACCAGGTTATACTGAGATGAAACGTAGACAGCTTGAAATGGAAAATAAAATGACTGAAGAACAAAAAGCAAGAGACGACTATTAATATGGGAAAGTTTTTAATAAAAATAGGTAACAAGTTAGTTGCATTTAACGAATACTTAAAAGGTAAATGGAACTCGTTACTATATAAATTAATGTTTAAAAAGGAACAAAAATAAATGGGCGTACCATACCCAAAAGTTCCTGTAACCAAGAAAGGGGATCCGTTAAGATCCCCTTTTTTAATTTAGTGTATTATATTGCACTATGATATAAAATATATTTTACAATTATATTAAATATTAATAAAAGTGCTCTATGTTGCACTATCCATCACAAGCTAAACAATCTTCACTCATGGCTTGTTGTGCTATATCTCCACGAAGCACTGACTCTGTCCTCGTATAATACAAGGTTTTAATACCATTTTTCCAAGCTTGCATGTGGACTTGGTTAATCCATTTAGGTGTTGCTACGCTAGGAAAAGCTAAATTTAAGCTAACCGCTTGATCTATATATTGCTGACGAATACCAGCTTGATTTACTAATTCTAATTGATTAATTTCTTTAAACGTTTTAAATACGTCTTTAGCTGGTATATTATGTGCTCCCATAGTAACATCGTCAAGCTCAGATATATCTTGAACACTACCACCGTCTGCGAGAATTTTATCCCAAATTTCATTTGTGTTTATTTTATGTTTTCTTAACAATTTTAATAACGTAGGATTTTTTCTTATGAAAGTTCCTTTAGCAGATTGCTCAGTAAATACATTCGCTGCCCAAGGCTCTATTCCCGGTGAAACATTCCCGCTAAGCTTCGAATTACTAACAGTGGGAGCAATAGCACGAAGGTGAGTATTACGCATGCCAGTATTAGCACACCACAAAGGCTCGCCGTAAATTTCAGCAAGGTCCCTGGAAGCTCTTTCACTTTCAATTTTAATTTGCGAAAATATCTTCCTAGTTTCAAACTGAGCAAGTAAACCTTCAAACGGAATGCCAAGCTCTTGGAGATACGTGTGCCATCCGAGTACACCCAACCCAAGCGCTCGTCCTTTAACAGCAGAACGAACGGC
>Ga0196905_1000205_pt1 | contig 23585 bp, 28 predicted proteins | sample CB_VirMetaG_3_FD_169098 | JGI IMG/M metagenome (GOLD analysis project Ga0196905, IMG submission 169098) | Freshwater to marine saline gradient viral communities from Chesapeake Bay - CB_1508_1S Viral MetaG (v3) (version 3) | ecosystem: Environmental > Aquatic > Marine > Coastal | place: USA... | reverse complement strand
TCTTTTAATTCTTTAGAAGTAAATTGTCCGTTTAAAGGATTAGTATAGACAGATTCTCCTAAAGAAGATTTAATTTGAAGACCTTGAGGATTAGTTATAATTTGTTGATTAGGTAAATTTCTTAATGCTTGTAAACGAGTTGGGTATACTGTAGCTCGTTGTCCATTAGCTGCTAATTCTTTTGATTTTTGTAATACGCCATTATAAAATTCATCTTTTGCAGCTAGTGTACTAAGATCATTTATTGTATTAATAATAGTATTTCTTAAATCTCTTTTTTGTCCATAGAATCTTTGAAAAGCTCTTAAATCTTTTTCTGATTGGATTAACGTAGTAGGTTTAAATGCTCCGCCTTTAATATTGTCTGCAATATTAATAAGTTGAGTTGCTTTATCATCTAATACACTTAATACAGTTGAAGGAAATTCAGGTGTTTTAGTTAAATCATTAAATCGAATGTTCTTATAAATATCTTCAATAATGACATCTAAGTCTGTTTCACTTAAATTAATATTATTTTGTTTTGCATATCGTTGAAATACTCCTTTAACATCATTAATAACAGCGTCGGTTGGCTTATAATTTAACCATGGAAATATACTTTTACCTTCCATAATTTTATATTCAGAATTAAATATATTTCTCATTCTTTCGCTCATGATAGAAGAAAACTCTTTATTTGCTGCGTTTATATTTCCACCTTTAAACAAACTATTTTTAAACACATTAAACTGTTCTCTAACTTTAATCATTTCTTCTACTAAAGTTCTTCCTTGTGGTTTAGATATTCCAACCTCATCTAAAAAATTATAAAATTGATTTAATTGTTTAGGTTCAAATCCTTTAAATATTATTTTACCACCTTGAATAACATCGTCTGAAGATGTTAATAATTCATCTAATCGTCCTACGATTCGTTTCCAATTTTTATTCCCTGTAGATAATCCAGATTGTTTAGCAACATTGTATAAAGTTTGATCTATGTCTTTAATTAAATCAGTTGCGGTTACTTGTCCTGCAGAAACTTTTCCTTCTACTTTTTTTATGCCTTCGAATAAATATTGTTCTTTTTTACCAGCAGGTCTAAATGGTTGGACCATGTACTTATTAATTAATTGATCAATTTTTTTATCACTATATTTTAATTCATTTCCATGTTTAGCAATTTTTTTAGCTACTTTATTAATTCCATAAGCTAAAGGAACTGAAACAACAGCTCCTTCGGTTCCAAATTTAAATCGATTCCATAATCTTCTAGTAGCATCTTCATCCGAAGTTGGTCTTTCGTCTCTATCTAATGCAGTAGGTCCTCCTAATACATCTCCCCAAGTTCCAATATCTTCTACATCAGCTACCATTGCTGTCCCTGTAGCACCACCTAAAATCACAGCAGCATGTTTAGGAATACCTGTTAATTTATTTAATTCTTTTGCTCTAATAATTGCCTTAGTCGTATTGTTACTAGCTCTTGCTACTTTATTTAACTTAGCTGCATTAGAAAATTTATTATATATTTGTACTGCTTTATCTCCTACTTTCACTGCTCCTGCAGCACCTAATCTACCATATCCATATAATTGAGTTAAAGCAGAAGTTAATTTTCCAATAGCAGAATCTTTAATAGTATCTTCTGCTCCTTGTTGTATTTTTCCAAATACAGTATTACTAAAATATTTTTCTAATTGTGCTACTTTTCCTTGGTCTACGGGTATGTTATCTTCTCCTAACGCATCCATAATTTCTGCAGTTAGGGATGCTACTCCATAAGGAATTTTAATAGTACCATCTACAACACCTCCAACAAAAGCGCTAAAAGGATCAACCTCACCTAAAGGTGTTAAGTCTTCTTCCTTGACGCCCGCCACTCGCTCCCCGATTCTTCGTGCTACTTTTCCAGCAGCTAAGAAACTATCACCAGAAAGTTCTGTACCCTTAGGTCCAAATAAAAAATCAGCTATAGGAGAAGGTTCTCCTTTACGTTCTGGAATCTGTATAACTGGTTTTTCTTTCTCTGGTTCTTTCTCCGGAGTTAGAGAAAACTCATCAATGTAAAAGTCTTCTGCCATAAGTTTTCCTTACTGGCCTTGATAACCATCTATTCTTTTAAATTTATTTTTGCCTTGATACAAGTAAACACTACCATCGTGATTAACATAAAACTTGCCTGGTATATAATAATTAGGATCTGGTTCTTTAGTTTTTTTATCTAAAAATTCTTCGTTAGTTATTCTTCCGTCGACAATAGGTGCACGAGACACATTTGCCCCCACTAAAGGTTGATTACCTGGCCCTGTTATTTTTCCTTTTTCAATATCTACTAATGTTTTTGCCATTTTAGCTCTTGATTCTCTATCTATAATTGCTCCCCTTAATTCCATTCCATCTTTTATTTGTGGTCCATAAATTTTACTTAATTCTTTTTCTATATCTATTTTTCTTCGTTCTTCGCTAAGAAGTTTATCTTTTGCATATTCTTTTTGAGCTCTTACTTGAGCTAATTTCATTTTTTCTTCATCACTTATTGCACCCGTAATCGCTTGCAATCTAATTTGTCTTTTAAATGCATCTTCTGCTTGTTTTTCTTTTAATAACTGAGCGGTTGGCTCTTTGAATGATTCAGCAGCCGTAGCAAAAATATTTCCTCTTGGTCTTGCCGACATAAGATTTAATCCACCAGAAATTAATAAATCTCCTAATCGCTCATCTTTAGTTCTACCTTGTCCCGCAAATGCTGATATTAATGCTTCTCTAGCTACACCTGATTTAATTGCAGATGCTGATTCAGGAAATTGTTTCATTAAATCTTCGAAATTAGAATAAGCATATTGTCTTCTAGGTTGTGCTAAAGACACTACACCTTCGTTGGTAGATCCTCCTTTTCTAAACATAGGTCGTTTTAATATTTTAGACATAGTTATCGTAATAATTTATATATTCCAGCTAACGTAGCAGCAGTTCCTAATCCAGTTTGTAATGCAGTTGGAGAAGGTGACAGTGTTTGTTGTGTTTGACCTGGGTATCCTGCAATTAATTGAGTTACACCACTACCTAATGTTTGAGCTGCTTTTAAAGGTTGATACGCTTGTTCTTGCGCTAATTGTTGTTGCGCTGTTAATGCAGCTTGTTGTTGAGCTTGTTGTTGAGTTCCTAATGTACTCAATGCTGAAATTTGTTGTCCCAATAACGCAGGAGCGTTTTGCGCTAAATTCATTTGTTGAGTAAATTGATTAGCTGCTAATTGTTGTGCTTGACCAAAACCTTGTTGTAATAATTGTGCTTGTAAAGCTGCTCTATTTAAATCTGATTGTGTTTGATACTCAGCTCTTTGCACTCCTTCTCTACCACCACCAAATGCACCTGCTTGAATTGCTTGTTGAGATATATTGCCTAAACCTTTTTGTGCTTGAATATCATATTGTTGTAATGCAGTATTAATAACATCTTGTTGATAAGGAGACATATAAGCTTGGTAAGCTGTAGGTCCTGTTGCAGCTTGTGCTGCTTGTAAATAAGGTTGATATCCTCCTAGTCCACCTGCTAATTGTTCTGCTTGAGTTTGTAATGCTCCTGGTGCAGCAACAAATTGAGATCCATATAATTTAGAAAGATCAAGTCCTTTAATACCACCAACGGCTGATGTTAGTTCATCTAAATAAGTTTTACCGGCAGCTTCAATAAACGGTGCTGGTAATATTTGTGTTTGTTGTAATTCAGCCATTATACCATTCCTCCGCTTTCAAGTCTTTTCATTAATGTATACATTTTCTGAGCTCCCACATTTGGGTCTCCTCTACCTGCATTTTTAACAGCATCTGCAGTAAATACAAATTCATTATTAGATAACATTGCAGGAATATCATCTGCTCTTTCTTTTACACCAATTGGTGGAACAAATCCACCTTGGTCTCTATAATCTAATTCAGCTACGCCTTGTTGATTTTGTCTAGGGTTTCCTACTGGCATTCCCATTTGTTGAGCTATTTGCGGAGCAGCCATAATTCCTTCATCTACGGATCCATAAGCATATCCCATTCTTCCACCATATGCTGCTTTTTCTCTTGCATATTTTTCTACTTCTTCTGAACTTAATGTTGGATTTATATTTCCATAATATCTAGCAAGTAATTTTTGAATTGTATTTAAAGGAGAAGATGTGTTTTTTACAACAGAAAAAATACTAGGATTGTTTCTTATAAGTCTAGATAATAATCCACCTATTCCAGATCCAGAAGGTGCACTTGAAGGAGCATCACCAGCATTCATAGCAGCTGAAACTACTCCTGAAGATCTTACTAAATCTCCAAAAGCATATCCTATTCTTCCACCATTTGCTGCATAATAAGGATTTTTAGCACTAGATGGTAAAAGTCCTGATTGATTTTGTTTTAGATATTCAGCATATCTAGTTTGATATTCCGCAACTGCTTTTTGATATTCTTCGTTAGATGGAAAATCTTCTGGTTTTGGTGGTTCCGGAATAGCAGCTGTTGAAGCTAAAGATGCTAAACCAATACTAGTTGCTGGATAATCCATAGCTGTCCCTGAAATTTGTTTTAATGCATCTAAATAATTTCCTTGACCTAATGCTTCTTTAAATGTTTCTACTCTACCCCCTGGTCCTAAAATATTCATAGGAGAACCACCTTCAACATTAGTAAAACCTGCTAGCTCTGGATTATCTAAACGTAAACCAGTTGTTTGACCAAATTTTCCTAATATAGGTTCTCTTCCTACAACTCCACCTCCAAGATCCGTGGGATCATAAACAGGATAATTAGTGAAATCACTTGTTGGAATTCCAGTTCCAGGTCCTCCTGTAATAGATGCTTGAGCACTTGTATCAAATACACTTGGTGTATTTTGATAATCAAAAGCACTTGTATATGCCGCTTCTCCTCCAATATCAGCTGCTCCTCCTGCTATATTTGCATAAGTATCTGGGGATGGTACAGCTGCTGCTTGAAAAGGATCTGGCGCGAATGCAGATGGTTCAAAAGCAGAAACTGTAGGATTACCTAATGCTGCTTCTTGAAAAGGATCTGGTGCAAAATTGGTAGCTCCTGCTCCACTAGCTTCGGTCCCTGTTCCTGTTCCTGCACCTAAAGAAGAAGTTACTCCTCCTAATCCTGCAGCTATTAAACCTTGTTTTAAATCAATTCCTTGTCCTGATGCAGCTTGCACTGCTAAGTTAGCAAGTCCTGCTCTTAATGCTCCACCCATAAATGGTGACATTCCTGCTCCAACACCTAAACCACCTAATGCCATTGTTGCACCAACAGTTAGTGCAATCCTTCCTATGGGAGATTTCGCAACAGACTTAACTGCGTTGGCTACACCTTTTACTGCTCCTGTTACACCTTTTACTACTCCTTTAACAATACTTCCAAATCCATATTGTTCTCTATTAACTAAACTACCAATGCCTCCATTAGCGTATCCTATTCTTCCACCAAATCTTGCTTCTACTCTTTCTTCATTATCAAATTCTTCCAAACTACCTGTTTGTGCAACAGTTTGGATCATCTCCATTGCAATTCTTCTTGCTTCTTCTTCTGGAATACCTTGTTCCATTAACATCTTAACGATGACTTCAATTGCTTGTTTAGGATCGTTTGCTAAATTTTCTGCAATAGGTCTATATTGTTCACCTTGCATATCTGAAGGCATAGAATTTTGTTGAGGAGCTACTTGCATAATTCCTTCTCCGCCCATGTTATATAATTGTCTATTCATCTGTGATCTTGATATCATATTCCTTGTAATTTGTTAACAATAAGGCAGGCACAATAGTCCTGGAACGTGTAATTTAAACTAAAAAATAACTTTTTACAACTCTTTTGAAGAAGCTCCTAAAGGCGGCATTGCAGCCACTTTTATCTTGACAGACCTAGTTACATCCTCTTGTTTTGTAGGTGTACTTGGATTATTTATATCTTGAACGGCTTCTTCATCTGAACTGTATTCTTGATTAGTTACTTTATTTCTTAATACTACTTCGGTTTCGCATTTAACCACTGGTACTTTTTTACCATTGATAAAAGTATATGCGACATCTCCTTCTTCAATAAACGGCATTTTATGCTCCTCCTACTTCTGCTATATAAACCCTGCTTACTTCTAATAAAGCGGCTGTTCCACTTATACCAGATGTGACAGAAGTTTCAATCCTTAACTCGTCGTTTTCTTCTAGAACCACGGATCCTTTTAATAAATTACAAATCGTAGGACCTGATATATCGGCATAAGCAATTAGATATTGAGTGCTAGCAGAGTTATCATAAATATATACTTTAACAATTTTACCACCTGATTCATTGGTTATCTGTACGGTTTGAAAAATAGCTCTAGCTTCCGAAGGACAAGTATACACCGTCTCTGCGGATGTTGTAGTTGGATCATAGAATGCGTTTTTATATACGTTTGCCATAATTAATCCTCAATGAAAGTTATGGTTCCTTGAATCGTTTGTAATAATCCAGATGATTCAATAGCCATACCTATACTATTATTAGGTGGAATCACAATTCGTAAATCAGATACATCAATGGTAGCAGGAGCACCAGAAGTTATAGCAAATGCAGCTAATGGTACAAAGTTAGCAGCTGTAATGGTTCCATCTGTATCAGAACATAAAATACTTTCTCGTACTAAATCCCATTGTAAATTAACAGAATAAGTTGGGTTTAAATATAAAAATACTGTACAAGGATTAGATGCAGCAGCAGTTGCACCTACTGATATTTTTTGTATGATAAGTTCTCTTGTTGTAATTTTATTATTATCAATTAAATCATTTTTAACGGTTATAATATGACCATAGTTTCCTGAACTTAAACTAGTTGTTCGTTCTCCATAACAAGCAACTGGATAAGAAGTAGGAGTAATTAATCCTTCAATAGCTCCCATCATAGAACCACCTTCAACTATAACATTGGTTCCACCTCCTCCTGTTAAATCAGCAGCAACATATCCAATTCTATAAGTTGGATTATCCATATGCAAAGTAGTGTTTTGATTAACATAATGTATTCTATGAAAATAAATAAGTGTCCCTGTTTCTTGATCCTCTAAAGCAAAACTAATAATACCTGCACCAAGCCATCTAAAATCAATTTGATACACGTTAAATTTCGTTGGATCTATAATCATACCTGATGGTCCAGTGCCATCTAGTTTATCAATATTAAAACTTGATTGTGGTGTCCAAGTATCTACAGTGGTAACTCCTGTTTGTAATGAAGTAACCGCAGAAGCAGTTAAAGTACCTGTACTAGTGATACTAAATGAACCTGCCGTAGGACCATTAGATGTTCTTACAAATCTAAGTTTACCATTATAGTAAGAAGTAGTCCATCCAGCATAAGTAGCAACACCAAGTTGTGATGTGTTAAAAGCAATGGTTCCAGAAGTTACTGCAATATTGTAAGCTGTTCCATTTAATGTGACAGTTACTGTTTCTGATCCTGAAGCTGCTGCTGTAATAGTAAATTCTACAATAGATGCTTTACCCGCAGATTGTAATACACCAAAACTAGTTCCATCATATCCAATCTGTAACGCACCTTCTTGTTGAAAGAATCCTGCTCTTTGTGTGTAACCTGCTGTACCTGTGCTAAATTTAGCTGTAAATCTTGTTAATGCTCCTTGACCTGGTCTGTATCGTAATACTCTTAAAGATCGTATCACACCATAACCATAAGCACCTGTACCTGTTTCACAACGCATAACTCCGTTAGCAGAAACAGCACCTGTACCAGCTGTAAAGGTTTGAAACTTTCTAGTATCTAATCCATAAATACCATCTAATTGAACAACAGGTGAAATAGGAACTGCAATAGGTTCACCAAAAGCAGTTAATACTGTTGCTGATGCTAAAGGTTCGTTAACATTGTTACAACTCATTAACAATCCCCTCCACTGCTGCCACCTTTAAACCATGCATAGCGTTCACTATCTTCTTTTAATTCTTGTAAATAAGTAGAGTTTAATTGTTCTACAATAGAACTAATAGCTCTATTAATTTGTTTCTGGTTCGAAACATCATATTCTTGTTTTGGTTCTGGTAATCGTACTACAATTTTAGTCATTATCTTCTACCATCCGGTTGTAAATCTAAACGCAAGGTTCCAAATCTCCAATCCTCACTTATGTTATTATTCGCTATTGTAATATTAGCAAATCGTCCTCTAGTCCTGGTATCTACTTTTGTGGTAGAAGTAGTAACCGTAAAGGGACTCAAAGCAGTTGCAGTATCTGCTTCTGATGGATATCGTTTTACCGACATCGTTACACTTAAATTGCCTTGTAAATTTTTAAAATCAGGAATGAATCTTCTCATAGCTAAAAAGAATTCTCCATTAGTTCCTTGTACATCTAAATCAAAATCATAAGATTTAATATAAGAAGTAATAGCAGTTGTGGTTCCATCTGGATTGACTTGATCGGTTCCTACATGATGTTCAAATAAAATAGTTTGGCCTAAACCACTTTCCCCCACAATCACAGGAAAAGTTCCCGATGCAGAAGAATCATATTTAGTTGCAAATGGATTAGGATAGACAACAGCATCAATCCAAGAAGTTCTTGCTTCTGTTCCAATATACCAAATAGGTAATTGAGGAGAGCTTTCTCCATAATTATAAACTACGTACTGATCATTAAAATTAGAAGAGGTAGAAGTATAATACCAAATCACTTCAGTATGCAAGTTATCAATACCAGCTGCTATCTGTTGACCTTTCGTCACATCAATTTGATTATATACATAATCTTCTACCGAACATGGTAATGTTTTAACTGTACCATCAAATGCAAAAAATCCATTAGAGCTCATCCAATAAGCAATACCATCTACTTCAATAACCGCATTTTTTCCTATTAATCCGCAGTTGGTTCCTACTTGTTCAAATCCAAAAGTAAAAGGAGCTCCAATATATTTCATGGTATATAAAGCATTATCAGTCCAAACGAGAATATTTTCTTTTGCTTTTAATGCACCTACAATTTTTGTTCCATCTTGTAATCTAAAAGTTCCCGCCGTATTGACAGCAGTGGGAGTATAATCATTAATGTTTTCTTGGTCCGAGAATCGAATAAACATATCATCTTGAGTGGATGGAGTTCCAATAGTTGTCTCTGTTCCAAAATGAATTAAGTGACGAGTAGTAGGAGATACTAACGTCAATCTAGTTGCTGTAGGATTCGCTGATGTAGAAAAATTAGCAGTGGTAGTAGAAGCTCGTACGGTTAATGGATTAACAGCTCCTGCATCCCAAGTAAATGTTTTACCATTAGCAATGGTTGCAATCAATACTTGTCCATAATTATCAAGAGACCAGAGGCCTGGTTCAAGAATAACATCTTGCGCTGAAGATGCTTCTCCCCATCCACCTGCTCCCCATGTATCGGTTCCCCAACCATAACCATACGATTGTTCTGCAGGACCTACATTTTCATAAGGCTTAATATCTATACTTCCTCCTGTTGCAACAGTTGCTGTTGCAGCTGAACTTTGTGTAATGGTAAATACAGTAGAGGAAGTCACACCGGTGACTTGAAATAATTTATCTTCAAAGTCTGCATCAGTAAAACCTGTTCCTGCAGGTAAAGATACATTGTCTAATAAAACAATATCTCCTGCAATTAAACCATGAGCACTTCCTGTAGTAATCGTACATACCGCTGAAGCATTAGTAGTTGCAATGGTCGCTGAAGTTAATGTAGTTCGTAAAGGTGTAACATCATATAGTTGACCTTCAAAATAAATAAGTAAAAATTTATCGGTTCCTAAAGCAACATATCTATTTCCAGAAATATCTACAAACGCATGTTCCTTTCTACAAACACCTACAATCGTATCCGTGATTAAAGAAGCCCAACCAGAAACTTTTTCAGGAAGTCCATAACGAAAACGAACATTGTCACAATCTACCCATCGATTATCTGCACCGACTTCGGTATTTTGTTTATCAATTCCCGGTAAAAATTTGATTTGCTGAAGAGGCATGTCCTCCTCCTATATCTTATCTTTATACACCCAACCTAATGTTGCGTTTACATATACTAATGTAAATGCTGAAAGATTGGTAGATATAGTTAGATCAGAAGCAGATCCATTAATAGTAGAACCATTTCTTCCAACGGTTAAATTGTTAGATGCTAAATTATTACCACTATCAATTAATGTTACTTCGTCTCCAACCGATGGGGATGCTGGTAAATTAATAGTCACAGGAGCCCCGATTCCTGATCCAGAGGTATTGACTAATACTTGATCTCCATTGACTGCTGTATAAGTTGCACCTGGAGTTACATAACCTTTTTGTCTTATTCCTAAACTAATATTAGTTCCATCAGAATATAATAAATTTTTAGATGCAATAGGTATAGTTACACCTGTTCCTGATACCGTTTTAACGGTTAACGTATATAAAGAAGCAGACCTAGAAGTTGCATCTTCTACAATAAAAACTCTCTCAGCGGAATCTGGCATGGTGACCGTTCTATTCGCTGTTAATGTTCCTGTTAGTTTAAAGTATAAATTTTTACCATTGGATACCGCACCATTGGCCAAAGATAAAGCAACATCGGAAGATGCTACATCTATATCAATATAACCTGATACTGCTTGTTCTAATTGTTGTAAATTGGTGTTAGTAATAGTACCCCATGTTCCAGACTTTTCGCCTGTAGTCATGAGTTCTAATTTTAAATCACTTGAATAAGTACTTGCCATATTTCTCCTACGGATTATCTGGATCTATTGGAATCCAAATACCAGTTGCTCCTGGATTTATTTGGTTCCATGTTATCACATCTATGGTGTTAGTTGCAAGGTTAAATCTTTGCCCTGTAACAGGAACAGCAGTGACTATATTAACAGCTGTATTACCAATAGCAACATTTATACGATTTCCTGTAGCATTTACAATAACATTAGTAATACCCACTCCTGCAAAAGGTGTTGCTGCAAATGATGTAGCTCCAAAAAACATAATTATCCTCTACGTGTTTGAATAGGTACCCATACTTGACTTGCGCCAGGTACAATACCATCCCATTTTTTAACTAATACATTAGATGTTGCAATTTCAAAAGCAGACCCTGTTGGGAAAGCGGTTGCATTGGCTTTGATAGTAACCGTTCCTGTAGATAGGTTTTGTCTATTCGTAGTAACAATCGCAGTAGCATTGGCCTTAGTGGTAACATTACCAACGGTTATTTCTACTCTATTTCCTACTACGGATACGTTTGCATCTGCAGTAACAGTGACATCTCCTGTATCTGTATTAACTCTAGATCCAATAGGGAATACATTTGCATCTGCTGTAACCCCTACGGTTCCTGTATTTAGATTGACACGTGAACCTGTAACCGAATATTTAAATTGGAAAGTAACAATTCCCGTTGCAAGATTCGTTTGTATTCCAGTTGGGAATACATTGGCATCGGCAGTCGTTGTTACATTTGCGGTAGTTAAATTAACTCTATTTCCACTTACACCTACTACATCCGCAACTTTAACAATACCTGTAGTAAAGTTAGCCTGGTTTCCTGTAACACTAACATTAGCACCCGCTGCAACCGTCACGACTCCTGTTGCAAGAGACGTGAGAATGCCATTGACTCCAACGACATCAGCTACTTTTAAATTACCGATACTAAAGTTTAATTGACTTCCCGTAGGAATGACTAAAGCTTTACCAATGGTAGTTACAGTATTATTGGATTGATTAATCTGCGAACCAAGGACATTGACTAATGCATTAGGATTAAATCCTACATCAGAGAATGCCGAGGATGCAAAAGGAGTTGCGCCGAAATACATAGGCGATTACCTCGCCGTTGTTGGAATATTATTTGTTCCTACTAAAGGATTTTCGGCAAATGCCATGTAGATTATTGTATTGCCAGAACCATTATCTCCGCCACCAGCATTTCTAATTTTAAAACCATTTGATAAAAAATCTATTGTTTCTGTATTAACAGATTCAGCATTACTTAAATTAGGAAAAAGTCTATTTTCATTCGCTTCATTATAAGTTCTTCTTTTATTATCTCTAATTTCCCAATTATAAGCATCACTTGCATTTTTTAAAATAATCATAGCTGGTTTAAATCCTGTATAAACAAATGTTCCATCTGTGCTTCCATTACCTGTGTAAGAGCCAAACTTGCTGAAACCTTTTTTCTCTGCGAAGCAATAAGCAATAATTGAACTACCACTTTGATTTACATCATTTTGATTTCCACTAGAACCACTCGCCGTACTAAAAGTAGTTGTTGTGTTATTATAAGTATATCCATTGGTTGCTTGAGCATCATTTTTTATTGCATCAGTAGAATTTAAATATAAACTTTTTTCATCTGTTCCTATTATTTCTCCTACATTGACAACCCAATTTCCTGAATTACTTCTATTTTTTACAAATATTATTTTAGGTTTAACACCAAGACCATGACCTATGGTTGAGCCACTTCCTGTACCTGTCCAAGACACAATACTAAATCCACTTGTTGTATTAACTGAAACAGTAGAAGCTATGCTTCCTTGAGTGTTTGATGCAGTTGTATTTGAAGCTAACCAGTTCCAACCTACATAATTTAATCCAGAACCATTCCAATTATTCCAACCAACTGTACCTTGTACTCCTGAAAAACCATCTGATGTAATTGCATTAATATTTCCTTGAGAGCCACCATTGTCATTTCCATCATATTCTGCATCTGTAGTGTCAGAAAATAATATTTTATATGATGTAGTTCCTTCTCCTCTAACAGAATCTATTAATCTATGGTCATCTGTACCATTTCTTTGTTTCCACCATATCCAATCAGGTTGAAACCCTACTCCACTAATTGTTCTATCTGTATTATCTCCTGTCCAAGTAACTGTATTAAAATAATCTGAAGGTTTATTTATCTGTGCCATTAGCTGTACTCCTGTGCGTTAATTGATTTAGTACAAAGTGCTTTATAACCTGTTGGAACTGTGTATTCAAAGATACCAATTCCATCATCAGGATTTTCAGCAGAAGATACTGGAGTTGTTCCGAAGTAGCCGTTGCCGAAGTTATATTCACTTTCTCCTGGATTAGACCCACCAGAATTTCTCATACAATGAGCAGCTACATAAGCATCACCAACTGTTAAATTTGTGAAAGCGGCAACTGCATTTGCAAAAGTTTGATTTGCGTTTCCAGCACCATCTGACCATTGACCATTTCTTCCAAAATATATACTGCCACTATCTAAATTCAAAGCCACCATTAAAATATCATTAGCACTAAAACCACCCATATAAGTTGATTGAGAGCCATCTCCTACTTTAACTCCATTAGTTAATTGAACACCTTTTCCACCATAAGTAGTTGCTTGTAGTCCACCAGAATTAGATATACTTGCAAATTGTGCTAAATCCATTTTAGCAACACCTACTTGGTCTATTTCAGCGTTATCAACTGCTTTAACTTCCCAATACCATTTACCTTGAGATGGAGCAATAGTGCCTGAAGTAAAAGCATAATTAACTGATTGAGAACCACCTGCAAATTGTAAATTACCATCAGATAAAGTAGAGTTTGTTAAAGTTGAGTTTAACGGATTAAGAGTACAAAAAACATTACTAGGTGTATCTATTGTTTGTGTCATTGTACCATTCACAGTAAAGTTATTTGCATTACCTGAACTATCTGTTCCCATAGAACCTGAATTTTCAAACTTTAAAAAGAAACCATTGGTTCCATAAGTAACACTAGGTGCAGTTTTAGGTTTCCATATTCCTGTGGTTGCATCTGTTTCGCCAAAAGCTGATGCGTCATAAGCTGTGCCGTCTATGAAGTGAACATGGGACATAGACCCACTAATATATTCTCCATTTCCACCTGTTGGCTCTCCACCAATAATATTAGGAGCAGATGATCTATTCCATTCTGTGTCTAAATTTTGAGTTGGATAAGTTTCTGTGCTAAATGTAGTTACTTGAGTTCCATTTACATATAATTTAATTCTATTTGAAGCTGTTGCTTGAGTCGTATCGTAAGCAATTACTATATGATACCAAGCAGAAACATCTCTAAATAATTGTGTAGTTATAAGTTGAGTTGTAAAAGAAGAACTTGTATACGATACTAAATATAATTCATTACTACTAGTCCATCTTATCCAAAATTGATTTGCTGCACTATTACTCCAAGTGCTGAAAATTCTTTCAGTAGAACCAAGAATACTTCTTTTAAACCAAAAAGAAAAAGTCATTGTTTTTCTATTACCATCGCCACTAGGTGTTCTTGTTAAATATGTACTAGCCATTAGTTAAACTGTCCTCCATTATTAATTCCCACTGTTACGGTAATAGAGAACGCTCTATCTGCAACTTGAGACTCGGCATCAGTTGCTCGTATCGTAAAAGCATAAGTAGTTTCTGCCGTAGCACCGCTCTCGGTACCACTTATCACACCTGTGGAAGCATTTAAAGTAAAACCTCCTGGAAAATCTCCTGTAGTTTTAGCATACGTTACAGCACTATCAGAGGTAGCTTCTACCGTAAAGGATCCTGCAGCTTCTGCTGCAACGGATCCTAAAGATCCTGCTGCGGTTACCCAAGTAGGTGCATCGGATACAGTTAAGATAGCAGTTGCCGATCGTCCTGCAAGTCCATCTGGATTTTCTACTCGTAAGTAATAAGTTCCATCTACGGTTAAAGTAAACTGACAACTAATAGAAGTAGAACTATTAAAAGTAACAGTATCAGGAGTATAAATTGCTCCTGTAGTCGAAATAGCATTGACTAATGCACCATTAACAAAATTAGTTCCTGTAATGGTAATACTCGTTTGTGCATTGGTAATTGCACTTGGAGATACCGATGAAACGGTAGGTAACGTAATAGCAGTTACAGGTTGACCATTTACGGTTAACGTAGGTACCGATAAGGTAGCACCACTTGCAACGGCAACCGTTTGGCCCGATTGACCCAGGGTAACTGTTCCTGAAGATTCTTGGATGATATCATTACCATCTACATCTTGGACTACATCAACTTTTAAAATTCCTGTCATTATGATACTGTTAATAATGTTGTTGCGGATCTGCCTGCAAATCCTGTGTTATTCTCTACTCTAATATAATATGACCCAGCAATCAATGTAAAATTACAAGTTAAAGAACTGGAACTATTATAGGTTACACTATCTGCTGAATTAATCGCACCTGTGCTAGCTATAGCTTCTACTACGGGAGTTGCAATAAAGCCTGATCCTGTAATACTAATAGACGTTTGAACCGATGCAGATGCAGTAGTGGGAGTGATACTAGATACCGTAGGAAAAACTCTTCCTGTAACTGTTTGACCATTTACTAATAAACTATCCGCGGTCATCGTTGCTCCTGCTGGAATAGTAACCGTGTTTCCCGAGGCTGCTATCGTAATGGTTCCTGCCGATTCGTTGATGATGTTAGAGCCAGAGTTATTCTGGATAGTATCATTCTTTAAGATACTAGCCATGGTCTACCTCGCTGTTGCTGGTAACTTTGTTGATGTTACGAGTGGATTTTCTGCAAATGCCATATAGATGTATGTACTTCCTGAAGCATTTATTCCACCACTTGAAACTCTTATTTTAAATCCATTTGAAGTAAAATCTAAATTAGATGCAGTTGCTTCTGCATTACTAGAATTTGCAAATAGTGCTTTGTTTTCTGGATTAAATGTACTTCTTTTATTATCCCACATTTCCCAAGCACCAGTTGTATCATCAGTTCTTTTATACATTAACCAAGCTGGTTTAAATCCAGTATAAACAAATGTTCCATCTGTACTTCCATTACCGACATATGAACCAAACTTGCTGAAACCTTTTTTTTCTGCAAAGCAGTAAGCTATGTAGGCTTCGTTATTTGTATTCATATCTCCACTATTTCCAATCTCATAAGTAGTAGGTGTTGGAACACTTAAATATTTATTTGCACTTCCGCTTGATGGGTCTGTTGTCTGTAAAACTAGATAATTATTTGCACCTAAACTTTTATGATAAACTAGCCAGCCATCAGGTTGCTCTCTATTTTTGGTTATAATCATTCCAACATTAGAAGTTCCTAACCCATGACCAATAGTAGCACTAGCAGAACCATTACCAGTATAACTTACAATACTAAATCCACTTGTAGTATTAGCTGAAACAGTAGATGTAATTGAGCCATCTGTGTTGGATACTCCTGTTCCACCAGCTAACCAGTTCCATGAGGCGTATGTACTTGAATTTTTATTAGTCCAATCATTTGTATTTTTTACTGTAAAACCATCACTATCTAAACTTACAAAATCTGTTGTTGCATCTAATTCTGCCGAAGTAGATTGCGATTGTAAAAATTTAGTTTCATCAAAACTATTTACAATAAAATGCAAACTAGCATCACTTCTAGGTTTAATCCAAGTTAAATCAGGTTGAAAACCTACTCCTGTAATTGCATTTGATGATGTTCCATCTCCTGTATAAAGTTTAGTATTAAAATAATCTGAAGGTTTGTTAATTGTTGTATAAGCCATGTTTATCTCCTATCCATAAGTAGCTATGTTTTTAGTACATAATGCATAATACCCTGAAGGTACACTATATTCAAATTTTCCGATTCCTGCACTATCCGATTCTGGTGTTGCTACGGCTGTTGTGCCAAAGTAGCCATTGCCGAAGTTTGTTTGAACTGAAGAATTTTCTGCTGAACAAGCTGGTGCATAATAATCACTCATACTAATACCACTAAAAGCTGAATTGGTTGTTGTTCCATTTTCTATTTCAGATATAGTTGCTGAATTTTGCCAAACACCATTTAAAGAAAACCAAAGTGTTCCATTATCTGCATCAAAAGCAACACCTATAATACTTCCATTTGAAGGTGTTGTTCCATAAGCAGTACCACTACCATTATTATATTTTTGACCATTTGCTCTATAATAACCATAAGAATTGGCTGTTCCACCTACTAGATTATTTCCAATAGTTTCTGTTACAATGCTAATTCCAGCCATAGCTTTTGTAGTAGCACCATCTATGTATTTTGTTTCCCAATACCATTTACCTGAATTAACAGCTAATGTTGCTTGTGTACCATTATGAGAAGCAGTGCTATTTGTTATTTCGTTATTACCATAAGCATAAGTTAAGTCAGCTTTGTTTAAAGGATTCAATGTAGCAAAAACATTGGATGGAGTATCGAGCGTCTGGGTGCCTGATCCAGATAACGTAAAGTTATTTGCATTGCCTGATGAATCTGTTCCTAATGATCCAGCATTTCCAAATTTTAAAAAGAATCCGTTGGTTCCATAAGTCACACTTGGAGATAATATAGGTTTCCAGATACCCGAAGTAGCGTCCGTTTGTCCAAAGGCAGAAGCATCGTATGCTGTGCCATCTATAAGGTGGACATGAGCCATTAAGCCACCAAAATATCTATCAACAGTTGGTGCGTCCCATCTTCTATTTCCAATAGTGTGTTCATCATTTTGATTAACAGGTGTAACTAAATTTAAAGCTGGATAAGTTGTGTTATTTAAAGATATTTGAACTCCATTTATATATGCTTTTATTCTATTGGCTAAAGAAGCTTGTGTTGTGTCAAAAGCAACTACTATATGATACCAAGCTGAAACATCTCTTAATAGCAGAGGAGAACTACCAGCACTACCTGTAGAACCACTAATTACAAGTTCATTATTTAGTAAGTAAAAAACACATACGGCTGTATCAGCAGAACCTGAAGTGTTATAGGCATTAAAAATAGTTCCATAAGTATCAGTTATGTTTGACCTTTTAATCCAAGCTGAATAAGTCCAAATTTGACCATTTCCTGATGTTGATGGTGTTCTTGTTAAATATGTACTAGCCATTAGTTAAATTGCATCCCTTCTGTTATGCCAACGGAAACAGTAATAGTAAAAGTTCTGTCAGCGGTTTGTGCTTCAGCGTCCGTTGCTCTTAATGTAAAAGTATAAGTAGTTTCTGAATCTGGACTTGGTGCTGTTCCTGTAATTGCACCTGTTGCACTGTTTAAACTTAAATTCATTGTACTTGCAGGTGTATCTGCATTCGATGTTAATACGGAAGTTGTTTCACTGTAAGCAACGGTTGAATCCGATGTTGCTGAAACCGATAACGATACTGCATCCCCTGCTACTACCGTTCCAATACTTCCCGCTGCTGTAGACCAGGTTGGTGCATCAGAGACAGTAAGAATAGCTGTAGTAGATCGTACTGCTAAACCTGTATTGTTTTCAATTCTTATATAATAAGTTCCATCAGTTGTTAAAGTAAAATTCGCTGTAATAGAACTAGATGAATTATATGTTACACTATTTGCTGGAGTGATAGCTCCTGTGGATGCATTGATAGCATCTACATAAGGAACCGATACAAAGTTTGTTCCTGTAATCGTAATAGAAGTTGCATCATTGGTAATCGTATCAGGACTAATAGATGTGATCGTTGGAAATTGTGTAGCGGTAATAGATTCACCATTAACGGTTAATGCATTAGCAGAAATAGTTCCTGCAGTACTAATCGTGTCTCCCGCATCGCCAAGGGTAAATGTGGTTCCTGTTCGTGGACTAATCTTATTTACTTTTACTTCACTCATTATTATATTTTATTCCTTTGGGTATTTATTTTTAATTGCTTCAATAGTTGCTTTCCAACCATCATAACCATTGTGATAAAGGTCATCTAATTGGTCAACAATAGATGGATATTCTTTTGCTCTATCTCTTTGATATTGTTTAGAATAATAATCATTTTCTAAACGATTGATTTCAGCATTAATTTGTTCATCTGTAAGAGCGGGTGTTGAAGGAGAAATCCATGTAACATTATTGTTAATATCAACAGAAACTTCTGCAGTTGGTAATAAAGATAATATTGCTTCTGCTTTTCCAATTATACTCATACAGCAATCTCCATAACAGTAATAGTTGAAGTCGCTGTTGCTCCTTCACTTTCCGACGCACCAGCAAAAGCTCCTGGTCTGTTTAAATAAAAAGTTCCATCATTTCTGTACCATTGTAATTTATAAGTTGTTGAAGAAGTTGTTGCTGGAGAATCTAAAAAATTAATACTTCCTGCATACATAGTATTTGTATTAACTCCTCTTTGATACCATGAAGCTCTTGCATTACTTCCATTTGCATCACCAATATTAATAGCGGTTGAATCTCTTACAAGTCTTATATAATTATTACCACTTGTGCTAGTACTTCCAACATTAAATGTTGCTAAAACAAGAACTTTATTACTTGCACTAGATGGGGTAATTGCAACACTAAAACCTGAAATATCTAGAAAACTTTGTGTAGTGGTTGAGGCAGTAATTGCTGTAATATTTGTGCTGACAACTTGCAATACTTTGCCACCACCAGCTTCTTGCCAAGAATTATCTCCTCTTAGGAAAGTAGAAGAACTTGGAGTTCCTGTTGCTGTTAGCTTAGCAAGTGAAACAGAAGCATCATTTAATTTTGCTGTAGTAACAGAACTGTCAGCTAGTTTTGCAGTAGTTACTGTTGCATCACTAGGAGTAATTGTTCCAGTTAATTGAGAAGCATCAATAGTTTTATTCGTTAAAGTTTGTGATCCAGTTGTAGTAACAATAGTAGAAGGTAAAGTTGTAGTTGCATTAGATGCATCAAACGTTGCACCTGAAGGTATAGTAATTGTATCACCAGATTCTCCAACCGTTAATGTGGTTCCAGATTGTGGGACTATTGCATCGACTTCAATTTTACTCATTATATAATTACCAATGTTCCTGTTACGGTTTGTGTTCCTGTGATACTAACTGGTCCTGCTAAGACTCCTGATACCAATGTTTGATCATCAGATAAAGTTGAATTGTGAGTATTAACAAAAGTTTGTGCTGTCATTCCTGCAGAAGGTGTTCTTGATGCAGGCAATGTACAAAATACTGTTTTCGTACCTGCGGAAAAATTAACTAAAGCATCTGAGTTAGAAGAAGAAATAATTGTGTCTCTAGATAAAGTGTCTGGAGAACCAGATGTAACCGTACCTATACCAACTTCAAATTCTGCTGTTCCATCATTTGAAATTGCGTAATAAGTTACATTAGCATTTCCTACACCTGAAACAAAACTTTCAAAACCAGTTTCGGCACCAGCTAGTGAAAATGTTCCTGTTCCAGTAGTTGTGCTAGTTTCTTTAACTCTATCGTTAAGTACAAAAGCCATTTCTACTCCTTATAACTATTATGCGTCGCCAAGTCTAATGATTGCATTAGATGAATCAGCAGTTGGAAACTGAATAACGAAATCTCCGCTAGTTGCAGTTTTTGTGCCGCCAAAATCTAAAACCAATACCGCTTCATTAGATGTTCCTTTATAAATCAGAGCTCCTACTGCAGACAATGTCACAGAAGAGAAAGTCAAATCTGCGAAGTCAACGTATGCAATGTTACTTGATATTGCTACACCATTATTAGTTAAAGTATTACCACCTGCAGTATAATTTGTTCCAGCTGAAAGTACTTCATTGGAAGTTGTATAAGCAGTAGTAGCCGTACTAAAACCACCTAATGATGTATAAAGTGCTAATTTGAAAGTTGATCCACCAGAATCAAAATCAAACACTCCACCAAGTAGATCTGTTTTAAAAGAGTCAGGTACTATGTTTGCCATTTAGTTTTCTCCTTAAAATTTAGATGGTGATTCAGATTTTATAGGAGTACGAATAGCACCATCTTGATATTCGTCTCTGCGTCTTCTACCTTGTTGTTCAATAGAATACGAAGCCATTGCTCTATCATAAGTCTGCGAATAATATTGTAACATATCTGCAGGACCTTTCAAGTATCCATATGCTTCTACCAGAGAAGCATACAAAAGTAAATCTTGATATTTATTACTGACATAAGTCGTAGCAGAGTCAGAAGTAGTGATAGAAGTAGGTTGTTTCACATAAGCTAAAGTAATTAAATAGGTATTATCTGGTGTAGGAGCTACTACCCAGTAGTTTGCATCCCAATTAGCATAGTATTTAGGTAATCCGGATTGAGTGCTAGGAGTATTGTAATACTCTGCCATGAAAGAAGTGTCTCTTTTTTCTAAATAAGTTTGATCTCCATTAGAATCAGTTAATTGTGCATAACGAATAATTCTAAGATCAGAAGGAATCGTTACATATCTATTTCCTGCTTGAAGATTAGAAGTAGCATAAAAACGATTATCATCTGCATCTACTTCTCTATAAATTTTATTTTCAGCGTTTTTAACAATAGTAGTTAATACTGAATCACTTAATACAGAACTATCTACTTCTGTATAATTTCTTATGTCTGTTTTTAAATTAGAAAAAGTGTAGCTCATATTATGGTGTTAGTGTAACTGGACCAGCCGTTACAGTCATTCCTCCTGCGTTTTCAGTTACGGTAGGATTCGTTCCTAATGTAAAAGTATATTTATCTGTACTTGTAACTGTTATACTAAATCCTGATGCATTTTCAAATACTGAATAATTTAATCCACCTGGACTTCCATCTACATTTCTAAATACCACCGTATCTCCAGTAGTTCTACCATGAGAAGGCTCTGTCACTGTAATAGTTTGAGAACCAGATGTGATAGAAAAAGGATTACTTGGTAATAAATTAGGAGTTGCAGGTTCTACTCTTGCAGGTCTTGCTTTTGGTAGTCCTTGTCCATCTGCCGTAAATCGTTTTGGTTCTAATTGTGGATGTTTAGCTTCAAATTCTGAAATATGAACAAAAGAACCATTCCATTCTGTTACCATTTCTTTATAAGGAAATGCTTGTCCACTTCTATCTGATATTGCTAATGCGTATTTTCCTTTAGATAAATTAGCCATTTGGATAATAAGTTTGTGGGGTTATAAATGAACTAGAAGAAGATCCATCTTCTGCTAAAGCTCTTTGTAATTCATCTTCATATAATAATTTCAATGCTTGAATTCTTTCTGGTGCAAATTTAACAGCTAAATAATAAGCTAACCCTGCTAACATGCATGGAACAAAACGATATGGTACATCCGCATCGTTAGTATAATCTCCAGCGTCTTGTATTCTTTTTGTGTAATAATAATTTAAATAATTTCCAGCTTCTGAACTTCCTGGTGTTAAATATAAAGTAATAGTTATTTTATCAATAAATCGTTCTACAAAATATTGAGTAGGTTGTCCGGTAGAAGTTTTATTAGACAATGCTTGATAAGCAGATCTATTAATTTTTGTCAAAGGTACATCTATGCTAGAAGCATTTCTGTAACTTGCTTCCAATACATCATCTACTCCATATACAGCGGTTGTACTAGATGTCCCATCTGCAGTAGATCGGTACATAGTATAAGTCGCTTGACCGGATACTAAAGTAATAGAATTATTTCTTACTTCCCAATAATGAAGTCCTCGATTGGCCCATTCTTGAAACATAATGTTTAAAGAACGTCTAGCACCTTTTAATTGATAACCAGAAACTCCTTGAATACCAATTCTCTCGTAAGCTTCTTCTATTATATCTGCAATAGAAAAACCTTTTTCGAAAGTAGTTGTACCTGAAGTAGTGTTAGCCATATAGCCCCCTACTTATCTAATAATATTGTAGCCGCTGTTAAACCTGATATTGCAGAAACAGTCATTCCACCTTCAAATAAAATTCCATCTTCTGGAATATTGAAAGCAAAAACATCTCCTGCTGGACAGTCACCAACAAATTGTGTAGCAGCGTTTCCATCTTGTAAAGTTATAGTTCCAGCACCTGCAGTAGCGTTAGCAAGAATAATTCCTCTTAATCTTGTTCTTCCACCAAATACAGAACCAGTTCCAGTAACTCTTATTGCTTTTACATCTGATTTCATATGTTAAATCTCCTTAGTTAAGAGCTCCCGAAGGAGCTCTAAATTTTTACTATGCTACTGTTAAGCCAGTTTTGATATCAATAAAGTTTGTACCATTACCGAAAGCAATAGTCCCAACACTTGAATTTGCATCAGAAACATAAATAACCAATCCAGCAGTTGCTGTAGGTAATGCAGCTAAAAGATATGAAGGTAAAGTAATTCCACCTCCACTTGCTGATACTTGAAAGCCATTGTCTGAAATGACTGGTCCTGAAAAAGTTGTTTGTGCCATAGTGTTATCCTCCTAGTTAATTTGATACAGTCTCTAGGCCGTCGACTATATGCGTCTGTACCAAAAATTATATATAGTGATTTATTTATAGACTAATTTTAAATGAAGTGCAAGGTGTCCTTATAAGGAAAAGGCATTCCAGCGATAAATAGCTTGGTTTACTTAACCAGCTATAGAAAATTCAGAAGCAGCGGATTCTATTTTTACTTGATGAAAAGCTTCTTTAGCTTCAGCCACTTTAATATGACTGATAACTTTTTTAATCTCTTCATCTATCCTAACCATATTAATGGTATATTTACCATTATTAATATGGTCTTGCTCCCACTCTAACTCAAGCGATCTTTTGGTTTGGTAAAGATCCTTGATGTGATTGTTCTCCATTTACAATCTCCTCGTAGGTTAAATGACACACTCTTGAAGAGGTACCATTAGGAGTGAATGTT
>Ga0196905_1000201_pt1 | contig 23829 bp, 29 predicted proteins | sample CB_VirMetaG_3_FD_169098 | JGI IMG/M metagenome (GOLD analysis project Ga0196905, IMG submission 169098) | Freshwater to marine saline gradient viral communities from Chesapeake Bay - CB_1508_1S Viral MetaG (v3) (version 3) | ecosystem: Environmental > Aquatic > Marine > Coastal | place: USA... | reverse complement strand
GGTTAATTTTTACAGAAAAAAACAGGATATACGATGCCGAAACCGAAGGGAAGGAAGAGCAAATTCACCGCTCCAGTTAAGAAACGAATCATTGAGGCCCTTACTGCTGGTACTACTTATGAGATCGCTGCTCAGTATGCAGGAATCTCTCGGAGTACTCTCTACGAATGGATTAAGAAGGGAGAAGGAGAAGAGGATACAGAGTATCGAACTTTTTACGACAATATAAAAAAGGCAGAAGCAGAGGGAGCAGTAGTACACCTCGGAACGATAGCCCAGGCCTCGAAGAAAGATTGGAAGGCTGCAGCATGGTTACTCGAAAGAAGGCATGGATACTCGAAAGAAGGGGTAGTTAAGCCAAATGAGGAGATTAAAAGCAAGCCTCTTCCATCCAATATGCTAGAACTTCTCCGGGATCAAGCGCAGGAACTTAGAGTATCGATCTCCAAAGCAGAATCGAGCCAATCTTGGCAAGCCTATGCAGCCCTCCAGAGGCAACTCCTCCAAGTAGTACAACAGATAAGACAGATCGAAGCCGAGGAAGGTATGGGGGATGAACTCGAAGGATTAACCGATGAGCAACTTCTAACCGAGATTACTTCTGCTATTGTATCTCTACCTCCAATCCTTAGACAGAGATTGGAAGGAACCATAAACCAGATCGATAACGTAATCCCGATGAAGGTGAAAAAATGACAGTAATACAAATTGTACTTATCTCAGCGATGGGAGGCTCTCTTCTTACTACTGGGGCTCTCATAGCCCTCGATAACAAGAGTAAGAAGTGGGAAGAGTTCTCTACTTCTCAATCCGAAGTTATCAACAACTTATCCACACTACAGAGTGAGATCCAGAAGGGAGAACTAGAGATACAGAAGAATCTAACCGCTCCGGATCTATTGGAGATCCCTTGCTCTTCTGAGTATATGGCCAATAATGGAGAGGGCCTCTGCAGAGAGATGTTCTGTAGACTCCAAACGAGAGAAGGAGATGGGGCTAGCCAATCGGAATGCGAAGAGATAGCCAACCTCAATAATACAATCTCGATTATCGAAACCTGTAAGGCTAATGAGATGGAGATCGATAAATGTTTAAAAGTACTCGATACAAGAAAGTAGATCGATATTGTGATATATGTACTTGCGATCCTTGCGATTGCGATGGGGTATGGGATGAATTTCGGATTATGGGTACAGATGGAACTACACCAGCACGAGAAGAGCCTCTCTTGGCTAGCTGGCAAGATAGGCTCGCATCCTTCTCTCTTGTGCAAGTGGAGAGCAGGATTATCGAACCCAAAAACCGAGTACTTCTTTCTGGTATGCAAGGAGATCTCCCTACTGAGGAAGGAACCGATAGAGAAAACCATCCGAGAGGGAGCAGAAGCGATGGGGATTAAGTTCTAATGAGCATCCGGGATACAACAAAGAACCTAAGAAGGCTACGGAATCGGGCTACCCAGAATCCTCTAGCCTATTTTTGCCCTACTCCTCCCCAGGAGGCTTGGTTAAAAGATCCCGGTAAGATTAAGTTACTACTCGGAGGAAACCAAGTAGGGAAAACTTATGCCCAGACCGCAGAACTCCTCTATCGCTGCTTGGGTAACCATCCGTATCTCGATACCGATCCTCCTCCGATACAGGCTTTCCTTATTACCCACTCTCACCAGCAGAGCATAACGATCCAAGAGAAGCTCTATGCGATGTGTCCTAAGGATGCTCTCCATCCCTCTTGTGAGTTCGTACCCGGTAGAGGCTTTCGAGGTATCCATCCTGTAGTAAGATTCAATAATGGATCGATGATACATATTAAGACTGCTAACCAAGGGCTCGGATTGGCTTCTGCTACTGTTGCCTACGTTGCTATCGATGAGCCAGTATCGCAGGAAGTATGGGGAGAACTTGCTGCTCGTGTTCTCCGAGGTGGAGCAGGAGGAACTACAGGTACTATCGGTATTACTATGACTCCAGTGGGCCAAGATGTATCTTATCTCAAGCAACTCGTAGATGAAGGGAGAGTAACTTGCCATCGAGCTCCCCTTACTGTAGAGAAAACTACTCCAAAGTATTGCAAGCCAATCATATCACAGACTCAGATCGATAATATTTCTCAAACCTATCTACCCATCGATAGGGCTGCTCGATTGAATGGAGATTGGGTAGTAGGTATTCCAGAGGGTAGAGTATTCGATCAGTTCACCGAAGATATGATATCGAAGGAGCCTGCACCAGTAGGTAACTATTCCTTCTGCATCGGAGTAGACCATGGAAGCCAGCCTAATGCTCAAGTAGCGATACTGGCAGCGGTAGAGATGAGCGATCCGAGTTCTCCTTGGGTCTATGTACTCGATGAGTATATATCTGGGGCTGCTCCTCCGGAGGCCCATGCTCGAGCGATATTGGAGATGCTATCTAGAAATCATATCGAGGCTGCTGCTTGTAGATGGACTGGGGATAATATCCATCATGGAGGAAGCGGGGGAGGCAAGATGTCAAACTCGCTACTTATGCGAGCCTTCGAGAAGGTTTTACAGTATCCGCAAGGTAATCTCCCCTTCAGAATAAGAACGATTAAGAAGCCTCGATATAGTGTATACTATGGCAGTGCTATGATACACTCTATTATGGCCAGAAGGCAATTTTTTATTAGTCCGAAGTGTGAGAGATTGATACTATCTTTGCAAAGATGGACAATGAAGAAGAACCAAAGCGCAAGATCTAAGGATGAGTGGGGTCACTCGGTCGATGCTCTTAGATACTGCGTAGTTCCTACCCTAGAATCTTCCAAAGCAAATATCCCCGGTAAACTAAGGATCTATTGATATGTATAGTAATACTCCACTTAAGCCGCTAGCACCTTCAACAGATGAGCAAGAAAGATGGAACCATACCGCACTAAGAAAGCGGATGATTATCGGAGCTTGGGAGCAAGATCTAGAGGATGAACTTGCAAGGCATCTCCCAGCAGACCGGAGAGAGGCCTGGGGGCCAGCAGATCTATCGAGTAATCCTTTCGAGCAGATCACTAGACAATTATCTGTACTTTACCACGAAGTACCAGCAGTAACTAATCTTAACGGAGATATCTCCGATCTGACTTCTAGAGAAGGATTGGTAACCAAGGCCGGATTATGGCAACTAATGCAGAGAGCGCAGCAGATGGTAATCGGGCTCCGAGAGAGTGCTATTCGAATCGATGTAAATCCTCATGTAGAAGGGGCTCCTACTATCGCTCCTGGTATCCAGTATCGTATCGTTACTCCTGATCTCCTGTACTGCGAAGCAGATCCAGATAATCCAGATATCCCAGTATACTACCAAGAGGCTCGATTACGAGAGTATCAAGGGAAAGCCTGCTGGGTAGCAGATGTATTAGATATTCGAGATGTGAATAATCCGATCTTCGGTATGTTCAAGATCGAGAAAGATGGTACACTCGGAGAAGATGTATCGGAATACTATATGGGCCATCCTACTCACAGAGGAGAAGATTATCCCTATCGAGATGGAGAGGGTAATCCTTTTCTGCCAGTAGTTCTCTACCATGCAGAGAAAACCGGATATCTTTGGGATAGTTTCAACGCTTCTCAGATGGTATACGGATCTCTAACTTCTGCGGTACTGTATTCGATGTGGGTTCACTTGGTAAGAGATGCCTGCTGGAGTCAGAAATATGTAGCCGGATTATCAGTAGCCGGATTATCTCAGATAGACCAGAACGAGATAGCCCGGAGATCTTCTATCGCTACCGATCCGAGCTCTATTCTAGTATTCACTCAAGATCCAGATGCTCAAGGCCAGCCCTTAGTAGGTTCCTTCTCTATTCCTACCGATCCCCATGCTCTCCTCGAAAGTATCTCTAAGTACGAGATGAGAGTAGGATTAGCCGCAGGATTATCTCCTTCGGAACTCAGTAGAACCAATGGAGATCCGAGATCCGGTTATGCCTTGGCTGTTTCCAAGAGTGGACAGAGAGAAGCACAGAAGAAGTTCGCTCCTGTATTCCGTATGGGAGATGAAGAACTATTGGCAAAAACTGCTATGCTCGCTAATCGATTCCTCGGTACAGATCTTCCAGAAGATGGATACCGGGTATCCTATCACTCAATGCCATTAACTCCGGATGAGATGAGAGCGCAGAGAGAGGATATTGTACAGAAGATGACTGCAGGCCTAATCTCCCCAGTTCAAGCGGTTATGATGATGTACGATGATATGGATGATAGAGAGGCTAGAGAGTATCTCCTTCGTATCCGCAGAGAGAGAGCGGAGTTCATGTAATGTATTGTGACCAGTGTAATAAGCCCATCGAGGAGATAAATAAGACTATCGTAGAGTGGATATCTTCTGATGATTGGGCTCTTGCTATGTATATTCGATTAGTCCATCCGGGATGCTGCTATTATGAGAAGAGCAAAGAACTTCTCGAGAGCATGGATGCGAGCGATCACTGGCTACCGCTCCAAGATCTGGAAACCTTTCTCGATATCGCTTTCGAGATGCCTTGGGATAAGGAGAATCTAGCGAAATCCGAGTTTTTACGATACATTAAACAACGTAACCAACAACAAAGAGGTACCAAATGAAAACGATAACCCACGAGGGAATAGAATACGTATTGAAAGCCGATATCGAATCTGCTTTTAAGGATCGCATCTCCAAACTAAGCGCAAGAGCAATCCAAGCCGAAGAGCAAGCGAAAGCACTCCAGGAGCAGATGGATAACCAATCGGGAGAACTCGAAAAGATTTCTAAGCTCCAAGAGAAAGTAACTACTCTCGAGCAATCTCTACAGGATGCAGAAAGCAAGTATACCCGAGTATCTATGCTATCCGAGCAAGGCTTCACTGATCCGGAACTTCGAGAGGCTGTAGAATGGGCTTATCAACGTAGTAAAACAGAAGCAACCCTCGAAGATTGGATTAAGGGAATCAAAGAGAAACCGGAAGAGGCTCCCTTAGTACTTAGACCGCATCTCCAAGCGAAGAAGGCTCCAGAAGTCAGTACAGAAACCGCAGAAGCATCTCCGATGGTGACAGAAGCAGCCCCAGCCCCAGAGGCTCCTACTCTCCTTCCTCCGAAAACGAATACCGGAGCGAAACCTGCACCAGTACAGAGCGGAGATATTCTTTCTCGTATTAGCGATCCAGAGTTTTATGCAGCGAACCGAGATGCTATTCATAAAGCTTGGAAAGCCCAGCGCAGAACCCTATAAACCAAGATCGAAGGAGGTACAATGTCACTAGATCTACAAAGTTCAAATACATATCCGAAAGTGAAAGTTTTCACTGCTAACCAGACTGCTACCGAGATCCAACTACCGAAAACTGCTCGGAAAGTAACGATCGGATGCGAGCAGCACGAGATACACTGGAGCGATACTGGTACAGATGGAGTAATCCTCGGTAATGATAAGGTTCCTCTCCCTGCTGGTTCTTATATGCAAATCCATCTTGCTAAGGGTAGAAACCGAAGCCCTAATATCTATATCGCTACCAAGAGCTCTTCCTCTGCTGATGTGGTTCTGATCTTCGAGGAGGAATAATGGCTTTATACTTTGCTCCGAGATCTAATAGACCGCAGATTCACTCCTTTACTAATAGTACTCAGATTATGATTAATCATAACCTGGGCTATAAACCGATGATACAGATAATCCTCTCAGATGGCAGTATCGCAGAGGGTCAAGTATCCCATACTGATTCGAATACAGTAGTAATATCTTTCCAAATTTCACTCTCCGGAGAGATTATCTTGAGATAGTATAGAGAGCGAGGGATGGTACCCTCATAATCTTTTCTTACATGGAGTAAAAAATGCAATTCCTTGCACCTACAAATATTTTCGAGGGAGTGGTCCAACTTAACCAAGCCCCAACCGCAGATTCTCACGCAGTAACCAAAGCCTACTTGGAGGCTAATGCCGTAGTCGGTATTGCTTCTGATAGCGCAAATTACGCAGAGCTTGTAACCGAAGGTGGAGATCTTAAACTTAAGCTTAAGCCTCTGACTATTACAGATGTTTCTGTAGATACTTCTGCTACTTCTTTGAGTGGTTGGGTTTCTGCTAACTACACTAATGGAGATGAGAAGCAAGAAGGAGATATTATCGTTCTTACTGCTGTTTCCGGTCGTGCTCAAACTTGGATCCATAATGGTGGTTCTGCTGGTACTGCTGCTGACTTCACCGAGATCGAAGGTGCTGATGTTACTGATGCAGAGATCCGAGGCTCTTTGAGTGCTTCTGCTGGTATCGATTTTAATGCTTCTACTGGTGAGTTCACTGCCGATCAAGGTGAGATCCGAGGCTTCTTTGCTGCTGGTACTGGCCTTGCTTATGATGGTGCTAACGGTACTTTCTCTTTGGATACTGATAGCGATGGCATCTCCGAAGGAAGTGTAAATCTCTACCATACTGCTCAAAGAGTCAGAAATAGCATCTCTGTAACTGGTGATGGTATTGCCTATGATGCTTCTACTGGTGTTATCGATCTGGCAGTAGATACTGATGATGTAGTCGAGCAGGCTGGAGCTACTAATAAGTTCTTCACTGATGCAAGAGCCCGAGATGCTTTCTCTGTTGCTACTTTGACTGGTCAAGATATCCAATTGCTTTCTAAGGATGCTAACGGAGTTCTTTCTGTTCCTTTGTCTGGTGTATTCACTCAGTTAAGCGCAGGCCAAGGATTATCTTGGGATGGTGGTGGAGAGTTCTCTCTCGATGCTAATACTGATGATATCGCTCAATTGGCAGGAGCTACTAACAAGTTCTACGCTGATTCTTTGGTAGATGCTCATTTAAGCGGTGGTACTGCTATCGATTACTCTGCTGGTGTAATCTCGTTCAATGGTACTACTGATGATGTAAGCGAAGGTACTGCCCAGTACTTCACTGAAAGCCGAGCCAGAAATAGTATCTCTGCGGATCCTGCTGCTGGTAATATGGCATCTTACGATAGTGCTACTGGTGAGATCTTGGTAGCTCTTTCGGATTTCCGTTCTACCTTCGCTCCTCAGAACTTGACTGCTAATACTTGGGCTACTTTGAATCACCAATTAGGTGAGAAGATTATCCATGTATCTGCTTATGACTCTAACGGTGACAAGATCCAATTGGATGTTCAATTGGTAGATGCCAATAACGTTAAAGTTAAGTCAGTTATCAATGTTACTGGTGCTGAAATTGTCGTATCTTTGTAAGATGTAATCTCCTCAAAAAGGGGAGAGGGTCGTACCTCCCCCACTCTCCTTCCTCCCCTCTCCGGGGAGGTTTTTTTTATCCTTGCGATAGGCTCTCCTTTCGTATAAGATACAGATGGGTAGGGTCGCTCCCGAAATAGCTGAAGAGCCCAGAAACTTCTTTTTATTCCCCCCCTTACATATGGTGTAATCATGGCAAATGAAATTACTAATAATGGGCTAGTCGGAGATCTTCGCTTGGCTCAAATGATCAGTGCAGAGATCCGCTTACTTCTTAAGGATTCTGTAAATCTTCGTAACACTCCTTTCGTAGACTTCGTAGGAAGTATTAACGGTATGGGTTCTGATACCATCCGAGTACGACAGGCATTTTTGGATGGTGAATCGGGCTTCTCTGAGTTCACTGGTGCAACCGAGGGAGATGCAGTCTTAAACAAGGCTCTCGTAGATTCTCATGTAGATGTAGTCTGTAAACGACAATCTTTGGCTTATTCTATTACCGATCTTGCTTCTATGACTGGTATGGGTGCTGATATCGATCCTTTCCGTATCGCTGAGCATATCGCTAAATCTTACGATGCTTTGTTCGCTAAGTTAACTGCTGCTTTGTTCGGTGGTTTTACTGCTCAAGTAGGTTCTGCTTCTGCATTAACTGTAGATGTATGGGTAGATGCTATCCAAGCCTTGGAAGCCGCAGATTCTAATAAAGGTGCTCCTGGCCCTTATGTTTGTGTATTGCATCCTGCTCAGTATGCAGAATTGCAAGATTCAATCCGTAATGAAACCGGTATCTTGACCTTTACCCCTGCTTCTTACGAGGCTATCTCTGCTAAGGGCTCTCACTATAAAGGAACCTTTATGGGTGTTGAGATCTATACTAGCTCTTATGTAACTGATAACGGTTCTAACTATGCTGCTGCTATGTTCTGCCCTGGTGCTATCGGTTATGCAACTGGTATGCCTAATGCTCTTCCTGGTGCTGTTGAGGCTATGGAAATGGGTGAAGTTATGGTAGAGATGGATCGTGATGCTGCTAAGGCTCTTACTAAGGTTGTAGGCCACGCTTACTTAGGTATGGCCATCTTGGAAGATGCTCGTGGTGTTGAAATCGCTACTTTGGTATAATCCTTTCTCCGTTCGTTGTGGTGGGGGCTCTCTTGGGCTCCCATCTTTTAATCTTTAATGAGGTACATTATGAGTTTTTCCCCCCAGCCTTGGGCACCAGTTCAACAAACCCAAGATAAGCTCCTTCCAGAGCAACCAAACCATCCTTTTTTCTATAAGTGGCATCCTACTAACTGGACCTTCCAATACTTCGAGAAGGAAGTTACCAAGGCCAAAGGAACCAAGATAGAGCGCAAGGGCTATTTTATTCCTACAGTCCGTATGGAGAGAATCATCCCCGGAGTGAATGGAGTTCATCAAGTACAAGGAGAGATCGGTAATCCTGGATCTCGTATTGGAAAACTCCAGCAAGCCGGATGGGTATATCTCGATCCCGGTAAATATCAGTATGTACACCAGTACCGAGTACGAGGTGGAAGATATCACTGTTCTAAGTTCCAATCTGTACGAGTAGTAGGAAATCGAGTAATTAAGAACTTCGATCGAGATGCTTTCGCTCGCTGGAGTGCATCTCTTGCAGTAGATGGAACCTTCCAACCTGTAGAGCCTCACTTCTGGGAACTCGAAGTATTGAAACTAGAGAAGCCCATCCGAAGATTACAGAATACCCAGCATATTCCAGAAGTTAAGCAGAAGTTAGAAGAACAGTACAAGATAAAGCAAGATATGTTATCATTTATCGAAGAGTTTAGTAAGATCGGATTAGAGATCTATAAGGATATGTAATGGCAACTAGTACTCCATATGCTCCACAAATCAAGATACCAGAGCTTCTCGAACGAGGGAAGAGTAATACCTCTATCCTACCTATCTATCGAGATGGAGTACTCGTAGTTCCTACAGAAGTTCGATACACTCTGTATAAACCAAATCAAGAGAAACTAATCGATAATGCTGCTGCTTCCTTTCCTGGTAATATTCCTACTTATGTTCATAGCGCAGGGATTCTCTCCGAAGAACTCACCCTCGGAGAAGGGTACTTACAAGAGTGGAAGATTACAATTGTAGGAGAGGTATATACTTTCCGTAGAATGGTATCGGTAGTACTTCGGAGGCTCTACCCAGTAGTATCCGATGGAGATCTTACTGCTACTTACTCTCAGTTAGCAGATATCAGACCTTCTACTCTTACCTCGTACCAAACTTATATCGATGAGGCTTGGTATACGATGATCCAAAGAATGAGAACCGAGGGAGGAGGATTAGAATACTTGGTAATGAGCGCAGAGGCTTTCCGGGCTGCTCATCAGAATCTAGCCCTCTATTATATCTTCCGAGATTTCCATAGCTCTCTTGGTCAATCGAACGGAAGATATCTAGATCTTGCTAATGAGCACTTTGCGCAATATCGAGATGAGTGGAAGCGGATTAACTTCGTATATGATCATAATCACGATGGCCAAACTGCCAACCCAGAAGATCGAGTAGCCAAGCAGCCAGTAATCTATCTGAATGGTAACGGTCGCTTCTCTCGTAGATTTCGGAGAAGATAATGGGGCAATCTCTTTCCAGTATCCGAAGAGGAATAGCATCGAAGATCGAAGAGATATCGGGCTTCAAGGAATCTAAGCATACTCCGGATTATTTCGGGAGAACTGAGAACACTGTAGCCCATAAGGCCTTCTCTATCTCCGTAGCGAGTTCTACTGCTATGGAAGAAAGACAGAGAAGAGCGGTAGGAGTGTACTTGGCTACTCCAATGCAGGTTCTTTTCTCGTATCGCTTAAGGCCTCTCGATATCTACCCTACCGATTACGATGGGAGCCTAGATGCAGAGGAAGCAATCATTAACAAAGTACTCGAAGCCTATCCTACAGATAATCAGTTCTCTATCCGCTATCTAAGCAGTGATAGAACGGTTACAGATAGTCAAGAGTATATTATCATTACTCTATCGTTCAATATTCTACACACTATCTAACCGCATCGGATAGAATAGTAATCATTATCCCCGGAGGCCCTCATGGCATATTCAACAATCCCAAAGACTAAACGAGATGGTGTTATTACTCTTCTCGATGGTACTGGAACCCCTGTAACCTTAGAAGTAGCCTATGAAGATGGAAACTTTACTTTTTCAGATCCCCAGCAGTTCTCAGAACTCGTAGTAATGGATCGAGGTAACTTCGCTGCTATCCGTAAGCAAGATGAGCAAGCGAAGAGCGGATCTTTCTCTTTCCACTTCAGACAGTTTACAGATGGAGTAAATGCTGGATCGGTTCGAGATTTCATTAATGCTAGTGGTGCTTACTCTGCTAATGTTTCTACTGGTCTTACTGGTACTCCATATGTAGAACACTACACTATCGATATCAAGTACTTAGCAGATAGCCCGGATGCTGGAGAACCAGATCACACAGTAACATTATCTAAATGTATCTGCTCTTTGGACTTCTCAGAAGGTGATCCAAGTAGTTTTACTCTTAACTTCACTTGTTACGGTGGTCTTACTGTAGCTTAATGGCATAAGGAGGTACTATGCTATTTTATCTTGGAAAACTTGGAACTCATGAAGGAAAGATCCCCTCTTCGATTGCTACTTGTTTAGACTTTGTAGCGATCTGGGGGAGCGATCCGAATCGAGCCCAGCTTGGTAGGCTATGTGCTGCTGCTATTGCGGTATCCGTAGACCATAAGCGAGTATTACCTGCTTACAATCTCAATAGCGGAGATCCGATTGCTTATGGGCATAAGGTTTTAGATCGTTTATTGGATGCAGGAGTTACTCCGGGTAAGGTATACGAGATGGGCTCCGAGGTTCTCTTGGAGATGATGAAAGTTATCCCCAGTGAGAAAGAGGTAGAAGATCGAGCAAATTTTACGCAAGAGGGAGAGGATCGCTAGATCTCCTTGCATTAAGGATCTCTCTCCGATGGGGGAAGGATCCTTTATGGTTTTACTCTCTCCCAGAAGATCTCCGGATCTCTCTCCTTGCTGAATATCGATTATCTACCGAAGATTCCAAAGAAGCCAAAGATAGACAAGAGCGGATTAAAAGGGCTAGAATGGAGGAGATGCTAAGGGGTGAACCATGAAAAAATTTACAACAAAGAGAGCCGGAATCGAGATCGATACAGATCTCCAAGATTTCTATACAGGCTTTCTCGATAAGGTTGCTCCCAATGCTCGAAAGATCCTTACAGATGAGATGGAGAAGATCGAACGAGATGCTAAGAAAGATTGGCCAGTACGAAAGCCCCAGATCAGAAAAGATAAAGATGGTAACGTAGTATTCTATCGAGAAGTTACGAAGGGCTCTTGGAAGATGTTCGAGAGAGGATTTCGCATAACTGCCAACGGAGATTTCGAAGCCTACTTGGTAAATAGAGCTCCTTACTCTTGGGCAATCAAGTTTGGAGTAGATTCTGAGAACAATAGAGGGCAAGATATTATCCAGCCTCAAGGAAAGAGGGTAGCGGATGAACTCATGATTAAGCCCCAGAAGAAAGCATCTAACAAGATCGTTAAGGCTCTAGCCGATGATCTAATGCGGAGGATCTAATGGCAGAAGAGAAAAGAAGTATATCGATCTCGTATAAGGCAGATCTGAAGGATCTGATTAACAAACTTAAGCAGATGCCTAACGTAACCGAGGCAGAAGCTAAGAAGATGGTAGCCGCTCTCGATAGGCAACTGAAGCAAGCGGAGAAGGCTGCTCAGAAGAGCGCAGAAGCATCCAAGAAAGCAGCCCAGCAAGCCAGCCAAGCCGCTCGAAGAGGTGCAGCAGATTTCGAAGATATGGCAGATGCAGCCAGAAGAGCGGAAGATCGCTTAGAACGAGTGGGGGAAGCATCCGGAGATATCGATAGGGGATTCTCTTCTATTGGCTTGGCTCTTCGAGGTGTTAATCCTCAGTTAGCAGAAGCCGCAGATGGATTAGCGGATGCTTTCGCAGTAACTGAAGGCTTAACTATGTCCTTCGCTGCTCTTAATCCTCTTGTAATCGCTGCTGGGGTTGCTATTGGAGCCTTAACTCTTGGCTATGTAGCGCATCAAGCAGAACTAGAGAAGGTTAAGCAAACTACTCTCGATCTCCGAGATGCTCAGAAGGCTCTAATCGATAGTCAGGAAGCCCAGCAAAGAAACCTAGAAGATGCAGCCTCGAAGGTACGAGAGCAGAGATTGGAGTATCAACTTCTTACAGGCCAGATCTCCGAGTATCAATACAATCTAGAGAAGGCTGGGGAATCTGCTTACGAAAGCTTCCGGGGTAATATTGAAGGTGCAGAAGCTTCCGTAAAGGAGACTTCTTTACTCTTGGGTACAGTTCAATCATTAATCGAAGCCAATAAGCAAGGAGCAGCAGCTAACGTAGTTCTCTCAGAGCAAGAGATAGAGAGATTGCGAACTCTCCAATTACAGAACAATACTGTAAAGAATAGCCTAGATCTAACCCAGCAAGGATTAGACCAGAGATCCGCTCTTCTGATTCTAGAAGATGAACTCCAAAGCAGAAAAGCACTCGAAGAGAAGAAAGTACAAGCAATCAAGAAGATGCAAGAGGAATCCAAAGATCTTGCAATGAAGATGGTAGCTCTCGAGAAAGAGCTTACAGATGAAACCGAAGCAGCAGCAGACCAAGCAGAAAGAAGAGCCGAAGCATCCGAGAGAACGGTACAAGCAGAAGAGAATAATATCGAAGCACTAGAAGAGGCTTTCGCTCTCTCTGATGATATTCTGAAGGGGAAAGCTCTGCAGGATAAGATGGATCGGGCTATGGCAGAAGCCTTCCTCGATGATGAAGGGAAGAAGAAACTAGCCCAGCAAGATCGAATAAATGAAGAGATTGCTGCTCTTGAGATGCTCGGTATAGCTACTGGGAGAGAAGCAGAAGCCGCTATGGCAATCGAGGCTCTAAGGCATCAGAGCAAGATGGAGAACCTAGAGAAAGAAGAAGAAACTATCCTAGGTATTACAGAAGAACAATTAGAAAATGCTAGAATGGTTAACGATTCCTTCTCTGCTCTTACCAGTAGCCTAGAGCAACTCATGGCCCAGAAGATGGAAGTAAATACCATCGATGTAGAAGCAGGAAAGAAACAGCAAGAAGTACTCGATACACTTACCGAGAAAGAGAGAGAAGCCCTTAAGCGTAGAGCCCATGCAGCGATAGCCCTCTTCCAACTATCGAAGGCTGCTTCTCTTGCTGAAGTAGCGATGACTACTGCAGAGAACGTAGCCAAAGCCCAAGGATATGGACCAATATTGGCTCCAATCATGACAGGATTAGCAATTGCTACCGGAACTGCTCAGGCCGCAGTAATCGCTAGTCAACCTGCACCCCAAGCCCAGTTCCACATGGGAGGGATGGCCCCAGATGAGATGGGGGCTAGAGTATTGCGAGGAGAGGCAGTATTGGATAGAGCTACTGTAAGGAGAATCGGAGGAGAGCAAGGGGTTCGAAATCTCCAGCAGGGAGGCTCTCCAAGTGTACAGACAGTAGTAATCCAACCGTTTAAGCACTTCGGAAGGTTCGCAGCAGATCTCGGAATCAAAAAATCGAAAGCAGTAGGAATAAGAGGATATTGATATGGCCAATATAACACCAGACTATCTAAGAGGGTTCCTAATCCCTTCTATCTCCATCTCGAAGGATAATCTCTGGGATGCTCAAGCGAACTACTCCCAAGCCAATCCGAGAAGTGGAGTACCAGAAGCGCAATCTCAAGGAGTCAATCTTACAGTATCTTCTATTGGAACCCAATCCGAAGAGATTACCCTTAATACTATCCAAGGAGGGCTCCCAGGAGATGCTCTTTTTACTTGGAAGGGAGAAGATAGCATCGATCTTGGTCAAGATGCTCCCTATATTCTTACCGAGGCTGGATATTGGATCTACTCTGCTTCTCCGGTGACTGCTCGATACACTTACTCCGATTGCGTAGCCTCCCTCGATGGTTCTCTCTGGGTAGTATCGGAGAGAGAAACTACTGGGAACGTACACACAGTATCCATATCTAGACAAGAGAAAAACGGAGCAATTGCTAATCTTAATACTTTCGTATCGTTGCCAGGTACTTTCTCTAGTGATGCTATCCCAGCGATTACTCGATTACAGGATGGTTCTCTACTGGTAGCCTACTTCCAATACACTACAGAAACCGCGGTTAATATTAAGGTGCATCGAAGTATCGATAATGGGGATACATGGAAGGAGATATCTCCTCGAGGATTGAACGTAGGAGTTAATACTGGGCAATACAATCCGGTAAAGATGAGGATGGTATCTATCGATAATACTGTAGTACTCTTTATCGAACTTGAGGAAACCCTTAATCCCAATCGATTAGCGCAGTATGTATCTCGAGATGGAGGTACTACTTTTACTCTCGTAGATTCTATCTCTGATTTCGGAGATGGCAGATTCCACGAGCCTAGCCCGGTAGCTCTTCCGGATGGTTCGATAGGGATTGCCTATATAACCGAGGAAGATGAACTCCACTTTACCAAGATACCTACTCCGGGTATCAGAGCCTCTTCTGCTTTCTGGAGAGCCGATAATCAATATGAGATCGATACAAGCGGAGTAAACTTTGCTCTAAAGACTGGAGACCAGTTAACCCTCGGTAATGTAACTACATGGTATCAAGATGGTAAGATCTGGGTAGTAGCTCAAGAGTACGGTAACGGTAGATTAATCGGATACTATTCGGAAGATTTCGGAGTTACTTGGGATTATGCTACTGGTAATACTAGCGCAGATGGTATAATCCTCGATTATGGTTCGAACTCAGATCGATTACAGAAGCTCTCCTCTTGTGTACACGAGGGAAGAGCCAAGATTATAGGCCATGAGTTAAACAGTGTATGGATGCTAGCCTATGGAGGATATTCCTCTTTCTCTTATCCTGCTCGAAGTATCTCCCCTACTCGTAATAACTATCTCTTGTGGGATTCTACTTATATTCCGGTAGTCCTACCGGGTACCAGTACCCAATACACTACAATCGGAGCGGGCTCTCAATCTCTCGATGATGAGGGATTAGATCTATCTACTACTGGCAATACTCGATACTATCGTTACTCTCATAGCGGTAACTATTTTACAGAGGGCCAAGTAATCCGATTAAGGCTCCAAGTAGATCAGAATACTGGAGGAGTACTTAATAACTATATCGCTTTCCGAGTTACCCAGGATGATACAATAAACAGTACAGAGTTAACCCTTCGGTTCGCTCCCAATACTATCCAAGTACGAGACAAAGTAGGCATTAAGGCTACGATTACTCACGATATGACAGAGAGTACAGAGATCGTAATCGGTATTACGGATACTGCTGCTAAGATCTATTATCGAACCTATGATGGAGCGCAGGCTAAGAAGTGGAATCTCCAATCCATCACCGGAATAAGCAAAGGTGCATCGGGTGCTAATAATAATATCGAATGGGGCCATCTTGCTTTCTCTGGTGTATTGAACTTCCGATCTCATTGGCAGGAAGTATCGATCTCTTCTGGAGAAGAGGCTGGGCTATTCGATTTCGCTCTTCGAGGTGCTACCTATCCTCCTCTCGGAGAGTATCAGTATATCGATGGAGGATTAGCAATTACTGCTAAAGATGCTCCAGCAAGGGGAGAAGATGAATATAAGATTACTCCTCGATATGATTACGGAATCGAGAATATCTTCCACAAGATATCTTTATCTCCGAGAGTAGTATGGAGAAGTAAGAACTCGAGTGCATTACAGAAGATCCCTCTCTATGTAGATCCAGTAGTACAGGCTACGGAGAAGAGCTTAGGCTGCTCTGATATGTTCGGAGTGCATCTTTCTAATATCAACTTCCGTACTTTTAATATCAATATATGGAATGGGGCCTCCTGGAATACCTTTGCTAGTGTTGATACTTCGGAAGGGTTCCAAGGAAAGTTCTTAAAAAAGGGCAATACTCTAATCTCGAACGATACCACCAAGCAATTTTTACTCCGATATGGAGAGGCTATTGGATGGAGAGCAGAACTCTCGAACGGAGAAACAACAGTAATTGTAAAGATCCGAATGAATAGCGAGGGAATCTGGAGTACGAATAGCCAAGTTAAGCAAGCCGTACTCCAATACGATACGAGCATTACCGATCCCAGTACTATTCCAGCGAACGGAAATATAAAACTAATCCCCGATTCGATTACGTTGCTTAAGGCTCGATTGGATGGTGTTAACCTTGGTCAATATGCCTTCTCAATAGATATTCCTGTACAGACTACTCTAGAGGGATATTTCCAGATCGGATCGATGCTTATGGGCTCCGTAGCCTTCCCTGCTCCTCAGTACCAGAGAGGAAGAACGATTACCTACTCTCCAAATATCCAGACCCAATCGAGCCTCGATGGTATGTTCTTTTCTCGTAAGATGAGCGCAGGCCGGAGAACTGCTTCCGTAGCCTGGACCGAGCCCATCGATCCTACTCGATTAAACGATCTCAATCCGGATTACTGGCAGGTATCCTCCACTTCTGGAGCGCAACCGGTAGCCAACTATGGAGATCCGCATCTTCTAGAAGGCATCTTCCGATACTTGAATAATCGAGAGCCCTTGGTATATCTTCCCAGTATTGAGAAGAACCCTACGAACGATCAGATATTACTTACTGCTAGAGATTCTCATATGCTATGTAGAACTACTGGAGAGATCACTGTAGAGAGTGTACTTGGAGAAGAGCGATTAAATGAGATGTTCCGGGTTAGTACAGTGAACCTCGAGGAGATTGAGTAATGCAAACTATACCGAAATCGAGAATCGAGCAGGGAGATATATGCTTTCTGCTCGATATATCCTATTATGGAGCGGTCTATCGGTTCTCTACGGTTCCTATTGATATCGAAGATATAGCGGAGAATACTACTATCCCATATCGAGGAGCCCTTTCCGATCCTCCTATCAATCTACAGAGCGATCTTCTCGGAGTAGATCTAGAAGCCAATACTATCTCGATGGAGTTAATCTTCGAGGAGATCGATTGGGTATCGGAATTCTTAAAGGGGAGAACCCTTAACGATGCTCTCTGCGAGCTCTCGATGGTGATTATCCAAGATGGTAAAACAGACTTCACCCAGCAAGATAAACTCTCAATATTCAAGGGGAGAGTACTCGGAGCGATCTTTGGATCTCCAGATGCTCCGAAGGGTACTATATCCTTCACTATTGAGAACTCGGTTAATGTTCGGGTAGTAAAGTTACTTGGGCCAGAGCATGTAATAATCGAGAGTAACTACAGTATCGGTATCATACAACAGAGTAAAGGCAAGGTAGTTCCTTGGATCTTTGGAAATCTTGGTACTGCTCCGAGAGAGGCTGCTAATACTGTAGTGTTCGATGATGATCTCCATGTAGCCCCAGCCTATCAAGCCGGAGGGACTCCTACCCTCCTTACTCAATACTTCCAAGTAGCCTATCATCCTATCGTTAATCCAAATAGTTCTCTAATTCAGATCTTCGATGGCCAGGGAGGATCCTTTTCTAACTATGCGATAACCGCAGTAGATAATAAGGGGTTTATCCATACTTACGTACCTTTCTATATTACTGGCTTCGGAACCCCAGAGGGTACTAATGTGCAGTTCGATAACTTCCAAGTATCGAGCCCGGAGCTCTCCTTTACTTATTACGCATCTTGGGGTCAGAGTAACGGAGGATTTCCGAATATTGATGGTGCAGGCCCATTAGAGGGAGCGGTAGATATCTCTCTCTATGCCTTGGAGAAGAGTGGGCTATTCTTTGATTATTCATCTTGGCAAGGGCTATCCGCAGTACTCAATCGATACAAGTTCGGAGGCTATGTAAACGATCTCGATGTCAATGTATATGACTGGGTAAAGGATAATATCTGGGATCTCCTTCCTATTATGGTAGTCAACGGAGGGAAAGGGATACAGGCTGCTCTCAATCTCTATACCTATAGCCAGGAGATTATAGCATCTCATAACATAATTGAGAGTGGAGAGTTCGAGATTATAAGCCCTCTAACTCCTCTCGAAGGGGAGATTATCAATAAGATTACAATCCGATTCGGATGGGCTGGGCAGTTAGGTTCCTTCAGAGCGCAGGTAGTTATCGATCCAACTTTGGCAGAAGATGAGCCTATGAAGTATCGAGATCCCCTAGCCTATATCTCCTATACTCGGTACGGACTTCGAGAGAAAGTAATCGAGGCTCCTTACGTATATGACTTCCAAACCGCAGTAAGAATAGCAAGAGATAAGATCCGGGCCCATGCTCTAGGAAACTACGCGATCGAGATCTCTGCTGCTCCGAAGTATGGATATCTAGATCTCGGAGATATTATTGCTATCTCTTCGGATACAGTCGGATTAACAGAACACAAGTGCCAGATAGTATCGAAATCTTGGAACGATAATCGCTGGAGATATGTACTCCATATCGAAGATAACCCTCTTGTAACCATACGAGAGTAAACTTTCCCCTTTTTCTCATCGAATCGGAGTATAGTAGCCTTATGATAGTATTCTTAGATAGACAGCACGCAGGGAAGCCAGATAAGATCGAAGATCGAGGAGCTTCCGTTATGCCTATTCCTGCTTTCGGTAATGGTATGGAGGCAATCTATACCGGGTATCTCTCCATCATGATTGAGGAGAAACTAATCGAGCATGGGGTTAAGGTTATGCCTATCTCGGATGGTAAATATACCGATAGGCATAAGCGAGTAAACGAATACTCTAAGCGGTTCCAAGAGAAGCAAGTATATCTCTCCCTCCATCTCAATTGCGGAGGTGGTGACTATGCTAGTTTTTTCCATATGGGTAGCGCAGAAGGAGCCTCCTTAGCGAGTTCAATCTGCGATAGATTAAGAGATAAGCAATTACCCGGATTATCTAGATGCCTTCCCAAGGTAGCCTCTAGCGAGGATTGGACTAAGAATGCTTGGTACACAATACGAGGAGTAGGAAACCCAGTAGCGATCTGCTGCGAGCCCCTTTTCATGGATACTCATCGAGATCTATTGTGCTTAGAACATCTCCGTTCTATTGCTGATTCGATCGCTGCTGGTATCGTAGCCTGGAGTCTGTAATGGAAGAGAATTTACTTCATTTAATCCTTAATGGTGGTGCTAACGTTGCCTTCGGTATGTTTCTCTATATGCAGAACAAAGAGCTCCAGAAGCGAGCAGATGAAAGAGAAACCAAACAAGATGCACGAGAGAAAGAACTCCGAGATCGATACGATAAGGTTATTTCTGATATGCAGGCCCGAGAGGATACGATGCGGAGAGAACTGGTATCGGAGATTAACGATCTCGATCGTAAGGTTACCATGCTAGAAACAAAGTTAGAGCATATTGCAAAGATCGTAGATGAGATTAAGGCTCGGTTCTTACGGGTAGGATAATCCTCTCTATCTCCCCATCCGAAAAGAGATCCCAAGATGCTCTCTTGAAGATGGTTAGATCTCCGGGCCCTGTATTCTCTACTGTAAACTCTGAGAGGAAGGGTACTATCCCATCGATCGCAGTATAGAGCCTTCGAGTATCGATTATTGCCATCCAGACCTTATTATTATAGAGGAAGCCCTCCATAGTCAGATCGGATATCTCTCCTCCGTTCTTTATGGCATCTAGCCTAGATGCAATCTCCAAGCCCATCTCAGGGTACTTGGTTCGCTTCCATCTAAGAGCGAAGTGCCTGCAGGGTCTACTCTTCCATAATCGAGCGGAGATGGTAAGAGCCTTGGAGCCTTCTGTATAGGTGTAATCGATTCCGTACTTCAGATCTCTATCGGTTCCAATCTCTGTTCTCCATTGGCCAGGAAATCGATCTCGAAGAGTAGGTACTACATATTGAAACCATAAGCGATCGGATTCTCTTAATCTGTATTGTGTATTCATATCGTAGCCTCCGATACGATAGCAATATAACACAAAAAAGTTTATTTATTTTGTTCTTTTTTCTTTACACAGTATAGAAAACTATGTTATAGATAAGTATACTCAATGATGAGTAATAACAAGAGGTACAAACCATGACTAATAATGAACGAGCATTTAAGCACTTATTCGATAGAATCTCATACGATGTGAAATGGTGGATGGATAATGGATATTCTTTCGAAGATGCCTTCTCAATCGCTACTGAGAATACTTGGGCAGGTAAAGTAGTATTAGATGCAGTAAAAGCACACTTTAACAAATAATCAACTAACTAACCGGGGAGGATCTTCCTCCCCATCTAACCAGAGGTACAAATAATGAAACAATCTATAACCCATACTATCTGCTGCCATCTTCTGTTCGCTGCGGTGTTCTGCTCTTTCCCTATTGCTTATGCTTTCCTAGTTTGGTTAATGGGGGTGTAAGATGAATAAGCGCAGAAGAAACTATATCAAAGAGAACGGAAGAAACAAACTTAGAGAGATGAGCAATAAGCGAACCCCTCCGAAGCCTATTGTATTAGACCAGTTCGATTACGTAAAGCAGATTGGAGAACTCTGTAAGGTCTGGAGCCCTACTTACTGTACTTGGGTATGGGAAGCATCTTGCCAAGTGAACGGTCTTATTATTCGGAAAGAGTTCTGCGAGCCAGATCCTTTGGTAGCTGTTCGATGGAGCCAAGAGAAGTTTAAGGCAATCTCTAATCCTAGGTTCGCTACTATGATGCAGGCCGCTATCGCTAATAGTGAGTTCACTATCGAAGATATCGCAGATGTTATCGGTATTTCTAAGAATGGGATCTCTAAGTGGATTTCGGGAGATACCCATCCAACAGTACCAAGCCTCCTTAGATTATGTAAGATGTTATACCCTACTAAGTGGGAAGAACACTATCTTACACTCTCGAAAGTAGTAGAGATGGAGCGCATCTAATGTGGAAACTAGCATATCAAGGTATTATCCAAGGCCCCCCAGTAGCGATGGGGAGGCCTCGGATTACGAAAACAGGAAGAGCCTATACTCCTAAGACTTCCCGAAGTTACAAGGATGAAGCAGTAAAGAATCTTCGAGCCTCCTGCGGTGAGGATTGGATTCCTCTCGATGGAGTATTCAAGGTTACGATCTCTTTTCTCCATCCTCGAACCAAGAGATTATATCTCAAGGCCGGAGAGATCACTGCAGGTAGAATATGGAGGCCAAAGAAGCCAGATATCGATAATCTGCTTAAGATGGTGCTCGATTGCATTACTCAATCTGATATATGGATCGATGATAACCGAGTAGTATCTCTCTCTTGTGAGGATATGTATTGCGGAGCCAATGAGGAAGCCCATACCCTATTCTCTATCTATACTTGGAGCAGTGAAGATGGAACCGAAGTATAAGATATCTCTCTTCGATAGTCACTACGTAAGAGAGCCCCAGCAAGTAGAGGTATCCCTTCGTAATCTTGCCAAGGCTCTCATGATGCCTTCCAAGCCCTTCCCAGTACGAGAAAAGAAGAGCCTCCCTCTTTGGAGCCCTACTACTTTCTCTGGAAATCGGAGCGGAGCCAATGCGATAGAGATCTCCTGCTTAGTATTCGATCTCGATGATGGTACTGATTGGGCTTGGAGATTGGGCTGGGATGAATACCACTACATAGCCCATACTTCCTTCTCCCACTCTGAGCAGGTGCATAAGTGGAGAATTATCTTACCCTTGGAGGAGCCTGTAATCGCTACCGATTGGAAGAGAGCCTCTCAAGCTGCTAAGCAACTATGGGATAAGGTAGTGGGGGAAGGAGAGCCCGATTCTAGTGCTCTTACGGATTGCGCTAGAATGTATTACCGATATGCTACTCCAGCAAGGGGAGATAACCATCTCCAAGCAGCGAAAGCCCATAAGGGTTCTAAGTTCCTTCGATTGGATTATTCCCATATACCGAAGGAAGAAAAGAAGCCTCGGTATCATAGATGGGTAAGCAGAAAGCCAGGAGCCAAAGTAGGAATAGAGGCTCTATTCCATAATCCAGAATTTAGAATGGGTATAGCCTCGAAGGTCGGAGCCAGTATTAATGGTAACGTAGCCCGAGATATCTTGTGCCCTCAATGCGGTAAGAGAGAGGTATATTTCTCCATCGATCCCTCTCTCCCTCATGCGGTCTTATGGCCACACTGTAACCGAGCCAATAAATGCCAATGGTGGGGAAGATTGGAGGATCTAATATGAGCCAGAACGAAGTAATCCCTAAGGGCTGCACAGATTTTGGGATGTGGATATTCCGAGAGGCTGCTAGGAAGGATTGGAAACTTAACTTATTAGCAGATAAGATCGGAATCTCAGAAGCAACCCTCAAGGGATATATGACTGGGGTAAGATATCCGAAGATCGATACCTATCTAGCCCTCTGCGAACTGTTCTCAGATAGCCCGGAGGAACTCTGGAAGATTATCCAAAGAGGATTCCAGAAGATGCCAGAGTATCAATTTACTTACAGAAGGCTTCGATATCGAGCCAACAAAAAAACCAAATAACCCAATAACACAAAAATACGGAGGTACAATGTATTTTAATCTATGGGTCCAGAAGCAGATCGAAGATCTGGAAATCACGAGAACGGAGCTCTGTAACACTACAGGCCTAAGTTACTCATCCTTAAACACTTCAAAGAAGTTTATGCCAAGATTATCTAATCTTGTGTTAATCTGCGAAGTACTGACAGAGCTTAAGCAAGGAGATCGAGCCTACTTCGATGCATTGATATTAGAAGCAATCAAGGCCAGCAGTAGAGATTATCGTTATGCAGTAGAACGAATGGAGAAGAACCAATGAACCAAGAACAGATGAAGAAACTATTAGCCCTCGCTAAAGATATGGGTATGGATGCAGAATACAAGCATGCTCCAGAAGGTGCAGATATTGATACTTGGGATCTCTTAGAAAAACGAGATGCGAAATACGATAAGGAAGGAAACTTAACGAGCCCTCCGAAGCCCTATGCTAACCGCAGTAACATCGCAAAGATATTGGAGAATGATCCGGAATATCGTAGCCTCTGCTATAACGATCACTCTAATAAGGTCAAGTGGAACGATCGAGAACTCTGGGATCCAGATCTCGAGGAGATAGGCCTGCATATCGAACGATGCTATCGAATCCGATACCCAAGCGCAGATATAAAGCGAGCAGTACTCCGAGTAGCCCATCAGAACCTAGAAGAACCGATCCACAATTGGCTCCGTAATCTTCCCAAGTGGGATGGAGCTCCTCGTATTAGGCATCTCTTCCATACTGTATTTAAGGCTGCTCGAATAGAAGGCTCCGAAGCAATCATTATGGAGATGAGTAAGAAGTGGGTTATCTCTCTCGTTGCTCGTATTATGCAACCGGGTTGTAAGATGGATACCTTCTTAGTACTCTGCGGAGAGAAGGGATTGGGCAAGAGTACAGGCCTTAAGGCTCTAATCGGAGATGAGTGGTTCTCAGATAGTCCCATCGATATCTCCAAGAAGGATAGCCTCGAACTTATACACAGTACGGAGACTTGGTTATGGGAACTCGCAGAACTTCACTCTCTCCAGGGTAGAACTGCGGATAACTTTAAGGCTTTCATCTCTTCCGCAGAGGATAAGTTTAGAC
>Ga0196905_1000194_pt1 | contig 24161 bp, 23 predicted proteins | sample CB_VirMetaG_3_FD_169098 | JGI IMG/M metagenome (GOLD analysis project Ga0196905, IMG submission 169098) | Freshwater to marine saline gradient viral communities from Chesapeake Bay - CB_1508_1S Viral MetaG (v3) (version 3) | ecosystem: Environmental > Aquatic > Marine > Coastal | place: USA... | reverse complement strand
GAAGAATACTATACTCTTTCTAATAACACACTTCAAATAAATTCAAATCTAATTACTCTTGAATCTCAAGATGAAATTATTGTTGCTCTAAAAGAAAAGAAATACGGTAATTACAGATATACATCTTTAGCGGATGTTGTAAATAACTTTATGGTTGGATATGTTGGAGATGGTAAAATTATAAACAGGGCGAAAAGAACTGACGTATTATTTCATACAAAAAGAGCGATACAAGAATTTGCTTTTGATATAACTAAAGTAGAAAAAATACAAGAGGTTGAAGTTGGTCCAAGTTTATCAATACCAATGCCTAAAGATTACGTTAACTATGTGGCTATATCTTATGTAGATAATCAAGGTATTGAACATCCTCTTCCAAGAGGCAGATTCACCTCTAAGCCGTCTGAAGCTATCGCGCAGGATAGTGACTTTAACTATACTTATGACAACGAAGACGGTCTAATTACTACGACATCTATTACAGACGATAAGTTTACGTCTTTAGATTTTAACAGTTTTTCAAAAACTAATATCAATGATAATTTCTTTTATAATTCTAATTATCCGGGAGAAAAAGTTGTTGAGTTTGGTAAAAGATTTGGTGGAGATCCAGAAGAGATGAATGCTAATGGTTATTTTATAATCAATGAAAACTCTGGAACAATACACTTTACAAGTAATTTAATTGGATCTGTTATTACTATAAAGTATATATCTGACGGGCTTGGCACTGACAAAGAAATGAAAGTACATAAATTAGCTGAAGAAGCTATTTACAAATACGTGGCCCACGCTATACTTTCATCAATGACTCAAGTTCCTGAATACATTGTAAATAGATTTAGAAGAGAGCGTAGAGCAGCAATGCGTAACGCAAAACTTAGGTTATATGATTTAAAACTACCAGAGCTTACACAGGTTATGCGAGGTAAATCAAAACAAATCAAACACTAGTTAAATGCCAGAGATTAAAAATACTTTCCTTGCTGGAAAGATGAATAAAAGTCTTGATGACCGATTACTACCAGAGGGTGAGTATCGAGATGCATTAAACATACAGGTTACAAAATCTGAAGGTGCTGATGTTGGTGTTATTCAAAACATAAAAGGAAATCAAAAAGTTAGTGGTAGTATTACTTTAGATGATAGCGCTAAAGTAATTGGTAGCTGCTTTGATGATCAAAATAACGTAATATATTATTTTGTACATCAAAATGTTGGTGTTTCAAGTAAAATAATTAAATACGACAAAAAAGCAAATCCTCCTGTAGCCTCTGAGATTATATCTTCTAATATTTTAGCTTTTGACAGATACTCTTTCGTGCAAGCTAACGTTGTAGAGAACTATTTGTTTTTTACAGATGGCGTAAATGAACCTAGAAAAATAGATACGACTATTAGCTATGATTCTAGCTCTATTGAAGAATACAACTTAACAGTTGCCAAACCAGCACCTCAACACGCACCAACGGTATCAATTCAAACAACTGATCCTAACGCTGGTAATTATATTGAAGAAAAATTTGTAAGATTTGCTTATCGTTATAAATTTTCAGATAATACATATTCTGTTTACTCTCCATTTTCAAACATTGTTTTTGGTTTAGACACTGATGTTTTAACAGAGGATCAAATTAAAGACGCATACTCTAAAGGCGAGCTTGATTTTTTAACTAATAAAGCCAAAACAATAAGTGTTCAAGCAAAAAGTCCAGGAGGCGCGATAGGATTTTTCCCTACATCTTACGGCATTGTCCAGGTTGATATATTAATGAAATCTTCTGATTCTCCAGCTGTGATGCTTTTAGATAGCGTGCAAGTTGATGAATTTGGAGCTGTTCCTGCTTTTATTTACAATTCTGAAAAACCAAAAATAACACTTCCAGAAAATCAACTTATAAGAGTTTATGATGAAGTACCTAAAACAGCTATTGCTCAAGAAATAGTTGGTAATAGAGTTGTTTATGGTAATTTCACACAAGGCTTTGATATTAATACACGCGAAAGACTTCCTTTTGTTGTAAAAACAGAGCCAAAGAATATAAATTATCTAGGCGTTAAATCAAATAGAACATATGAGGTTGGTATTATTTTTTCCGATGATTACGGAAGAACATCTCCTGTAATGTTTGGGCAAAATAAATCAATAACTTTAGATAAAATAGTAGAAGACAATTACAATTTACAACTCGCTTTAGAGTTTAATAGTAATATTGATTATATAAAAAATAAAGGATTTAAATACTACAGTGTTGTTGTAAAACAAACTGAACAAGAATATTATAACGTATATACCCCTGGATTCGCGCATATAAATGGTAGAACTTATTTTTCAATATTTGGAGATAACATAAACAAAATACCAATTGATACGTCTACTTATAATTCAGAAACAAATATAAATTCTACAAAAACTAAAGTATCTATATCTTTAGTAAATAAATCATTTTTTAATAAAACTACAACGTCTTCTTCAGATCCAATTAAAAAAACCGCAATAGATTACGATTTTGCAAATAATAATCAAGTTGGAGGTCAAGATGTGGTTGTTGGCAATTTTACAAATATAGTTGGTTATGCAACTGTATCTCACATATATAATGAAACTGAAAATCTTGTTACTCCGTTTCCAGACGGCACAACAAGTAGATTTGTAATAAACAACGGCGTAATACCAGATGCTGATCAACCAAACATTGCCGGCGATGGTACACCAACTGGCGGAACGTTTTCTGTTGGTTTTACTGCTAATGACTGCACCGGCGTGGTTGTTTTTGTTGACGGAGTTGAGCAATCATCTTCGCAGTTTGATTTTGATCCAACAGACGTATCTATAACTTTTGCGCCGTCAAGTATACCAAGCGCTGGTCAAACTATAGTAGTATTTTTTCAATACGATAATCTTGTAATTCCGGCGGACACAAGTAGATCAGCGGTGTCATTAACTGAGATTTCTGGCACAGCGGCTATAACTGTTGTAGGTGAAATAGATATAAACGTTACAGACGATACATACGCGACTAGTTCAACATCTACGGATATTGAATTGACATCACCTGTTTATGGAAATCTTGAGCCAGTAAAAATAACAGGTATAGGAAATATAGACAATTTCTCTGTTATAAATAATGACATATTAAATGCAAGCACTGATTTGTTTGGTATATACAAAAAAGAAAATAAATATTTATTAGGAGAAATAGACGGAGAGTATGGTGTGCAGCTTTATAACACCCAACCCTCTTTGTCTATGAAATATACGGATTTAGGAATTCTTGAAACAAAAGGTTTTGAATCTGTTATAGATATTTATTACGAGACCGCCACACAGGGTTTAATTAATGAATTAGAAAACGCTACTAATGAAAATAAATTTGTTGTACGTGTAAATTATTTTAATTGTATAAATTTAAAAACTCCATCAAGAAATTCAGAGCCTAGCGTTGTTTGGCAAGAATCAAGAATTAGAGGCGGATTTAACGAAACAAGCATGGACTATGGTGTTCAAGCATACTTGACTAATGAAGATTATGGACTCATTAATAGAAAATCAAGTTTGATATATTCTGGTGTATTAAATAATAATACTAAAGTAAACAACACGAATCAATTTCCGTCTGGAGAGGAAATAACAAGAACATTAGACCCAACACATGGATCCATACAAAAACTTTATGCCGACACAGATGACTTACTTATCTTTCAAGAAGAAAAAGTTTCTAAAGCGCTAATTGATAAAGATATTATATACACAGCAGAAGGTCAAGGCTTAACAACAGAGGGTGAAAATGTGATAACGCTTGAAAGAAGTTTTGCAACAAATTATGGCATAGGTAAAGATCCTCAAAGCTTTGCTGTTTATGCTGGTAGAAAATACTTTGTTGATAGGCCAAAAGGAGCTGTTTTAAGGCTTTCTGGTGATGGTATTACAGAAATATCTAATTATGGCATGCGTAGTTATTTTAGAGAAGAACTAAGCAATCCTACAATAAATAAAGTTATAGGTAGTTGGGATATTTACAACAAAGAATACATATTGACGATTGATTCAGACTCTAGCATTACTTTAGGTTTTGATGAATCAAATAATGGTTGGGTTTCAAGATATAGTTATATACAAGAAAACGGAGGTAGTATAGATGGTAATTTTTACACTTTCAACAAAGGTCATTTGTATAAACACAATGCGACAGAAAGTTATAACACTTTTTATGGAGCAACAGCCGCCGCTTCGACGATAGAACTTATATTTAATCAAAGTGCCTCTGTAAACAAAAACTTTTATACTATTAATTATGAAGGAACAAATACATGGGATATAAGTACTATAGAAACAGATACTCAAGATACTGGTTTAGAGATAAAAAGTAACATTAACGCTGTTGCTGACACGGATACTATTATTAATTTGTCTGCTTTTAAAAAATATGATGAAAAGTATTTTGCAAACATAATAAATAGTAGTCCAGTTAAATCAAACGAGGTTGTTTTTGGTAAAGATATATCTGGTGTTAAGGGTCATTTTATGAAAGTAACGCTTAATAATGAAGAACCAGGATACCAAGAGTTATTTTCTATATCAACAAACTATAATGTAAATAGTTATTAAAATGCAAGAAATTATTTTAGAATTTTTATTTGGACCAGAAGGCATTCAAAAAGGTCTTGCTCCTTTGGCTATCGCTGGTATAGTTCAAGGAGTTTCCTCACTTATAGGCGCTTTTTCTGCAGGTAAACAAAAAAGAGACGCAAGAAAAGCTGCCGCTCGATATGAACAAGATTTAGCTAGGCTAGAAGCAAACAGACAGGATATAACAAACCCATACGCTAACATGCAAGATTTAAGCGGTATGGTAACTAATCCTTTTCAAAACTTACAAGTCGCCACTCAAGCGGCAGAAATGCAAGCTACAGAGACCGATATTTCTTTAGCGGGTACACTAGATACATTGAGAGCTACCGGAGCTGGTGCTGGAGGAGCTACTGCTTTGGCGCAGGCCGCTGCTAGATCAAAACAAGGTGTTGCGGCTACTATAGCTCAACAAGAGGCTCAAAACGCTCAACTTAGGGCTCAAGGTCAACAACGCATGGAGCAGATGCAGTTACAGTCTGAAATGCAAAGACAGCAGCTAATGGGTAAAGGAGAAGAAACAAGAATGACCATGCAGGAAAATAGAGAACTTTTACAGTTAGATAGAGCCCAGAACATGATTGATCAACAACGAATGATTGAACGTCAAGCCAAGCAAGCTCAAGACAGCGCAATTGGCTCTCTTATAGGAACAGCCGCAAGTTTTGGAGCTCAAGCTTTAGCTGGTACAAATCCATTTACAGGAAACGCTATTGGCGGCGGAAGCGCTACTACTGGAGCTATAAATACAGCTAGTTCTTCTTATTCAAATCCATTACAGTCTGGAGGTAGCATGCTTTCAACGACGCCTTTAACCGGTGCGGCAAGAGCTGGCATGTTGACAAGTGGATTTACGGGTCAGTATGGAAATCCTTTATCTTCAATGAATTTTAAATACGTTAATTCATGAGCTATAGAAATCCAACAATGATACAGCCTGCTGATCCACTAGCGTTCAGTAAGGGTTTCGAACAAGCTTTCTCTCAACAACAAAGTGCTTTTGAAGCTGATATCCAAGAAAGAAAAAGAATAGCTGAAGAAACAGATGCTGCTTTAGCTGCAGCGTATGGTATGGCTGACTTAGGTCCTATGGCCGAGTTTGATGCTGGCGTGACTAATGCTTTTCAAGAAGGAGTAAATAGTATAATAGAAAATGGAGATTTTGCTAATGCCACAAAAGCAGATCAAGTTAAAATTCTTCAAAAAGTTAATTTACTAAAAGGATCTATACAAAGACTAGGAGAAATAGTAAGTGTTGACCCGCAGGATTGGGATTTAAGAAACGATCCTATTCTTTCTAAATTTAGAGCGGCTGTTCTTTCTGGAGATAAAAGCATAAAATTTGAGGGTAAAGGATTAGACTTTAAAGTCAAAGGCAGCTTTGGTGAAATATCAATAAACGATTTAACGAATAAAAGAATTATAAATAAAGCGCCATACGAGCAGGCTATAAATGAATTAAACTCTAATTTTGGAGAAAGATACTATAAGACAATGAGTGAAGCTTTTAAAGCTGGAAAAACTGATGCTGAAATAGAACTTCTTAAAGCTGATTTCGAAAATATATATGCTGAAAGAATTAAAAGTTTAGATCCTGATTTATTGCAGTTTTTAAAATTTAATGTTGCTGGGACTGACGATGAAAATAAAATGGTTAAGAGTATGTTTAATAAAATTGACTCTCAAATGTTGGATCCTAGTAAAATATATAATAGACCAAAACCACCTCAACCAGACGCTAGTTTGGTTTTTGCTACTAATCTTGGTATGACCGTGGCTAGTAATCCAGCTTCTTTTTTCAACAGATTGTCTGGTTCTCAAGACTATACTGATGTTAAAATAACAGATGATTTTAAAATCACGTTTAATAGACCAATTGAAGTAGAAGATGAAAAAGGAAATATAACTATACAGCAAAAAGCTGAAAGTTTAGATTTAAAAGATTCAGGTGATTTAGAAACTTACGCTCAAGCACTTTGGAAACAGTATGGCGGAAAAGATATAAGCATGGAAAATAGAACTTCAGCTTATTTAGTTTTTAAACAACAATTAATAAGTGGTTTGGCACAGGCTTACGAAGAAAAACAAGCTGAATTAAAAAAGCAAAAAGAAACTAGAGCTAAAGAACCACAAATAGGACCTAAAAAACAAGAAGATCAACAGCCGTTGTCTATTAAAGATCAAATACTTCAAATAGAAACATTTAAGCCTAATCAAGAAATTTCTTTAAGAGAAAAAAGAAACATGATTAGCGGTGTTCAGAAAAAAGTATTAGCAGAACTTAATGATAAAAAACTACCAATAACATATGCTAATTACGACAGAGTCGTAAAATATCTAGGTTTAGATGATCAGCAATCTTTTTCAGACGTATTTCTTGGTAGAACAAAATCTGATGAAGATTTATTATCTGTAAATATTTAAATAAATTTTTATGTACGAGATTGACGGTATTCAATATTCCGAAGCTGATATTATAAAGCTTGCTGAATTAAAAGGAGTTTCTTTTGAAGAAATTTTACAAAACCCTAAAGTTAAACAAGTAAAGACATCAGGAGTGGAAACGGGCGCGACTACTCCAATGGAGACAGCGCCCGCTATGGATTCCAATTTGGAAGATGGTTTTTTGGAGCCACAAGAAGATAAAATAAAAATAACACCATTAGAGTCCATAAAAAATGCTTTTTCCAATAGTATAAAAGATACTAAAAGAATTTTTGAATTTTGGGGTGGAGAGTCTGGTACTGCTGAGCTTGCTACGGCTGCTATATGGGAAGAGGTTTTAGGTAGAGACAGAACTGAATCTTTAAGAAAAAAATACGGAGATTCTTGGATCGCTCAAGGTATAGGTGTAGAAGAAATACTTGGAAATATAGAAGAAGCTAAACAAGAGCTAAGCAAAAAAGAAACTCTTAGTTTGGTAGAATCCTTTAAAGATGGTGATGCTGGAGATATTGCTGGCGCTGCAATAAGCTCTGTTGTTAATGCTCTTGGATCAGTTGGGTATTTTCTTGGAACTGCTGGTACGGGATATTTTTTTGATTATGCAGCAGAAAACTACATTGACTATAATGAAGCTAAAGCTAAAAGAAGTAATAAAAAACTTGAAGATATAATCATTGCTAATGAAGACGAAACATTGGCGCCTGTTAGTATAGCTTTTGCGCAGTCTGCGTTAGAAAAATATGGTTTAAGCAAGCTTTTAAAAGGCTTTGGTAGTAAAATTCCAGGTGTTGGCGGAAAAATTATAGACGTATTAAAAGTTGGTGGTCAAGAAGCTAGCACTGAAATAGGTCAACATGTTCTTGGTAAATATAATCAAAGATTGGCCGAGGATGGCAAGCCGTCTAATGCACTTAAAAAAGTATTTGACGAAGATCTTTTTACTGTAGAGACATTAGAGTCTGGTCTACAAGGATTTGTTGGTAGTGCTGGTTTAAGAACTACTGGAACAATTGCTGGATCTATACCTTCTAAAAAAGTAAAAATAGATCCTTTATTGTATACAGCTGCAAGAACATCTGAAGAATCAAAAGAAATAGAAAATGGTTTTAACGAGCTTGTTAGTGCAACAAAGCTTTTTAATAACACAAAAAACAAAGAAGTAAAAGATATAGCAGAACAAAAAATAACAGAGGCTAGATCTAAAATAAACGATGCTGTAATAAGTGGTAGAGAGCGTGTAGAAAAACTTACGTTAAACGAACAAAGACGTTTAAAGGGTTACGCTAATGAAACAATAAAAAAAGCAAAACAAATACAAGAAGCAAAACAATTATATGAAACTGGAGTTTTGCAAAAAGAAGAATTTGAGACTTTAGTTGAAGATGCTTCGCAGGCTTACAAGCAAAATTTAGATAATATATCTAAAACAATTCAAATAATTGATAAAATAGAGCGCCAAGCTAAGGTAGCTTCAGAATTTACAAACGTTGAGGTTATTGAAACTCAAGCGGAATTTAATGAAAAATTTCCAGAATCTGCATCTAAAGAAGTTGAACCAGGTGTATTTAGTATTGTTGATGCTGCTATAGACCAAGAAGGAACTATATTTATAAATAAGCAAGGTGCTACAAAGCTAAAAGTAATAACTTCAGCTTCTCACGAGCTTGCGCATAAAATACTTAGAAATACATTTGCTTTTAAGTTAGACGAAAAAGGAGAGTATGTAAATAAAGAAAAAGCTCTTAATCTTGTAAACGAATTTGAGTCAATAATAGATAAGTATGACAAAAAAGGTGTTGTACGAGAAAGACTAAATAGTTTTTACAATATAGAAAGAGATGAAAATGGTAAAATTATAGATGGTGACATTGAGGAATATTTAACCGTTTTTAGCGACACATTAATTGATGGTGATATAGAGGTAGAACAAACTCTATTGCAAAGACTTAAAGAATTTGTATTAAACGCGTTGCGAAATGTAGGATTTATAAATGCTGATTTTAAATCTGCAGATGACGTTTATAGCTTTTTAATAGACTATAGCAAAACATTCACAGAGCAAGATAAGGTTTCTAAAAGGGCTCAAAATATATTAAGTGCAGAGGAAATAAAAGAAGCAAAAGTATTTAGATCTGAAAGACAGCAAAAATTAAATGACCGTATAGACGATCTTGTTGGCGAAAGGGGCGAGGATGGCAAATACAAGTTAACTAAACAAGAATATGACTCTGGCTCTATACAAAATGTATACATGTCTATTATAGAAGGAAACATGCTTGATCCTCTTATAATGTCTAGAGTTGACACAAGGTATCTTTATGGCAAAAATCAAGAAACTTTTTTACAAGATGTAAAAGATGAGCTTGTGCCTACTATAATGAACTTTAATCCAGAAAAAAATGATAGTTTAATAGGTTGGATTAATCTTCAAATGTCTTGGAAAAAACAGGCTGTATTTAATAGGTATAAAAAAGAATCTGGCGAAGCCGGAACTTTGTCTATTGATATAGAGCAAGGAGAGGTTGGAGCTATAAGAGAATTAGCAACAGAAGAAGAGTTTGACGAAGCTATTGACGTATTTGGAACTGAACAAGAAAGAATTGACGCTCTTATTAGGCCAGCAGACATAATTGGGGATGCTGATTTGATTCAAGAAGAAGTTAGAAGTAAGATGGATCTTCTGAATATGGAAGATATATCTTTTAAAGCAATACCAAATTTAGTAGCTGAATTTATTTCAGTTTACACTGGAATACCTGTAAATAAAATTCTTGATCCAAAAGTAAATTTAAGTACACCTCAAATGATTGAGGCGCAAAAGGTAATATACGCTGATAGAAAAAAGCTTATGAAGCTTTTGCCTAAAGGAGCGGTTGTAGAAGCTGCTAGACAAGAATTAATTGGTACATCTACTGGAGTAAAGAAAAATTTACTTAAAGAATTTTATGAAATGGATCCCCAAAGAAGAACAGAAGCGCCTGGACTTTGGGAATTTAAATTAAAACCAAACATAACTGAAGAACAATTTTTGGCAGCTTTTGGTATAGAGCCAAATGGTGACAGAAAAAGAGGCATAGGACCAAGAGATAGACAGGGCCAAACAATAAAAGCTTTTTCTGATATGCTTGGTAAAATGGTTACCAATAGTGAAGTTAGAAAAATTTTAGCTGAAAGAGGTGTTGATGCTAGAACAATACAAGATATAGCGGCGGGCAAAAGCGAAGCTATGTTTAGTAGAAGACAAGATGTAGAAAGTAAATTAGAACGTAGAGAGGCTATGTCTCTTGAGCAGATGGAACAAAAAATGGCGGCTATATTATCGGCAAAAGACGAAAGATATACGCCTGCAGAAAGGATAGACAAAGCTACAGCCAAAAACATGTCTCTTGATAAAAAAAGAAGATTTAATTTAATACCATCTACAGCAGATGATTTTGTTGGTTTGCTTTATAGATTTTTAAGTAAAGGTAAACTTGGTGAAGAGCAAATGGAATTCTTTAAAGAAAATTTGTTAAAGCCATTTGGTAGAGCGTATAACACATTAAACGTTGCAAGACAAACTATATCTAGGGATTATAAAAGTTTAGTAAAAAACAATCCTGAAGTACAAAAAAAATTAAAACAAAACACGGGCTACAAGGGCTTTACGTTTGAAGACGCGCTAAGAGTTCATTTGTATACTAAATCTGGATTTGAACCAAAAGGTTTAGATCAAGAAACAATTACGCAATTAAACAAACTAGTGCTTAAAAATAAAGAATTGTTTAATTATGGCGTAGAATTAAGTTCTATGCTACGTCAAGATACTTATTGGGTTGAACCAGACGGAAATAATTGGCAAGTAGACAATATAAAAAGCGACGTTAATAGAGCTATAGAACAAGTTTCGAGAAAAAAATTCTTAAAAGAGTGGACCGAAAATAAAGAAGCTATATTCTCAGAAAACAACATGAACAAAATAACAGCCACTTATGGCGAAGATTTTGTTAGATCATTAAAAGACATGTTGTATAGAATGGAATCTGGGCTTTCTAATCCAGAAAGAGGTTTGACCCCTGAGTTAAACGGTCTTTTAAATTGGTTTAGAGGATCTGTTGGTGTTACGATGTTCTTAAACACGCGATCTGCTGTGCTTCAAACAATATCGTTTGCTAACTTTATAAACTGGGGTGATAATAATATGTTTAAAGCATCTCAGGCATTTGCAAATCAAACACAGTTTTGGAATGACTTTGCTAAACTGTTTAATTCTGACTATTTAAAAGAAAGACGTGGTGGTCTTAAAACAGATGTAAACGCTGCTGATATAGCTGACGCTTTGAGAAAAACACAAGGCATGTACAGTGGTTATAAAGCCGCTATAGCCAAACTGCTTCAAAAAGGTTTTGTACTTACCCAGATAGGTGATAGTTTTGCCATTTCTTTTGGTGGGGCTATGTTTTATAGAAATAGAATAAACACGTACTTAAGTCAAGGTTTTTCAGAACAAGAAGCAACAGAAAAAGCTTTTATTGATTTTCAAGAAATATCTGAAGAAACACAGCAGTCGGCAAGACCTGATAAACTTTCTCTTCAACAAACAAGCGAACTTGGTAGAATATTTTTAGCGTTTCAAAACACGCCTATGCAGTACGCTAGGCTTACTGTTAAAGCAATGAAAGACCTTGCTAACGGAAGAGGTGATGTTAAAGAAAATATAAGTAAAATAGCTTATTACTCTTTAATACAAAGTGTAATATTTGCTTCTTTACAACAAGCTTTAAATTTATTCTCTTTAGGCGAAGACGAAGAAGATGAAGAAAAAGCTAAAGAAAAACAAAGAAAAACAGAAACAGTTGCAAACAACGTTTTAGATTCTTTTGTTAGAGGTATAGGTTTGAGGGGCGCTTATCTTGTTACAGCTAAAAATGCTTTATCTACATATTTAAAACAAGAAGCAAAACAAGAAGAAGGCAGGGGTCGAGCCGATCATGCCTACACGTTGGTTGCTATATCTCAAGTTTCACCACCAGTTGGTATTAAAGCTAGAAACTTATATTCTACAATACAGCAGTATAGGTATAACAAAGATGTTATAAAAGAATTAGGTTTAAATATAGAAAATCCAGCGTATGATATTGCTGGTAGTATGAGTTCTGTTGTTTTTAATGTTCCTCTAGATAGAGCATTATATAAAGCTAGAAACGTAAAAGATGCCCTAGATGAAGAAACGGAAATGTGGAAATCTGTTATGCTTTTAATGGGCTGGAACAGATGGAACTTAGGCATTGAAAATAAAGATTTAGAAAAAGTTCAAGCAGATCTCAAAAAACAAAGAGCGCTACAAAGAAAAAGAAAATCAAAAAGTAAGCCTTCTAAAAAATTTACATTATAAAAAAATAATTCTAATGGATTTACAAGATTTAAAAATATACTTACTTAATGGCTTTTCTTTAGTCATGTCTTTTACGGCCATAGAAATGACCTTAAAAATATTACTATTAGTAGTCTCTATAGGCTATACAATACATAAGTGGTATGAAATGGCTAATAAGCGTAAGTAGTTTATTATTAAGTCTTTGCGTTTATTCTCAAGAAATAACCATTGGCAAGATTAGCAATAAAATAGTACATGGAGATTTAATTGGAAATAGAAACCTGGAATTTGGTATTAAGAGCATATTAGAAGAGCTCGTACAAGATCAAGGTTATGATCTAGTTGAAAATAGTGAATTGATACTAGAGGTCGATTTATTATATTTTGACGTTAAAAGAACCAGTGCCAACGCGGCTGTTTTTACAAAAACGAACAACCAAGTTGAGATAATAGCTGAAGGTCGGTTCAATGGCAAAAAAGTAAAAGTAAAAGCTACAGCCGACAATATTATTACGTCTACAATCATATTAAATAATCAAGGAACGTTCAATCAGCAGAGCGTTTCAACAGCTTTAAAAAGATTATGTAATCAGATTATAGACAAACTAAAACTATGAAAAAACTATTGTTTCTACTTTTGTTCCCAGTATTAACCTTTGGACAAAGTTTTAACTTAAAACATGAAATACTAGAACAGGGACCATTTGTAGTAGGAGACACAATAACAGTAAAATACCAGTTAATAGACAATACTAATTCCGTCACAGCAAGGCTGCTTCAGTTTGATATAGGATGGGATTTAGATAAACTAACTAGATTAGGAACCCCTAACTGGCAACTTACAACTCCAGATAATAAAAGTTTTACTCATAATTATTGGTCTGGATATACATATATTAGCGCGCCTGGTTACGATTGGAGTGAACTAACTCAACAACATAAAAATGGATGGACGTATACTGGAGGAGGAAATGAAGGCGTAGCTAGATTTACAATCCAAAGTGTGGACGATGTTGGTCCTGAATTATTTTTACAGCAATTTACTATAAAAGATATTACTGGTACTAACGCTACGGACTACACTGATGCAGTTAGATTTAATTGGGCGTATCTTATAGATTCAAATAACGTTAGTACTTATGACGTGTTTCCAGATCCATCAAGAGAACTGGATCTTAATGCTAGCAACTCTATCCCAGCTGGCACAGTAACGTTTCAGTTACAAACTCCAAACGCAGAAAACATATCAGACTACATGATTGTTATTGAAACTTTAGAGCAATACCAATCAATGCAAGGAGGCACTCAACAATCACATAATTATGTTCAAGGTAATTTTAATGCTTCTGCCCAGTTTATAACAACAGAACTAAAACAAGATACACCTTATATAGTAAATGTTTTTATAGCTGGAACGTACGATCAAGAAAATCAAACAAACGTCTATCCTCAGTGGCTAGACGACGTTGTAACTGTTTCTGACGTAATGCAGACATTTAAGCAGGCTATAGGTACTGAGCCAGATGGCACAGGAAATGTTTTTCAATACAACATACAAAAACGCTTAGCAAACGTAGATCAGCAAGGTCCTAACGATCCTGTAGATTTTAAAGACAGTTATGCTTTGTTAGCGCACATAGCTGGCATATTAGATAATGCCGCGGATCAAAACAACAGTGAGGCTCAGGAATTTTACCCTATAACTTCGTTTGCAAATGGATCAATGAACACGTCTGGTTTCTTTGACACATTTGGTACACCTATAAATTCAGAAGAAGAATGGCTAGCGTCTAGAACGTTTACCTTAGAAGATGATCAACCTATCACATTTAATTTTGCGCATGGATTAATGGGTGATGCAGATCTTTCTCATTCGACAACGCCAAACCTAAATGCAGACACTGAAATATCAGCTTTGGCTAAATCAAGAAGGATGCCAAATATACTTATGGCTGCACCACAAGAAACAATCGATTTAGATATTGTATCAGAACTTATAAACGGCGAGGTAGTACTAGAAATAAACTTAACAAAAGAAGATTTAGCTGGCATGCAATTTAACATAAGCTATGACAAGTCTATTCTAATGTTTAAAGATATAATTTTTGACACTGGAAATACTATGACAAATTTTGCCAAACACTTTGATGACGGCAGAATAAATCTTGGTACAATAAATATAAAAGAAGAAAACGTTAAAACAGGCAAACCATTCAAACTCGTGTTTGTTCCTAAAGTATCAATTCAAAACACAGCTGGTCTTGTAACATTTAAAGTCACTGATGCTGTAAAACACAATGGAACAAAAGTAAACCTAAACATACAATAACATGAAAAAACATTTGCTATACACGTTGTTTGCCTTAATTGCTGTAACGTCTTGCGCTAAAGACGAGTTTTACGTTGGCGATATTTATAATCTTGTACCAGAATCTTTAGTTATTAAAGAAAACGCTGGATTAAAACTTGAGAACTATATCGTCAAAGATCAAGTAAACGTCAATGTTAAATTACCTTCTCAAGGCGTTTATAGAATTAGAATAGAAGATATTTCTGGCAAAGTTGTTTCTCAAGAAAAAATAACTGCGGCACAAGGAGACAATATACTTAAAGTATACGTGAACGCTTTACCCAAGTCTTCTTATACATTAAAAGTTACAACAGAGTTTAATCAAAAAATAGGTGATCAAATATTCTCAAAAATATAAATTATGAGCGAGGAAAGCGGTGGGGGATTTTTAACCCAAATAAAAAATCAAGTAATAGCTGGTGTTGGTGTAGTGGTGACTACTCTTTCAACTGTTTTTATAGATGAAATAAAATCTTTAGTTGGTATAAAAGATGAAGTAGAAGAAGTTGCAACACAAGAACAAGTTACGCAACCAGAAATTATTATCAATATACCTGAACAAAAGAAAGACACTGTAGTTAAAAAGGTTTATGTAGAACCTAAAAAAGAAAAAACAGAAACTGAAAAACGCAAAGATGAAGGGCTTGATTGGTAAATTTCTATTTTTATGGTTGGCTTCAATAGGAGCTCTCTATGGACAGGTTTTAGGTAAAACCGTAACAGAAGATTATACTGCAGATTTCGAATCAAGAGAATCAATCTGGGACATTCCAGAATACAACGGGGATCCAACGACTGTGGCTTTGTTGAGTATTGGTGTTAATGATGAAGTATTAAGCCAATACCCAGAGCTTGGAGACTACAGAGTTGGACTTGGACTTACAAATATTACTACAGCATTTTTAGAAGAAACGTTTCGTTTTGAATTTGTAGAAACAAAAGATGAAATAAAAGACCGTATGGTTAAGCAGTATAAAGCTAGCCAACGAGGCTTAACGGCTAATGAGATCAACATCGTAGGTAATATTATGCTTGCGAAGTATTTTTGTTATATAGAAGTGTATGATTTTTCTATATCAGAAGATGAAACACTTAATTTAAAAGATGGTGTAAAGAATACGCTTGTAACAAGATTAGGCTTACAAGTTAAAGTGGTTGATGCTGAAACTGGTTTATATATGACTGGCTCAGGATTAGGAAAAGCAACCACAACAAGAGAGCTAACATTACTTAATGATGAAAATCTAGAAGACGTTAAATTTAACCAATCGTCAATAGGTACATCTACAAAAAAGGCATTAGAAACTGCAGTTGCGAAAGTTGTAAAACGCATGATTCGCAAAGGCGTATTTGATCACTAATGAAATGGTGGTATACTTTATATTTATTTTTTCTATTTATTTCATCGGCGCACTCGCAATCTTTAGTTCAGACATTTGTAGATCGCTGCACTGGAGAAATAAAAACAATAGTCATACCACTTGAAGGTTCTACGGTTGTGGTTTTTTACAACAGATCAAGATCGTTTACTTTTAACGATGTAAGATCTGGTGAATTACAGGCTTGGTTAGAGGAAACATATGCTTGGTGGCAGTCATTATCACCTTGCTCTACAAATCAAGCCGCGCAAACAGCAACTCAAACAACTACACAAAATGCAACACAAAGCACGGCCTCTACAGCGGCTAGTTCAGTTAGCCCGCCAACTCAAGGAACAAATACAACAAGTCAAAGCAGTGGTACAGCGACTCAGGGCGGTAATACTGAATCTAGCTCATCAACAGGAACAGGGGAAACCTCTAACTCCAGTGGAAGCAACGATTCAGGAGGTGACGGAGGCAGCCAAGAGTCTCAGGGAGAAACCAGTGAAGGAGAAAATCAAGAGGGGAACGATAGTTCAGGAGATGACTCCGAGTCAACAGAAGAAAGCTCAGAAGGAGAAGAAAGTGAGAATGAAGAGGATTCAAATGATGATGATGATGGAGAAGAATCTGAAGATGAAGAAGACAGTGGGTCGGGATCAAAAAAATCAAACCCTGTAATTGTAGCCGCTAACATAGCTACAATGTCTGCTTTAGATGGCTCTATAAACTTAGTAACAAATGTGGGTTTATCTCGAGCGAGTTTATCTGGTGATACCAGTAATTCCTTGAATATTATGATATGGGATAACCTACAGCAATTTAATCTCAACATAGCCACTTCTTTTATGAATAAAGAACAACAGGTGATTATTAGAGATGGAAACAAAACAAAAACTACGGGTGGAAATGTAAAAAGCGTAGTTACTACATCATTAAACGCAATGTATTCATTTGGTACTTTGAACGCGGCTTTTGGAAAAAGCAAGGTTTATTTGATGAAAAATAACTTAGCGGCTGGTTGGGCTTCTAATATTATGGCGATGAAAATCCAAAAAGATTTTATGTTCATGCCAACAATGATAGGATTTGCTACCAAGCCTTATGTTTTTTACAAGTATACTGTTTCACCTATGCTGGCTACAGCTTTAAATCCGGTTATGTATTCTACGAGTACAAAACAATTTACTTATAACACAAACGCTATGTTTATTATAGGTTCAAGCGGAAGTTTTAATCTTACTAAAAACTTTTATGTAAACTTAGGATTTAATATTATAGAAAGTACGGCTAACCTACCTATGACATGGGCAGCAACTATAGGAAGCAGATTCCAATTTTAAAACTAACTAACTAAACTAAACTATGGCTTTTAAAGACATTTTTAAAGACGAAAACGAAATCAACGAAAAATCAGTTGTTGGTTTTGCTTCATTTGCAATTATGGTGGTATTTGCTCTTGCAGATATTGTTACGGGATTTATTGGTAAAGATCTTGTAGTCCAAGAATTTATTTATAACAGTTTTGTTATAATCACACTTGGATCTTTTGGTATTGGTGAAGCAGGTAAAATATTTGGTAAAAAAGAATAATATGGCATTTATAAAACCTAAAGGTATTATCGTACACTCAATGGCAGAATATTTAAAAATGCCCGAGGGTCCAATGGGAGCGCATGACTTTTTGAAGTCTGTAAATCTATCAGTACATGGTTTCATTCACCCAAATGGAACTTATGAAAAAATGATTGAAACACCTAACAAAGCTGCACACGCTGGTAAATCTAAGTGGGGTGATTTAGAAATGTTAAACGGGCATTTTCTAGGTTTTGAACTATTAGTGCCAGGTGAACATGACTTTGGTACGTTCTCAAAAGCTATTGAAACAGCTGGTACTTATACTCAGGCTCAATTTGACAAGGCTGTTGAGGTGTGCCAATGGTGGATTAAAGAATATAATATTCCTGTAGAAAACGTAGTTAGACACTCAGACTGTTCTGGTGATGACGTAAGAGGTAAGGGTCAAGGTAAAACAGATCCAGGCTCTGCGTTTGATTGGGATGCTTTTAAAAAAGCTTTAGTAGCATAAAACATGAATAGAGCAAGTATTATATTGCTCTGTATTACGACTTTAGTTATATTTTTTATTTTAAAAGAACAACCTAAGCTTGATATACAGAAGTATGAGGATCAGATCAATATGCTTCAATCTGAAATAAATCTATTAGAAACAGCTAATGATAGCTTAATAGTTAAAGCTGCTATTTTAAGTGAAAAAGTAACTGAGTATGATAATACTATAGAACAGCTTAATAATAAAATAGATGTTATACAAGATGAAACTAAAAAGAAACTTGATTCTATTGATCGTTATAACAATGATCAGCTTCAAAAGTTTTTCGCAAATAGATACAAAGATACTATTAAGTGAAAACGTAGCTAGACTTGTTGTAAAAGATCTAGTAACATACGATGGTCTTCTTGTACAGTATGATGTAACAAGGCAGCAAATAAAAACCCTTGAAGATAAATCATTGACGTTACAAGAGGTTATTGAAAACTTAAAGTCACAGATAGAAAATAGAAACCAAGTTATAAAGCAAAAAGACGAGCAAATACTGAACTACCAATCAATATCTGACGATCTTAAAAAAGCTTTGAAAAAAGAAAGAAGAACTAAAAAGCTTTATAAAATAGGTTCGGCTATAGGCGTTTCACTGCTACTATCAAATATATTAACCAGATAAAAAAGGGAGATCGAAAGATCCCCCTTTATTTTTTATCCGTCACACGATAAGCAATCCGGATCCATTGCCTTTATAGCAATATCTCCTCTTAACACTGATTCGGTTCGCATGTAATACAACGTTTTAATTCCTTTTTTCCAAGCTTCCAAGTGAACTTGATTTATCCATTTAGGCGTAGCCACAGAAGGAAACGCGAGATTCAAAGAAACAGACTGATCAACATACTGCTGGCGAATACCAGCTTGGTTAACAAGCTCGAGCTGATTTATCTCTTTGAATGTTTTAAATACATCTTTTACTGTATCAAATCCATACTTTTCAATATCTTCAGCAGACTCAGATAGCTTTACAAGTTTACCTTGTACATATCCGTAATCTTCAAGCTCTGCAATATCTTGAACAGATCCCTTATCTTCTAGTATCTTGTTCCAAGTCTCAGTGGTATTAATACCTATCTTTTTGAAGACTTTTTCTAACTCTTTATTTTTTCTAATAAATGTTCCTTTAGCAGATTGTTCTGTGAACACATTTGCAGCCCAAGGTTCTATGCCCGGCGATACGTTTCCAGAAAGTTTTGAATTAGATACCGTGGGTGCAATAGCTCTAAGGTGTGTATTTCTAAACCCTGTATCCCTACACCATAATGGTTCTCCATATACCTCAGCAAGGTCACGGGAAGCTCTCTCTGATTCAATTTTAAGTTGACTAAAAACGCGTCTTGTTTCGAACTGTGCCTGCATACCCTCAAATGGTATTCCTTTTTGCTGTAAATAAGTGTGCCATCCCAAAACTCCCAAACCAAGAGCCCTTCCCTTTTCGGCACTACGCACACTATTTTCAAAGCCTTTAAGCCCTTTCGCCCGCTGAATAAACTCTTCAAGTACGCCATCCAAAAACCAAATACTGTGGTATATAAGGTTAGTGTCTTTCCATTCATCATATTTAGCTATATTAACTGAACTAAGACAACATACAAAACTATGGTTTTCATCTGTATGTAATGTTATCTCAGAACATATGTTTGTCATATGAACTTTAAGTCCGTTGTCTTTGTATGCTCTTGGATTACTTTTATTTGTATTTCCTTTAAAAAGAATATAAGGTTCTCCAGTTGCTTTACGTTTTTGTAATAACTTTCCCCATCGCGTTCTAGCATCAATATCTCCCTGTTCAAGTCTTCGCATAAACTTATCACCGACCACAGCGCACTGGTGGAGATTGAGCGACTGTCTATTAACGTCACCTTTTGGCTCTCTAATCTCAAGCCAGTCCAAGAAATCGGGGTGGTCAATATTGATATTAACTGATGCTGCTCCTCGTCGGACAGATCCTTGATTAGTGGCAAGTATAGTTGAATCGTAAATCTTGCAAAACGGCACCACTCCGTCAGATGTTCCATTGTTTGTTATTTTAGCTCCGGCAGGACGAATCATATTGATGCCTATACCAACTCCCCCACCGTGTTTAGCTAGTAGCATCATTTCTAAGTTTTTAGCACCAATCTCTTGAATACTATCACCTACATCAATACCAAAGCATGATATAGGTAATCCTCGATCAGTACCTGTATTTGAAAGAACTGGCGAAGCTAGATTTAGCCAGCCCTTCCATATATAGTCAAAAAATACTTCAGCAAGTTCCGGTTTGTACAACCTTCTAGCAACAGTTGACGCAACTCGCATATACGCATCTCTTGGGGTTTCCCACGGTAACAAGTAACCTCCTGTTATTGTTTTTTTGTATACATCGGTATCACCCCAAATAGGATAATCCTCTCCTTTAATCCAATCGTTATTCCACATATTTTTAAAATAAATCGTCCCAGTCTTCTCCTTCGTTTGCTTTAGAATAATCTGTAGGTCTAATAGCAAAAAAGTCAGTGTGTGTTACTCCTCCAGTTAAATGATAAAACCACTCAAGATTGTCTGCTGCTTTTGAATCGTAATCAAAATAAGCATTTAGTTCTGTGTATCCAAGCTCAACAAGCTTTTCATTTAAACGTTTTTTAATAAACTGCTTAAGATCATAAGACTTGAGGTTTTCAATATCTCCCATCTCAAACATCTTATCAATATAATTCATTTCTGCATCATGCATCGCATCAGCAGCAGCAATTACGTCTTCTCTACACGCACTCAACAAGTCTGGTTGCTCTTCACACATATGCCTAAATAATTGGCAACCCATTTTACTGTGTAAGCTTTCGTCTCTCACGCTCCATTTCATTTGTTGACCAATACCTTTAAGAAGATTACGAAGTTGAAAACTATATAACACAGCGAACGCGCTATATAAAGAAACGCCCTCTGCAAACGCAGAAAATATAGCTAAACTTTTACCAATACCAACACGGTCGTTGTCTTCACATGCTACAAGGTTTTCAAATCTTTCCATTGTTGCTGGATCGTGTAAGAAAGCCTCAAAGTCATCAAGCCCTAGTGTTTCGTTTAAGTATGAGTAAGCTACGGCATGAATAGTTTCTTGACTACCAAACATCATAGCCATTTGTTGTATTTCGTGTTTAGGAAACCAACTAACTACCTTTTGTGTCCAGTAATCAGACACCGCACACTCTGTTTGTGCAAAACCAAGCAGTATATTACCAACTAAATTCTTTTCAGATTTATTTAATTTTTCGTTCCAGTCCTTAACATCACCAGACATTGGTATTTCAGTATGCAACCAAAATGCTTGTGCTTGTTTTAACCAACCTTCTGTATAATAAACTGGATACTCAAAAGGTTTATAGGCTACGCGTTCATCAAATAATCCCATATTTATTTTTCAATAATTAAAGCGATATCTACAAATGGTAAATAGAAAACCCAAGTATCATACTCTGGCTCTTCATAAACTCTAGATCCAAATAATATACCTGGATAAAAGCCTATACTGATCTCCCATTCTCTACCTCCCTTGTCCTCTGTATCTTTTGACATAATTTTTGCTTGTTTTAAGTTTGCTTGATTTAGTTTTTGCGTTTATATTTTTTCTTCTTTTTTTAGGCTTAGGTATAAACACGACCACATTTGCCTTTTTTGCTTTAACCATACACTTTTATGTTATAATAATTTTGAACTTCAACTAGCTCTTTAAATTTTAAATAGCCTTTTTGATCAATAGAAGACTTAATAAACTTGTCTATTTGTCTTCCTACATAACGAAGCTTAGCTACTTCTTTTTCGCGTTGAGGATTAGCTCTATTACTCTGTGACATTCGTCTTGATTTTGTGGTTTGTACAATGTAATATTCGGCATATTTTCTTGTATATACCTTTTAAATAACTTCCAACGCATAGGAAAAGATTCGTTAGCACGCCCCTTACACTCAATAATAAAGCCATCGCCAACAAAGTCTGGAGTATACTTAACAGGAAGTACACGCTTATTACCGCGATTAGCAAAATCACCTTTACCATTTGACTGCCTTTCATAGCATTCAGACGTAAAATCAAAACCGTCAAGTAGCGTGTAAGTTTCACCTTCGTATTGTGCGTTTATTTTTGCTGCTTTCAAAGCCATGTACATGTGCCTTTCAAGGCCAGATGCAAAATTAATTCCATCATATTTTATCTTTTTAGCTTGTACAGGACCCTTTTTTCTTTGTCTCACCCGTTTCCCCATATTTTGTCATTATCTAGCATATATCCATCATGACTTTCATCATAATGCAATCCATCATTTCCATTCTGACCTATAATATCCATACGTTCGTCGTCTTCTTCAAAAGCGTGATTTGAACAAGGGTTGCTGCGTCTTATAATTTCTTCTTGCCCAAGCTCTGTCAACTCTTCTCTTGCAGCTTGAATATATAAGATTGCATCCATAAGTTCTTCTTGAACGTCATTTAAATAACCAAGTAAATCTTTTTTACCTGACGTACGTTCATCATGCAACGTGCTTTTGTATTTTTTAAAACCAACATTAGAACGCTCAACAAATTTATCTACTACGCGTTCTACAACTGGATCTCTAAAAGCTATTTCTTTTTTATTCATAATTGCTTTACAAATGTTCCGTTAGACATTTTACCCTTTCTACTTTTAATTACATTATAAGCTGACGTAACACAATCCTCAATGTCAACACCAACGAATACTGCAAGGTTAGTAAGAACAACAACCATATCGCCAATTGCATCAACGGCTTCTTCTTTGTTTTGTTTAAGTATAGCCTGAGCAAGCTCTCCGGCTTCTTCCATAAGTTTAACATACTGCGTTTTTTCATCTCCTTCATCATATATACCGCGTTCATCTGCCCATTGTCTGATCAATGGAAATATATCCCTCATTGACGGGCCGATAGTAGACTTATCCGGCATCGTTAGACCTCCTATAAGGGACTTTTCATCATTGAACTGATCCATAAGGGTTCCCTGAATAAAAGCCTCATAAAAAGCCTTATTATATATGTAGCAACGATCTGGTGTATATTGTGATCTGAATATATTGCTTATTATCCAGCGGTTAGCTTCTTCTGTTAACTCAAAATGACCTAGATGTGTTGTCCAGGTATGACCTATGTTTTCTTCTAAGAAAGCAGGAAGATCATCTATCGAAACAGGAAACGTCGTTGTTTGTTCTGTTGCATTTAATTTCATTTCTTTATTATTTAGATTTTTATATAGTTTACGATCTACTTTATAACCATACATTTGTTGAAGTTCTATTTCTTTAACTGAAACCTCATCTATATCTTCTGTTGTAAGAAGTATTTCATATTGGTTAGGTTTATATCCTTGTTGCTGCTCAACTCTCAACCTGGGGTTGGTTGTTACGCCAACTTTTTGGCCTGGTATATGGTAAATATAATATTTTTTATTAGAGTCTGTCATTGTATAGGTGTAAATTGTTAACAAAGTGATAGTATTGACCAACGTCAATAGACAGCCTCTGAGCTACAAGTTGTTGCAGCTTTGAAAAGCAATACTGGTCATTAGGAAAACCGTACCATAAATCATTGGAACGCATCATAACGGACATGTAGAGTTTGTTGTCCATTATATAAAAGTTTACGGCATAAGTACAGGGCGTATCAAAAGCATAATCAATATTTTCTTTGGCATCATAGATGCTTATAGAAGCTTGCCGTGTTTGCGGATCGCGTTCAAGAAGATTAATTACATATTCAAGTTGATTATTACGTCTCCATTGTGATCCATAATTAGAATTTACGCGCCCATTTTCATCAGCCATACGCTGCCAAATAGCTGGCACTTTTCCGTATATTTCACCAAGAGTAGAAAGCCTATTGTCACCTGATAAATACCACT
>Ga0196905_1000193_pt1 | contig 24165 bp, 26 predicted proteins | sample CB_VirMetaG_3_FD_169098 | JGI IMG/M metagenome (GOLD analysis project Ga0196905, IMG submission 169098) | Freshwater to marine saline gradient viral communities from Chesapeake Bay - CB_1508_1S Viral MetaG (v3) (version 3) | ecosystem: Environmental > Aquatic > Marine > Coastal | place: USA... | reverse complement strand
GTGGAGAGATTCCAAACGTACTTCTTGTAGGTAGTCCAGGTATTGGTAAGACTACTCTTGCAAAGATTATTGTTAATGAACTAATCGAATGTGATCATCTATATATCAATGCATCAGATGAGAATGGTATTGATACTATCCGTAGTAAGGTTACGAACTATGCTAAGACAAAGAGTCTATTTCCTATCAAAGTTATTATATTAGACGAATGTGATGGTTTGACTCAAGATGGTCAGAGAGCATTGCGTAATGTAATGGAAGAGTATAGTGCAATTACTCGATTTGTTCTTACTGCAAACTATAAGCATCGTATCATTCCAGCATTACAGAGCAGGTGCCAAGTATTTAACATAACTCATGATGTAGAGGACGTAACCAGACGCATGGCTCATATATTGAATGAGGAAAACATCGTATGTAGTGAAGATGACTTGAAACAAATTGTTAGGGATAACTTTCCAGATCTTCGTAAGACCATCAATACGATTCAAAAGCTTACAAATGATGGTAAGATTGAAGTTGATGATAGCTCTAACGTATCCAAACTTGTCGCTGATTTGTATAAGCTTATTGAGCATGGACATGTTCTTAAGTGCAGAAAGCTTGCGATAAAGAATGAGCATGTGTTTAATAATGATTACCCTGTATTGATTAAAGAGATGTTTAATTACATCGATGACGTGCCATGCATTCAAGAAGATAAGAAAAAGTCGCAGCTTACTACTTGCCACGACTTTATCTATAAATCAGCGTTTTGTATGGATCAAGAAATCAACGCATATGCATGCTTTATTACTTTAAGTAAATGCTAGTGTCGGGCATGTTACCGCCACCGATTGCTTGAGCATCATGAGAAGGTGCACCAAACTGATCTGTCTTTGCATTGACATTATGTAACTCTCTATCATTACCCATAGCAGGTTGTTTTTCAGCATCAGGTAAATAACCTGCTTCAACCTGAGACTTAAGAGGATTAGACCCAACATAAGATTCTTCATCTTCATATTCTAATGTATCTGGGTCAATTTTAGTGCCGTTAGGACGTACCATACTATCAGGCACCGGCATTCTGTTAGGATATACATCTACTGGTTCAAAGATGTCATCAGGAAATTGATAAAAACCATCATACCTACCAGGAGCTGTTTCTTGAGAAACCGTAATAGAAAACTCTCCGCTTGAGTTATCTGTGTTACCAGGTTGGCTAGAAGGGTATTTGTTCTCAATACCAGAAACACGCAAGTTAAGATCACTAGCTAAAAGATCATCTAACTTGGCCTGATACTCTGGGCTTAATTGTTTATAACCTTCAGTAGATTTGTAGTTATCTCTTACTTTAACTAAATCTCCAGTAAGAAAACCACCTCTGGTAAATCTAGATACGTAAGATTCGTAAATCTTATTGAATTTCTTTTCCACAATATTATTTATGCTGCAGAAGCTAATTAAAAGGTAGTTATAAATATTAATATGGCTAACATAGTACTTGATAACTTAGCTAAACCTAAAAATATTACTGATAAACCTCAGTTTACATATGCTGATGTTAAAGTAGATTTTGAATGGGATCAAACCCAACAAGCAGAGTTATATTCTAATCTTAAAGATGTTGATCTAGTAGGTAGTTATGATTTAGGAGCTATTGAAAATAGTATTGTTAATATCTTTACTTCCTTTCCAGGAGATAAAATATTAAACCCTCAATTTGGTCTTAATTTAAATCAATTCTTATTTTTACCTTGTTCAGAAGATACAGCTCTTAATATAGGTAATACTATAAAAAATCAGTTATATTTGCAAGAGCCAAGAATTACTGTAAAAGAAGTATTAGTTACTGCTATACCAGAACAAAATCAATACACAATCAACCTGTCACTTGGTGTGCCATTCATAAATAATAATACAACTATAAAATTTAAAGCTTTACTTAACTCTACAGGAGTTACATTTTATCAATAACTATGCCTGACAACGATTATAAATTTAAACAAGACGGTTATGTAGCATTTGATGCTATAAGTCTTAAAGATCTTATCATCGAAAAGATGAATGATCAGAAAGTCTTTACCGATCAAAACTATGAAGGTAGTAACTTATCAGCTATTATTGATATTGTTGCTTATTCTTATCACGTTTTAATTTACTATTTGAATAAAAATTCTTCTGAGAGTAATTTTAGTCAGGCTGAACTCTACGAGAATATCAATCAAATAGTAAAGAGCATTGATTATAACCCTACAGGCCCGCAATCTGCAAATATTAACTTCGAAGCAGTAGCTAATGCTAACTTACCAATTAACTCTTATACAATACCTAGATTTAGTTATTTTACCTTTTCAGGTACTTCATATAGTTTTGTACAAGATGTTACATTTCAGAAAACATTAAATGGTGTTGAAGCATTAATTGACTTACAAAACAACAATCTATTATATAATGGTCAGTTTGTTGAGTTTCCTATATTTTCTGCAATAGGTGAAGAAAATGAAGTAGCATTTCTTGCTGCAACCGATACAACAGATAATTTTTATATAGATAATAATAACATATATGTTTATGTATTACCAGGTGGAGTCTTAAACCCTAAATGGGAGCAATGGACTAGATCATCATCATTGTATCTTGAAACAGGGTCTGCTAAAAAATATTCAGTTCGTTTTAATGAAAATGAACAATACGAAATTAAGTTTGGTAATAATATTAATGGTAAGAAACTTAACGAAGGTGATCTAGTTGCTATATATTATCTTAAGTCTGATGGACAAAATGGTCAGATCAGCAAAAACCAAATTGACAACCAGCAGTTATATTTTTATAACACTACACAATTTAATGCAATTTTAAATGATACCACATCAAGCGGTGCTAACATTATAACTAGTGCTGAAGCAGCTAATGTTTCATTTACTAATGCAAATGCATCTACATTGTTTAAAACTAAAGAGAGTGTTGAAGAAATAAAAATTAATGCTCCTAACTTATTCAATTCTCAATACAGGTTAGTTACTACGGATGACTATAGAAATTACATTCTTAAGAATTTTGGTAATTGGGTAAAATCTGCATCAGTAGTTAATAATTTCGATTATACTGCAATATATCAGAAATACTTTTTTGATATAGGTTTAGATAGACCTAATGACGATTCAAGGGTTTTGTTTAATCAGGTTAATTTTTCCGATGCTTGTGATTTTAACAATGTTTACATTTTTGCAGTACCTAATAAGATTTTAGAAACAAGTTTAGATATTAGAACAAATTTCTTATCAATAGCTCAAAAGAATGCAATTAATATATTATTAAACGATGTTAAATCAGCTACAACCGAATTGGTGGTTTCAGATCCAGTTTACATGGAAATAAATTTTGGAGCAAGCAATGGTAATGATTATAACTTTATAGATGCTGCAGGAGATGAATCATACTTATATGTTGAAGTAGATAGAAATTCTAGAAGAGATTTAAGTTCAGTTCAAAAAGAAATAGCTTCTATATTCTTAGATTATTTTAACAACAATAATTTAGATTTAGGGCAGCTTATATCGTTAAAAGATTTATCTCAATTAATTTTAGATGTCGATGGAGTTGTTGAATTTTCAACAAGAAGAAATTATAAAGGAAGCACTATTATTAATAATCAATTACAATTAGCTTTATATAATCCAGTTTATCTAACATCTGATTTTACTACTACAGATCAAGATGTAAGATTAAAATATTTTCAATTCCCATATTTTAAAAACTTATCTTTAGTATCGGAAAGAATTGAAGTAATAAGACAAGGTTAACATGCCAAATTATAACACAGGATATTGGAATTTTAAAAGTTATAACGTCTTTGACGTTGAGTCTTTATCTTCTTACGCTTTACCTCAAACACCCGTTAGATTTGTTCCTGGGAATTATGAAACATCTGATTTCAGTAACAAGTATATTTTATGGGACTTTGGCGATGGTTCAACAAAAGTAAACGCTTTTTCAGCTGAACATTATTTTTATTACCCCGGTACATATAGCGTTACTATGACGTTAATGTTATCATCAGGTAACACGGTTTTAGATTCATATAGAAAAGATATTCAAATATTAGATTTTGTAAGTAATAGTTTTAGATTTAAACCTCTTAGCGGTTTAAATTCTTTATATCTTTATCTTACTGCAGGTAATGCTTCACCTCAATTAACTTTAGAAAGATATAACAGTTTACAAACTTACGGTAACAAATATTCTTTCTTTTTAAATGTTAGTGGAAGTAATTCCTTATATTATAACATTACTAAGTTAGAAAAAGAACCTTACTCTCATTTATTACCTACTCATAGATTTTTTGAAAGAGAAAATATTACTTTAGAAACAGGATCCGTTTTCAGTGATACTATTGTTAATAAAGTAGATACTATTGATACCAATTTATATGGTAGACTTAATCAAAATACTTTAGTTGAACCTACTTCCTCATCTGATAAAGGAGCATTTTTCGTAGGCACAAGTGGATCAGCTGACTTTTACTTTGTTGATGATACTGTAAACAATTCTACATACCATCTTTTAGCTACAGTAGACACAACTAATTTTCCTGATAATTATACCAAATACTATAACTTAAAATATGATTCAGATTTACCAGTAAAAAATAGTGATACTGCAAAATATAGTGTATTTGAAAATATATATAAACAACCTGACCTTATACATATTTCTTCTAACGGTATAGATGGTGAAGGTAAAAAGATAAACACTTTTAATATTAACCCTAGTAAATTTTTAGATCAACAAATTAGTTTTGTTGCTAAAACAAAGTTTAATAATTGGTATGATAGTAAAACAATACCTACTAATTTTAATTATAATTTTGATTTTGCAGAAAATGCTGTACAACTAAAGTTAGTAACAGCTGATAAGTTAACCTTAGTATCAGAATTAACTGAATATGTGAGTTTTGATACAGAGTTATTTAAAAATTATAGATTAGGTTGGGTAAAAGGTAGTTTTGTTTTTCCTACTAGTGCTTACAAACTTTGGAACAATACAGACTTTGATAACACAAATCAAATGTTTAGATTATCAGCTTATATGTATACTGATAGTTTTGAGTTATCTGGTACAAGTGATGCATTTCATTTATACCCTTCATCGGGCGTTAATAAAGTAGCTAAGATAAATGAAAATTTTGATATGTCTACTTACATGAAGGATTTAGCATTTCAGCCTTCAATATATAAAAGACCTCAAATATTTGATTCATTCTTTGGAACTATTTTAGGTACTTTAAGTTCTGAAACTAATGCTATAGGAAAAAGAATATACGAAAAGACTTCTAATTTTATTCAAAATAATGTAAACATTGATACGTGTGACATAAGAAATTTATATGGTTATGCTTTAGAGTATAATGTTGACTTAGATGATTTTGCTTCTTCTAACTTATTAATTAACTACCCTGCTGATTTAAGCAGATTAGTTAATATATTCTCTATCAAAAAATCTTTACTATTCGGTAAAAGAAGTCAATATCAACTAAACTTTCATGATAAGTATAACTTAGCTGATAAACCAAATGATACCCATACTGCAGCTAAAAACTATAGAGATGGAAAAATATATGGCAACAATCTTGGTGATAGATTAAATGTATTGGATGGCATTATCTATAAGAATGAAGATTATATTGTAGGGTATGAAACATTTTCAGAAAGATATACACTACTTAGAACTAATGTTAATACTATTCCTACTAGTAGTTATGCGTTAAGTTCGTTTAGTAAAGATTGGGGATGGGGATTAGTATTACCTAATGATTTTTACGATCAAAGTAATTTTGTTTACGAATTATCTTCTTATTATAAATTTTATAGATTTGTACCAGTTGTGCCTGGTGACTGGACTAATAATATTATTAACTGGGATGATGTTTATCAGACTACTATTAACTTAGAGGGTGAAAATACATTATCTGCTTACTTGCCTTCTTATATGAGTAATTACAATATTGATACTTCACCATTAAAAAATTGGGAAAGTTATGCTGGTGTTATAGAACAGAACTTAAATTATCAATTAAGCTTAGGACTTGAATTGTTATCTGCTAGCTAACTTATTAAATATTATCAATGCCAGTTAACACTATAGATAGATTTAGTGATTATAAAATCGAAAGATCAATTACCGTTTTAGGTAATTTATCTGATGCTGTTGATTACAACAATCCTTTAGATTTTAAAGCTTGGCTTTCTTACTTTAAAAATAATTCTGTTTCAATTGAAACATTTAAAAATTCTTATCAAAAATATCTTACTTCTTGGAATGTAGTAAAAAACACTTTCTTAATAAATCAAAATAATGATGTAAAACAACAATATATTTCTTTAGTAGAGCAAATATCACTAGATGTATTTACCGAGCAAGAAAGAAAATTTTTAAGGTCAATAAATTATAATGATAGTCAACAATTAGATACTATCGTTCCCTTAGTTGCTTCCAAAATTAAGTCACTTACTAGTTATTATAAAAACTTTAGAGAGACAGTAAAGACGCAACCGAGACGTAATAATATATTTTCTTCCAATATAGGTATTACTTCTTTCTTAACCAAATTAATAAGTGATCTTTTAAATTATAATTCAGATACTATCTCTTTAGCTCATCGTTTTGGAGCAAATAAGAATTTTGTACTTAGTAATGTTAACTATGTAATAGATGAACTTTATGATAATTATGATGATTACTTTGATTTAACTGCATCAGTACCTGCTTCGGGATATGAGTATGGGGGTAAAGAAAGAAACGATCAATGGAATAGCAATACTAATCCTTGGGATCCAGATTTGTTTATCAATTATGATAACTCAATAGTAAGAACATTGTCATCTTACAATTATATTTTAGAAGATTTTATATCTAATCTTTCATTTCCTGTATCATTAAATTCAACTGATGTTGATTATCTTAAAAATAAAGATTTTATAAATCAGTTAAATGATGGTAATACTAATAATTTAAACTTACAAAATAAAAAAGCTTTATTTGAAAAGTTTATTGGTACAGATTGGTATTATTTAACAGCTGGTGAAAATACTTCTGAAGCTTTATCTGGTAAATTAATAGAAGCTAAAAATATATCTCAAAATTATCTCAATAGAAATAATGTTAGTACCGCTACATTACCTAACACTGCTTTCTTAGTAAGAGAAAAAGATATGGGTGGTTTTTATAAACCATCTAATTTAGGTACTTTAGTTTATAATGTTTTTAAATTTAATTACAATATAAATTATCAAGCTTTATCTGGGAATACTATTTACTATTTTCCAGACCCTACAAAGTATATAGGCACATATGGTAATTCTAAATACACTAAATCAACATTTGAAATATTTGATGTAAATGAAAATGCATACATTGTTAACTATGATGTAAGCAATTCTGCAGCTTTTGGTTATATAAATGATAATTCATTTTATCTCAATTTTCATGGTTATGAAAATGTAGAAGAAAAAAATCAAATTTATTCTTCTGGTGTATCTAGAAATTATGATAAAGTAGATTTCTTTAAAGGTAAAGGAGATATATGGAGCAATAATGATATCTATAATATTAATAATAAAGCTCTTTACCCTATTGATGAAAGACAAAGTACTTTATTAGTCGGTAACAACAGTTTAGTATTTAACTCAAGCGATATCTATGGTAATAGTATAGGCTTGCTAAAAAGTTCAACTAAATCATTATTTAACAGTGTATCATCTACTTATAATAATATAACTCAAAGATGTTTATTTTTAAGTAATGGTTTATTTTATATAAACAATGAACCATTTAATTATGAATCTGCTATTAATGGAGATTATGGTGAGTTTATTTACGATATATTACCTAGTCAATCATTTACTTCAAGTTTATGTTCTTTAGGGGATTTAGAATTTACTACTGAAACCTCTAGTAGATTATATAACGGTAGCTTTGATATGCCTTGGTGTTTTACCTCGTCTATTTTTTATAATAGAGGTAATATTTACGATGGTGTATTTTATTCTACTTTTAATAATGTATTGTTACCTGATTCTCCTAGCAGTGATTCACCTTCTTGGAATCAAAATATTCAAACTGTTTATTATAATAAGTTAGTTGACGGTGCTAGTGATATAAATGGTAACAGACCTAACTTTGTAAGAACGGCTACATTTTTAAGGTCGTTAAGTTCTGTTTTAGATTGCGGAAGATTTGAGTATGTAAATCAACTAGACCCTTTCAACATATCTAATGTAGAATTAAAACGTTTCGATAAAATAAAACATTATGGTACTATTTTAGAAGGTTTATCTACCCAATATGTAAATGAAGATGCTACTTCTAATAAATCCATTTATGATAAAAAGTATCAGTTATCATCTTATTCATACTTTAGAGATTTAAACAATAATGTAACTCCATTATCTGCTTCACTTAGTGCAATATTTGTTAAATATTCAGCTAAACCTGAAATATATAATGAGCTTAATAATAACATTATTAAACTTGATGTAGTATTTGATGTTTGTGTAATTGAAACTCCTAACTACCAGGTTATTGAGAAGATAGATTATGATTATAGCACAGGAAAGGTTCTAGCATTTAACAGCTCATTAAATTATATTAGTAGAATAACTTCTGGTAATACTCATATAGAAAAGTTTGGTAATTTTTATTACCATGAAAAATCAAACACTATATTATTTCATAAAACATCAATTCATTCTGCATTATCTGCTACTAATTACAAATATCTTTATCCTACAATTTATAAAATGGAATTAGATAGTCTTAATTTAAGGCAAATATTTCCTAAGTCTACTAACTCATTAATATATAGAGAGTTATCTGCTTATAGTTTTAGATCTGTCAATAATATTAACAGCAGTATAGTAGATGCTGCAGATCCATATTATAATGTTTATGAAGTAGATAGACCTGTTTTAACTTATGATTCTGAAACCAATACATATAGCTATGTTATAAAGAGTGTTGATTTATCAGATAGTATTGCGTTCTATTACCAGAATTATAAGTTTATTAACGGTAAGTTTGAAAATGTAGATAATGAAATATACTTCCAAAATTCTAGAATAAGAAATGAAAATTATTCCAACCCTCTAACAGCTAGTTTTATTGACTATAATTATTTGGACGGCACCCAGCAAAGTGTATGGCTTGAAAGTGAAGGTGTTTTGAAATTAGGAGAACAACAGTAAATATATATAATGCCTTCAACAATTAACACAGCTAAAGCAAATAATATAATCTTAGAAGATGTACTAGATCTTACTAAAGATATTATTATATCTGGTGAGTTTTCTTTCTTTGGTAGTTTAGTCAATGGAGGTGAAGGCTTTTGTGTTTTTTTATTAGATGCTAATTCATCTGGTAATGTTGGTAGCCCTGGTTCGGGGTTAGGTTTTGCACCTACTGAAGGTTTAATTGAGTATGAAGGTAATGATATATTTCTTGGTACTGATCAATCTTTACTTGGTGTAGCTTTTGATCATGTAGGGGATTTTTCTAGACCATTAGGAGGTCAATATACTTCAGGTACAGTTGACACAAGACCTAATTCAATTGGATTAAGATATGGTAATAGCGGTAATAAAAACTTTGATTATATTGACACAAGTGTTAATTTGATCAATTTTGGTTTAAATTTGTATGAAACTATTGGTTACAAATACCCTTCAGTTACCGCAACTAAAACTAAAACCCCTACAATAACACCTACCAAAACTTTTACCAACACGATAAATTCAACTTTAACATCTACACAAACAAATACAGTAACTAGAACTAAAACTCAATCTAGAACCAACACCCAAACAAGAACACCTACCCAAACATTTACCCCATCTAATACAAGTCAAGCTTGTTCAGTAGTAACACCTACACCAACAAGAACAATTTCACCTACTTTATCTCAAACTAAAACATCTACCCCAACAAACACCCCTACTAATAATGCAATTAATCCTATACGTAAAGCATTTAAAGTAAGAATTACTAATTACGGTAAAAAGGTTATTGTATATCTAAGAAACGATGCATATTCTAACTTTATAAAAGTATATGAATATGATAATTTAAATTTAGAAATGCCGTTATCAGGTAAAACTAGAGTAGGTTTATCTTACGCTACCGGGGTTGATACATCAGCTTTTCACATTTATAATTTTTCAGTTAATGGTATAGGATATGAAAATCCATTTACCCCTACACCTACTGCTACAAGAGGGTTAACACCAACAACTACTTTAACTCCTACATTAACTAATACAATTACAGTATCTTTAACTCGTAATCATACATCCACACCTACTCAATCTAGAACGAATACTATAACCAAAACAAATACACAAACCTATACTCAATTTGCCACACCTAGTAGGACAAGAACTAATACAGCTACTCAAACTAGAACTAGTACTCAATCTAGAACAGCTACTCAATTTGCTACAAGAACACAAACACCAACCCAGACTAGGACATCAACTCAAACTAGATCTAATACACCTACTCAAACACAAACTCCTACCAATACAAGAACCCCAACTCAAACTCAATCACCAACCAAAGCTGTATCATCTCCTTTTGTTACTGAAGCAAATGCTACTTACAAATTTGTATTTGAATCAAATTGGGTTCAAGCTGATAGTGCAGCTGCTGCAGTAAATGTATTAATTAATAATGCTAGATTTGGATTTAATAAAAATAATTCTACAAGTAATCTTCTTAATTTAAGATCTACTTCTAATCCAGGAGGTGTTATAAATGATTTTGCTAATACTTACTTTAGAGCATTTTTCTTTAACAGTGATGCTAACACAGGTCAAACTCAAGGTGAATCAGCTCCTGATGGACAATCAAGTTGGTTAGGTATACCTTTTGTAGAAAATAAACAGCTATCTAGTAACCCTAACACAGATTATAGAAACGGTATATCTTCTAATATATATCAAGCATTACAACTTTTAGTTACTACTGGTTCAACATTAAGTGCTACATTGTTAGATATTGATAAGGAAGATAATTCTTTAGACTCTGCTGGTACTAATTACAATATTTGGGGTATAGACGGTTTATCGTCTGACTATAAAACACCCACGTTTGATTTAAATTCAAGTGATTTGTATGTACCTAATTTTAACAATACAGGTAATATTTTATATAATACAGATTATATTGAAGGTACAATTACTAAAGATAACTTTTTATTGACACCTGACAATTACAGATTAATACCTAATGTTAGGTATATAATTGTTAATAATAATGAGATAGGTATAACATTTAGTTATTGTTCAGAATTAATTTTCTACTCAGATACAGCTAACCAATCTTCTTATTGGGGAGCAAGATTAACTTTATTTACTAATGCCAGACAATAATGGAAACGTCAATCTATATAACAAACTCAACAGATTATTCAGTACTTAGTGCTGCTGTAGCATCTGGCTACTATTTTAAAAACCCTGTAGATTCAAGCAGTGACTATTACACTAACACAGCAGAAAGTGTTACGTTTACTTCTGATACATTTGCTCAATCATTTTCAGGTTACGAGTTTAATAGTAATGAATTAGTTTACAAAAGAACAACAACTGTTAATTTGAGCAGTGTCAAATATAGTGAGTATAATACAATTGTATATAATTTATCAGGTATCAATGATAGTAATAATACAATTGTAAAAATTGTATTTGAACCATTATCCGGAATATATCAGACTGTAACTTATAATGGTGAGAGTTTAGAATTTGATAAAGGGTTGCCTTACAAATTTGCTATTGGAGGAAATACTAATAACAACCCTAAAAATATTCTTTACCCGTATGATTATTATCTTAAAGATGAAGATGGTGAAGAGAAAACATTTACATCTAGATTCTCTGCATATAGGCAAGATGGTTTAGTTGATGAGTATGTAATTGATATTTTAATCGCAAGGGATAGTGTTTATAATATATCAGATAAAATGAATCTTTTAGATTCACAAACGTTACCTTTATCATCTAAAGACCCTGTTGTAAAGATTGAATTAGAGAATCCTAATTATGTTAACAATTTTGTTTTAAGAAGATTTGTAACACCAACTCAAACTAGAACCATTACACCATCACAAACTCCAGATGCTACACCTACAAGAACACTTACACCAACATTTACCAGAACAAGATCTCAAACTCCTACAGCAACTAGAACTAGAACTCAAACTAGAACAAGATCACAATCTCCAACCCAAACAAGAACAAAAAGTAGAACTTCTACCCCTGGAGCAACACCAACCAGAACAGTTTCTCCTTCCGAATCTAGAGCACCTAGAGTAGCGGTACCTCCTACCCCTCCTCCATCTAGTCCACCAAAATGTAATAGTAAAGAGGTTTGGATTTTTTATAAAGGTCTTAACAGCAGTATTGACCCAACTACAGTTACCTTGGGTTTAAGATATAAAGCTAACAATGTTATTAGTAGCTTTGGTGTACCTTTAGAAAAAGTAACAGGTGAAAATATTGCTAAAGTTAAAATACCTGTAGATTATTCTTTATATAACTTACAACCCTTTGTTAACTTTACTAGTGATGACCCTATTATTACAGTTACTAATTGGGTTACATCAGTTGAATGCTCTTCATCACCTGTAGACACTTTTAATCCACCTGTTATTGAAACCCCTCCACCAGTTGAACCACCCCCGGTATCTAACGTACCTCCTGTTATACCCCCTGTTATACCACCACCTGAACAACCACCTATAATTGTACCGCCTGTCGATCCTGTAGTACCAGACGAACCTTTACGAAGTGTTTTCTCGTTTGGTTTCGGTAACGTTGTTGAACCACCTATTGCTTGTAATATTGCTTTACCTGGGGAAGCTGATCAAATAATTACCGGCGGGGTATGGAATGTAAATATAGATGTTAACTACATTGTATTTGTTTCTTCTTTAGATATTACACAACTTAGAAGAAACATTATAAGCCCTGAAGATCACAAAGCTAAATTTATTCTACCCGATGGTGGTACTCATCTTCAAGCAGGCACATTTAGCCAGAGAGTAAATTATACTACAATTCCTACAGGTACCGTAGCTTTATCTATGGGACCTCCTATACAATTAACAACTCCATCTGTTAGAGATTTATCACCGTTGATTACTCAGGCTACTTATATAATCTATAAAGTAGACGTTAAAAATGAAATTGATGATTTTGATGATTATTATAGGCCATGGAATGAAGACTTTAATAACCCCTGCGAAATTCATAGAGATTGGGATTTAGACATAACAAAAAGAGATTATCCAGACTTTGCAAAATTTGTAACAGAAGAAAATGGGAGATATCCAATTGCAAAAGCTCCAAATCATTCTTATATTCAAATACAACCTCTTGTAAGTTATCAACAATGGGAAAAAGATAACTATCCATTCACACATATAGTAACTAGAAGTTAAAATGAACGACGATAAGACTAAAATATCAGAAGAAGAAAAGAAGCAACAGATAGAAAAAATGTGGTCTGATTATGAAAAGAAAGATCAATTTGTAGATGATCCTTTTTACTTCACTAACCCAGACGAAGACTATTACGATTGATTTATACAGCTCATATATAAATTATCTTATATATGAGACAAGTTTTTTCCTTAGAATTAATTCGTAATTTACATCTAGCCAGGTATGTATATTTCAATGAAGAATTTCAAGAAGTGTACGCCTGGTTTAATGGTCCTCAAATTAAGATATTCGATTTTACTGGAGATGAAGTAGGACATACTACTATCATTAATGAACAAACAAAGTCAGAATATAAACAAAACGATGATATTGAATACAGAGATGTAACCACATCTATTGATAGTATCGTACGACAGCTTTACGTCGAATCGGAAAATGAGTAAATTCGAAAATGATTTAGCAGAGGTACTTGAAACATTAATAGAACTCGACGATATAGAAGAAATCGAAAAGGGTTTTTCATTATTTTGTTACAACAATCACCTTATGCCAGGTTCAGATGAATATGAATTAGTATTTAGTTACCTGTCAATGGCATTAAATGCTAAAATGAATGCTTCAATTATAACTAAACTTAGAGTATTATTAGACGAATATGAGTGATCAATTAAAGATAGGAGTTAAACAACTTAATAACGCAGCAGCTGAATGGGGTGATGGTAATTTTTGTTCTATTACTTCATGGCATAATGAAGAAGGAGCTGATATAACCTTTCATAATATACCTTCTATATCTGTAGATAGTACACAATTATATGCATTACTTGCAGTGCTTAACAATTACATAATGGTAAATAATATTAAGCCTTCTGGTTTATCATTTATGCCAATGCAGCCTGCTCCTGCACCTACCCCTCCTCCTGCACCAGAGCAACACAAATCAGAACCAGCACCCGAACCATTACCTATTAGTCTTGAAACTATGCCGGTTGAACAACCGCCAGAGACTAAAGATGAATTCTCAGGTATCATTCCAAATGAGGATATTCTTAATAAAAAGAAGACAATTAGGATTGCTAGTTTAGAAAAACTTATTAATGAAATTTTAAGCTTTGGTGAATATCTTGATAAGGAATGTGAAGCATTATATCCTATAGTACTAGAGCACGAGTCTAGTAGAGATTCAGATGAAACATCACAAAAAGTTCAAGCAGAGTTAGAAAGACGACTTGATCTTATTAATTTCGTTCGTACACTATTTAAAAAACAAATTGAATCAAAACTCATTTATGAAGACGTCAATTAAAGCTTTATTCGCAACGGTAGCTGTCGGTGAAAAGTATAGTAAATTGTGCCATGACAGCATTAAAACGTTCGATAAATGTGGGTATGACAGTGAGGACGAACTTGTTATCATAACAGATCACGTTGATCTATTCAAAGATGTAAATTGTAAAATAAAACTCACTGTCATGCCTTATTACCTACCTCAAGGTTGGCCTGTAGTAGATAAAGATAACTTTAGACAAAATACTATTGTTAAACATCTCTTATTGATAGATGCTTTAAAGAGAGATACGACTCATAATCTATTTGTATGGTATGATAGTGATACATTTCCTTGCGTTAAAAGAGAAATGTTAGAAAAATATACATCTCACCCTGCAGGTATATATTATAAAGATTGTCATAAGTTTAACAATGAGGAAGAGATTATTGAGCATCATTTATGGCAAAGAGGGGAACGTTACTATAAAGATGGGTTACGGTTTGTAGGTGATGTTTTAAAGTCGCCTCAAATTAATTTAGCTAAATGTGAAGATAATAATCTAGCCTTTCCTGTAGAGACTTGCATTGTTATAAATAGAGATTTAGATGATATAGAGTATAAAGCTAAAGAAAATAAATTCTATGTAGTTACTCATAACTTAGTTAAGTATTGTTTAATTAATTATCTTGATGACAATTATGGAGAGTCATTTGAGTTAAGTTTGACAATTGGTAATAGTTTTGGTGAAGTAAAACAAGCTCCAGTCATACCAACCTTCTGTGACTTTCATACATCACCAAGTAGAAATTTTGAACAAGATAGAGAGTTCTATAAAGACATGCCAATGTTTAAAGAGTATCTAGCCTAACGCTTTTCAAACAAAGTAATATCTTCGAGATATTTAGACTTAATAATAAGACCATTCATATCTTCTTTATCTAATATCTCGAATGCATCTTTATATGTATTAAGAATAGGTTTACCTGCTACATTAAACGATGTATTTAACAATACGGGTATATGTCCTTGATTAGATACTTCAGTTAAAAGATCATACATTAACTCATTTTGTTCTCTTGTTACTGTTTGTATTCTAGCTGTACCGTCTTCATGAGATATACTAGCTAAATCATCTCTATATTCTTCTCTAACAAAAGCAGCAAAGTTCATATGCCTACTCTCACCTTCCCAATCAAAGTAAGTCGATACATCTTCTAGTCTAACTATAGGAGCAAAAGGTCTGAAGTACTCTCTATGCTTAACTCTGTTGTTAAGTATATCTTTCATACCTTTCTTAGGCGAACAAATGATTGATCTATTACCTAATGCTCTAGGTCCATGCTCAGCTCTTCCTTGAACCACACCATAGATACTATTTTGATTAAACATCTTATTAACTACATAAGATATATCTAACGGGGTATTATTTCTAAGCATGTAGTAAAAGATATTATTATCATCATATACTTCTTCACCAGCATATGTTAAATCAAAAGATATCATTGGTCTTAAATGATCTAATACTAGCCCTGTACTTAACCCACAATCAGATGAATTAGGAGCAACATAAACATCTTTACCGATAACTTCTTTAACATACTTTCTTACTTTGTTATTGTATAAAATGTTCATAGCACACCCCCCAGTTAAGCATACATTAGTTTTATATTCATCGATTAAAGGTTTAATCTCAGCAAAGTGTAACTCTTCAAACACATATTGACTAGTTGCAATTAGATCTTTTGCTACCACACCTTTTAACCTCTTGTTAGGGTCAGGTTCGTTATCATCTCCATAAGCAAAGCTTACATTTATTTTCTTACCTAACTCTTCCATGAAAAGTTTAGCATCATTTTCAACACAATACCACCCTGCTCTATTCCATCTCTTGTAATAATCTTTTAATGGTTCAATCCAATCTTCTCTTACACTACCATAAGAGCAATAACCCATAAGCTTACCTGCATATGTTAAACAAGCTTTGCCATAATCTTTTATAAAGGTTATATCATCAATAAAGTACCCTAGATAGAAATACGGATTACCATAATCATTGAAATTAAACATTACAGTTTTAACATGATTTTCTTTAGGTTGAAGTTTATCAAAATAATACCCTATGTTCCATCCATCATCACCTCCACCGTCAAAAGAAAATACTAATGCTTTATTAAATGAACTTTGATAGAATGTACCTGCAGCGTGTGATTTATGATGATAAGCAGCCCATCCATTACCACTAGTCATCTCTGTATCTGAATTAACCTCAATAGTATTATAATCTTTATCAATCCTTATTTGGTTATGTTCAGTTAGTTCAGTATTGAACAAAGGACCAATTTGTTTGTTACTCCAATCAGAGTTAATAGTTCTAATTAAATCAATCTTATCTATTCCATATTTTTCTTTTATGTAATGTTTGATTAATTTAGTCATATAATCTCCTCCCATCATGGTACAGAAATTACACCAGGCTAAGTTCTTATAATTGAAAAGCCTCTCTAGTTCTATTGCAATAAATTCCCCTTTATTATATATTGTGATGCCAGCGTTATGGCCACCAGATATACCTACTATAACTTTATCATGCACATATATACTTATCCAAATAATTAAATAATTAAAGTGTTAGGTTTTATACGATTTTTTGTTATCTGGGTTAGTGAGAACTTATCTATTCCTTTTTGGACAGTAGGTCATATTCACTTATCTATTAAAGATTATCATATAACAGAAGCTTTATTAGCTAGTTTAGCATTACATCTTATTGTAGGTATTGGGTTCTTTATGTCGTATAAAGATTATTTAGCTGATCAAAAAAATGAAAAGAAAAATTAAATCATTCAAAAAGTTTTATAAAGATGAAGATGAAACTGTCTTCTCTGGCCCCGGTGAAGAGGAAGCTCGTATCAAAGGGGAGATAATGCGTAAAAATATAAAACAACAACCCAGTGCTGATAAAGCCCCAGATATAAGAAACCAACCTGGCCCTAATTATACCAATCAGCCATCCTTACCAAAGATATCCTACAAAAGAAAATCTAAAGTATTACAGCCGGGAATTCGCAAGACTGATGTGTAAATATGCGTATGTACGAATACAGAGCGAAGATCACGAGAGTGGTTGACGGCGATACTCTCAAGGCTTTAGTCGATGTAGGGTTTAATATGCATCATGATGTTACCTTAAGATTATATGGCATTGATTGTCCTGAAACAAAAACCAAAAATCTGAAGGAGAAGGAAAAAGGATTCGAAGCTAAAGCTAGAATGATACAATTACTTGAAGCTTGTGATTATGTTGTTAATATCAAATCACATGGTGTTGACAAATATGGAAGATGTCTTGCTGAAATAGTATCTGTTACCCCTCATGGAGAAAGAAAAAATATTAATCGTGTTCTTCTAGACGAAGGTCTTGCTGTCGATTATCATGGTGGTAAAAAAAGTTGACGTTATTAGTTTGTCATTATAATAACGTATATGACAACAATGACAAACACAAACTACGATGGAACCACTACAACCTATATGACCGGACGTCCTATTGACTACAACAAGCGAGTCGAAGGCAATCCTCAGCGTATCTTTGCTGAGTTTGAAGTCGGTGCTGATGGATCATTGCATGTTGTAGAGGCTCACGGAGAGGTGAAAGTTAATCAATTCGCTTCTCGTATTAAGAAGCTTCGTGCACGAAGCGTTCATCGCGTTCTGCGTAATGCAGGTATCAAGCGCACGTTGACTGTCAATTGATAGTTGACTAATTAGAGAGCGTCCCTATCTTAAACGTATGAAATGCATTACTTGTTCTAACGATATTGAGCAACCTAGAGTTGAGTTCGGAATGAAAACTTGCAAAGCTTGTGCGTTTAGAGGTAGGGACGTAGCTCGTTATAAAGGTAACATGGTATATGATCACAAAACGAGTCCTAGTATTCAGATTATGTCGTCTGAATGCTGGAATGAGCAGAAGAAATATTATAAGCCTCAAGGTGCTAGATCAGCTGTAAAAAACTTTTCTAAGCATCTGTGCGCTTAAATAATTATATGGCGAAAATAAGCTTTTTTACAGTAGATAGATCTATAACTGTAAATCATCTTAATGGGGGATTTCTTAGCTACTTTCCAGATTTCATTGCTTTTTCTATAAATCATGAACATTTAAATCATGATCTTTACTATCTATCTTCTAATATACTTCACCATAAAAAAGAAGAAGTACCTTTTACTGGAACTTTTACCGGAACTTATCAAGGATCTTACAATCATGGTCCGTATATAAAACTAAAAATGAGTTTTAAATTTGAAGATGGATTGTTAAGGGATAGAGATCTTATCAGTTTTGATATGTCTTAATTTTTTTTAGTTGAAAAAGTAGGGAGAGTCCCTACTATATATGTATGTTAATTGATAATAGCTTAGTCAGCCTAGACAAATTGGTCGGAAATAAAATCGAAGGTTCTTCTATCAATGATGTAATGGATGCTGGAGGTTTTAATTTTGAAGTAGTAGAAGAAAATCTTGGAAATGATGTTCAAGGAGCAGATAATTGGAAGGTGCTCCGAAGAGGCGAAGGAGGAGATGTAATCAATGTTGTTCGTGATACATACCAGGTCATTCAGAATAGAGAGATTCTAGAGCCATTTGATGAAGTTCGTCGTCAGTTCAAAGCAGAATGGTCTCAGTGCGGTGTTATTGGCAAAGGTAATAACATTTGGGTTAGTGCAAAGCTTCCTGAAGAGCTGCAGCTTAAGAGCAATAGCCAAGATAAACTTTGCGGTTATATCATGGCCATTCTTAATCATGATGGTACAAGAGCAGATGCGGTCTTTCCATATGTTGATAGATTGTTTTGTAACAATCAGTTTAATACTGTAGCTAGATCAGCAAGAGGTATGACTATTATGCACCGTTCTAATTATGAACAACGTATTAATGTATTGATGAATAGTTTTAAGAAAGGTATCGAAAAGAATATTGAATTTGTTAATACCGCTGATGCTTTAGACTCACAGAAGATCTCTCGAGAAGAGCTAGAGAAGGTAGTCAGCCGATTGTTTCCAGATAAGAAGGTTCGTAACAAAGGAGAAGAAGTACTCCTATCAGGAGAGACGTCAAGGAATCGAGTCATTGAGCTGTTCTCTAACGGCGCAGGAAACAAAGGAGAAACTCGTTGGGATGCTTTCAATGCTGTTACTGAGTATATCGATCATCATCAGGGAGCAAAGCGGATAAACAATGCAATCTTACGTGACGGTCAGAGCGTGCTAGCATCAGATAGGATGCGCAGAGGGTTTGAGCGACGATTCATGAATAATATGGTTGGCGGTCAAAGCAACAATCTAAAACATTCAGCCTTGAAACTGCTTAGCGGTAAGCTATAATAGTTACATGATCGAAAAACGATATATAAGCGGGCTGCTCTTTGAGAGAGCAGCTCATTTCTATAAAGATGATCATAATCATCTTAAAGTAAGAGTATTTGAGCGATATAAAGAACAAACTCATCTGATATATGCTCATTACTTTGATGATAAGCTTCTTTATATTGGAGAGAGTTCAGTACATTTTATTAAACGAATGAAATGTTATTGTAGCCATCCTGGAGCAGCTAACGTGCGGGTAAGAGATTATGTTAATAGTATCTTTCATGGTAATCATCGCGACCCTGATCTATGTACGTTTGTTCATATACCTAAAAAGAAGCTAGTTATTAATGAAGAGTTATCAATTAATCCATATGTCGCTATAGAGCAAGAATTGATAAATATTCATAAGCCAGTATTGAATAGAAAAAATGTCCACAGAAAAAAGAACATCTCTAATAGAGGACGGTATGAGTATAAATCCTATTAAATTATACGATTGGTTAAATAGGCAAATTATTCTTAGAAGGCCTACTATGGACGATTATGATGCAGGGTTTACTGATTGTTTAATTGCTATAAAAGAACAATTAGAATGTGAAATAAACCATAGTAAACATTATAACGGAAAATCAGATACCTAAATTTTGTCGTAAAGTATTTTCGTTATCTTCTTTACCACACACTTGATTATGATAATCTAATATATTTAAAGGCGGGTGACCATGTATTAATCTACAAAATTTAGCAAATTTAAACTTTGGGTTAACATTATGTTGAATCATACCTGCATGAACTGCTGACATAGTAAAAAATACATTTTCTTGAAATGTACCGCAGTTAGTTTCAACGCATTTTTTACTAAATTTTTCCCAGTAATCTAACATAACTTTTAACTTATCATTGTTTTTAAAAACAATTCTAGTTTCAGCTGGGAGGGTTGCTAATAATAATTTATCGTAAATTAAATCACCCATCTTCTCTATTTTTTGTTTCATTGCAGTGTATAAATTATTATTCATTTTATTTTTTATACAATGTTCAGGGTGATATTGTAAATACCAAACGTCAAATTTTTCAGAAAGCATGCTAGCAAAACTTTCTTGATCCCAACCATTATAAAAACAATCACAATCATTAAAATTAATAACATCATAGTCCATTTCAGAACACAATTTAATAGGTAATCTTTTTATTCCAAAATTGAATTGGTTACATATTTTTAATGGTTCATCAGGAAAAGTGGTTTTTAAATCTTTAATTATTACTCTTTTGTTATTTTCGTGTTTTTTAAATGCCTCTGGTACATTTGTAACCATTAGTACATCAAAAGGTGTAAATTTAATTGCACTGTCTATTAATATATTTGCCCTTTGTTGGTACATATTTTCATGACCATATTTTAACCCATCTATGCACAAACTAGCTATAACTGATTTCATTTATTTTATTTATTAAATTTTATTTGGAATCAAAATCGGAACTATCCTATAATTATTATTGTGATGAGAAAAGAAAATAAACCAAGATTTTTTATTCCTTGGAATACTGGACAGAGAGTATTCAAGCCAAAAAAAGGAAAAGGAAGTTATTCTAGGAGGAATAAAAATTACTCCTCCTATAGTATTCCAGTGGAGTAGGATTAGGAAGTAGCATATAATCATTGTATGTTGGAATTAAATTTTAATCAGACCGATCTTTTATCTGTAGAGAATATCGAGATACCAGAGCGCTTCTACAGGCGTATGATGACTGGCATCGAAACAGTAGACGAATTTCTTCATGAAGGCTTCTTACCTGGTTCAACTATGACTTTGACAGCTGCAGCTGGCTGTGGTAAGACTACATTCATGATACAATTACTAGAAGGTCTTACAAAGAACGGATACAGCGTTGGATATTGCTCAGGCGAAGAGAATATCTATCAGCTGGCTATGACTTGTAGACGTTTGCAATGTACTAAGCTTCAGATTGCTAATAAGACTGATGTAGATGAGATTGTCAATCTTACAAAGACAAATGACTTTCTAGTTATTGATAGTTTTCAAGCTTTGACTACTAGCAAGAAGATGAACAGCTTAGAGAAAGAACGATATGCATTGATGAAGCTAGTCAAAGCTGCTCAAGAGAATGAATGCTGCGTTTGTTTCATTATGCATCTTACTAAGGCAGGTAAGCTGAAAGGCACTACGCTTGTTCCTCATACCGTCGATGCTAATCTCAACATCATGATTGATGCTGAAGTTGATGATCAAGCAAGACGTATTTGGTTTTCAAAGAACAGATTTGGACCTACTAATGAATTGACTCTTATGATGACTCATTCAGGCTATGATATGTATAGTAAGGTTGTAGCTAAAGAGAACAAATATGTAAGCAAGAAGAATCAGAAAGAAGCTATCAAATCTGACCTTCGTAATGCATTAGACGGAGTCGTTAAAGTAGATCAAATTATACAAAAATACAACGTAAGTATTGTATATGCTAACTCTGCTTTAAGAGAGTTAGTTGCTGAAGGCTCGTTTAAAAAGATAGGAAGAGGTTCAAACGCTTATTGGCATAAACAAAATTAGTAAATATTTTCTACAATAGGGTCGAACTTTATATCAGATAGATCATAAGGTTCGTACCCCAATGCCTTTACATAAGGATCTACTTCTGATTTAAATTTATCTCTAAAATCATAAGGTAAAAATCTTAAGTTAGATAAGTTATCACCTTTACCTACACTAATGTGTCCGCGTTGAAATTTTTTATTATATTCTTCAGGGTTTGTTTTATAATAGTTTAGGCTATTATCAATTGTACCTAGTTTATTAATAAATTCTTTTTTCTTATCTTCTTCTACATTTATGTCAAATTTATCTTTTACAAAGTCAAATACATAATCAGTGTTATTATGATAATCTTCATATTTTATAACAGGTAATTTATTTTCATAAGGCAATACTATATCAATATATTTGTCTACTTCATTATGAAATAAATTCATCGATGACCAATGTGATGCATCACTAACTTTAAACGAACCTTTTTCTTTTCCAAAGTTTATTAATGAAATAGACATATATAACGCATATGGATGTCTTTTTAAGATGATCTGATTATTGTTTATATTTTTTTCTATATGTTCTTTAGAAAAAAGATTTTCATGATAAGCATGAATGTTTCTACTTTGAGGGTGTACACACTGGCTTAACAAATGTGCAAGGAAAGTGCCTCCAGATCTAGATACTGAGTATATAAAAATAGGTCCCATTTTATAAAATTTATTTATATTTTAAGGTTTTTCAACTTTATGTGGTTAAATATTATTATGTCAGAGAGAGTTCCGAGAATGGCTCCTATTAACAACCAAGGTGATGCTGAGGTCTTAACCCAATATCGTCAATGGCCTTTTAATAGTACAGATATGGATGGGGGTAATAAAACAGAAGGTAATCAACCTAATGCTTATCCTGGTGAAGAAGATGCTGAAGAATATAAGCATGATTATGATCAATTAGATGGTTATCATATTATGATAGGTACGCCTGATGAATTTAAAAAGTCTAAAATTAAGAGAGGTATTCTTCTTCGTAATAATAAAGTAGTTTGGTCTCCTGAAAATGAACACCATAATAGATTACATGCAGCTTTTCAAAATGAATTTGGAAAAAAAGATTATGATTTTTATAATTTAAGAGTTAAAGGCAATCAAGTGCAACCATTAAAATATCAGAAAGTAGCCCCTTTTAAAGCTATTGATGTTAACACTGATGAAATAAACAGCATACAAAAGATATTACCTATGTTTGATGTTGTAAAATCTTTTAGAAGTCAACCTAAATCTGTTCCATCATTCATAGATTATTATAAAAAGAAATTTAAAGATTTGTTTCACCCTGGCGATGAAGAAGAAAAATCTAGTTAATTATTTTGTGTGTTGCTTTTAATAAGTTGAATTTCTAAGGATTGTAGTTGTTTTTGAATATCTTGTATAGCTTTAGTGTTGATATCAACTGTATTTTGAAGGGTTTTAATTTCAATAATTTGTTTTTCAATACCATAC
>Ga0196905_1000192_pt1 | contig 24204 bp, 31 predicted proteins | sample CB_VirMetaG_3_FD_169098 | JGI IMG/M metagenome (GOLD analysis project Ga0196905, IMG submission 169098) | Freshwater to marine saline gradient viral communities from Chesapeake Bay - CB_1508_1S Viral MetaG (v3) (version 3) | ecosystem: Environmental > Aquatic > Marine > Coastal | place: USA... | reverse complement strand
AGACAAAAACATTGGTGACTCTGATTTTGGAATTTGCTCTTGCCAATCTAGGATAGTGGTTGGAACATCGCTACCGTAATATCTAGACGTAGGGCCCATGTCTCTATGGGTTAGCTTAAACCATGCTTTTGCAAAAGTCTCAGAAAAATAATCAAAGTCCTCTAAAAACTTTTTACAAATCTTGTCGTATTCATCGTCTCCAAATCTCAGTGCTAGATCTGTGGTAAGCATCTTTGGCTTTACAAGAACACCTGGAAGGTGGGCATGTGGTGCCATATCTTCTTCATCACAATCTAGTGGTTCCCATTGCACTGCTCCTGCGGGGCTTTCAGACTTCATCCACTGATACTTATAAATAAGTCTCAGGTAGTCATTATCCCATTTAATTGGATTCGGGGTCCAGGTTACCTCAAGACCAGAAGAGATCGTATCTTCTGAGTGCCCCTTGCCCTGGGAGTTTGCCCATCCAAGTCCGACAGCCGCTGGATCCTGAACGGCCTCTGGCTCTGGACCGACCTGTGCAGCATCACCAGCACCGTGAGTTTTGCCGAAGGCGTGGCCACCAGCAATTAGAGCTACAGTCTCTTCATCATTCATTGCCATGCGAGCAAATGTAGTTCGAATATCAGCAGCAGATGCCTTAAAGTCTGGGTTGCCATCTGGGCCTTCTGGGTTTACGTATATAAGCCCCATTTGTACAGCAGCCAGTGGGTCTTCTAGGGTGTCAGCTTCTCTAGACTCATGGTATCTCTTGCTTGCTAGCCACTCAGTTTCCGTGCCCCAGTAGGTGTTGTCTGGCTCCCAAACATCTTCTCGGCCTCCCGCAAACCCCCAAGTTTTAAAGCCCATGTCTTCAAGGGCAACATTACCTGCAAGAATCATCAAGTCTGCCCAGGAAAGTTTACGCCCATATTTCTTCTTAACTGGCCACAATAGGCGACGAGCTTTGTCAAGATTTACGTTATCTGGCCAAGAGTTTAGCGGTGCGAAACGCTGCAAGCCTTCTCCGCCACCGCCTCGGCCATCCTGCACTCGGTAAGTTCCTGCAGAGTGCCATGCCATGCGGATAAAGAATGGTCCATAGTGACCAAAATCTGCGGGCCACCATGGCTGGGAGTCCTTCATTACATCAACAATATCTTTCTTAACTTCATCTAAATCTAACGTAGAGAATTCCCTTGCATAGTTAAATGAGGTATCCATTGGATTACTCTTTGGAGAGTTGTGTAGTAGCGGTTCCAGGGAGGTTACTTCTGGCCACCAATCATTATTTGAGGTTCCTGCAGAATTCATTGGTTTTGTATCTGCAACAGATGAAACATGATCAACTGGACACTTTGCTTCTTCAGTCATTATTTATTTTCTTTCTCTTCAAGTAGTTTTTCGATTACTTTTTCGGCTACCATTTCTGCAAATTTTTCTTGCTGCAACTTGGTATCAAACAATTCTGGAATTCCCATTTTTTCCTATCTCTAGATATTAATTATATCACAGGTAGTCCGTACGGGGATCGAACCCGTGATCTTCTGCGTGAAAGGCAGACGAGATAACCGCTACTCCAACGGACCTAGAGTAAAAAGTTTACCATAGCATACTTAGTTCCGCAAGTAACTTTTTTTGCAGAGTGGGCATACGTCCAATTAGAGGGAAACAAAAGGTATGTGTTTGGCCTTGGCTTAATGGTTAAATCAAAATGTTTAAAGTAAAGCTGCCCATCACAGTAGTCATCATTAAAATAGTAAACTCCAGATAAGGTTCTTCTGGAATCTGGAACATCATCTATATGGTTAGCAAAATGATGGCCTTTTTCATACTTTAAAAACTGAAGCCACTCTCTTTCATAAAATACTGTGTCAACCACATAATAATCTAAATAATCTTTTTCGCATTCTTCAATTGCATCTACAAACCGATTCCTCCAAAAAAGCATTTCTTGATTCTGAATTTCTTCACGAGTTGGAAGAAAGAAAACTTCTACTAGCCTTTCCATTTCGTGTCCATCTTTTTTAAGATATCTTGATGGTGCAGCTATGCCTGGTTCCCACAACGAACCGTTATTCAAAACATTGATAAAGCCCATAGGACTATCTACAACATTCTCATATTGAACTATTCCTGGAGCTAATATTTGTTTTTCCATGCGACCTGGATGGGACTTGAACCCACGACCCCCACCGTGACAGGGTGGTGCTCTAACCAACTGAGCTACCAGGCCAAAGCTCCCCCTCGTGGATTCGAACCACGAACCTTAGAGTTAACAGCTCTCTGCTCTGCCGTTGAGCTAAGGGGGAAGGCGGTTACTGATGAATAAATTTGACTACGTGGCAGCAGGGATCTCCGCCGTCTTCCCACTCTGCCTCTTCTTCTGGTGTCATGTATGCGTCACCATCATGAGTAAAGCAAAATGTAGGCGTAATCCAGCCTTCGTCAATTCCGTGCTGAATCCACTGATGCACGTTGTCGAATTCCATTGACATAGCAACCTCTTTTCTATGTCAATTATACATTAAGAATGAGTGCAGTGCAAGTGTTAAGACTATTCTTCTGAGGCCCTTCTAAATGCCGCCTCAATTTCTGCATCAGACAAATAGCCGTCGTTTACGTAGCCACGTGCCAAATCTTCTAAAACATTTGCAACGCCCAGGATGCCCGCTAGCAGTACAGTTTCAATAACATCTAGGCCAATAAGTGCACCACCACCAATTACGGCAAATGCATTAAGTGCAAAAGTAGCTAAAATTCTTTTAAATATTCGCCAAAGCTTTCTCATAGTTATATCTCCAATGCATGCGAGTGCATGCTAATATAATTATAACTATACTATTTAACTACTAAAAATCCCAGTCATCATCGGTTGTGGCCTCGTGCTTACCAATTACGTAAGACGATCCAGAGCCTGAGAAGAAGTCATGGTTCTCGTCTGCATTAGGGGACAGTGCAGCAAGAATTGCAGGACTTACTTCAGAAATTTCTTTTGGAAACAGCGGGTCAAAGCCTAGGTTCATCAGGGCCTTGTTGCCGTTGTAGTGCAGGAACTTCTTAACATCTTCAGTTAGCCCTAGCTCATCATAAAGATCTCTGGTGTACCTAACCTCATTGTCATACAAGTCCATTAAGAATCTATATGCCCAGTCTCTAATTTCGTTTTGGCTTGTCCAGTCAAGCTGGTTATATGCCTTCTGGAACTTATACCCGATATAGTAGCCGTGCACCGCTTCGTCTCTAATAATTAGTCTAATTAGATCAGCAGTGTTTGTTAGCTTTGCCCTAGAAGAAAGCCACATGGGCCAGTAGAATCCACTGTAAAACAAGAATGACTCTAGGAATGTAGAGGCAATCTTACGCTTTAGTGGGTCATTGCCCCTATAGTATCCTAAAACAATGTCTGCTTTCTTCTGTAAATATTCGTTATCTTCTGACCAGCGGAATGCCTCTTCAATTTCTTCTGTAGAAGTAAGTGTTGAAAAGACGCTGGAGTAGCTCTTTGCGTGGACGGACTCCATGAAGGCGATGTTGGTGATTACAGCTTCTTCATGCTGAGTTCTGGCATCTGGGATCAGGCTCATGGCTCCAACGGTTCCCTGAATGGTGTCGAGCATGGTTAATCCAGTAAAGACACGCATGGTGAGTAGCTTCTCATTGTCTCTTAGCGTAGACCAGGACTGTATATCGTTAGACAGTGGGACTTTTTCTGGCAGCCAAAAATTTTGAGTTAGACGATTCCAAACGTCTAGATCAATTGGGTCTTCAATTTTGTTCCAGTTTACTGGTCTTGTTATAGCTGACATGATACGCATCCCTCCATTTCTGTTCCTTCTAGTGCATTCTGTCTAATGCGAATATAATAAATAGTTTTAATACCCTTTTTCCAGGCATAGATTTGTGCCCTGTTTACGTCACGTGTAGTTGCAGTATCCTTAAAAAATAGGGTTAGTGACATGCCCTGGTCAATGTGCTGCTGTGCAGCTGCATAGATATCAATAATTTTTTCAGGACCAATCTCGTAAGCATCAGTAAAATACTCACGGTTGTCGTTAGTTAAGTATGGTGCTGGATAATAAACACGGCCCATTAGACCCTCTTTACGAATCTCAATCTGAGAAGCAATTGGGTGAATTGAACTTGTGCTGTGGTTAATGTAGCTAATTGATCCTGTTGGTGGCACAGCCTGCAGGTTCTGGTTGTAAAGTCCGTGGTCCTTTACAAAATCTCTTAGCTCTTTCCACTCCCTCTTGGTGGGAACACCAATTTTGGCTTCCTTAAATAGCTTACGTACCTTGTCAGTTTTAGGTACCCATTCCTCATTAATGTACTTATCAAAGAACTCCCCCGTAGCATACGTGGAATTTTCGAAGCCCTCAAAGGCCTGGCCCCTATCCTTTGCAAGGTGAGCGGACGCACGGAGTGCGTGGTAGAGTACGGTGAGGAAATAGATATTCGTGAAGTCGAGTGATTCTTCGTCTCCATAGTGCATTTTCTCCTTTCCAAAATAGCCATGCAAATTCATTTGCCCTAGCCCAATGGCACGGGACTTTTTGTTGCCTTCAGCAACAGACATTACTGAATCAATATAAGATAATTCAGATACAGCGGTAAGAGACTTAATTGCAACCTCTACAGTCTTGGCAAAGTTTGGCGACTCCATTGCTTTAGCAATATTTAAAGAGCCAAGGTTGCAAGATATATCCTTACCAATCTTTTTATAACTCATGTCATTCTTATATGTGGTTGGGGTGTTCACCTGCAGAATCTCGGAGCAGAGGTTTGACATGTTGATGCGGCCCTGGATCGGGTTTGCATTGTTGACCGTGTCCTCATACATCACGTATGGGTAGCCAGACTCGAACTGCAGCTCAGCAATTCTTTGTAGCAAGTCACGTGCTTTAACTTTTGACTTGGTAATACGTGGATCGTCCACCATTTCTTGATATAGCTCTGTTATGGAAATATCTGACATGGGCTTTCCATAGACTCTCTCAACGTCGTATGGGGAGAACAGGTACATGTCCTCGTTCTCTTTAGCAAGTTGCATTGTGATATCTGGAATAACTACACCGATAGACAGGGTTTTAATTCTAATCTTCTCATCAGCATTCTCACGCTTGGTGTCTAGGAACCTCATGATGTCTGGGTGGTGAGCGTTTAGGTAGACGGCTCCTGCACCCTGACGAGCTCCTAGCTGGTTTGCATAGGAGAAACTGTCCTCCAAAAGCTTCATCACAGGGATGATGCCTGAAGACTGGTTCTTAATCTTTTTAATTGGTGCTCCTAGCTCACGTAGGTTGGTTAGGTTAAGCCCTACTCCACCTCCACGCTTTGACAGCTGCAAAGATGATGCTACTGCACGAGCAATAGACTCCATGTTATCTTCGACACGAAGGAGGAAGCAAGAAACAAACTCGCCACGCTGCTTCTTGCCTGCATTTAAAAAGGTTGGTGTCGCAGGTTGGAAGCGACCAGTAATAATTTCATCAATAATTTCTTGAGCAAACTTTTTGTCACCACGGGCTAGCAGTAATGCATTCATTACGACACGGTCTTCGAATCTTTCTAGGTACCTGTCGCCAGCAAAGTTTTTGAGTGCATACTGGGTATAAAACTTATAGGCACCCACGAAGGTCGGGAATCTAAACTTATATGAGTAGGCATGCTTAAACAAATCTTTTAGATCTTCTGGAGAGTATTGCTGCAATACCTCTTTATCGTAATATTCTTCTTCAGCTAGGTACTCTATCTTTTCTTCGATGCTGTGAAAAAACACAGTATTTTGATTTACGTGGTCTAGGAAGTATGCCTTTGCAGCGTCCTTATCCTTGTCAAACTGAATTTTATTATTGCTATCATAAATGTTTAGCATTGCATTAAGCTCATGGTAGCTTAGCTTATTCTCCATATAATATTTCCAACCTTTTCTTTACTAGTTCTACATCTTCGGGTGTCCCCGTGATCTCTACCCTGGCAATAATGGGTACGCCAGTTTTAGCAGAAATCATATCTGCTGCCTTGCAGTAATGTTCGCCAAAGTTTGTATTGCCAGTGCCTATAACACCACGCAACAAATCCCTATTGGCAGGATTATTAAGAAAAACCCTTACAGGTTTTGGAATGGCTGGTCCTTCTGCTCCGCCGCCGTAGGTCGGAACAACCAGTATATAGTCCCTAGCCACGCAAAAGTCCCTAGCATCGCTAGCACGAACTGGAATACGAATTCCATTATCAGTCACCTTCTCTACAAATCGTTTTGTGTTTTCCGAATAATTTGAATAGTAGACCAGGGATATTGGCGAAGACACTTTACCTCGCTCCCTAGATTAAATCAAATTGTGATAGATAGTCCTCTACCTCTTTTTTGTCGAGCTTATATTCTATCACGTTTTTTGAATTTTGTAAATCGTCAGTTTTGGGCCTATCTCTAAAGGTATGGATTTCAACTTCTTCATTGTTGTTGCGTGGAGTGTTAGCAATAGCACCATACACAGCACCACACACAGCGTCTGCAAGGTCTTTAGACTTTTTACGTGGGTGATCTACCTTGTTCTCACGAATAATTTTTAGCTCTGTAAGTTCTTCAAACAATAAGTCGATGGCTGGCATTGCAAGTCGCTCTTCATAAATAAGCATTGCCATGTCTTCATAATGCTTTTTTGCAACAGAAACAGTTTCAGTTCTCATTCCAATAGCCTTTAGCTCATTCTGAATGTCAAATGATTGCCAGCGGTCAAAGCTTACACGTCCAATGTTAAACCCAAGCCTGCGTAGGTTTTGTATCCACTGCTTTACCTCTGACAAATCAACGGGCCCCTCTACTCTTGGCTCCCACCAGGCAACAGCATCTACAACCACTATGGGGGCAATCTGCTCATAGTCCTTTACAACCTGTATGTTGACCCACTTTTCTACGTGAGCAATTGCAACGGCACACTTGTCATGTTTTTGTGCAAGGTCAGCGTGCACGTAATAAGTCTTTTCTGGGTCTGGCACAAAAGTTTCTTCAAATCTTCTAAAGCTATCTAAAGGATTTCGAAGTGTCATTGCTGCACGAACTTTTTCTTGCTGTTTAAAGAATGCATCAGATGCAAAGGTTGGAACGCATGCAAAGCGTTGCATGGCATCTCCTAGGTCTGTGTAAAATGCCAGCTTGAAATCATCAATCTTGCGTGTCGGATTTACTACCCACGTTGGTCTTTTAAGTGCAAACACTCCTGGATATTTATAGCTTACAATTGTTTCTTCGTCCCAGTTAATTGTAAGAGAGTTACTCTGTGCATCTGCTGGCAAGTCTGGATTCATTACAAAAGTATGAGACTTTGTAACCACTTCTTTTTCTGCTATAACAGCATCATATCTTTGTGAAATAAAGTCTCCAGGATAGCGTGGGAAAGATAGTAGGGCAACCTTGCCCAGATCTGGAAAGCGGGAGTCTACTGATGCCCTAAAGGCTTTGTATATATTATCTGCAGTCTTACCCTGGTCATTACCCGTGCCAACTTCGTTAGCAAATCCAGAAATCTCATCCAGAACGGCCAGTATAAGGTTAAGGCCCTCATGGGACTCTCGCTCAGAGTGACCTGAATATACCGTGATGCTTTTATCAAATTCAATACTCTCAGCTTTAGCATAAAATCTTCCAGCAAACCACGGCGATTTTTCAATCTTTGTCTTAAAACCTTTAAAGAAAACGTTCTTGGCCTGCTGAGCATTAATGGCAACATTAATAATATCAATAGCATCTCCGCTAGGTTTACCAAAATAACGAGCAGGGTCTTTAAGGCAAAGTAGCTTATAAACGATAAAGGCACAAGCCACAGTTGACGTAAAATCTTTACCACTTCCCTTTCCTAGTTGAAGAATTATTTCATTCTTAGTATACTTTTTATAATACCTGGTGCCTTCTTCAGTACCCAACAAATCAATTAAGTCTTCTTGACGATATATTTGACTCATTGCCTCTACAATGTCATACTGTATCTGAGATAGCGGAGGCTGACCCAAATAATCTTCGCCCTCTACAAAAGTCTTAGCGTCAACTGGCACTTCTTCAAACGCATCAGATTTAAGTGCATCTAAAAAATCATCAAACATTATTCAGCAACCACCGTAATTGTTTCACCCTGCTTCATTGCAGAAGATAGCCTATTCATAATCTTATCACGAATCTCAGGATGCTCAGCTGCAATATCTTTTAAAATTGCAATTAAAATTTCTTGTCGGTTTTCGATTTCAACCATCTCTTCTGCCAGCTCTTTGTTCTCCAGCAGTCCTGCTTTTTGAAGCATATCAATACGTCTAGACTCAAGGTCCATGACTAGCTTAATGGCACCAGACTTAGCATTAAGGTTTGCTGACATTGTTGCTTCATCAATAACCTCATAAGCTTTTTCGATAAGCTTTGAATAGTGGGTGTCTGCAACCACCAGTGCTTCTTTGGCACGGGCACGAATAGCTGCATTGTCTGCAGCCATCTCTTTCCACTCATTTAAATAAGAGACAACCTTTTGTCTTGGAATAGACAGCTCTTTAGATATCTTAGTAGCATCACTGCCTTTAAGATATTCTCCTACGACCAGGTTTACTTGATCTAGGTGATTAACTAGGTCCTGTTCCGTTGACACGTGTTGCCCTCTTTCCTCGTTTTGGCACTCGCTTAATACGATCTTGCTTGAATGAACGGAATACTGAGGGAACTCCCTTGATAATCTCAAAGCAGTCTACCCAGTCAGCACCAGTAAGTGTATTGGTTGTAACGCCCATAAACTTAAACCTAGCACCCCATTCACCATGCACTTTAATTATATCACCTTGCTGCACTGGAAAACCGTCAATTTCCATATATGGCTCAGTTACAAAATAGCTTGGCTTTACTACTGCCCTTTTTCTTCTACCCATTTCTCTCCTTAGCAATTTTTAATAGAACAAGGTATCCAATTAAATCGTCAATATCATTGTCTCCAGGGTATTCCATGCCCCTGGCAAAACGAGAAAGCTTGTCATCAATACGAACTAGCAGCTGCTCAATAGCATTTGACTTTGAAAAAATGCGTACGGGGTCTAGTGCTGAATCTCCGTATGCTACGTTCTTTTCTTGCAGCATAACGCTAATGTCTTTGCATACCCTAGCAATATCATTCTGCGTTGTTAACAACTGTCGGCTCTGCCTTTCTTGCGTAGCATCGGTTACAGGTCGTATATGTTAGCCCAGTATATGGGCAGGAAGCAACAGAAGTGTCTGTGTGCTTACAGCCAAGTGCTTTAGCCCGTGCCCTGGCTACTTTAAATAAGTGTTTAATAATTTTCATTTATCGTTTCGATTTCTTAAATCCAAATTTAGCAAGGTATACATATATTGTTTCTACGCTAGTTCCGCACTCTTTTGCAATCTCCTGCGGAGTCTTACGATCAATAATATATCTTTTACCTAGCCATGTTTTATTTGTATATAGTTTAGCAGAAAATGAAGTCATTGTCAATACCCTCCTAAGTATGATGAATTATGTAATGCCCTATGGCTATGGCATCTGCAATATCATTATCGTCAATACTAACATCATAGTTAATATTGACAAACTTAATTGTTCTCTGTTTTCTAAATTCTCTTTCATAATTTTTATACCAAGAGGCCGACTTGTCTGGGTACTCTTTACGGATTTCTAGCTTTTCTGATTTAGTCAGTGCCTTGTTTCCAATTCCGTTCTGCCAGGTTATGGGTGGCACCCCCAAACAATTTTTAATTTTAGCAGACGATAGCCCCGCCATGATTGCACCCTGAACCATAGATAGCTCTGACATGGTCTTTGGGCTATTCATAAAAACAGCTCTTTCCATTACTGCAGTGTGTATCCAGTCATGCTCAAACTCTCCTAAAATTAGGTTGTTTATATTTGAAATTTTTTCGTATATTGTTTGTCCGCCAAAGCTTATTTTTCCGTATCTCTCTAAATCTTCTCCATCAAAGATTGCATAGGCAAGATTGTTTGTGCTAGCATCTATGGAACAAAGCCTAGCCATCTTTGCTCATTCTACGAATGTCTCTTAATGCACCCTTAACATCTGGTGGATTGACAATACATTTTACGCACAAATCTTCGTCATTGTATACGGACAGCTTGCTGTCACAGTTTTTGCAAGTCTTAGGCTTTTTGTGTTGCTGCTTTCTTCTATTGGCGATATATCTATCAGCAATTTTTTCTTTAGTAGCCTCTTCTCGGCACCCTGTTGAACAATATATTTGATAAGAAACTTCTGTATCAAACTGTGTATCGCACCACTTACAATATTTGGTTTTCATCTATCGGCTCCAAGGAATTAATCTTTGTCTCTCCCTTGCCAGCCTCATCGCAAACCGCCCGAATTGGACAGGTTTTGCAGATCTTGGAATTAGACCTATAGTTCTTTTCTGGAAGCTTTTTGTCCTCCCAGGCCTTGCGAACTGTCTTCATCCAGTCAAATGTCTGGTTTACCCACTTGATATAATAATCGCTAGCTTCTACTGGAATAACTAGTAGATCATGATTATTTTTATTTTCATAAATAAGAACTGCCTTAGTCTTATTAAGAATTCTCATATAAATTAGTAGCTGAATTAGGTGACCAGTTTTTGGTTTGCCCACCCTCTGTCGATACTCAAAGCCCTCCATGGGCATAGTCTTAATTTCTCCGAGCAAGTCTTCGCCTGCCCAATCAAGAATTACATCGCCAAAGCCAAAGATTGGTGGGTCCTCCCACGTAACTTTAAACTCAGAGTCTTTAAGAATGCCTGCATCTTCCATGGCTTGCTGAATACGCTCATGTGACTTGGTACCAGATGTCATGTTAGCACCGCCATAAGCATCTGCGTTATCCGTAAAGTCGGCTCCCTCAAATGCTAAATACCAGTATCTGGGGCACTCGCCATGGGAAAATGCTATTGTGCTAGGGGCAAAAGTTTTCTTTGTTTGGAACTTGGTCCCACGCTTGGCAACATACCCATAATTAATTTTGTCTATTAGCTCTTGGGTATTTAAAAAAGACTTCTTTTGCTGAGCAGAGTCTGCCTTTAGCATTACTTGCTGTAGTAAATTTTTAGCCATCATGTCTTAACGAGTTATATACTTTAGAGCTGCAACAAGGTCATTGACTGCTTCTGCTGTTGTAAAGTATATATTTTTCTTCGCCCGATCTCCCTTTTCTACATTGACCATCCAGGTTGCCCTTAGTGACATCTTAGCTGCAATAGCCTGTAGCCTAACAATTTCAAGTGTTGCTACCTGAATTGGAATATCTGGCTTTAAGATTAGCTTGGCAATGGTGGTGAGTGCCTGGGTTAGCTCTTCATCTTGCATGAAGTCCGCTATCTCAGACAGCCCATTAATTTTATCTATTGTACTTGTTTCTTGTTCCACCATTATATTATACCACGAACTCAGACTCTATAATTTTTTGCTTCTCTGTGCTTGTCACATTACCCTTGCCAACAAACCATGGAAGCAGCTCATAATACAAATCAATCAAAAGGTTAACGTCCTGTACTTGATACTTCTTCATTTCCTTCCAGGCTTTGTCATCGCCGTCCATACACTTTAGCCACAGGCTAAACCCAGAGTGCTTTACCTTTGCACCTACCCCGAGTCGCTGGGCAACATAGTCAAGCTTGTTTGATGGAAAAGCAAAGTTTGCTTTTGTTATAGACATAAGATCTAGGTCCTTTACTGGAGAAGGTGGCTGCATGCCATTCTCTAGAAATTCTCTGTTGATGTGCTTGTGGTCAAACGCTGCAGAGTTCCACCCCACCAAAACATCAGCTTCGTCCATAAGCCTGTGAAGCTCTTCTAGCATTGCCTTCTTTCCATCATGATGTACTGACTTAAAGATTACTTGCTTTTTGCCTAGCCACCTTGCACCAAAGCATAGCATCTCTGTCGGCTCAATGATCTGATCAATAGTGACATTCTGATCCCAGAGTCCCCAGACATACGCTTTAATTGGTGTTGTTTCAATATCTAGCATTAGTATTTTTTTCATTTTGATTCCTCAATAAGCTGCTCTAATAGAGAGAACTCTATAATTGCAAGCCTTGTCTTCCTGATTCCTTCTCCCAGAACAACCACGATTGCGGGGTCATTCTTATTTTTCATTGCATCGGTTACGGCCTTTGCCCAGTTGTCCTGGTTTACAGTGAAGCCTTTTGGATACTCCTTAAAGTCAACGGTAAAGTTTTCCCAAGTGGCATCGCCTTTCTTGGTATTACGACCAGAGTTTTTATGTTGTCTAGCTCCAATTCGTTTACTTTCCGCTTTCTCGCTCATAATCTTTCTTTTTCTTTTTCTTTACGTCCAAGCTAACTTTGGTAAGGTGCTTTTGACTGCACACCCACGTTAACTCTTTTGCTTCTATATAGTGCCTTAATGATTTTACCACTTCCTTGCACGTGTGGCAAGGAAATTTTCCTGGATGAACCTCATACTTATTGCTCATTTAATAGCCCAACTAGCTTATCTCGATACTCTTTATTTTCTTTTACATACTTTACAAAAGCATCACGGCCCTGAATCTTTTCGCCATTTTCTAGCTTGTACCAAGCACCCGTACGCTCTACGAGTCCTAGCATTTCTGAGGTATCTACAAGATCTCCTACCGAGTCTATTCCGACATGGTCTCCCTTAAAGTAAAAGTCATACTCAGAAGTCTCTCCTGGAGCAGATGTTTTAGAGTTTGTAACTTCCCACCTAACACGCCTACCCACCTTTTGTTCAATAAGCTTGTCTCCTATCTTTATCTTGCCCTTGATGGCTTGACCATCAGAGTTAGAAGAAAATAATTTAACAATTGTTGAAGACATAAATTGGGTAGAGTTTCCTCCCGTTGGCATTGGCTGTGTGTACATTGCCTGAATATTATTTCTAGACTGAGAGATTGCTACAACAAGTGCAGGCTTGTCCCTATTATTGGCCCAATTAATCATTAGCCATGCATGGGATAGGTCCTTAGATGTCGCACCAATCTGCTTAGTATTTTCTAGTGCCTTTAGCTCATCAGAGTCTTTCTCAAAAAACACTGCTGGCAAAAGAGAGCTAATACTATCTATCACAATCATATCTACTCCAGCATTGATTAGTGCAATTACAACATTAGTCATGTCATTAATACTGCGAGCTTCTGAATAGATAAGCTGTTCTGCATTTACCCCCAACTTTTTTGCCCACTCTTCGTCATACGACATTTCAGCATCAATCCAGGCACATAGCTTTCCTTCTTTTTGTGCCATAGCAACTGTTTGAAGGCAAAGAGATGACTTGGCAGATGCCTTGCTACCCCACAACAGAACTAGCCTGCCGTATGGAAAGCCCCCTCCTAGTGCACGATTTAGGCCTGCACTGGGTGTTGGTTGGAACTCTGTTGAAATTCCGATTGCTGGCTGGACTTTTGCCCTTATCTTAGGGTCTAGCAAAGCCATTGCTTGTTCAATTGTTGTCAATTACATCCTCCAATATGACCGTTCCGTCTTTTGTTTTACCTAGGCTTAGGTTGTATGCCTTGCCCTCTTTAATTTTCATATATGCCTTTGGAAATGCTGTGGGAAATACTGTTATTGAGTGTAGCTCCCTGGCAACATCTGCCACAGTCATTGATGCCATTTTCTTCCCAGCCTTTGTTGTGCGTGACTTAAAAGATACAACAAAAAGCTCATCTTCTTTATACGGCAAGCTCTTGTAGTTTAGATATCGAACCAATGCCGAATCTGCCTTGCTTATCTCGTCTGCAGGGACATAATGCACAATGCGATTATCAGTAGCCAGTAACAGGTACGTACGGCCTGGCTCAATCTCAGTTTGCTCTTCATCAAATATTCCTATGCTTCCAGTTTTGTCAAGAACTTCTACTCGTGACCATCCCTTGCCACGCTTAATGCTTTTGACCATTCCCATTAAGATAAAAGATCCTTTTTCTTCAAACTCTTCCACATCATTAATAAATGCATAATAGTGCGGTGGAACAGAGACATTAAACTCTGGAAGGTTTAAAAACTCATAAAGGTTAGTCCTTACTTCATCATCGTTCCTAGGGTTATCTTCAAAAGTTGCTGCACCAGTTACCCTCAATGCTTGCAATGATCTTGTGTTTACTCCGCTACCCTTTTGCATAGTAAACTCTTCTAGCTCTTTGTATGACTTAAATGGACGCTTTGCCAAGAACTTGCTGGCAACATTATCTGAAATGTACTTAATGCCAGTAAGTCCAAACCGAATGCCCTTGCCTTCAATCTTAAAGTCTGCATCAGAATCATTTACGTGTGGCAGCTTAATAGAAATGCCCATACGCTTGGCCTCAATCAAATACTCGGTGCGTGCGTCCTTATCTTTTTCATTCTTAAGGATAGAATATATAAACTCAAGTGGATAGTATGTCTTTAGCCATGCCGTCCAATACGAGAGCGTAGAGTACGCCACAGCGTGAGACTTATTAAACGAATACCCAGCATGGGCCTCAAAATCAGACCATAAATCCCTTGCGAAATTAGGAGTGAGATACCTTGAAGCACCTTCAACAAACTTTTCTCTAAATTGATCGAACTCTTTTGCATCCTTCTTCTTTCCAATAATCTTACGAACCTTGTCAGCCTCTGCCATTGTCATACCGCCAAGGTTTACACAGGCTTGCATAACCTGCTCCTGGTACAAAATACACCCATAAGTTTCTGAAGTAAATTCTTTCATAACTTGATGGTGATAGCCGATATTCTGCTTGCCCTGTTTACGAAGAATATAGTCCTTACCAATAGTATTCATTGCACCTGGGCGAACTAGTGCATTGGAAGCTGCAAGTTCTGCAAAATTCTTTACCCCCATCTTGACAAGTAGGTTGGTATAAGGCGTTGCTTCACACTGAAAAACACCCTTTGTAAAGCCGTCAGAGAGCATCTGGTAGACTTTTGGGTCCTCCATGTCTATAGATAGTAGGTTAATTTTCTTATAGTGTCTTTGCTCAATAATATCTAAAGTGTCTCTTAAAACTGATAGTGTTTTAAGGCCTAGTGCATCAATCTTAATAAGACCGATACGCTCTGCCTCTTCCATGTCTACCCCTACTACTGGGATTCTTTCTTTTGTACCTGGAGCCGTACGAGTTTCCATGGGAGCATACCTAAAAATAGGATGCTTAGAGGTAACAACACCAGCAGCATGTATGCCAGTCCCACGAATACGCCCACGCAGTTGATCGCCATATTTTTCAATCTCTGGATATTTTTCTCTAAACCACGCTGCTTGTTTTGATGTACAGTAGTCATCCCAAGTGTCCACCACCTTCATTACTTTGTTAACATCCGTTAATGGGATATGTAGAACACGTGCAATATCACGAACAACACCCTTGTCTTTAAACTGCAAGAATGTTGCAATCGATGCTACGTGCTTATATTGTCTAACCAGATAATCTTTTACTTCATCACGACGGGAGTCTTGAATGTCTGTATCAATATCTGGAAAATCATTACGCTCTGGATTAATAAAACGGAAGAATAGTAGTCCGTGCTTAATTGGATCAATGTCGGTAATCTCTAGTGCATAGCAAAGCAAGGAGCCAGCAGCTGAGCCACGGCCAGGACCTACAATAATTCCCTCTTTCTTTGCCCAGGCAATCATAGAGCGAACAACCAAAAAGTATGGGCCAAAGTTTTTGTCTTTAATTACTTCAAGCTCTTCGTCTAGCCTAGCCACATACTCATCACTAAGGACTCCACGTTTTTCTAAACCAGCCATGGCTAGCTCCCTAAGTTCTGCATCAGGATTTTGATATTGTACTGGTAGCAGATCTAGGTGATCCTTAATCCCGTAGTCTTCAATCTTGTCTGAGACTTCATGAGTTGCTAGGTACATGTCTTCTCTGTCAATGCCTTGTGCTTTCATTGCACTATGCATTTCTTCATCTGAAAGCAAGTGAATGTCAAAATTAGCAAATGAAATCTGCCTTTCTCCGTAGAGATAGTTAAGCTTATCCATGAGGTTGTCATACTTTAAAGACTTCTCATAGGTAGCACTCTTTTCCACCTTATTGGCATAAGAGTTAAGGATGAGCTTAAGTTCTTGAATTTCTTTTTGACTGGTATCAGAGTGGTGGCAGTCTGGAGTAACAATTGGAGTTACACCGTACTTATCTGCCAGCTCTAGTAGCTGCTTGTTTACTTCTGGTGGGTTGTGTGGCATTACTTCAATGTAATAGTCCTCACCAAATACCCGCTTGTGCCACTCAATAATTCTCTTGGCCTCTGCCAACTCTTCGGCCTCAATAGCCTTTGCTAGGGCACCAGAGAGGCACCCAGATAGGACTATAAGCCCCTCTGAGTACTTCTCTAGCACCTCGTAGTCAAAGCGTGGCTTTTTGAAGAACCCTTCAGTCCACGCAATTTCGTTGAGCTTGTTAAGATTTTCTAGACCTGTTTGATTTTTTGCAATAACAATAATGTGATTATATACAAGGTCTAGTAGGCCGTCACGAACATCTGGTGCACGCTGATCTTTTCTATCCGTTGTAATGTATCCCTCAATACCAAGAATTGGTTTAATGCCCTTTTCTTTGGCGATACGATAGAACTCTCTGTGCCCAGAAAGTGATCCGTGGTCCGTAATTGCAAGAGACTTCATGCCCAGTTCTTGGGCACGAGTCAAATACTCTTCAGGTGTGGCAATGCCATCAAATAAAGAGTAGTGCGTGTGGACGTGAAGGCCGTTATAGCTCAACCTATCTCCTACCAGTCAAGATTTGAAGAAGTGACTGATGGAGCATCAAAGCCGAGGTAGAATGCCTCTTGCTCTGCGTATGGAATCTTGTTTAGTGCAGACTCCAATGGGAATGGCTCAATTCCATCCCATGTGAACGGCTCCTTGTCTGGAGCTGTTGGAATTAGAGTATAGTTGGTCTCAGTTCCCTGGCCATTTCGCTTTAGCTTCCATGTAACATTAGAAATGCTTCCAGTATCTAGAGCATACTCACGAATTGTATTGAATACAGACTGCTTGCTTACACCCATTGACCAGATGGCAACGTAGGGATCTTCAAGGCCGTCATCAACAAGAACGTTGCAGTAGAAGCGAAGCTTTGACTTCCAGCCAGAGTTTGCCTTTGGGTCCTTGCGGTACATCTCCTCAGCAAAGTCACGGCCATCGGTATCCATTGTATCTACAGCCTTACGCTTGTAGTCCTTTGGGTTCGAGTGCTCCTTTACTACAAGTGCGAGACCTCGATTGTCAGCATAGCTAGCACTATCTTCGTCTAGCTCTTCAATAAAGCGAATCTTGACAGACTGACCGTCTGCAAGCTTTAGCCAACGAACTCGTGGCTTGTTTTCATCATATCTTGGCTTATCAAGTAGTGCATTGATATTCTTTAGCCCTTTAATTACACTCATTTTTTTCTCCTGTTTTTTGGTTTTTTATTTTAGCATAGACATTATGGAGTTGTCAAATGATGGTTTAAGATTTTTAATATCTTCATCGCTCATGTCTCCGATGTCTTTGTATCGCTGGTCCAATTGTACCACAGATACCCTTGAACGTAAAGATTCAAGGATCTTATTTTTCATGTTACCGCCCGCATCATCATTGTCTGCAACTACGATAACACTATTAAAATATTTTTTCAGCAGCTCTATTTGCTTGTTCGACACGTTTGCCCCCAGAGTAGCAACTGCTGGTATGCCACATTGATCTAGACGAATAGCATCAAACGATGACTCTACAATGTAGACACTATCTTCTGACTTGATCCTGTGCAAATTAAAAAGTATTTTAGCTTTTGGTAGGCCTGGAGTATTCTTAAATACCTTGCCCTCAATAGACCTGCCAACAAAGCCTACCAGGGTGCCGTCAGGTGCATGCACTGGAACAGTTACCATTTGTTGCTTTTCTGAGAATCCTAGCTTAAATTTAGACATAGACTCTTTAGTAATTTTACGGCCTGCAAAATAATCTATAGCAGTTTCTGAAGCAGAAGCCTGAGACGCAAGCCTGCTAACCATTTCTTGGTCAAATGCCTTATACTCTGGCTCTTCAACAAGCTTTTTATTAAGCTGTTCTACTAGGCTATCTTTTGACTCTTTACTTTTAATAAGTCTGGCTGCTTCAAAGTATGACCTACCCGACACGTGCATAACAAGCTCTATAAGTGTTGAAGTAACGTGACAGGAAAAGCAAAATAGCATACCCGTTTCTTTATTTACTTCAGCTGCTGGTGTTCTGTGATTGCTGTGGAATGGGCAGAAAATTAAATAGTCAGCATCTAGCTCTTGGGATATCTCGATACCCGAAGCGGTAAGGACTCGTTCGACTTGTCGGTCTGTGAAGAAATCACGTCCGTTCCGTCTATTCCTATTATCCATTCTGCTCTCTTCTTTCCCACATAAGTTCCATAAACACTAAGCTCAAAGCTAAAGCTATTAGACTCACTATTATAGCTGATAGTAAAGTCTGGGTCAATGTCTAATCTCGGCACATAACCCGATAGCTTCATCTCTATGCCAAGAATTCTCTTGTATTCTTCGTGGAGCCTTCCAATTTTGGAATCGTCCTGAATAATACCGTCTAGAGAAAATCTCTTGATTGCCTTGTGATGTATGGTGTTCATACAGTAAATTATAACTAATTATCTTCATAATCCTTGTACTTATACCATCCTTTATCAAAATCTACCTGGACCAAGAACTCTCCCATAAAGCCATTGCGGTTTTTCCTAAAAACACACTCTATAATGTCTGAGTTTGGTGCACGTCCCAGGGCCATTACCCAGTCAGCATCGTAGGCAATCTGCCTAGACCATGCGGTTTGGCCAAGGGTTGGCACGGTATCTAGCTTGGTAACATCATCTGGTGTTGCTGATGAGATGGCCATGATTGGCACCTCTTCAGAAATAGCCATAAGCTTGAGCTCACGAGATAGGTTCTTCATACGCACCGTCTCGTTATCGGACTTCTGGTTTGGAGACATCAGCTGTAGGTAGTCAACAATTACGAAATCTGGGCTGTATTGATCAATCTTTCCCCTCAATACAGACGGGGTAATATCTCCTCCAGTATCGTTTGAAATAATGTGGAACTCTGGCTTGCCAGCAAGCTTACTGGCATGCCACTTTTTCAAATCATCTACATCTACTTGCCCAGAGCTTAGCTTTCTGTGTGACCATAGGCCTTCACCCATAATAGTAAAGACACGATTACGAACCTCTGTCTCGCTCATTTCAAGGCTAATTACTAGTGGCGACTTGCCTTGCTTCCAGGCCTGCACTGCAAAATATAGAGATAGCCAAGACTTTCCAATGCCTGGGTATGCAAGAAAAACTCCTAGCTGGCCTGGCTGAATGCCTGCTGGCAGGTAATTATCAAATCCTGGTAGGCCTGTCTTAATTCCAGTTATGCCAGTTTCAGCTAGTCTTTGCTGCTCCTGATAATAGGCAACGGCAGATTCAAGATCTGTGACATCAATATCCCTAATAACAGCAGTGTTTTTCTTAAGCTCTGAAGTTTGGGTAATTAAGGTTTCCAGAACCTTGGCACCTTCTCCTACCTGGACTTCTGAGGCAGCACTCATAAGGATAGACTTAAGGCTAGAGTTTAGGTATTCTGCCTGTAGCTCATCAAGGTGATACTTGGTAGAACCAGTATTTTCTATAACCTCAAAGTCTCTAAACTTTTCAAGCACCAGAGAGGTTGGCGGAACTGTGCCATTGTTGTCAAAATATTTTCTAATAAATTCCCAGACATCGCCGTGGGTTGCCATTAAATTATCTGCGTTAGCTTGTAGCATAACGTGCACTTGCTTGTCATTTAAGACTGCAGATATTAACTTAGATTCTGTGCTACTCATACCCTACCCCACTTTACTTTTAGCCAAACTCTCTCATGAATGTAGTATAACACAAAATTGATTGTGTTAGAAACTATGGTGAGAGAAGTTGCAAAGGTCAGACTTGATGTCATTGCATACCCTACGCCAAAGGTGCTAATAACAGCAAGCACCCTCCACGTAATAGACTTGGCCCATGATCGTCTCTTTTTAATTTTCACTCAACCACTTCCTTGCCTGCTCACGTCTCTCTTTTCTTTCTTTTAAATCTTGCCTATACTGTTCTTGACGGTCAATAATATCCTGGGCATAGTTAGCAAAATACTTCCAGTTTGGGCTAGGGGATACGTCAAAGTAATATTGTAGTAGGTCGTAGCAGACTTGTAGACCATATGAGTCTACTAGGGCATCTGCTGCCCACTGTTCTACATTAAGATTGAGCTGAGGCTTTGCCTCATACTTAATAGCATGAAGCTTACTGTACCGACTTAGCAAAGCAAACCGCTCTTTGCGGTCTGCCACTACTTAGCCTCTAGCTCGCCCGAAGCCTCTTTTACCTTTTCTGCAAGCTTTTCTTCTACAAAAGCATATACACGATCAAAGGCTTCGGTAATGTTTTCGCCTTCACGCTTATTGTCTGCAATCTCTAGGTCCACCCTAAGTGATTGGAAATTGCCAAGATTTAGCGTATAGCCAAGTCCGACCTTGACTCTTGTATCTTCGTTATTCATACCCATTCTTTCTGTTAAATAGATTCAGACCATATTGGAATAAATCTACCATCTTCAGTTCTAGTATACGTTAGTATACCATCTCCCATTCTCCGTGTCAACTCTTGTGGAGAAGGAGTTATATCATTTGTGATTAGTCCATCTTTACGAGGCCTGCCCATATGATAGGTAGCTAGTATATCACGAATTTCTTTTACTTGCATCTCAGAATAATAACTTCTTACTTGCCATCCAGTAGATCCGCCTTTTTGACTACCTGTTGGATATGGGATTACACCACGCTTCATTAGTTGAGGCATATACTTCTTATGTCTATTAACTAAATCCGCTGTTTCTCCAACAGTGTACGCACGCTCCCTATTCTTTTTAAAATCCGAGACCAGGCAACTTTCAATTCTATCTTGAATAATATTATAAACAGACATAATTCCATTAGACCTATTAAGGTGATGAATGCGTACCAAATCTCCATTTAAAAACCATACCTTTTTATTGCCAGGGATGACGGGGGCATTGTTATATTCTTCACGACTCCTAAAGCCATTACGATTTGCCATGGTCCTTCCTATACTGGAATACCCACAACAATTAAATTAATAGCAACAGATACGTCACCACTTGCGTTAAACCTAACAGTGCCTTCAACCTTTGAGGTCGTTACCGTTTTAAGAATTACTGACACATTTCTACCTGCTGCCGTATTGCCAAAGTTTACTGGAGTTGCAGTTGCAATGGGTGCAAACTTAAATTCGGCAGGAAATTCATACGAAAAAGATTTTTCGTTACCTGCAGTCACTGTGCTGCCACTAGCGACTTCGATATAGCCACCAATGATTCTTGACTCTGAGGTTTTTACGCTTTGTTTTCCTGCACCAGATCCTGGTGTATCTACCGTTACATATTTGTAGGTAGACGGCGAAACCTGGCTAGAAAGATCGTTTAGGGCATTGGCAAGCGTGTATAGGTATGCCACGTCTAGTGGTTGACCACGTTCTGGTAAAGGTACTTTTGCCATGCTTATCTCCTATTATATTATATCAGAACTGTTTCTGAATATATCTCTAAAGTATTGCTTAGTGTTTTTGATGAACTAGCTATTTGAATTATTACTTCAATCTGCGTCGTCCCTTCATTTAAAAAAGAATAATTGTGTATTGAGGTTGTTCCGTGATAGGCTGGCGTAGCACTATCAAATCCTACAAAAACATCATAGTCTGGATATTGTGCCTCATCTCCCCATACAGCATTTGCTACGCCATCTGCATAGATTACGGATCCAGCGACTGTCTGTGGAGCATTTCCAGTAAGCGTTACAATTGGTGACCAGTGAGAGTATCTGTTTCTGTCTTCTGAAACAATTCTATATCTCACTAAATATCCATTGTCTGAATTAACTGGTGGCAAAGATTGCTTTAGCACCGTAGCTTTTTTAATTCCAGCGTCTGCCATTATGCCACATCCATGCTAAATCTAAACTCAATAAAGTTAGTGGTGTTTGATCTTTTAATAATAGTCTCATCATCGGCATTCTTAATAACCGAATATCCCGTTAGTCCATACAAAGGATTAACGTCTGTGATATTTTCAAACCTAGCAGCGTCTAGGCAAACATAAAACTGGTTAGAAGGCTGTCCTTGATAAGTAACAGATGTATATGCTTTTACAATATTTACGGAGTTCCAGGAAAAGCCAGCACTCTTGTATAAATCTTGAAGCTGTCTAGTTACTACGACATATCTATTTGAAGAAAAGTCGTGCTCGTCAGACTCTGTGCCATTGTCTAGATTAATTTCAAGTCTTGCAAACTCTCCTGCCCCAAAAACATCTTCAGAGGCAAACTCCAGCAGTAGCTTAACGTTTTCTGGCACTACTCCAGATGGTGCATCTCCGTCTTTATTAATAACAGAAAATGCTAGCTTAATTTGATCTGTCGGGGCGTTTCTATTAAAGTCTAGGGCTACTCCGTTTAGGTGAATATGATCTCCAGAATCTACAACTAAGTGTCCTCCCGAATCAAGGGACATTGTTGATGAGTCTCCCCTAAGTGCCACAATGTTATTTAAAAATCTGCAACGCTCGTATCTGCTTGCTCTGTCCTGATCAGTAAATACTCTGTTATCGGCATTTGTCTGAAATACTGGAGTATCTTCGCCACGGATAGCTTCGACATCAATAACGTTATCCTCAGCTGGATCAAGGGGCTCGTAAATTATAGGAATAGACGTTGCAGAAGTTGCAGAGTGATATTCCCAGTTTTCGTTTTGAGTAAATGCATAAATTGTCTTGCTATCATTTGTTCCCGCTGAAGGATTTGAGCCTGCCGAATATACACCAACTTCCGATATTTCGTATCTTTCTTCTGTTGGCAATTCTGCCGTTAATACAATTTTGGGGGTTCCATTTTCTGTAACGTATCCTCTTGAAATAATTGGAACTCGGAACATTTCAAAATCTAAAGTTTCTTTAGCTTGTATATTGGTAATTTCAGAAGGACTAAAAGTATAGTTAGATGCTACGGGCTTGGCTCCACAGCCTACCGCTATATAAGAAGCGTAAGCTGGGGCTTGACCAACTAGATATTTGGCCAATATATTTTTTCCTGTATTAGTGATCACCTGAGAACTCCTTAATATATTGTACCATCAAATAGCTCTCCTGTGTTAAGGATTTCAATTTCTACCTGCTCGTCTGGCTGAGCATTAATAATTTCAACAACCAAATTGCCATCATTATCTATGTAGACATTTTTCCCAGCTGGGCCGTTCCCTTCAATTGGCAAATAGTCTTCAAGTTTAATAGAAAAATTTGCAAAGAAAGAGTCAGAGGTATCTTGCAAAGGAACTATATTTTTAGAGTTATACTTGCTAAAAACATAAGCTAAATTTTTAATAGGTTGATAAATAATATTTTGTCCATTTATCGTATCATTACGAGCAATGTTAATTAATTCTTGGCCGCCGATGTCTTCAAATATAAGATCGGCCATAAGATCTACAGGAAGCTCTTCCCAATCAAATGTAATTATATCTGGGGTGGCAGGTTTAATGGCAGAAGAAATATCAACACTGCTAATTGATGGGGTGCTTGGAACTGAATTAATTGCCATTATTTTACCTCACTTAAATAAACTTCCATTGATGGGCCATCAGAATTTCTAAAGTAGCTAGTGGAATAAACAACAAATCGAGAATTTCCAGAAGACACCTGCCTTGCTCCCGTGCTATCCTCATACTCAAGCTCTACGATATCTCCTAGCTGTATTGTTGGGTTTGCAAATATTTGAAGTCCGACTGATTTTCTTGGCTTCATTACTTTTGATATAATCCAGCCCATGAGCTCTCTAGCCTCATCTTCAGTTTGAACATATGGCAAATCAAGGCTAAACTCACTAGAGCCATATGTTGCTCTGCTACTTTTAATATCTAGATACTCATTGTTAGATATCAGTGGGGAAACAATTTCTCCATTTGCAGTAATGGCTGGTCTAGAAAAATCTCCCCTATTTTGAAAATAATCGTCTACCGTCAATGTTTCTGGAGATTGCTGAGTAAATGTAATTCCCAAAATTCTTAGATAGTTTCCGCTGGACGCATCTAGACTTAAAACAGTATCTGTACAATTAAAAATTAAAAACTCTGCACCGTATGACCCAGCAATAAATCCTG
>Ga0196905_1000186_pt1 | contig 24351 bp, 20 predicted proteins | sample CB_VirMetaG_3_FD_169098 | JGI IMG/M metagenome (GOLD analysis project Ga0196905, IMG submission 169098) | Freshwater to marine saline gradient viral communities from Chesapeake Bay - CB_1508_1S Viral MetaG (v3) (version 3) | ecosystem: Environmental > Aquatic > Marine > Coastal | place: USA... | reverse complement strand
GTATATAGCGATGCGTCATCCAATAATGATGACTATATATTCTCGGCCACCAATAACCTTTGCGTAATCATTCGGCTAAAAGACTCAGCACTTTTTAAGTGCCGGTATGAGGCGGGTGGAGAGACTGTAGATAACCCAGTAGGCATGGCACAGGGGTTTGATAAGATGTTTATCTTCCGATCCCGCAAGACCACTCTTTCAGCCTCCCCAAAACTTATTTATCGATCAGTCAGTTCTGCCTCTCAAAGTGGTCAGGTAATAACTGTAAATACCACAGCAGATCATGGCCGAGTAGTAGGTGACTTTGTCACCCTCACAAACTTCACAGGCTGGCCAACTTACGATCCTAACAACTGCTATCAGATAAAGACTGCACCCACCTCCACATCTTTCACGGTTGAGATGGCAGACTCGCAAACTGTTGCCAGCTACAATGTGAGTGGCGCACAGGTCGAATACTTCGAAGACTTTACCAGGGTAAGCAATGGCGCATATACTACGCCACAATACTTTACTGACACTACTGCCTCGGCAACCGATGGTGTGGTCACGATGGATATTGGGGCAGGGCATAACCTCCAAAAAGGTGACGAGGTTACCATCCGTGCTGGAGCATCCCCCTACGATTTATTCGTAAATCAAAAAGCTGTAGTCACATCTGTATCGGATGAGGATAGCGACAATGTGAATGATCGATTTACCTTCAACCTTGGGGTCGCAAATGTATCCCTCGGAGCATCACTCACCGTAAGTAAAGCATTAGCTATCGGCAAAGGGTACGAGCATATGCCAGCCGCTCCGTGGGGTGAGTTTCACCAGCGTAGATTATGGGTTCCATATTGGTATACAGCAGATACTATCCCTGTGGACCGAGAAATCAGGGATGAGTTGGCGGCCTCAGATATATTCGATTCAGATACATTCGATATTATCGGCAATCAGTTCCGAGCATCTGCTGGTAAGAGTGATTACCTGGTTGGCCTCCAACCTTTCACCCAAGACAGCATTGTCGCATTTAACCGAAAATCCATCCACCTCCTCACAGGCGTGAGTGGATCTCTTTCTGATGTATCCACCAATGTGGTTACGAGTGAGATCGGTGCATCTGCCCGCAAATCAATCGTCCAGGTAGCCAACAAGATTTTATTCCTATCCGACCAAGGAATATACTCAGTAGAGTTTTATGATCAGTATCACTTGCGTGGAACAGGCACACCCATATCCGAAACCATACAGCCCTACATAGATCGCATAAATCAGGACTATGCCCACCTATCATGCGGTGTGTATTTTAATAACAGATATTGGTTGGCAGTACCATTAGACTCTACACCTGGTGCGGGTAATGGCAGAAAGCTAAACACCATTCTTATCTACAACTTTATCAATGGTGGGTTTGAAAGCATAGATTCGGTAAACTCTATTGACTTTGCAATTCGTGAATTATTGGTAGCTCGTGAAGGCGCACAGAATGCACTCTATATCACAACTGAAGAGGGTGGGGTGCATAAGGTGGATGCGGTTGAAGGTGGAGATGTTGTATCGGTTACACCTGGTCAGGCATCCTCCGAAACCATTCCTGTAATTAGCCAGCTCACCACCCGCCAATTCGATGCCGATGCGATTGATCGCAAAGTATTCAGCCGATCTGAGATTCATGTGAAGAGTAATACTGGCTCGCAAACCAACGCAGACATACAATTCATCACCGAAGATCCTGACTCCGTATCCGACACCACCAGCTTTTCATCTTTGCTTGGAAGCACCTTGCCGGACTCCGAAGAAGCATCCCTTCGTACTCGCATAAATAAACGCGGGTTTGGTGTACAGGCAGACATCCAACCATCTTTGGGCAGACCCTACATTCGGGCGGTTAAAGTAGACGCAAGAATAACCAACCGATCAACCACATCTATTTCATAGGGAGTAATTATTATGGCAATATTATCACGAGGACAAACCTTCGCATCAGGCGATCAAGTAACCGCGCAAAAACTGCAAGACATTGTGGATCTCGCGACCTTCGATGATCCGGCAGATGAGTCAACCATCGTTAAAGACACAGGCACAGGTAAACTCAAAGTACCAAGCAATGGAATCGGCTCAAACGAGTTGGCGAGTGATGCTTTAGATGATAATAATCGAGCAGTCGGTACAGATCACATAAAGGACAACTCGGTTACAGCGGCCAAGCTCGATAGTGCGGCGGTAAGTGTACTTATGCCGACTGCATCGCTTATGCCTTATGCTGGATCATCTGCGCCAACAGGGTTCTTACTTTGTGATGGTGCGGCTATAAGCAGAACAATCTACTCTAGTTTATTTGGCATAGTCGGAACAACCTACGGCGTAGGTGATGGATCAACCACATTTAACATACCTGACCTTCGTGGACGAGTTATCGCTGGTCAGGACGACATGGGAGGCACATCTGCTAATCGATTAACTAACCAATCCGGCGGATTAAATGGAGACACTTTAGGGGCTACAGGTGGTGCAGAAACACACACGCTTACAATCGCACAGATGCCCTCACACGATCACGGAGGCGGAACTGTTGGAACCAGCCATATATCTGATGTTTCAGGGGGAGGAGGAAGAACGCATCCTTTTAATAATGGAGGGAGTGTTACTAGCCAAGGCAATGGGGACGCACACAACAATGTCCAGCCCACCATCATTTTAAATTACATTATCAAAACTTAATCGATATGGAATCACTAGACGCACTTAAAAGATTGGTGGGCATGGGTCCATCTGAGGATGAAATTGCCCAGGAGGCAGAGAGAAGAATGCATATGCAAAGACACGCATTCTTGGGGAATATAGATTATAGCAGGATGAAAGACCCAGGTGATTCTGCGTACATGAAGAACCCTACGAATTACGCAAAAGAGAAAAACCCCACTTATTTCCCTGACAGCAACCCTAGTGCATTTAATCAAAATGTATCGCAGGACGATGTCATTAAATATCTTGAGTCTAAAGGACCAGCGGGAGAATCTCTCGCATATATAAATCCAATCGAAAGAGAGATGCTTATGCGATCAGGAGCATCGGGCAAAATGACACCTGAAGGCATTGTATCGTATGCACCCGAAGATCCTCTCAAGCAAGCGGCTACCCTTCTTAATATGGCCGCACCGAAAGGAGAGGAGATTGCCTATATTAATGATAAGGAAGCAAAACTGCTAAAGAAGAAGGGTGGGGCGGGTGTACCTGTAAACTCTTCAGGCGTAAAATCATATTTCATACAGAGATTATTTGGCGGTGGGAAGGATGCACCGGCTTTAGAAAAGTTCGATGTAGGTCAATCGGCTCGCGATTATGTAAATGCGATGTCTGATCCCGCTCTACAGAACCAACTACTCGCTAATCGCCAGCGCTACGATCCGCAGTATCAAGACTTGCAGATGAGCCTAGCTCGCCGTGCCGCCGATCCGATGGCACAGCTTGCGGAGCAACAGGCTATGCGATCACAAGAGTTCGGCGCACAAATGGCCGAGCGTCAGGCAGGTTCCGACATCTCGCTAATGAATCGATTCGGTGCGGATATGACCCAAGCGGTCCGCTCATCCGACCCACTCATGCAAGCACGAGTTGAGCAAGCAAACAAGATGGCCGCCGATGCATACCGCGAGAGTCAGATGACCGACCTATCGCCTGAGATGCGTAGAAGGGCAGATCAATCAGCGCTTGAATCTCTTACCTCACGAGGCAGAGGTACTGACAATGTGGGCATTGCCGCCCAAGCGATGAGCCGCGAGGATTATTTGCGAGATGTACTTCGGGACAGCAGAAACCAGGCACAATCACTTGGTAGTTATGCTATGCGAGGAAACCAGGCAACCTCATACGATCCTAGAATGCTTACCGGTGGAGGACAAAACTTTGTCCAGCAGGGATACGCCCAACGAGCCTCCCTATTTGGATTGCCACAAGAATCAGTCACTCGGATCAATCCCGATGCTGGAGTAAATATTGGTATGCAAGAATATGCGAATCGGGCAAACTATCTGGCGAACACCTATGCGGCTCGCGAACAAGCGGCTAGTGGAGCGGCTCAAGGATTATTTGGGGCGTTAGGAACGGCCGCAGGTGGATGGTTAGGAAAAGGATAAAACTATGGCAATAGGAGACACAGTTCAAGCGGGACTCATGCGAGTCGATTTCTCACCATTCCTTGAGGCGGGACGGGCAAATGCGGCCGCCAATGCATCCTTTGGTCAAGCACTTGGCCAAGTAGCAAAAGGATACATCGAGGGACAGGAAAAAAAGAAACGGGCAAATGAAATTGCAGGATTTTTAATGGGCCAAGGCGTATCTGAAAAAGATGCACAAGCAATCGCCAAAAACCCATTCTTGCAAAATGAGTATCAGCGAGGCCAGGAAACTAAGGCCAAAATGAAAATGGAAAGGGAGAGACTAGCTACCCAAGCTAATATTGCGGCTCAAGGAAGAGCGGCTAGGCAGGCAGAGATAGAACAGCAAAATGAAAGGGCAGATGCGGAAACTCAGCGACTCATAGGTTTTTCAGAAAATTTGATTTCCGAAACAATCGATCCTGCTGTTCAGCAAAATGCTGACATGGCTAGACCAGGCTTGTTTGCACTTGGTGGAGATCCTGAAATGCGTAATCGATTCCTCGATGCAGAAATCGAACGCCAACCTAAAGTAACTGTAGGTAGTCTCGGCTCAGAAGACTTTGCAACTTTTGCTAGAGAAACCGGAATGGACCCAAGATTATCGGCTAATCGATTTATGGGGCTACAAAAGATTGAGGAAGCAGAGGAGTTGGCCAATCAGCCGAAACCGATGACTCCTAAAGAAGAAGCTGAACTCCAAATTAAATTGTTAGACATTGAAAATAAGAAACTAGAGATTGCATCACAAGAGATAAAAAATGAAGGAGATTTAAATAAATTAGAAAAACAACTAAACCCACCTATTGGGGATGAATCTTACACTGGGTCAGTTCTGGAAGCCATTGATGGACTTTATAATATTTTAGAAGAAGGACCTAAATTAGGAGGGCCGGTAAGCGGTTTTGGTGCAGAAACTTTCATGAATATAGGAGGCACTAATGCGGCTAATGCTGCTGCTTATATTAAAACTATCATGTCAGATGTTGCATTCTCAAGGCTGCAAAAAATGAGAAATGATTCTCCAACTGGTGGGGCTTTAGGTCAGGTATCCAATATCGAACTTGAACTTTTAAAAAGCGCAAAGGGATCATTAGATCAAAGATTATCGCCAAAATTATTCCGGAAAAACTTAGATTCGATTAAATTGCATTATGATAATTTTATGAGATCAATACAAGCGAGGAAGCTGGCTAATCAACAAGGACTTACATTTAAAACTGTAGAACAAGCCATTGCTTGGATGGATCAAAATGTTCCTATGGGAGGTAAACCGACTCCCGATAATCAGACAAATATAACTACGCCCGGAGGTTTCGTACTTAGTGATAATTAAAAATGGCTAAATTTAAAATCTCTCACCCTCGGTTACCCCAATTAAATGGTTATTCACTAGAAGGGCCAGACGATAAACAACCCACCGAAGAGGATCTTTGGTTTGTCGCTAAACAGATTGTTCGGCCCTATGGTATATCCCAATTAACAGACGAGGAAAAGGTATCTGCATGGAAGAATGGATTCTTTGAGGAGAATAAAAATATGCAGGGTCGAGAGTCCAAGGTTTTGGATGGACTTGGAGAGATGGTTAAGGATGCAGGTGTCCGTTTTTTGCAGGGTGTAAAGTTAGCTACTGGGGGAAACATCAGCCCAGCACTAGGTTTTGATCCTCTTAAAGCTTTTTCATTTGGTTCTGTTAGCGTAACAGGTGGCCCAGTTGAGAAACTAGTAAACCTACCTGACGAAGCCATAGACTACAAAAAGACTGAAAACGCTGAACAATTTAAAGAAGCAGGTAAATTATTGTACGGTCTATTAGATAACACCGAAGACTTGTCCGACCTACCCGACATGGTTGCCGAGGCATTAAAACAAAGCGGTATGCCTTTCTACGCAAATAATAAAGGAGCAAGAGGTCGGGTAAAAGCCGCCGCCTTGGATTATGCAGAAAAGGCAACAGTTTCAGGACTGGCAGAAGGAGGAGTTCGTGGAGTATTTACATCACAGTTCTTAGGCAGAGGTGCTAACTACTTGGCAAATGCCTTAGAGGTGGGTGCTAAAGACATGGTCGGGATGTTGGATGACTCTGATATTTTGGATCTCGTAAACTCCGAGATCAAATACGATCAGTCCATGCAACAATATGATGATGCGGCAGACATGGGTGCGATGATTTTAGAAAATCCAGGTATAGCGGCAAAGAGTCTGGTCTCTTCAGTAGGCGAAGCTCTTACGCTGGGCCAAATAGATGACAAGGATATCTTCGAGGTTATGGGGGGTGATGTAAATGATATCACTCAGGAAAGTGAGCTTTTACAGGATTTAAGATCGGGGTTTGTTCAGCCTGACCAAGGTATTAGTTTTATGACTGAGATACTAGCCGACCCTCTAAATGCTGGAACTGGGACGGTTGCAAAGGGATTAACACTCCCACAAAGAGTAGCACTTTCAGGCACAATCAAAAAGACCCTTAGCGAGGTTGCGGTACTCAATAAAAAATTAGCACCACTTTTAAAAGGGTTGGAAAAAATGCCAGCCGAAGCATTGGTTCGTAATCGTGTGGCACAAGCGGCTAAACCTTTGATGGATGAGCTTGCCCAAAAACAAGCCATCTTGGATAAGTTTGGACGGAACAGTCTGACTGCTCGATTTGCCGCCCAAGCATCACCAGCTGAATTGCTAAAGCAAGCATCTAAGATCGCAGACAATACAGCGGCTGGAAAGATGACTATGAATATGGTTTACTCCGCCATGAAACCAGCAGGGAAAATGAGCCTTGCCCGTAAGGGGGTCATGCAAGCGATGAAGCTCAATCCGGAGATTGCCGGTGCTACTTTAGGATTTGCTTTGGGTGGTGGTGTACCTGGTATGGTTACTGGGGCTATGCTCCCATCTATGTTGAAAGGGGCGAGGTTTGTGTCTATCTTGCCTCAAGAAGTAGCACTTAGGTTTATTATGCGAAGTGCCGCTGATGCGGGTCAGGAAATAACCGAAGCACAGGCAATGCGCCAATGGAGGATGTATACAAATGCAGGACTAACTGGTGCGGGCATATTAGGGCTGGGTTCATTAACATTCGGAGAACCGGGAAGTGCTTCAAGTTTTTTAGGTGGAGCATTAGCAGTAAAGACGCTTCCTAAATTGGCTAAGTTCGCAGATGGTTTTATTCGAGATGCGAGGGTGGTTGGTAGTGAAATGATATTTGCACAAACCACCAAAGAGGCGGGACCATTTTTTAACAGATTGTCGATGCTTCCAGGAGCCGAGGAGGGGCTAATCGGAGCAAACAAAGACAGGTTGCAAATGCTCAACGCACCATCGGGTAATTTCTTTACCAAACCTATTGAGCCATTTTTTACAGGAGCAAAAACTGCAAGCAAGCGAGTTGGTAAAATGACTTCCGAGTTTCGTGCTGGCGGGGTAGGCAAGCAACCAGTTATATCCGAAACCACTAGAAATCTAGCTCGGTTTTTAGATAACAACCCAATGCTGGGCAGATCGATTGAAGCGGTTGGCCGAGCAGGTGAAAACCTGGCAGTCGCAAGTGCATTACCTGCCGCACTTGGATTTATTGGAGCTAAAGGGGATGTCGAAGGGGCGGTTGCTGGAGTGGCGATTTCTTTGCCTTTCACAATGGCTGGAGTTGGGGTAGGGCAGTACCAAAAGTTTAAGAACAAAGGCGAATTATTTGAGCAGGCGATTGGCGATTTACATTACTACCGAGAGCATCTTACAAAAAATGAACAAGTAGCGTTTGATAAGTTACCAATGGGTCATCGGATGGGAATTGCCAAGTATTCAATCAGCCACCCGGATGTAGTAATTCGTCCAGGAGAAAAAGGGCAGGGAAATTGGCATTTTGATGAAGCTACAGGCCAAAGTATTATCGAATATAATCCATTAACCGGTGAAGGTTTATTTGATGGATTATTGGCTCATGAGATAGGTCACCATATAGAAATTCATGGACTCACCCCCATGATTAATAAAATATATTTTGGTGACCCTGTGACAGGAGAAGGTGGGGTATATGGGAAGTACGATGCAGATGGAAATATTGTCACGAATGAAGAATTTAATGCGATCAGGGATTACTACAATCGGGCATTGATTGGAGATGAATCTATATCAGATTCTGACCGTACATTAAACCAACAAGATATAGGCCGTACAACCAGCGAAATCTTTGCCGAGCAAGTAAAAGATTATTTGCTTTCAGGGAAAAAAGAAAAGGGCAGAACTGCGGTTGAAAAAATTATAAGAAGTGCATCGGATGCGATGATGGGAACATCATTCGTTCGGGACTTTTTAATGAAGATTGGTAGGCCATTGGATGGCAATGGAAAGTTTGTTGAAGAAGGATTTTTCCAGGGCATGAAAAGCATTGGAAAAGGTGTAAAAATTAAACGCATTCCTGAGATCACAAAGTTAATTGATAAGTATTATTCTGACACCCGTGGATTGCGAAAAAGAGAGATACAGGGAGATCAAAAAACAGCACCAGGCGAAGTACCGATAGATCGCTCAATTCGCAAAGAAGGCAAGCGTCCAATCGATCAAGATTTCGATACCGCATTTACAACCGAAGACCAAAATAATCCAGCTATTCAAGCTGTCTTAAATACTGGTGGTTTATTTAAGTGGAGAACAAATGAAAATGGTGAAGCAGAGGTGCAAAAAGGACCGACTGGCGCACCCCTGAGATACACCGCTGGAGAGCTAAAAAAAGAACAGGCAAGACAAGCAGATCATGCTAAAAAAGTTTTTGAGGATGCAGGCATAGAAATTATCTATACCAAAGATGGCAGGCCATATACTAATGAGATCACTAATTTAAGCCCTGAAGTAATTGATAAATTAGCACAAGGTCCTTGGCATCCTAGGCAAATTCAAACACTAAGAGAAATCAGTAGATCGTTACGAGAAGGTGATGGTGAACGGGCAGGGTTTTTAATTGGATATTTTGCCGCCTCGATGGGTAGAAAACCTAAAGCTGTTCCATTTAAATACAGGCATGAAATGCCTTATGCATTTCGTATGACTAAAGACGGAAATCTTTTAGTAATGTTGCATGATGTCGATCAGCTACAAAGGAACTTACAATTCTTGAAAAACTGGAAAAATCTTCCATCAGAATATCAACAACTTTTTGATAGCGATAACGAGGTTTGGCAGGCTTTTAATTTGTATCGAAATAATACAGCAAAAGGCTTGAAGGGAGAACTTGATTTAGACCCCAATGAAAATCGTGCAATCTTGAAGAAAAATTTCTTAAATGCGTTGCATGGTGGGATCACTCAACAGCAAGTTGCCCTTAACCCACTTTTAGAAAAAATTGGATATAAAATAGCTAGTCGAAATACGCGCCGTGGATTCGGTGCGGCTACTAAATCATTTCGTATAGATCGCGTCTTTGATGTGAAGCGTTCAGGTATGCAAAGTAGCCCAGCAAGTGTGGATCGTTTGAAGTCTCTATATATGCCCAGGGAATCCAAAGGTTTGGACAAAAAAGTTCTTCTTAGAACGAGGCAAGAAACGATTAGTAAAATTGACGAGTTAGCTCAGTTGAGAGGGATATCCAGAAACGATGCTTTAAACATGATCCTAGATGGCAAAGCCAGCCTAGAAACTAAGATTCCTGACCAAGATAAGGTACCTCCATTAACTGCCGAAGAGCAGAGATTATTGTCGCAGAGAAATGTATCTGAGCAAGATGCGCAAGCCTATCGTGAAGCAGTTCAAAAGCGCCAACAAATTGCCGAGCAAGAAATTCTTGGAGATAGAAAATTCATGCCTCAAATGGAGTTGGATTTTTTAGCTAAGACCGAGCAATCCCAACCCAACTTTTGGAGGCTGTTCAAAATTGATCCAAAGGGTAAAAATGTTTACCGCGAAGTCGCCGATGTTTTAATCGATACAGGCGATTCATCCAATGACGCATCGACTGCTTTTTACCAAGCCCCATTGTTAGGATTAGACACTAAAACTTTGAGGCTAGAAATGCAGAAAGCACAACGCCGATTTAGGTCAAAAAATACAGGCAGAAGGTATATGCCAAGGGAGCAACAAAAAGCTCAAAAATATGGATTTAAATTAAAGCAAGCATACAAAACAGAAGGGGAGCAAATTAAACAAGCTCGAAAACTTTGGAGAGAGAAGAATTTTGAGTCTCCATACTTCCAACATTTTATGCGAGGTGAAGAAAATGAAGCACCTGTATTTGCGACTATAAAAAATCAAAACTACAAACCTATCCCGCTATACTACTTTGGCGAATTAGGATCACCTATTGGGACATATGATAAAGTTCTTGATGCCTCCTCAATAATGTCGGACACGGTGACTAAAAAAGACACCCATAGATGGTCAGAAACTTCACCCATCACAGTCACAACAAACCGATTGGTCGCCAACCAAAAACAAAAAGCAGAAAACCCAAATTTAAAACCTTTGGTTTTGGCATCGAATGCTAAATATATTTTTGATCCAAATAATCCAAGTCACAGAGAATCTATTACTCTTCCTAGTGGTGAAAGATTGCCAGTAGATAGTGAATCGCTTTTTGCGTATGAGCCGGAGATTAAAAAACGGGGCTGGCATGGGTATAAATCAACAGATTCAGCTGGCAATGAACTGGTAACAATATTTGATTCCAAACGATTAAAATTAATTGAGGATCAATCGGCAGAAACTAAATTCTTTTCTAAAGATCGGCCATTTGGAAAAGTAAGCGGACTATTTGGGTATCCAACTGCCACCTCAAAATTTAGTAGTTTTGAAAATAAAGACATTAGGTATATGCCGGCCGCCTACCACGGCACACCGCACACCTTTGCCCCCGAGCCTGGCGCGCCCTTAGGCAAGTTCAGAACATCGGCAATCGGTACGGGCGAGGGCGCACAGGCCTATGGGCATGGGCTTTACTTTGCGGGGAAACAAGATGTGGCGGAGCATTATCGGAAGACATTGGCACGAATAGAAAATCCGAATAAATGGAAAGAGAAACCAGGTATTGAAAGTTTCGATCAGGAAGTTGGTTTCATATTAGATGATGCGGCTATAATGTCTAAGAACAATGCCGAGTTTCTTAAAGATCTTGAGACATTAGAAACTCAAGCAACTTCGGGTGAATACGAATATTCACCGACTGAAGTTTCCCACATTAAAAAAGCAGTTTCACTTGTTAAAAGCGGAGATGTTGAACTCGCCAAAGGCTCCCTCTACAAAGTCGAACTCGCCCCGAAGGAGAACGAGTATCTGCTATGGGATAAGCCTCTGTCCGAGCAACCCAAGGGGGTGAGGGAGAAGGTTGAGAAAGTGGCAAAGGAGAAAAATATCCCAGTTAAGCAAGAAGAAGAATTTATAGTCATTTATGATTCGGATGCGCGAGATAAATTTCATTTTGAAGTGCAAGGTGGAGAAACAGGACTTTCTTTACCTGGTATTACGAAAAATAGTTTAGTTGATTTAGTCGGCAAAAAAACTGCAAACCAAATTATTTCCGACTTGGGAAAACAATCCGATGTAGGGATGGCTCAAGTTGTTTTATCAGGTGAAGTTTCACTCCTCGGTAAAAATATTTATCAAAAGTTAGTTTCGGACCAATCATCTAAGCAAACCAAGTCTTTAGGGAAACCTGATGCCGCCGCATCCGCCGCCCTAAAAGAAGCCGGCATACCAGGCATCAAATATTTAGATGGTTCATCCCGATCCAAAGGCGAGGGCGATTACAATTATGTAATCTTCGATGAAGCCGATGTGCAGATTACCGACAAACTCTTCATGCCAGCCTCCGAAGCGGGTGCGGGGAAGGGGAAGCAAGCCGAGGCCGCAAAGCTATGGAATGAGAAGGGTACGGATTCGCCATACTTTAAGAAGTGGTTCGGCAAGTCCAAGGTAGTCGATGAGAACGGCGAGCCGTTGGTGGTTTATCATGGGACACCTGGTAAGTTAGAAGGGAACTTTTTCGATCCTAATAAATTAGGCGAGGGTCACGATGTAGAAGGTGCTGGTTTTTATTTTACAAATGATCGAAGTGAGGCATCTAGGTACAAAAGGGGTGAGGACGGCACAGTATATGAAACTTATTTAAGTTTAAAAAACCCAATTGATGAATCTACACCAATCCCTTCGGTTGAAACAGTTGAGGCGTTAATTGCTAAAGCTAATGATTCAAAATCTATTGAAGATTTGTATCAAAAGTTTGAAGATAATGAGGATTTATTTTGGGAAAGTGGTTTATCAAATTGGTCTGAGGAACCTTATTCTGCTGTATCTTCACAAGTTAATGCAGTTCGCAACTATGATACTGCACACGAAGCCTTTCAAACAGTTTGGTACGATGTATTTGGTGGTGATAATAAGTCTTACATGAAAGCCATGACCGAGATTGGTATTGATGGTGTAATTTTAAAGGAAGAAACCCGTCACCAAGGAAATGACCATTACATCGCCTTCTCCCCCGAACAAATCAAATCGGCCACCGGCAACCGAGGGACTTTCGATGCGGGGGAGAGGAATATAAACTATATGCCTTCAGACCCCAAAGCGCCAACCCGCCAACCCGCCAATCGCATTACCCGCCAAGCACCAGCTATGCCTGGTAATAGGTTCATGCTACCTGCGGTAAGTGCAGGTGCTAAATCTGCCGAGCGATTCCGCTAATATCGGTCTTACATTCCGAAATTTCTCCGCACAACCCCTTGCGTTGAACTATGTAGATTTCCGTAGTTTTCCGTAGGTAAATGTTGCTATGTTGTAGAAAATCTCATAGATTTTAAGGCAAGCAGTAGCCATAATGAATAGAAAAATTAATAAACAAAATAAGTTTGCCTGTGTTTTATCTTATAGTGGCAAGACTCGTAAGTGTTTTGCACGAGATTGGGACCATTTGAAGCAAAGAGCGCCTGATGCCATTCGGAGAACCTGGTATCTATGGGCAAACTTGAATCTCGATCATTTAGATCAAGTCAGTCAGAATGAGTGGCATGGTAAAATTATTAGCGTCTGTGGAAAGCCAATCCTATGCAAGGTCTATGACCGCGCAGACAGAGTTAAAGAGGCCGCTAGGCTGTTGGGAGCGATTGGTGGAGCTTCGGGAAAAGGTAAGAAAAAAGTGCGTGGAGATTCTAATTACTACAGGTTACTCCGATATAAAGGCATTGAGAAGAAGCGTAAAAAAGATGCAGGAACTCAAAGTAAATAGTGGGATATGTATTTTTTTGAACTTTTTATCACATGAATGTTGACAGAATAAGTTTTATGCTAATTATGCGAATTGTGACTCAGGCATGGGACACACTCGATCTTTCAAAATTAGACATTAACCCACCGGCGGGAACTAAATTGAGTTCGCACAATATGTATTACGCTCCTAGTGCGACAAAAGCAGTTAGCTAAATAACAGTTTTTTTTCCTGCTGGTGATTTATTCACCGCATGGAAACAGAAAAACTACTCAAACAATATCACCCCTTACTCCTTACTCGATCCGAGGTAAAGGAGATATTTCGGCTGACCGAGCGCCAGTTAATAGATTGGCGTAAAAAGTACGGCTGGAGAAAGCTAGGGAATAAATTTATCCGCTCCGATATCGAGTGGACTTTGTCTCAGATTTTAGAGGAGGCGAAATAATGAAGCTAACCATCGCTATCGATCCAGGCAAGTCAGGCGGTTACGCAATCGCTTGGGGAAGTTTACGCAATATTCATCTGCATAACCTCGGTGAGGACTTCGAGTTTGTGGAACACCTACAAGACCTCAAGGACCACCCCGATGTAACATCCATCGAAGCTGTGGTTGAACTGGTCCCTCCGTTTGCCGGCAAAATGATTCCTAGTTCCACGAGCTTCAAACTTGGAAAATCATGTGGCTATTTAGAAGGTGTCCTTCGGATGGGAGAGATCCCTTATAAACTCGTCCGCCCACAGGAATGGCAGAAGGGGCTAAGTGGGCTGAAAGGATTGTCAGGAGATAAGCGTAAGAAAGTACTGATGAACCACGCCAAGCGACTTTACCCAAGCGTAAAAGGGCTAACGCTCAAAACAGCGGATGCCTTACTGATTCTTAATTATGACATTAATCACTAAACCGAGAGGCCGACTCGTTAAAACAGGCAAAAAAACACATGGCAATATTACAACAATCATCAAATGGAGATGGACCAATCACAGGTTGGCCTCTTCAACCAATTAACGCAGGGCAGTACCTCGCAGTATGCTTGGATGTTAAGGATTCATTCGGTATCCAACGCCCGAAATATGAAGACCCTTCACAAATTGAAACCCTGGATGTCTGCCGATTTCTTTTCGGTACTCAGGATGGGCAGATGGTACAGACCGGAGAGATGAAAATTTCTGCCCATGAGAAGAGCAAACTCGTAGGTGTGCTTACCTCATGGCTCGGTAGCAACCCAGGTGCTGGTTTCGATACTGAGACACTTCGAGGCAAGGGGTGCATGATTAATATCATTCAGAAAACTTCACAAAAAGGCACAGTTTATTGTGATATTACTTCGATCACTCCTGTGATGGCAGGCATGGAAGCACAGGTTCCACAGCCTAGCCAGTTTAACATACCAGGCGGTGCTTCCGCGCCTGCGCCACAGGTGAATACACAGGTAACTGTGGAACAGCCACAGATGGCACAGCCTGCACCTGTCGCACAACCTCAACCTACGCCAGTTGCACAGCCTGCACAGGCACAAATGTTTTCCGCTCCGGCTCCTGCGCCGTTCTGAGCGAGCCTACCACATCCACACATGGCGGGTGGCCGGTTTTGGTCAATGCATCGGTCACCCGCTTCTTACCCCAAACAACTACTAAATAAAAATATGGAATATAAAAAAGAGTTTATGCGATTACCTAAGCAAGGTAGTCAATGCCCGATCACGGGCTTAAGTAGAAGTGGCATTAATTTACTTGTACTTCCATGCAAGGAAAACGATTTCAACCCACCTGTTAAAAGCCACTCGATGAAAGCTAGTGGGAAGAAAAAAGGAGTACGATTGATATGTGTTCAGTCTTTAATCGATTACATAAGGAGCTTACCTGCATGAAAGGATCAATTATGGAATACTTTTTTAATCCCGCTTTGTTCCTGATGGTCGGAGTTCTCGGAGTAATCGCTGATATGTTTTTGCTATGAATATGCCGACTATTCCTAAAATTAAGAAGGCTGTAGCCGAGGGCTTTGAGGTATCGATTGATGATATTGATGGCCGAGTCAGAAAACAGCCAATCGCACTAGCCCGTCAATGTGTATACTACTATGCGAGGAAACTGCTCGGCATGAAGTATATGGACTTGGGCGAGAAGTTTAATCGTAACCATGCGAACATGATCCACGCAGTAAAAGCGGTGGAAGATGGTCGGGTATATGATGTCGAGGTAAAGGCCATGCTTGATGGTTTAGAGACAGAGTTTCCTTGGCTAAAGGGCGAGGAGGTAGAAGCATGAAATATTTAAAGCGAGCCTTTCATTTTGCATGGTTTCTATGGGTAGTAATTAAGGAGGGAATCAATGGCTATTTTAAGCGCTAAACCGAAGAGGGGAAGTGGTGGCCATTGGTACACCGCTACAGGAGAACCTCGCCATACCATGCCCTTGGCAAAAGGTGACGGGGAAAGGAATACTACCTTGAGGGATGCCAAGAAGCATAAACTCTTTCCCAGCGTCACCGGTATACTTGGGCTGTTTGCGAAGCCTGGGCTTGATCGTTGGAAACAGGATCAGCTTTTGCGGATAGCTTACGACAACCCTGCTAAAATGGACGAAAGTTTTGAACACTTTGCAGACCGATGCTTGCTAGAGCATGAAAGACCTGTAGAAGAAGCGGCCGACTTCGGTACAAGAATCCACGATGCAATCGAGAAGTATTTCGAGGGGTTTCCTGTGGACGATGATTTACTGGAGTATGTACAGCCAGCGTTCGATTGGAAGCAGGAGAATCAATTACGATTCATCGAGCGGGAGAAACTTCTCGTGAATCTCCAGCATGGGTTCGCGGGAACGGTGGATATCGTAGGGAAGGGTCCCGAGGGGCAGAACTTTATAGTCGATTGGAAGACAAGGAAGACGAAGAAGGGAGTAAAGGTAACCAGTTACGATTTTCAGATTCATCAGATTGCCGCCTACGGGGCGACCTACTTTGGCGAGGATCGGATGATGAGTGAAGGTATATACGGTGCTAACTGCTACCTATCCTCGACTGAACCAGGTCGCTTTGAGGTGATCAAATATTCACCCGATGAGCTTCGGGATGCGTGGAAGGTATTTAAGGGAGTATGCGAAATATGGCGGAGCCTGAAGAACTACGATCCGAGAAGTTAGAGCGGAATGTCTTTGGCCCTCGTTGCTGGCGGGAAGGTAGTTTGGAGAGAAAGCAAATTCAAACTCCTTACCTAACACGAGAGGAAGCTGTTGAGGGTATGCACAGGGCATTCAGCAAGTGCCAGTTGGCGTATGACTCGAAGGGCAGGAAATACAGAACAAATATCCCTCGAATGCTCCCAAGCGAGGAGTGGGAGGGCAGACAGAAATTAAAGAAGATGGAGGAAGATGAATGGGCGAGTTCTTAGGATGGGCGAGCTACGATTTAGAAATGTGGTGCGATGGTTGTAAGTGCTGGTACGACCGCGAATATCAGCACGAGCATCAAGATTGCGAAGAAGATAAGGAGGAAGAAAATGAAGACTGAATACAAAATGGGATTGGGATTACCCCGTGGATCAAAGGTGATCGTGAAGGCGGGAAATAGACAGGCAGATATAACCTTAGTCGAACAGGAGGATGGACATACCTGGCGACTACAGATCGATAGGGATTTTCCCGAGACGGAATATCCGACTCTCGAAAATGCAATCCTATCAGCAGAAACTTTATTTCGGGAAGTGGTATGAATTATAAAATATTACAAGGAAACTGCATAGATTCGTTAAAAACTTTAGAGGACGAATCTGTAAACTGTTGCGTGACCTCCCCTCCGTATTGGGGGCTTAGAGATTATGGCACAGCAGAATGGCAAGGTGGTAATCCTAATTGTTCTCATAAACGAGATAGTAAACATTCAGATTCCTGCTCCACGGGGCAAAAGAATTTAGAAGGAGCAATCGGTGATGGTATTTATAAAACAGAATGCCCAAAGTGTGGAGCAACTCGTAAAGACAGCCAACTAGGACTCGAAGAAACACCCGAAGAATATGTGGCTAATATGGTAAAGGTCTTTTCAGAGGTTAAGAGGGTGCTTACCAAGGATGGTACGCTTTGGCTTAACCTCGGGGATAGTTATGCTGGTAGCGGTAAAGGGCCAGCGGGTAATCTTAAGGACAATGGAGAAAGGCACTTGGAGTATGTGACCAAACCTTTTACCGATGATTTATTAAAGCCTAAAGACCTTGTCGGAATACCTTGGCGAGTCGCTTTCGCATTACAAGCGGATGGTTGGTATTTGAGGCAAGATATTATTTGGCACAAGCCAAACCCGATGCCTGAGTCTGTTACAGATCGATGCACTAAGGCTCACGAATATATCTTCTTACTTAGTAAGTCCTCAAAGTATTATTATGACCATGAGGCGATAATGGAAGAAGCCTCCTACAAGGACCAGCCAAGAGGAGGGTCGAAAAATAGATATGAACAGCATGAGTTTGGGGGCGATAATAAAATATATAATACTCGTAACAAGCGATCCGTTTGGACTGTAAATACTAGACCTTACCCCGAGGCTCACTTTGCTACTTACCCAAAGAAACTCATTCGTCCATGCATTAAAGCTGGATGCCCACAGGGTGGAGTTGTTCTTGATCCGTTTGGTGGGAGTGGAACAACAGCAGAAGTTGCGAACGAATTACAGCGTGATGCTATTCTGTGCGAATTAAACCCGAAATACTGTGAGTTAATCGGAAAAAGATTATCGCTCACGCAAATGGATATGTTCCCATGCTCGTAGCCTTTGATCTAGAAACCTACTGGACCAAGCAATACTCAGTCGCAAAGATTGGCCTCGACCGATATGTGAAGCATCCCGACTTCCGAGTCACCCTCGTATCCATCGTAGCAGAGGATGGATTTGAATGGGTAGGGGAGCCACAGAAGTTGACGGTGGAGCGCCTAAACGGCCACACTTTAATCTCCCACAATGCTGAGTTTGATAGCGTCTGTGCCCGAGCCGCCATCTATCGAGGGCAGATGCCCGAGTTTATGCCTGCCGAGTGGATATGCACAGCCGATATGGCATCATACCACCAGCTTCCACGCTCCTTGGCGGGTGTATATAAAGAACTATTTAACGAGGAATTATCTAAGGATGCCCGTGAGCAGATGGCAGGATTATCCGTTGAAGATATTCAGGCGAACTCTAATTTTATCAATTACGCTTTAGAAGATAGTCGAGCCTGTCTCCGTGTATATCAAAAACTCGATGTTGGATTTTCAAGGAAAGAGAGAACACTTTCTGCACTCACCCGAAGGATCGCAAACAGAGGTTTGGCGATCAATGGTCCACTATGCCAGCAGTTTATAGATAAGGCAGAAAAGATCCTCGAAGAATCAGATAGAAAGACAACCGAGTGGAGGCAGGCAAACCTTGCCCTGCAAACCTATCAGAAATTAATCATGGGCCAACGGGCAGACCGCCGAGTACCCACTCGTTTGAAATATTGTGGCGCTCCCCATACGAAGAGGTGGAGTGGTGGAGGAGTAATAAACTTTCAGGCTATTCCTAACGATGAGGTGGCAGATACTTCTGCCCGTAAATGCTTACAGGCTCCACAGGGTAGGGTGATTGTATCGGCCGACCTCTCACAGATCGAGCCTCGGGTAATTGCTTACCTGGTAGGCGATGCAGACTTTCTCGGCCTAGTCCGTGGAGGGATCGATATATACGAGGCACATGGTCGGGCATCCAAGCTGTACAATGAGGATGAACCAATGGCCGAGCTTGCCCCTGAGATGAGAAAGCTGTGCAAGGCTAGACTGCTCGGGCTGGGCTATGGGTGTGGAGCAACGAAGTTTCTAGAAGTAGCAAAATCATTCGGTGTGAATATGACCGAAGCAGAGGCTAAAAAGCAGGTACTTCTATATCGAGCGCAGAACCCCAATGTGATGCTCGCATGGTCCAAAATGGAGGACCAATTTCGTGAGTGGATGAAGGAGACTCCTGAATGTATTACATTTGAAACACGCTGTGGTTTACCCGTTCGATACTTCCATGCCTATGAGCAGAATGGAGAACTCTTTGCCTCGACTACCCGAGGATATGAACCGGTAAAACTCTACGGGGCTAGGCTGTTTCAAAACATCGTACAAGCAACTGCCCGATCCATCTTTGCAGACGCGCTTATTCGTATCGAAGATGCCGGTCTCCCGATCTGCCTCCATGTCCATGACTCAGTAACCCTAGAGGTTGGAGAGAACGAGGGGCAGGCGGCACTTGATCTTTTAATCAAAATACTAACCGAGGAACCTCAAAGCTACCCTGGTCTACCCTTGGCCGCTGAGGGGGAAATCAAAACACACTACTGATATGGAAGAAATGAAGAAACTAATAAGCGATACTGTTAATCCTTGGCTACAGATTTTACCTAAAGACAGACACCAAGAGTTTGTCGAGTTTGTCGAAAAATTTGAGCTTTTGATAAAAGAAATACTACAGGCGAAATTTGAATCTTTAGTTAATGACCCTGAGTTCCGCAAGAATGTAAAAACCCGATAACTACAAGATAATAATCAAAACACATTATTAATTATGAAACAACTGGTGGAATGGTTGGCGTATACAGGATTCATGCTCCTAGCGATAGGGGTATGGATATGGGTAATTATCGCATTCTTTTGTGCGATTATGGGAGGCGCTGGATTTACTGAATGAAAAATAAAAATATAGAAACTGTAGGAAATGGACCCGTTTTTGATTCGATCCGTGCATGGCTTGGAGACGATCATCGAGTGTATGTGAAAGTCGAAGGCATGGGAAATATCAGAACAGTATTTTTTAGGCTAGATGAGTTGAATGAATTGAAAGATGGAAGTCCGTTAGACCCATTGGTTGCCAAAAAAATGGCAGATGCCGAGAAGGAATTAAAATCGGTAGAGGAACAACTTCGTATTCATAAGATAAAGCTAGGCAAGGAACTAAAATCCTTGGAGGCTAAAAAGGAAAAGTTTGATCGGTACTACGAGAAGAAAAAGGAAGAGGCGAACGAACTGATCGCCAAGAGTGCTGATATTCATTCCCGAAAGTTTATTAAGTCATGCTCGGATTTTTCTAAATCATTAATTGATTTCATGGAGAAAAAAGTATGACGAGTACAGCACCTAAACTGATAGGATTATGTGGCCCTAAAGGAGTGGGGAAATCGACCTATGCACGATCCCTGGGTGGAGTGACCCTGTCATTCGCCACACCGATCAAGGAGATGCTCAAGGTCGTCCTTCCCCATCCCGCTTGGCTAGATCGAAAGGAAGAACCGATACCAGGATTCCCTGAAGGTATTACTACCCGTAACATGTTACAGACACTCGGCACAGAGTGGGGCAGGGAATCCATTTATCCAAACATTTGGGTCGATGCGGCCAAGCGGATGGCAGAGCCATACCTCGGTAAACGCCTCGTTGTATTCGATGATATCCGATTCCCCAATGAGGCATGGGCGATCAAGCGGTGGGCAGACTTGTACAAAATATCGTACAAGATTATACACATCTCTCGGAAAGGCCACGAGATCGATCCAAGCGATTCTCATATATCCGAGCATGGCATACCTGAACATTTTATAACCGAGTGGGTGACTGTGGATGACGACAAGCAGGCCGAGTAATTCCATCCGTAAGATGGCAACCGATGCCCGTCTCCGACAAATGCTCAGAGCATTGCCCGAGGACCACCGAGGATACACTCAGGACGAGATTGCCCGAAAAGCAGGTGTCGCCAAGCAGACGATCTCCAAGATCGAACGAGGGGCGATGATCAAAATTACCGAGCAGATCACCCGACTCCTAGCAGAAGAATAATATGGCCACCCTGAAAGGAGATATACGCAGGTGTCTCGAAAACCTGCCAAGCGGTTTATTGTCCCATCACGATATCCTGCTCCGCTTGTCCCTCGTTGTGACCAGGTACACAAAAGACCCAGCCGAGGCAGAAAGAGCATTGCTCGCACTACTCGATAAAGTATCCCACCGCCCAAACCAACCAGCCGAGCTACGCAACGCTATAAAAGGAGCATATCATCGACATAACAACCCCGACCTGCCCAAGAACCCAATAAAGGTAGCGCAACCTGACCCCGCCCTAAAAGAAAACAACTTAGGGTATGCCGGATTATTCGAGAAGTTCACCCTCCGATCCGACCCCATTCCGATGAATGCCGAGGATACGCTCAAAGGACTCTTCCATCTTGACGAATCAATCTTTGTCCAGCGGGTAGTCGCCGAGCGATCTGCACCCATGACGATTGCACAGGCAATCGCTATGCCCGATCTAGCCGACTACCAGTTCACCACATACAACACCTTCCCCGCCCATGCGACCAACCGGTCAGAAGCACAGGTGCTGGGGCGTAAATACTTTATTCACGAGACAGACGATCCATCCCTCTCATTCGAGCAACAGCTTGGCCTGATCCAACGCCTCGAACAGATTGCCCCGCTCAAAATGATCGTCAATTCAGGAGGGAAGTCTCTACACGCATGGTTCCATTGGATCGAGGGATACAAAGCAGAATTTCTAGAACTCTCCCAAAAGCTCGGTGGAGATCCACGATTTAAACTAATGAACCAACTCTGCCGATTACCCTGGGGAACACGCAGAAAGGAAGGGGAACCCTATCCAGCCAAGCAGGAGGTAATCTTTTGGAAGCAATAGCCCTACAAAAAACCATCGCAAGACGGTTTATTAGCTTAGGGGTTCCAATGGAGGATGCCGTAAACTTCGCATCCCGTATGGACGAGACAAACCTAGTTATCATTGTCCGCGAGAAAGGCGAAGGGAAGCCCGACTTTATTATCTTAGTAAAACACAAACATTAACCATACAATCATACGCAAATGGCATACAGAGAAGATTACCTAAACCCCGAGACACTAGCGAAAGCAGATGAACTGGATATATACTTTTCCTCCCGAGGACCAGTAGACTATCCAGCCCCGTCATCCGATGCACCCCAAACCTACTCGCTGGCAATCGATGACCCGCTACCTGCCCCCAAGTTTCTCACCCTCTCCGACATAGTATCAATCGATACCCACACAGAAATGCCTCCCCAAATCATCAAGAATGTCCTACATAAAGGATCGAAGATGATTATATCAGGCTCCTCGAAAGCAGGTAAAACCTTATCCCTCCTCCACCTCGGACTAGCCGTATCCAACGGAAAGCCCTGGCTAGGTCACGAGACAACCCAAGGGAATGTAATCTACCTAGACTTCGAGCTAAAGCCCCGTATGGCCGCCAAGCGAATAACCTCCATCATCGCTTCCAATCCAGGTATCTATAAACAGAACCCCCGCTTCCTCTACTGCGGACTACGAGGCCAATCCCGATCCCTCGAAGACCTCGTCCACCACATCGAGGATCTCCCCAACTACCAGCCCGACCTCGTAATAGTCGATCCATTCTACAAACTCGCAACAGGGGCAGATGAAAACGATGCCGGTGCAATCTCCGAAGTAGTCAACCGCATGGAGAAGTTCTCCGAACGCTTAGACTGCTCATTCGTCTACGCCCACCATTTCTCAAAGGGAAACAAGTCTGACACAGACCACATCGATCGGGCAAGCGGGTCAGGCGTGTTTGCCCGTGACCCCGATGCTATCCTTACCCTAACACCTCACGAGGAAGAGGATCACCTCGTACTCGAGGCCACCCTCCGAGACTTCCCAACTCCCGACCCCCAAGTGGTAGAATTTTCATGGCCAAACTTTATCCATAAGCCTGACCTAGAACCCAAATTAAGAAAGCCAGGGCAGTCTAAAGAGAATAAAAAACTAAACGAAAAGCTATCCAATGCCCTTATCGAAATATTAAAAACTAACTCAGTCGAAGGATACGAAAAGCTCCGACAAAAACTTGAGGAGAAAACAAAAGAGATAATAAAAGATAAGAAATTTGAAACGATTATGGGTATTTGTAAGAAAAATATTAGTGTACATATCACTAAAAATGGTTTCCCAAACATCTATTCCTATACCGAGTAATTATGCCGATTTTCCTTCTAAGAACCACCACCCCCCCCCTTATATATAAAAAGGAGGGTGGTGGTAAAAACAGGCTATAGTAGTACCTACTTCCCTGGCAGGGTAAGCTATGGCCTCCAAAGTCGGCCATTAGCTATTGCTTCGCAATACCTACCGCTCACACCCGCCACCCCTTACCCTGACGGACGGGGTAAAGGGAAGTCGGTACTACGATACAATAGCCTACAAGCTCGACCACCTACTCAGATTATCATCGTAAAAGATTTAAACCACTACTACTACCACTCGTGAGAATCAAATACACAGGTAAGAACCATATGCTCGTAAAAGGCTTTGATCAGGTAAAGATGAGTCAGAAGACTCGCTTGATAGGGAAAAGGCTAAATAGATGCCTTCCTGCCCCGTTAAACGCTATCCTAGGGATATTACATCAAAGCATTCTGACATAGACAATCAGGTAGGCTGGTAAAAATATATATTCTGACACAGCCAACCAGGTAGGCTGGCAATCTAAGGATTGCAGGTCAGGCGGTTAGGCGGATGTCTCTACATCCGTAACTTCAGCCTCAATTACTTTTTCGTTCTTGAGGTTAGCCAGCTCGGCTCGGATCTCATCGAGGGATAAAGATTTCTTCACCTCAATGGTTTGAGTCGGCTCACCTTCGTACTGGCGATGCTTATCAATCAGTATGCCGGTAGCGATAGGGAGAACACCTGATGGAATTTCATCGTCTTGTAGTTTCGTTATGAGCTTTTCCACAGCAAGATGAGTCGCAGTACCTATTAAAGCTCTCAAATGTTTTTTAGACTCCTTTAGGGTATCTCCTTCACGAGATTTGACTATGGCTATCGTATGAGGAGAAACTTTACAGGTTTTACATATCTGTTTGATAGTCGATCCCTCTGCCAACATCTTAACGACCATCGCATAATCCTGCGGCCTTTGATCGAAGAACTTCTGGCCCGTAAATATATTTGGGCAGGCTTCCTCGACCTTTAGATTCGCTGGCAGGTTCTCAG
>Ga0196905_1000184_pt1 | contig 24430 bp, 40 predicted proteins | sample CB_VirMetaG_3_FD_169098 | JGI IMG/M metagenome (GOLD analysis project Ga0196905, IMG submission 169098) | Freshwater to marine saline gradient viral communities from Chesapeake Bay - CB_1508_1S Viral MetaG (v3) (version 3) | ecosystem: Environmental > Aquatic > Marine > Coastal | place: USA... | reverse complement strand
TCCTACAGCAACATTTCTATCGCCATCTGCATTTGATAATAAAGAATTTACACCTATTGATATATTGTAAGAACCCGTAGTATTATTGCTTAAAGAATTATAACCCATTGCTGAGTTAAAACCTCCCACAAGATTAGATCTTAAAGAATCACCTCCAAAAGCTGAATTGTAAGCTCCTGAAGTGTTTTGTAACATTGATTCGTAACCTACAGCGGTATTACCATTTGCTGTAACATTATTTCTTAAAGCATCCTTACCTACTGCAACATTTCTACTCCCTGTAGTGTTATAGGTCAAAGCCTCTTTACCTACAGCGGTATTCTCTGAAGCAGTATTAATTCTTAAGGCTTGATATCCTACTGCAACATTACCACTTCCTGAGGTATTATCTCCAAGAGTCGAAACCCCTATAGCTGTATTATATAATCCCGTTAAGTTTTCTACTAAAGAATTATATCCTACTGCTACATTGTTCGAACCTGTAGTATTATCTAACAATGAGTATGCTCCTAAAGCTGTATTGTAAGAACCTGTATTTGCATATAAAGAAGCTCTACCTACAGCGGTATTGTTTATACCTGTAATATTTCCTGCAAGTGATACATATCCAATAGCTGTATTACTTCCTCCCGTTGTATTCGATAAAAGTGCTTGACGACCTATAGCAACATTCTGAGAGCCCGATGTGTTAGTGTATAAAGAAGAATAACCAACTGCGGTGTTATCTGCACCATCTATATTGTTATTAAGAGAAGTATAACCTACTGCCGTATTATGCTGACCTGTAGTATTGTCTTGTAAAGCATTTGAACCTAATGCAGTATTTTGACTACCCGTAGTGTTATTATACAATGAAAGATATCCTACAGCAGTATTTTGAGAACCTGTGGTGTTTTTAAATAGTGAGCTTGAGCCTAAAGAACTATTATTTGCTCCTGTAGTGTTAAAATTAAGTGAATCATATCCTATTGCGATATTATCATTAGCTGACTGATTACTGCTTAAAGAGTTTGTTCCTATAGCAACATTTCTTAACCCAGTAGTGTTATTATACAATGAAAGATATCCCACTGCAACATTATGGTCTCCCGAAGTATTCGCTCCAAGAGTATTATAACCTACAGCTGTGTTGAATTGACCATCTATATTATCAAAAAGAGCCTGTACACCAATAGCAGTATTTTGAGTAATACTACCATTCCCCTTACCAATAGTAAGCCCATTAACCTCGATATCAGAAGTAAACGAAGCACTACCCGTTCCTATGCTAAGAACCGTAGCATTCCCTAATCCATCTGTAATATTCTTTTCACTTGCACCTATAACATCATTATCTGCTGTCTTTAACAGACCATCATAAGTGTCTTTAATTTTAGTATTTGTAAGTGTAGCCATTATTGTTTTTTGTTATCTTGATCTGGTTGTTTCTCTTCTTTCTTTAGAAAAGCAATCAACTTCTTGATGTTTTCTTCCTTAGGCTTGTATTTGCCTCTTACTTTTCCCATTAACCCAAATACCAACTGTGGAATCCAACATCTTTGTCTGGCTGCATGTCATCTGTATCAACTGTAGTATACTCAGGGTATAGTTGACTGTTGAAATCCATGTAGTCCATAAAACGTCTTGTGTAGAACTCAGCAGTCTCAGAAGCTCTATTGATTAACATGTTAAGCTCACTCTCTGTTATACTGTCTGAGTTTTCACTTCTGTGTTTATACACTCCGCCATTGCCGACTTGAAAAGCGGCAAATGGCAAGTAGGTACTCTGAGTAAACCAAATAAGCATGGGCTTAATGTATTCATCTAACAACGTCTTATAATCTGCATTACCAGCGTCATTAATAGTGTTGTTTATAATAAGCGTTTGCAGCTTCTTGTATAGTGTGCCACCAAGATAGTTCTGAATCTGAGTATCTTGAGCAACCTCAACAAACTGAATGATCTTGTCGGGGTCTAAGTTTCCACTAACAATAGACTTCTGTTTTATATCTTGTATTGTAACAAATAGTGCCTTCTGTGCCATGATTAGTTAGTTGTTGGGTAAGCACCTTTGTTCGGCATATCGATTGGCCTGATTGGCACTTCACTTGGATTAGTTGGTGCTTCAAAACCTTCAGACAACGCCTGATCTTCGCTTACTTGTTGTTTCTTCTTATACACTCTTCTTTCCCAGAAGTGATGGCAGTTCTTACCACCCTTGTATTTAAATAGCGAGTAGTTACGTTTCTTGTGACCTAAATCCTTGTTGACTCCTCTAAAAGACATCATGTTGATGTCCTCTAATCTAAATACAATATCCTTCTCTGTTAAAGATTCTACTTTAGAGCAGAATTGACGGCTCTCAGCAGACTTTCTAACAGGCATATATGCATAACGTACCTTGAAACCTTTATTGTCCTGAGAACTCTTCTTAGAAGGAGCAGCGTCATTTCGCTTCACTTCTGCAAGCTTAGTAAGGTCAAACTCTTCATTCTCATCAGTAACCACTTCTGTGTGTACCAACTCCCAATCTGAAGAGATTACTTCTCCTAACTCCTCTAATTGGTCGAGTAGGTCGTCTGCGTCTTCGTCTGACAATTCTTGCAGGTCTTCAGGCATTTGCTTTGACAACTTTTCTCCTGTTTCTTCTTCTCGTTTGATTTTAGTGGCGATGTTGTCAAGCTCTGTAAACTCAATAGGTTGTAGTGTTATAAAGTATAGGTTAAGGTAAATACCATTGAAGGCCAGGATTTCATCCAGGCCGTCAATAATCTGCTGTTGGAACGGTCTAATTACCATGTTGTCCATGATAATAGAAGCTGTTCTAAGCTCTTCTGCGTTGTTACCAAAGCCTGTGTTGTCTTTAATACCTAATAAGATAGGAGACACAATTCTGTGGCCTAACATTATCTTCTCTCTTGACTCATCAGCTAAGAACTGATACTGCGCATGAGCGTCAGGTAAATGGATAGGGTCTATACTTGCTTGGTCTTCAGCAGACTCATTGAAGGTAAGTATAAACTTACCTGCATTAGATGAACCACTAAATTTCTCATAGATTCGTCTTTCAATTAACTCTTGCGTCTCCTCGTTGGGAACACCGTTATTAAAGTTAACCAAAAGCGAAGGTTGTAGACCATTTTGGATATTATTAATGTGGTAATTAGCCACCTCTTCTTCGAGGTCGCAGTACTGAAGACACCCATTATAATCGACTGGAGCATAGTAATAGAATCCTGATTTATAAGGTTTGAATATGTACAGCTCAATAAGGTCTCCTTTGCCACCATTACCGAATGTTGGTATACGCTTAGGATTATCTCCAGGCTTTAGTTCAGACCACTTGTGAAAGTAGTAATAAGCTTCTATACGACCATTTTTAGCCTTCTCAGCTCTCAAGGTCTCCATTGGAAAATGGAGTACCTTAGTGATTGCCGTCTTTTGCTTGTTGTAAATAACTTGTACTGCAGCTTGTCCAAGAAGCTTATAATCACTTACTACCCTTCTCATTTCACGAGACTTGAGAAGCAGCTTCATTTTAGCATACATCTCAGGCTTCTCAGCACTATCTGTAGCATCTAATCCACGACCATAAATCATCTCTGTAATACCATTAATACAGCATGAGTTGGTTGGACTGCCCAAATAGTTTTCTATAAGACCGTCAAAATAATCTTGTCCGTTTTCGCCATCTAAGTAGAGTACCCAGTCTTTGCTGTGCTGTTCTACCACCTCTGGGCTTTGATAACCACTAAGGTTTACAACCTTAATGCTATCTTTATAACTCTTAGGTTGCTGTGGCGTTCCTACTAATTTAACTCTGTTCTTCATATTATAATACTATGTATTCATCCTTACCTGAGTTATACTCGTTGTAGTTATCAGGTAGCGTAAATACTTCTTTCTTGCTTGTCTCAGCTGTTATATAAATCAGATCCCTGTAATAAATATCAGTACTACTCTTTATAGTTACGGTGTATATCTGACCTTCCTTTAACGTAACAGAAGGCGTTAGACTAACCTCTATAAAGTTACCGTTAGATGAAAGGGCAACGCTAAAGCTAAGCCCTCCATCCTCAACGTCAGTACCATTCTCTATTAAAGAAAGAGTAGCGTTACCGAGCGTTGTCGTGTTGTATGTAGACGGAATAATACTAAAAGTTTGTTCCGTTTGTATTGGTCTTAATCGTATCACAATAGGATAACTAAAAGGTGTGTTTTCTGTTTTTATTTAAATAAAAAAAGAGGCCTTACGGGGCCTCTTTGATTAACTTCTAAGCTTGATACTTAAGCTGTGTAAGGGAATGTTCCTGTTACTAAGTTAGCAGGAGTAAGCTCCATAGCTGAGAAGCTTAGTGTGTAACCTGAAAGGTCACCCATAGCAGCACCAGTTACAATAGTACCTCCTGTTACGTCAGCACCATGCTCTCTACCTACCAAGAATAGGTTTCCGTTGTAGTCTTCTACAACAATTCTTGGACGACCAAAAGAAAGTAGTTTAATTTGGTAGTTGTCCTCTTTGCTTAATTTAGGCAAAGTAAGCTCAAGCACTTGCTCGAAAGCAACAGTCCCGTTTTCACGAGAAGCTTGAATGTTTTGTGTTAAAGAAGATGTTCCTTTAAGCTCATACTTGTAGGTTGTAGCTGTGGCAGCCCAAACAGCAGAAGCTACTGTGTCTTCAGAACCAGCGGTCTCTACAAGCGGAATAGATGCTGATGAATCGTAATTGATGAAATATACGTTCTTCAGTCCACCTACCGAGTCTCTACAAGGAAGCGTTCTTCCAGTATCGATGTTGCAACTCATATTATTTAGGTTTTTATATTAAAAAAGGGGGAGGGGCGAAGACCCCACCCCCTTCTTTGTTAAACATTAGATTTATTAAGCTAAAGTTAGCAATGCAAGGTCTGAACCAATTCCGTACTGAACACCAGCAGTAAATCGCATGATAACTCGTACGTTTTGTGAACCGTCAAGGTCTCCCATGTCGATTACTTTAACTTCGTTGTGGTCAGAAAGTAGACCTGTACCAAAGTATAGGTTAGAAGCCTCACCAGCTACGATGTGGTCAGATGGCATACCAGGAGCAAGCTGAACTTTGATTCCTTCGAATGCAAGAGCGTTACCCATGTTGTACCATAGTGAACCTTGATTAGCAACACCCGCAGCACCTAATCCTGAAGCTCCGAATCCACCTAAAGCACGAACGTAAGCTTGGAAAGCTACAGTTGGAACATAGATAGTAAGATCTTCTTTACCATACACAGCAGAAGGAAGCGCATCAACAGTGTTTCCTAAAAGAGTGATGATGTTAGATGAAGTGAATGAAGTCTCAGATCCGTTAGCAGCATCGTTAACATCAGAGTCAGCAGCCATAAGAACTGTGAATCCGTCAAACTCACCAGCAGTAGCGTTAACACCACCCCAAATGTTTTGCTCAGTCTTCTCAGCAACTTTACCTGCAACGTGAGCGATTAAGAAATCAGCAAAGTTAGGAGGTAGTTGGTCGAAAGTAGAGATACCCATTTGGATAGCTTCCCAGTCAGAACGGAAGTCTTTCTTACAAAGCTCAACGTTTACTTGGAATTCTTCCGGTTGAATGATACGCTCTGTAAGAGTAACTGTCCCTGTATCAGCAAAGTCACAAGAAGCGTTAGCAATAAGTCCTGAAGTAGCAACTTTCTTAATTACTTCTTTGTACTTAATGTTTGGTTTGATGCTGATAGCACCATCGTTCAGGGTTTTACCTGAAAGTAGCGCAGCCGAGATGTACTGATTTGCAAACTGGCCCGCATAGGTTGTGGTAATCGAGGTCGTAGTAGCCATTGTTATTTATTAATTTTAATTATTGAACATTTTCTCGTAAACAACGCTCATGGTGTTTTTAGGTCTTAGACCGTTGAACAGTTGTTTTTTCGGTTGTGATTCTGCTTGTGGAGCGTGAGTGATAGGCTCTACCGCTGGCTCTTGAGCAGACAATTCTTCTTTTGCAAGATCTTCAGTTGGAACTTCTACTTCCATTTCTTCAGATCCCATTTTGTCAACTAACGCATCGTACATTGCTCTAACTTCTGCGATAGCTTTCTCGAAGTCATCTTTAGAGACGTACTCTATTTTTACTTCGTCTTCTACAGGCATATCTTCTTCCATGCCTTCTTTGTCTTCGTAGCCTAACTCTACAGGCTCGTTTACTTCCACTTCTTCGGCAGATAGTTCAACTTGCTCTTCAGCTTGCTCAACCACTGTATCTTCAGCAGAAAGTAAAACAGACTTTAATTTGTCTACAATTTCACTTGCTTTCATAAATACTTAATTTATATTGGGTTAACTATTACTTATTTTTATTGTTGTATTTTCAACCTCCGATAAAACCAATTCCTTGATTAATCATACGGCCTTTACAGCACTTTCTGCTGTAGGTGTTTCCTTTAGCACAAAGACAAGCCCTGCGATTTTCTCTTGGGCTTGTTCTGCTCCACTCATTTCTTGAGCCTTTTAGTCTACGCATAGCTTTGTGTCTTTTGAATGAAGTATTCTATATCCCAAACAGTAGAAGTACCTCCGTTTGATTCTACATAAACAGACGCTCCATTATCAAGAAAGCTTTGGTCTATATAATACTGAAATATATTATGAAATATCTGTGTCGTTGCGTTTCCTTTAATAAAAGCTAAAGCTATATCAAGATTTTCAATAACACCCCCACCATTTTGAATTGACAAATCTAAATACGTTTGATTTGCATTTGGTGCTTGTGCTTTAAATTCTACTGTTGTTATATAAACGTCATTTAAATTATCTCCTATTATTTTTTGATTTACAGCGTTTTCATAATATTCAACAGACGAATCGCTTCTAATTACAGTTCCTTTATTATTAGGAAGTAGGGTAGAAACACCATCTGCCAAACTTAAAGGCGCTGCTTCTGTATATTGGCTATCTATGTATCTTGCCCAACCTATGCCCGTTCCAATTCCCGCTTGTGGATATAGCTTTACCCACTCGCCATTAAAGACCGTCCATACGCCTGCCGAAGTGGTTACATACGCACCTTCTTCAATGTTATACAGAAGCCTTTCAGCTTCTGTGTTTACATCTGATTTCGTTCTATAAGAAGTGTTATATATAAGTGCCATTATCTACCTTGTCCCCTGTATGGTTTTTTATAATTCTTAGACGTCTTTGATTGACTTGTTTTGGTCTTCGCTTGAACGCCCTTTCGGTTTACTTTAGTCTTCTGTGCTTTTATTGCTACGGTCTGCTTAGCCATTATATCTCACCTAATCCCTTTAACTTAGACTCTACCCAATTCTTCATAGATTTGCCACCCCATAATAGGTAGCTAATCGTACCGCAAGCCTCTGGCTTTGCTGGGTCGTAGTATGCTTCTGCTCGGCTTAGGTAGCTGTATATTCTCTTCAGTGTTGGTAGGGTGAACTTCTCTTTTCTTGCTAATTGTTGAGCTCTTACTTTTCCTACCTGTGTAGCGCATTTATTACCTAACTCTTTATTACGTTCAATACCTAATTTAGCGTTGTTAGAGGCACTTTCAGGATAGCCTCCATAAGATTCTAACTCTACTTCTTCAAGCTGCGCTACAGCCTCTAAAAGAGCATATTCCGCTTGTAGTTCTCTAAAGCAATCTGCGCACAAATCTTCTTCGATAGGTTCTTTAGGTCTATCAGCATTATCGCTAAAATAGCCCTCAATAGAAAAACCTTTAACCTTACCTGTTTTAACAAACTCTTGCCAAACTTCTTCATTGTTTACTTTTACAGACACCATCCATGTGCCTTGAGGCACATTAAGATTGTATAAACTTGATTTATCTTTTTGGGGATCGTCAACAATCCATGATTCTACAACACTAAGTCCTTTTAGGTTGTATTCGTGTTCTAATGTTGAATTGTTTTGATTGCCCCTTGCAAGAAATAGCTCTGCGGCTTTTCTCACTGTATCTTTAGAGAAGAAGATATAATACTCCTCTTCATCGTTACGTCTGTAAATCTTTCTGTCGGGAATAAGCGCAGGCCCCATCAGGATGCGCTTGTCTGTATCAACCTCAGCCATTTCTATTTTGTGCGCTTTTAGCGCAACAAAATCTTCTTCTATAGCAGGATCTTCGACAATAGAGATAGCTTCTACACCGCTAAACTCATTGTCTTCTTCTATGAATAATTCGTAAACCTTATAGTCCATATTAGGATAACTTAATTAGTTGTTTATGTTTTAGATTGATGCGCTCGATATAATGTTTCTGTCAAGCTGCTGCGCTGTAGTTACATCAGAAGAAACCACATAACTTCTTACTGGAGTTTCTCTGATTGCTGCAGATACAGCTGCTGCAATCTGATTCTGATTAGCAGAGCCAACCACATTAAAAGAAGGAGACAAACCTCCCGCTTCTCCACTTCCTTGAGCAGTAAGATTTGGTGTTGGTGATGCTTGAGGAACAAATTTTTGACTTGCAATAGCGGCTACCTGTGCCAATCCAAAAGCAGTTGTTAAAGCAGCAGCAACTTGCGCTCTAACAAGTGAACTTGGGTCACCTGGTATTAATTGAGATCCATACGCTTTAATAGCAGAAGATGCGGTATCAATTAACCCCATAGAGATTCTAAAAGCCTTATCTCTTTTAAAGGCCTTTTCCTTCATCTTATTTTGCTCTTCTATTAACTTAGCTTCATTTCTTGATATTTGCTGATTAATAGAATCTCTTTGTTCAGCACTTAATTGTTCATTTCTTAAACGCTCTCTTAATGCATCATTCTGAGCTATGGTTTTTGCTTCTTCAATATCCATTTCTCTTTGAGCCTGCGCATTTAATATCTGATTTAAAGAATCAAAAGCCTGACTAATAGTATCAAGTCTCCCTGCAAGTTTTTCAGAAGAAAGCTTCATGCCAAGCATCTTATCAAACAACTCTCCTGACTCGTCAACCTTTCTTTTTCTTATAAGTCCCTCTATAATTTCGTCTGGGCTTGGCACATTATCTGCAATTTGATCTGCTATGTCTTCAGTTCTTACATTTACAAGTCCAAGTATTTGAGATATTAGCTTCTCGACCAAAGGCCTTGGTTCAGGCTGACCCGCAGCAACAGTAGAGACTATTTGCCGTACTATATTAGCAAATGATTCAGTTTCCTTCTTTAAGTCTTGATTTAGTTGAGCCAATGCTTGAGGAGACAATTCAAGTTTCATTGCCACTATAGCATCTTGAGCTTCTTTGAGTGGTATGTTGAACATAGCAGCTACTTTCTCAAGGAAAGTTTCATCATCAGTAAACTCTTCTTTTAACCTCTCTATTTCATCCTGCAACTCAAGTCTCTGTTTAACAATAGAAGCAATCCTTTCAGCGAATATGTCTTTAGTTGCTTGTAATGTTATAATCTCTATATATCTATCTCTAAACTCAGTCAAAGACTCTACAAGCGGATCATACCCAAGTTTTTTTAAGTCTTCAAGAGCAACTCTTTGTTCTTTAAACGAAGCATTATTATCTTCTAATATATTAGCCAAAGCATTCATTTCTTCTATTCTTGGCTCTAAATTTGACATTGCCTCATTAAGTTTGTTAACCTCTTCAGTAGCCTTGCTTGTAGACCTACTAAAGTAATCAACAGATGCAACTATAGCTTGAAACGCAATAAGAACACCAGCAGGCCCCATCATTGTAGTCCACATTGCCTTAAGAGCATTCCTTACACCTCCAGCAGAAGAGACAAGCAAAGCAAACATTGAACCTAACTGAGAAATGTTGTTTGTTACTGCTTGAATACCATAAGGTAAATCCGAGATAAATCTACCAAATTCTGCAGTAGCTGCACCTGCAATACCAGCAGAACCAGCAGTATTCTGAAATGCTTTATTCATATCAGAAGTCTGCTTAGACACCGCTTGAGTTGTCTTTCCTAAATCCTGTAATTCTTTCTCAGTCCTGTTTATTCCAACAACAGCACCTTCAGAGTTTAATTCTAATTCTAATAGTATCTTTTTAACTGAGTCTGCCATTTCTTCGTTTAATTAGTTGTTTAGCTTCTTTGAGTGTGCTTGGGAGCTTATTGGCTCCCATAGCAAAGTCTATATCCTCATCTCCTACTATCCAATCATTGGTATTTAGTAGGTCTATAATATCTTTAATCATAGTAGTTAATTAATTCAAAGTCCGTTTTACCTGTAGTAAGGTTGATGCTCATGGAGTTTATCCTGTACTTGTTTTGATTAAGAACAATAACATCCGAAAGCGTTATTTGTTTACCTCCCCTTACTATTTTTTGAACAGGAAGATATGCAGTTACTTTTGTGAGTCTATTGTCTAAATCGAAGATGTTTACTATATAGTTCTCATAAAAACGCTTAAATAACGTCTCATCAGCACTTAATCCATTGTATTCACTTAGCTCTGTGTTAAAGTGGATATTGTTAGACGTTTCGTCTGCAATATCTTCTAAGTTAGAGGGCATGTTAATGATTGTTGATGAAGCGAAGCTTGAAAGCACGCCATCATTATTTATAGACATCTGAACTCCTATCTGGGCTTGGTCTATATACATTATTAAAGGATCTCCTAAATATCCGTTCTGATTATCATCAACATAGTAGCCATACATTATTCCCGTATCTACAGAATTATCAGAAAGGTCTAATAACTTCTCAAATTTAGAGTGGTTAAACGAAGGCTCTACCTTGTAAGTTTCCCCATACAAGTTGCCTGTATCTGTATACTCATTACCACCCCAATCGATATTAGCTATCTCTTGCAAGTGTTGAGCTGCAAGAATGGTCTTAGTGTCCTTGTACTTTAAGAATATTTCTTTATAAGGTAGTGCCACATTGATTTCTGACTCATTCACATCTACATAATCGGTTATATCATGTGAAGTGGATGTATAAAAGGTGTCTAATGGCTGCACATCTATTTCTCCATCCGTATTTACATACGCAACCAAATTAAACATCTTAAATAGGTTCGATAAGAAGTCTATAATCTTTTGCTCAGGTATTTGCTCTTGTATATTGAAGCTAAAAGACCTTAAATAAGTAAAATTGTTTGCGTCTTCATCCTGAAACTCTGATCCATTATCCTTAAATATCCATCTGATACCTGAAAACGTAATACTTTTATCGTAAGTCTTAACAAAAGCACCAAACTGATCCCCAGAGACAAAACTACCAGTGCTGTAGGTAACAGAACCTGTCTGATTCGTGTATTCCTTTACTATAGTGCCATTTTTCTTAATTATAAGGTCGTACTTGTCTGTAGCTCCAGCAGAAACAGCCAACTCAAAGGTGTCTCCTGCAACAGCACTTACAGCAAGCACTGCATCACTGTCGGCTTCTATGTTAAAAGCGGGTAGTGAGTAAGTAGGGTCAAAAGTAATTCTTTGCTCAGATCCAGGTGTTATTGTAATTAAGTCTTTCTTTCTGTGACACCACATATAAAGCTTATGAATGTCCTTTGTGGCATCTTTAAAGAAGCTTGTGCTCGCAAAAGTTATTTGACTGTACTTACTTTCAATAGCATCAATAATCTTGTCGAGTCTTACCGCATATTTAAGCTGTTTAGGGTCTAACCCTTTAAGATATGATGCATTATAGTACAAATTACCCGTACCAACGGTATTATCTCTTGTGTCGTAGTATAATTGCTGATTAGCGGTAACTAAAGGTAATGCTGTCTCTCCAGGAGCCGCCTGTAGCGCAGTTAATATACCTGAATTAGAGTAGTCCTTTACCAAAAGTCCTAAATCGTCTAAATCGGTCAATTTATCCTCTCCAAGAACGTCTTTTAGGTCTACTATACTACCAAAGAAGGTTATGTTATATGCATAAGGTGCATTATCCTTCATTTTCACCCCATTCAGCTTAATTTTACCGTCTTTAAAGGGTAAATTATTAATCTCTATGCGTGCTGATTGCGTAGTTCGAGCATCAAAACCTCCTGATATGTTAAAATTGTAGTAGTGCTTAAAGACCTTATTGTTAGTCTTGCTTGCTGGAACGGTAAATTGCTTGCTGAAGGTGGTAAACACCTTCGCAATGTCCTTTGCATTACGGATGGACTCATTTAAAGCAATGTCTTCGTCCTTAAACAGCTCAATTCTTGTGTCATTTATGTACAGCTGTACTGTCTGCATTATCTAATGTTTTGCACCTTATCGTAAGCGTATTCAAACTCAAAAGTATATTGAACCATCTTATCGTTAACACTCGTTTTCTCTGTTAAAGAAGAGGTCTTAATGACTACTGGATAAGTGTCAGTTCCTATATCTAACCATACTTGCTCAGAAAGTAATAGTTGTTTAACAGGGTCGTTTATAGACTCGTCCATAAAGTCTGTATTTACCGTAATAGACTCACGCCCGTTCACGTCAAAACGTGACGTGGCGTGCTTATAGACGCTATAGTCAACAGCAGCATAATCCATGATATTCCTGTTGTAGGTTTCAGATTTAGTGCTTAATGACTTAACTGATTTTTTGTGTGCCCAAAGCTCTTGTATTGCTCCGTACTTGTTATAGAATACAATCTTAACATCAGGGTATTTGCCCGCACACAGAGCCTTAAACACAATATTCTGCGTTTGTGCAGTTCCTGTGGTTGAGGTGACTGTTGCGGTGTCTCCCGTTTTTATGTTGTTAGTAGGAAATATACCTATATATTGAATCTTATCAAGGCTGTCTGTAGAATCTTCAATTTGAACATCGTCCAAAGAAGAGTTCCATAGCCCATCGTATGTTTCCCAAAAGTTGTCTAATGCTTGCCACTCTACCCCTGCACCTCCTGAGAACGTAAAGTCTATTAAAGGCTCTGCTTCAGAAAAGAATGGTAACGTGATTTGCTCACCAGGCACAAAGTAAACCGTAAGGTTGTCTTGCAAGGTCATGGGTGTATAAGATTCGTCATCTGGGTCTATAGATGTTCTTGGATTCACACCCTCTTCGAAGTATCCAAATCCATCAATGGCAAGGTAATATAAAGTACCGCCTCCCGAAAGGGTGCTACCCGTACCATTTAATCCATCGTAAAAAGTTCTTTCTACTCGTACCCACACAGCATCTATCGCATCTGTATAATAATCGGTGTATATATAATCCCTGATTAGTTCACTTATTTCAAATGTTGCGTACTCAGTAACCGTACCTCCATTATCTGAAGTGTTTTTTATTAGAGAGTAGGTGTCTGTAGCTGGAAGAGCTGATTGAAGACCTGAATATATCCTTAAGTTTACCTTTACAGATAATGCAGATGATCTGCTCATATTAACATAATACGGACTCCTTGTGTTAATTATTGCGCTCATTATATTGCTGTTCCTATGTTACGTCCTTTAAAGTTTGCTTTTATAGTTTGGTCTATTTGCTGTCCTACCACCTCTAAGACTACGTCTGCTACATCCTCGCTTAACTGTACGATGTTTTTGTTGATTACATAGTCAAATAAGCCTGTAGCGGCAAATCCTCTTGTTCTTACGCTTCTTGCCATAAGAAACGGTAAGTCCTTGTATCTGATATTTGGTTTATTAGGGGTTATACCCTTAATTCTTACCCATTCCTTTATTCTCTTAAATCCCTCTTTGCTTATCGGGCCTGGTCTTCTCCCTTCACTAATCTGCTCTATGTAGTCGTTACCTAATATAGCAAATCCGCTACCTGTAGAAACGCTCTCAAGGCTTATGCTTGCTGAACCAGAGGCCGATCTTTTATCAGAGGCCATCTTAGCACGCATGTCCTTTATGAACTCCTCTCCGTAGAGGTCAAATAGCGCCTTAAGTTGTTGTTCTAACATACAGATATATCGTTAACAATGTCTATAGTAATGTCCATTGACCATCCTGCAAGCTCGTTTTCAAATCGGTCTTTAAATGGCTCACAAACAGGCTCGCCTACGAGTTGATACTTGTCTCTGTATAGATCACCTCTTCTTAGGTCTTGTACCAGCGCATTGGCAATCTGTAGCTGCGTATTGTACACATCAATAAGGTTGCTTGCATCTTGTCTGTCTCCTAAGTCATCCGCATTATATTCCTTCGTGTAGTCTACTATATCTAAGAACAATAAAGACACCGTCACACGCATAGCGTGTTCGGTGATGGCTACATTTCGAATGAAAAAGTGGGTTAGTGGAAACATAGTAGTCTTGTTGAGGTCTACTTGCGTAATGTCTCCATAGGTCACATAGTTCACTATAGGGTTTTCCCGTAGGAAAACTTTTATCTTAGTTATAACATCGTATATACTTGTCATCTGTTCTTGTTATATGCGTCTTTTATTCGTTTCTCTTCTAATTCGTTTTTCTCCTTCTCAAATACTAACCATGTTAGGCATTTAGTGAGTGGTTGCTCTGCAATCGTATCAAATTTTGAGACATCTCCTCCAGCGAGTGCATAAAGTGATTGATACCAACCCCATTTAGCTCCGAAAACTTGCTCTCTACTTGTTGGCGCTGCTCCTGAGTCATCTGTTTTAGTGAATAGTCCATCGTATGTTTCGACAATTTCATTCCTAAACGATAAAAAAAAACCAACGCTCCTAACGCTACATTTGCAGGCATGTGTAACATGTGACCTGCATACTTATCAGATCCTTCATAATCCTCTATCTCGTAGAACTCTCCCTTCTTAGCTGTAATGGGTCTAAATAAGATAGCCATAGCTCTGTGCATCTGCGTCCAGTCTCCTATGTACCTGTCCAAGTCTATATACTCACCAAATGAGATGTTCTTAAGGTCAGGTATCATTCCAAACTCTACCTCCGTTCCATTAGAGCCTCTGAACCAAAACCGCTTTACAAGCGGTGTAGGTTCTTGCAAGCAATTAGCAATGGTTTCTAATACCGACTGAAAAGAAGATACTGGTAGCTTATAAGATTCCTTAAGCTGTAGCCCACAGAATATCTCAAGAGCCTTAAGATTAATAAAGTCACCTGCGTCTTCAGCTTCCTTATCAATACCGTCAAGTACCTTAACGTACTTTTGATATTGCTCCAACTTAATGTCTGCCAAACGTTGCGGAATAGTAAGCTCTAACTGTATTGTCTTTCCCATACATAGAGATAACCAAACTTTCATATTTTGTACCATATCCGTAAATTGCTTACAGATTGTAACCAAAAAGGTGGTTTATGCTTACAGATTATAATGAACAGATTTTAATTATTTAGTTATCTTAGTATAGACTGATATGGTAGAAGGGAATCTGCCTAACTAAATCCCCAAACTTCAGGAACACCAGCTGTTGGATCAGACACCCTAAGTCTGCTTAGGAACTGCGTTGATACTCTTCTATTGCTCTTGTGTGCGCCCCATCAACATACAGCCTGACCAGCATTATTATTTTATTTAGAGCATTTAGGGGGGCGCATACATCACTCTCGTATACCTTATAGAGCGGAAACCCTCTATGTAGTCTCCGCCACTCCCCCTTTAGGGGGGAGATGGCAGTAACCCTTGATTATGTTTAAACACTCTATTATGTTTTTTGCTGCATGAACGGGGCGGCCTCATGGCGGAGCAGGCACGCTGAATCGAATGAATTCGTTGAAGTGGATAACTTACCCCTCCGCACTTTCATATTGCATTGAATTCATCGAAATGAGTAACTTACCCCCCGTCAAGTTCACTTTACATTACTTTTTCTTATAGCTACTTGAATTACTATAGATAAAAGCTATTGATAGTATTACTATCATAGTTGAGAGTAAAGCTATTTTAGTTGGTTACATTAAGCAATTTTAACTTTTCATGTTTTCAGCACCTTTGCAAAATTATAGGGCAAAAAAATAGCCCCTATTTAAGGGGCTTTTAAGGCAGTTTAAAGCGTTTTTTTATCTGAGCTGATATACAATAGCGTTGTAGATATTTTCAGCTCTTAATCGGTCAAAGAATAACCGCTCCAGGTCATCAACCAGGTATAAATTGTCCAGACAAATAACAGCGTACTTTTTACGGCTCTTTAGTATCCGCAAGCGTTGCTTTATGGTTAATTCTTGTTCGGCTAATTGTGTACTATCTAATATATTAAACATAGTTATTTATTTAAGATTAATTGGCCTATTCTTTTCGCCTCGATATGTTCTATTTTGTGACAACCTATTTGTAGATAGTTTTCGTTGCTCTTTGTGGTATAGTGGCTAATTTTTTCGCCTACTAATTCAACACCACTTTTAAATAGTTTATAAAACCTTTGAGCCTCTTTAATAGGTATCTTTACTGCTTGACTCGTTTCGACAAATTCACCGCACTTAGATAGCCTCAATAGGTCAAATTCGAGCCAATTAATTCGGCTACCTTTGTAGCTATAAAAATTATCTATTTGTTTTTCCTTTTCCTCTTTTTCTCTTTGGGCTTTGGTTTCCTCTAATTCTTTGGCTCGTTCTATCTTGTTTAGATACTTTTCGCTTTTGGCGTATTCATCAGCCAAAGTTCTAATTTCATTTATTCGTATATACTTTTCCTTTTGCTCTTTATTCATTTCAGAATAAGGGACAAAGTCAAAAGAGTAGTTAAAACTATCACCAATATAAAAACCGCCTAAAAAATTAACCTCATCAACAAAATCTAAATATAACGCCTCAATACTATTTTTATAGAAAAGAGGTTTTCTTGCTTTGATAAGGTTTTTGTATAATTTCTGTAATTGTAGCAAAACAAGTTCTAAATGTATCTTAGTTATATAAACTTGCTTTTTGTCTCGCGTTGCACTGGATAAAATTGCAATATGCTTTGAGGTGCTGTTAGAATAGCCTTTATTATTAATTAGGATAATTTCGGGCGAAATAAATTCAGCAAGCAAATAGTGATATCCATAGGAATAAATCTTATTACCATAAAAGAATATACTACCCGCCCGCCCCTCGCTTTGGCTTTGTTCGTTGAACTTGTGACAAACTTCGGAATGACTTGAAAATACTTTTCTCATAATAGATAAATTTAATAGTTAAAAAAATAGTTTAGTTAAAAACATAAATTAAAAACAATAGCCCCTTAAATAGAGCTATTGAAAATAATAAAAATAAAGCGTTTAAGATTAGTTCTTTTTTCATGTTAATAGGTTACATTGTTTGCGATCATGTGAGCAATGACAGCAACGCCCAGAGATGCGATAGTTAATAATACGATTAATTGTGCATAGTTTACTTTTGTTTTCATTTTGTTTTCTTTTTTAGTTATTAATTATGACACAAACATAAAACAGAAAAACACTTAAAAAAACTTTTTTACACTTTTTAACAAAACTTTAACAGTCCTTAGAATGATTCTAAATAAGGGGGTTATTGAGGGGGGGCAAGGGGGCTACTATGTTAAAGAAGGGGGATACTATGTTAAAGAGGAGGGTTACTATGTTAAAGAAGAAAGCCCCCTACTATATTAAAGAGGGGGCTGAAAAGTTTTAGGCGGAACGAAAAAATTATTTCAACGAATAAATTTTTATTTCTTCCATTAGTGCATCTGGATATTTCATTACAAGGAATTGATAAGGTTCATTGGTTAGGTGCATTTTATCATGCACCATAACCAAATACTGCTTATTGGTGCTGGCTAACTTACAAGCATCTTTAGCTGTTAGGCTACTTGTGTTTAGATCCTTTATTGTTTTAATAGTTACCATAAGTTCCAACAAGTTAATTCCATTACTAATACAAACATCATGAATAAGGTTACTACACATATCATACCCAGTGCATAGGTGGCTACCATAGCACTAAACTCGTAGTTACTTGCTTTGTGTTTTCTCATAACTATACTATTTTACCATTAATATCAAACAAATAATCGTTGCATTCGTAATAGTCCTGAATGTATTCTTCACTACCGAAATAGTAATAATCTGACTTTAGATAGTTTAAATAGTATTCACCTAATTGATACAAGAAGTCAGAATCAGTAGATTCTTTGTCATCAGAATATCCGCTCTCCTCCATTACCCAGTCTTCAAATTCCATATCATCTAAACTGTAATTCCTTTGTGCTAACCATTCCTGGTATTTATTATAGTCGCTAAAAGACTCCCATAGCTTATTGACTTCCGTTTGCCAATCTTTTGCAAGCTCCAATAATTCTCCGCCTGCATTCTCTACAATAGCTTTTGCAGTTTCTTCTGCATCGTATTTAAATTCTACTTTAATGTAGTTTCGATAAATATCAAACTCTTTAATATCTAAGCGAAATTCCTTAGCATCATCATAAGTAGATTCATACCACCATTCATCAAAAAGATTGTTAAGGTAATAATTGTTAGCGTTCTCTTTTGCCTTATCAGACAGTTCATCGTACTGGTAAACTTTAATCTCAATAGTTTTCATAATAGTTTAGTTTAAAATAATTAGTGTTCTATATGAATCTTCTATCTCATCATATATCTTATTAAATAAGTCTTGAGCTTTTTCGGTGTAATAATCACAGCCATCTTCAGCAGAATAATAAGGCTCAGGAATTGCAAGGAACACTGCCATATCAGCGCATTCAGACAAAAATTCCAATTCGTTACTTGTTAATTCTCTATTCTTTGGCATAATAGTTTAGTTTAATAGTTAATTGTATTCAGTTATTGCTACATCAGTATAGCCTTCAGATATGTAATGATCAAATACCTTATTAGCTTCTTCTTCGGTTAATAGGTTATCTACTACTTCAGTTCCACCCACCCATACAGAATAAAATCTCTTTATCATAATAGTTCAGTTTAATTTCTATAATTAATAAGTTATTGTGTCTTTGTTAATTTCCATATCCCAAATAAGATTCTCACCAATAGACAATACATCTTCATCGAAAACGCTATCTCTGTTATCATCATAAACTTCTACATCATCAAGTCCCCAACCACCATTAATATATTGTGATTGTGCGGTATAAACTTTTTCGTTATATTCAAATGTAACATACATTACAAAAGAAGAAGCCCAAGCTTCTTGGTCAATTACTCTGTATTCTTGTTTAGTTTTCATAATAGTTTAGTTTATAAGTTATCAATTCGTTTCTTTAGGTTCTCTTTTATTCTGTTAATGTCATCGTGTGATACAAACTCCAAGAAGGTCATATCATTAAACACAACGCATAGTTCAATAGGCTCTCCTTTGTAATAAGAGCTACCACACAAATAAATATCTGAATCAGTTTCGTTTAATTGAGCTGTGTGCAGGTCATATAGATTAAGGTACATTTCTTTTGCTTTCATAATTAACTTTTTCTAATGTTTAACAAATCGTTTTCGTAAACATCAATCCAAGAAGAAAACATCTCCCTCCATACTGAATTGACTTGCTCGTTCCGTTCTTCTTTGGCTTGTCTTTTAGCCTTTTTCAAATTGTGTGCAAATTGTTCTTTTTTCATTTTAATAGGTTTTAGTTATTGCATCATTGCGGTTACAAACCTAAATACAAAAATCTAAACAAATGCAAACTTTTTCAACTTTAACATTTCTTTAAGAAAGTTTTCTGAACAAGCAAAACACCCCCAAATGGCTGAAGCCATAGGGGGTTACTATGTTAAAGGGGGTACTATATTAAAGAGGGTACTATGTTAAAAGGGGTACTATGTTAAAGAGGCAGCGAAGCGAACTATGAAATAGGGTACAAAACAAAAAAGGCCAGCTACTATTGTTCGCTGACCCTTTCTTACAAGATTCCGTAATGTTTGACTATGCTAATATACAAATAATATACTAACGAATAACATACCTACCTAAACTTTTTCCCTGTATTAAGAACTGTAAAGCATAGCGCATAGCATCCATAAAGTGGTTGTAGTTATCTATAGGCTTTGCGTTACGCTCTTGCCATATATAGTTATTAAGCTCTCTGATAATACCATGACTTGATCGGTCTACTATAATCTCATAATCCTGCACAAGAGCAATCCCTGAAAGGATTGACCCCTTCTTCTTAATAGTAGGCCTGATATTAATATCCTGTGCCTTCAGCTCTGTAATCAATCTTGGTTCACTGCTATCACAAATAATTAAATCTATACCGCAGTGCTGTCTACACTTACTACCTATCTGAGAAGTAGTCAGTGCCTTCTGACCAAAGCCTTCTCTAACCCACAGCTTCTTAGCTTCATTATCTACGCTAATCTGAACAAGAGCTGTAATATCTTGTGCGAAACCTGGATCGAGTCCCCAACAACTAAGCTCCTTATGTTCATAGTCTCCTACTCTCCAATTCTTATACACCACACCTTCTGCCTTGCTTAACCAGCCGCCAAGTATGGCGTGCTGGTATTTATCAGGCCGCTTAACTTTCATCTCTCTAATCTGTTCTAAGAACGATGGAGATAGGTTTTCTGCGTTATCTCTGTAGTCGGTATGTACATAAGTAACGTTCTTCTCTGAGCCATTATAAGACTCAGGAACGCCCATGTTCTGAAAGAAGCGTTGGTATATCCAATGCTCCTTAGTAGCAGGGTTCATGATCATAATACAACGGTTCTGCTTATCTTGTGTTCTAACAGAGAAGTCTATCTTATCAAAGGTATCTTCGTCTATAAGCTCTTCCGCTTCGTCCAACACAAAGGTGGTAACGCCATTTAGAGACTTCAGGGCAGCCGTTTGATTACCACTTGATGTTCTAATACCCTTGAACATAATGGTGCTCTTAGTGGTCATGTTTATAATCTCATCCTTTGTAATACGAAAGTCTGATTGCAGACCCATCATATCTATCTTCTCAATGAACTCAGGAATAATAGAGGTCTGAGCAGATAGCATCGTATATCTGCTAAAAAGAACTCGGTGTCCCTCCTCGTATGTTAAGCTGAGTAGAAACACCGCAACGCCAAATGACTTCCCTGAGCCACGTCCACCTGTAACTATAAAGTACCTTGAGTCAGACGTGAATAGTGGTTGATACTTAGGATGTAAAGCTATCTGTGTCTTCATCTATTTCTGCGTCTTCAATGTCGTCTATTTCTTCAGAGTCTATATCAATAGTATCTTCTTTGTCTCCTTCAGGTAGCTGTGTGTTAAAGAAGTTTATAACGGGAGCATTGCTCCTTGCAGGAGCTTGCTCCTGAATGTTTTCTCCTGCCTTACCATAGGCATACTCCAAGAGCAGCTTGAGGTGCTGAAAGCTTTCTCCAGACAGCTCTGCTAACTTCTCCATAGCTCCAGCCTCTGATCCATAAACTTTCTTTATGGCATTTATAGCAAACTTACCTACTCTGTCTTTCTTAGCCTGATTCATGGCAGCTGGCTTTGTAGTTACACTTTGCTTTAACTTTACTTTAGACGGAAGTCGTTTGTTGTACTTCCTTCCGTCCGTACTCTTTATTTCGTTACTCTTTTGTTTTGCCATGATTCATTTGATATAGTTTTCTGTAGGTATCGTTGACCGCATCTATGATTTCGTCTTTAGTGTAAATATATCCGCTGTCTTTGATTTTCTCACCTTGTCTAATAGTAACCTTATACTTGCTACCTTGTTTATAATATCCCGCTTGGTATATTGCTTCAGGCTCCCAAGTTACATAGATATGTTTGCTAAAGCACCACTGCATCTCCTTGACTGGATTAGGGGTCTTTGGAGACCCCACAGCCTTCTTCTTAGGTTTAGCCACTATCTATAGACTCTGCTCTTAATAGACTTAACTATTAAGTTAAGACGCTCAAACACTTCTTCTTTTTCTTCGTCACTTAAGTCCTGTATAAGCAAAGACACCTTTTCGGAGCTGTTTTTGTAAGAAGAAATCTTATAGCTTAATTCTAATATCTTATTATTAGCTTCAGACAGCTTGCGAGATACATCTTCTATACTCTCAATATGAGAGTAAACAGCCTCCTCACTCTCAGTATCTTTTAACTGATCTAAAGCAGACATTACATTATTATATAGATTCCTATAAGGTTCTTCTTTGTATGCGTGTTTAAATATAACTCTACAGTTGTGCATAACGGTGGCATGGTCTCTACCTACATAACTACCTATCTTAGAGTAAGAGAGTGGTAGACCAGATTCTGTTTTTACGCTTCTTGCAACCCTACAAAATACCGCCCTTGCGTAAGTCACATCTCTTTCTCTGCATTGTTTTTTAATATCAAATCCCGTTTGTTTTTCTATTATTCTCCTTACAATTTTTAATCTGTCTTTCATAAATCTCCTTTATTATATCTTCAAACACTAATCTACTAACTCTCTTGTACTCTTCAGCCGTATATATCTTACCATCTTCTTCTTCGCCTTCTTCGATGGCCTCGCTAAAGCGATTGTCCATCGTAAGATCTATAAAGTCTATAGCTCTGCTAATGCCTTCGCATATTGCATACTCTTCTGTACTTTCGTAGTACGCTACCAAAGCATCGTAGATAGTAAGGTCGTTGTAGTTTATGTAGAACTGAAGAGTGCTGACATAAGCAGCACTCACTTGGCTTCGGTACTCTTGATTATAAAATTCCTCTAATGACATGATTCTTTATTAGCTCATCTGAATTATCTTGCATGAAGTAGTACTTGTAAGTACTAATGCCATGCTCAACAGCGTTTCGTCCATTTTGTATGAACTGCTCGCTACATTCAAATATACCAATATCTTTCGTGTCTTTATTAATTACAAGGAAAATAAATTCAACTGCTGATTCAAACAACTCTAAATACAGCGCAGCTTGTAGATCGTACTGATACTTTTTAGCCGACCAGTGGAAGTCATTTACATCGGAACTGGTGGTCTTGATGTCTATGATACGTCTTCCATCTTTAGAGAGCGCATCGGCTTTGGCTCTAAAAGCCAAGCCGTCTAACATACCTACACCTGGTATCTCGTAATCACAATCGTCTATTAAGAACTTAGCTTCTGCATTATTGTTTAATGCATCAGCTACCCAATAGGCACTTTGCATTTCTGATTCCGTATAGACCATGTGTTCACCATGCTCTTCTACTGCATCTTTAAACTCCTTCTTAGCTTTAGTGCCATTAATCACAATAAGATCTTTAATCTTGTGTGGCTCTAATATACTCATGTGAACCAAACGGCCATCCCGCAGGGCTTGGCCTGTGTCAGAGAACCTAAGTGACTTCTGATAAGCTTTAGGGCTTTGTAGTATCTTCTTTAGTGAAGAGCTGCTTAGAGCGTGCTGTCCTAAGTGTCCGTAGTAAAAGCTATCGTCTTCCATTCTTTTGAGAATGTCAGCCTCTTGCCACTGTTCTCCGTTTAATAGTGTAATCATAATTCTATTTTTGCTTTCTTCCTGTATTCACTAACCATAAGAACAGCTTCAGCATAGGCTGCAAATTCTTTTGAACTATCTGCCTTATCCATAGCTCTGTTTAGATTATACAATAATTCCTGAATAGGTGTTTCTACTTTCTTTCCTTTAAATGTCTTCATAATTTCTTTTCTAATAATTCAACTTTCTTTGTTAGATAAGCTATATGCTTATCCAGAACTGCCATGCGAGCCATTCTAACACTCTCAGAGAACTTATAATCGTCTACCATACCTTCGAGCTTATTAACGTAGATAAGTACCTCTCTTAAGTCCTTAGCCATCTTATGTAGCGCATCTGTAGGCTTCTTGTCCATAGCAGACTTAATAGTGCCACCTAAAGACTCCATAGCATCTAAGTACCGCTGGGTGCGTTCTACGTCTACGATGTCTTTGTATAGGCTAATCATTCTCGAATCTCATCAAATATACAATAAGAAATGCTAACAGCAGTGTATTAATATCTATAGGTACTAATGCGTTTAGCATAGATAGTACTATAAAGAATATCAGTATCAATATATAGTGTGCTGCGTTCATTTGTCTTCGTCTATGTGTTTCATCACATCGCTAATTCTTTCTTCCCACTCTTCTAAGTCTTTTAGATGCTCTATATTAACATTCCAATATAAGCATAAGAAATGGAACTCTAAGAATAAACTTCTGTTGTCCACCTCAACACCCACTGATGGCAGTATAAACCACTTGTAGCGGTCTACTTGACCGATGTGTGATATTCTGTAGTTTCCTATAAACAGCTTCTTCATTTATTGTTTGTTTCGAATCGTTCGTTTAAAAATCTTTCGTTCTTAGCAAACTTAATTCTTTCAACTCTATTAAACAACTTATCAACAAACTTTAACACTTTAGGTGTTGTATGCAAATCAGAAAATAAGTGTATAGTAAGATAGTGTCTGCTTGTTTCAAACTCAAGAAGATAGTCTTGATTCTTCTTTCTGAAATAAAACTCGAAATTAAAGATACAGCCATTCCAAGGCTTCTTGCCGTAATCTAAATTCATTTCTTGGTTTTGTTTCTGTCTCGCCAAGTTACATAGCATACGGCTAATCGTTGGTCTTGACGTTTATACTCAATAAGCATCGTATCGTCTGTCATACAGCGAGCGATGAACTGCTCTTGGGTTTCTCTACTGTCTGGTTTCGGTAATGGCATATTATAGGGTTTTAATTTCTAAGGTGTTTAGATTTATAGAATACCAATACAAGGTGCTATCAGTAATTTCTTCACCATA
>Ga0196905_1000183_pt1 | contig 24477 bp, 39 predicted proteins | sample CB_VirMetaG_3_FD_169098 | JGI IMG/M metagenome (GOLD analysis project Ga0196905, IMG submission 169098) | Freshwater to marine saline gradient viral communities from Chesapeake Bay - CB_1508_1S Viral MetaG (v3) (version 3) | ecosystem: Environmental > Aquatic > Marine > Coastal | place: USA... | reverse complement strand
TCTACGTAAAGTTTATGATGAGAGTGAGATTGATGAAGAGTTTAGCATCAAAACTGTTAAGGTTGATGGTGCAAATCTTTCAGTCACCTATGACGAACGTGGTAATCTACTTCATGCTCTTACTCGTGGTGATGGAGAGCGTGGAGAAGATGTAACTCACCTAGTTCCCTACATCGCGAGCATTGAAACTTGCATTCGCGGAACAGGTTCTGTCATCACAGTTGTAGGGGAAGTTGTTACAGATCGAGAAGATGTCACAAACTTTCGCAACTTTGTGAGTGGATCTCTAGGTGTAAAAGATGCTACAGACATCTCAAACCGTGGACTACGTTTTGTAGTTCATGATGTTCTAGGTGTAGAGCGTGACTATCTTGATCGCGTAGGCGATCTACACAATCAAGGATTCGTCTCAGTTCTAAACTGGGACTGTAGTCGTTATCCTTCAGATGGGTTTGTGTTCAGAACTCCGTCTTATCGTAGAGAACAAGTTTTAGGCGCTACTAGCAAGTATCCTCGTTATGCAGTCGCACTGAAAGTGCGTGCGGCCATGACGGCTAAAACTACTATTCAAGATATTGTCTGGAGTCTAGGACGTACTGGAGTTGTTACACCTGTAGCAATTGTTGATCCTGTTACTATTGATGATGCAACTATCTCTCGTGTTATTCTACACAACATTGAGTTTATTGAAGAGCATAATCTTGGTCTAGGCGATGAAATTTTAATTGAACGTCAAATTACTCCTCAGTTTGTGAGTGTAATCAAGAGTTCCTCTTTTTCTCGTTTTAGTGTTGTAGACGCCGAGCAACGACTCGGTATGGCTCTGCGGAGAGAAGGGCCTAAGCTTTTCGCTTCTGAAAGCGATGGGCGGAAGTCGGTAGAGTACTTCGTTAAGCAACTGGGTATTAAAGGTCTTGGACCTGCTTGGATTGAAAAACTCAATCTTAATCATCCTTCAGAGCTATTCGAAGACCATGTAGAATGGGAACATATGGGTAAGAACGGAGAGAAAGTTCTTCAAGAGCTGTCTCGCCCAAAGCCTTATGATCTAGTTCTCGGCTCTCTTGGTATTCCGGGAGTTGGTAAATCTACAGCCCGTACTATCGTAAATCATATTCCTAGTTTTGACCGTCTTCGTGAGATTCAGTATGAACCTATTCGAGGTATTGGCCCTAAAACTGTAGAAAGTATTCTAGCATGGCTAGACGTTAATGAAGATTGGGTACGTAAACTTCCTTATGATCTTTCTACTAGTTCAGTTATTAATAGTGCTACTTCAGAAGATGAACGTATAGTCGTAGTAGTTTCTGGTAAAATTGATATGACAAAGCAAGACTTTGCAGATCACTTAGCAGAGTATGGTGTTATTGTAAAAGATTCAGTTACTAAGACTACTGACTACTTAATTTCTTCGGGCGAAGAAACTTCGAAAGTAGAAAAAGCCAGAAAGTATGGTATTCCTATTATTAACTATTGGGAAAATAAGCTTTCTATCCTTAAAGGAGAATTTTATGGCGGAAGTAATTAACTTTCTTGAACGAGTAAATAAAATTAAAAACACAGAATCACTTGTAGACCCTGACGATGATCTTATGAACGCAAAAATAGTTTCAAAAGAAGTGTTTTTTGAGACCATGATGCTTTTAGAAGATATGGGATATGATGTTAATGAAAATCCAGGAATGCTTAAAGATTTAGAAGCACTTAGTTTTTTAAGCTCAGCCTTAATTTTTAGAGCACATAATAATCCTCATCCAGGGCAAGAAATGTTAGACTGCTCCTATGAAATATTAACAACTATTTCTAAAATGTATGAAACTATAGTAGCAGATAATGACAATGCCAAAACTGATAGTACACTTTGAAAACGTAGAATTTAAAGACAGAGCAGAAGCCGATGAATTCTCAAAGAGTTTAGGGGCTTCTTCTTCCGACTTTAGACTAAATCGTAGATCCAGAGAATCATCACTTGACTTAACTTTTGAAAATCATTATGATGGTAATAATATTCTAGATGCCTATGAAAATGCACAAGGTTATCTAGAGTTTGAAGATGGTACTAGAAGTAAACATTATGTACGCAGACAAAGAGATTTAAACGATTAAATCTATTACTTAATTTAGCATAGGGTTAGGCTATGAAATCCAAGTCTACATATACTGAAGAAGAAACAAAGCAGCTATTAAGTCTCTATGAGACTTATGGCACAGCTAACATAGAACACATAGCAAAAGAACTTAACAAACCTGTAAAGAGTGTTCGAAGCAAACTTGTTAAAGAAAAAGTTTACATCCCTGGTAAGCCTAGCTATGTAAGAAAAACAGGTAAAAGTAAGAAAGAACTTCTTAGAGACTTAGAAGATATTATTGAAATAGATGTATCAGGCTTTTTAGGAGCTACTAAAGAATCTCTGAGTAGTCTTATTGACTTCCTAAAAAAGGATGGAATTAAATGAATGATGAACAAAAAGAGAACATCTTTAATCATATTAAAGATATGGAAACTTTAAGTGAAGTTAAACGTGCACTTAGAGTTAATGATATTATGGGTGCTAACGCAGAAGAAATGATTGCTAAGTGGGAGGGCAGACCTATCACTGAGCCTATCTATCCAGCTAAAAAACTAACTATGGAAAATAAAGCTGTTGAGGAAGCTCCTGTAGTTAAAGACGTAGAACCAGAGCCAGAAATTAATTCTGAGCCAGAAGATCCAGTAGCAGAAGAGCCTGAAGTAGAAGAAGACGCTCCAGCTCCAGTTGCAGTATCAGCACCCCCATCTAGATTTAGCAGATAAATTTTTCTTGCTAAGTGCTTAACCTTTTGTTATATTTATTACTGAGAGTAGGAAATGCCTATATGGGTTTTCTACTCTATCTTGCTTATTTAAGGAGAATATAAGATGATGAATAATTATGCAACCGATTGGACAATTGATTCAATCCAAAACGCAAAAAAATATTATGTAAAAACTCTAGTTCATGATGAAGCTCTAGCAGCTCCTATGAATTCTTTTATCGATGCTCAAACTGTTTATACTAAAAGTGTTGTTCGCACTGTAAGCGATATGACTAATGCTATTAGTAAAACTATGAGCAACTGGTTCAATCTAAAGAATTAAGGAGAAAATCATGACACTACTAGATATTAATAAATTTACTCCCTATGCAGTAGGGTTTGATAGAGTGTTCGCCCAAATGAATAAATATTTGGAAAATCAAGCTAAGAGCACTGGATACCCTCCATATAACATTAGTCAGATTGAAGATAATGTCTATCTGATTGAAATTGCTCTTGCAGGCGTAAAAAAAGAAGATATTTCTCTTCAAGAAGATCAAGGAACTCTAACTGTTTCTTATGCTCCTGCAGAAAAAGAAGAAAACTGGAACTGGCTATATAAAGGCATTGCTTCTAGATCTTTCACTCAACGTTTTAGTTTAGCAGATAACGTTAAAGTTAAAAATGCCAAAATGGTAAATGGTTTATTAACGATTACGCTAGAACGACTTATTCCAGAGTCTAAGAAACCTAAACAGATTCTTATCTCTGAGTAAGTTAAAATACTTGAAGGGCTCTAACCAGAGCCCTTCACTTTTAGCTAGACTTTTACTTATTTTTTTGATACAGTAGTAAAATGATACAGAAATCTTGGAATGATAAAAAAATACTTAAATACTGTAGAGAACATAAATACTCTAATGTATTTAATAAAGAATATAAACAGATAGTACCCGGTACTCCTGTTTATGAAGTAACTAGATATGTTAATTCGAAACACCCTGATATAGAAAAAATATTAGAATGGTGTAAAAAGAACTGTTTGTATAGATATGAAATGTGCCAGTGGCATCTAGGATATGAAAATAATATATTTTTTAAATTTTATTCCAAACTAGACTATTTAAACTACTATCGTTGGTACGATAAAACTTTCTTACCTAAAATTGAGATTGAGATACGATGAAACACTTTTTGGCTTCTATTTTTATAGTTTTTGGGTCTGCCTCTTATGCAGATTCTACTATTGCGGAAATAGAAGATCATTACAAGTATGTAACTAGAAATGTACCTACTACTAAATTAGAGTGTAGTGAGGTACGAGTACCGATTTATGGTACTACTCAAAGTGGTAATGCCGCTGCAGGCGCTCTATTAGGAATGATTATCGGCGGTGCAATTGGCGATGTTGTAAGCGACGGAGACGGTGGAGCTACTGCTGGTGGAGCTGTAATAGGTGGTATAATTGGAGCTGATCAGGCTCAACAAGGTACTAGAACTATTACAGGTTATCGAATTGAGGATACATGTCAAGAAGTTACTTACTATACTGAACAGAGAGAAAGAGTATACGATTATTCTACCATTAACTTTAAAGTAAATGGAGAACGTTATACTTTAAGATTTCATAGATAGAATATTCCCCAGTAGCACAGCGGTAGTTGCAGTTGACTGTTAATCAATTTGTCGGTGGTTCGAATCCATCCTGGGGAGCCAAATTAAAAAAGTATAGATATGTTTAATAGATTATTTGTAGCTATTTACTCTTCAACTGCTACCTTAGCAGTGCTTAAACTATTAAATGAGATAGAATGGTCTTGGTGGGCAATTTTATCAGTACTACTTATTTATGAAGGTATTGGCTTTATATCTTCTTTTATTGCTGCAATTAAATCTAAATAATACTGTTTCCGTAGCTCAGCTGGATAGAGCAAGTGACTTCTAATCACTAGGTCGAGGGTTCGAATCCTTCCGGGAACGCCATACTGCGGGTGTAACTCAGTGGTAGAGTGTCAGCCTTCCAAGCTGTTCGTCGCAGGTTCGATCCCTGTCACCCGCTCCAATAAATTTCTAATAAGCCTTCTAAGCATTGCTGGCGATGCAGCGGATTTGTAACCCGAAGATAGAGTGTTCGATTCACTCAGGAGGCACCATTATAGAAAGAGCATACATGTCATTAAAAACTATATTTCATAAAAATAATAATTATCTTAGTTTTCAAAGCACAGGCAACGCCGCAAGGTTTATTATGCCTTTTGCTAAAGAGATTATTGGTGAAAATAGAATTGGATATGATATAGGATGTATGAAACCTGAGTGGGCTTATCCTGACTCTATTCTTATTGATCTAGCATTTGATGATGAATATGATGCATATAATCTTCCAGGTGCTAAAGTAGATTATATATTTTCGTCTCACTGCCTAGAACATTTACCTGATTGGGTAGGTGCCCTTAATTATTGGGCAGAAAATTTAAAGTCAGGCGGTATTTTATTCCTGTACTTACCTCACGAGTCTCAGTCCTACTGGAGGCCTTGGCATAATAGAAAGCACTATCACATGTTTAACTCTAACATGTTAAATCTTTATTTTAAAGAAAATAGTCATTTATGGTCAAAGTGTTTTGTCTCTGAAGGACATGATCTAAATAATAGTTTCTGTTGTGTAGCAGAAAAAGTTTAACTATAGTTGTCGAATACCTACAGTATAGATTACGATTATAATTGCTTTTACCTTTAATTTGTGTTAACTTATTATTAAGAATTAAACAAATGAGGTTTTTATATGTACGCAGTAAAAAAGCTTACAGATCGTTCATTTGAGGTTACAAACCTCGAAGATCACCCAAAAACTTATAACGTAACAAAAAGTACTAAAGGCTACTATTCTTGTGATTGTATGGGTTACTATCGTCAAAAAGATAAAACTCAACATAAGCATTGTTTAATGGTAAAAGCTCTAGAAGAGCTAGAAGAGTTTGATACTATGTTGTTAGACGATAACTGGAAAGTTATTGAAGCGCATTCTATGCGTGATGCACTTTACCAATTAGAATCTTTTATGGACGAAGTAATTAGGGGATAATCTATGCTTATTAATATTGCTAATCTAGATACTGACTATGAAGAAAAAACTGTATTTGTAACTTATCCAGACTCTTGGACTCTGGATAAAAGTATTTGTATAATTCTAGGTAATCTTCTTTCTGAGTTAGCTTTATATGCTACAGACTATCCTTCTGATTATGGAAGTTTGATGGATTGGCAGCACGAATTAAATACTAAAGCTGAAGCCTTAAAGAACTACTACACTATTTTAGAAACAAGAGATGAATTAGAAGAAATTCATCTTCTCGAAGACGCTAAAGAAGCTATTAATTTTGTTTCAGAGTATTTAGAAGAACTTTGGGTAAAAGATGAATCTGATATTTGATGTAGATGGTACTCTAACTGCTCCTAGAGAAGAAATTGATTTCTATTTTAGAAAAGAGCTTGAGTTCTACGCTACGGATCATAATATCTATCTAGCCACTGGCAGTGATTATTCTAAGACTATAGAGCAACTAGGGCAAGATTTTGTTGAAAATTTTGTTATCTATAGTTTTAACTGTTCTGGTAACTCTATTTGGCATAGAGGTTCTGAGGTATATCGCAACGAGTGGGATTTGCCAGAAGAATGTTACTCTTGGTTAAAACAGGAAATCACAAAAAGTCCTTTTAAAGTTAAAACAGGAAATCACATTGAAAAGCGTCCTGGTATGGTAAATTTTACAGTATTAGGTAGAAATGCCACTTGGGAAGAGCGTGCTGAATATGTTTCATACGATACTTCTGTTAATGAGCGTAAAACTATTGCATCAGCTTTTAATGAGCTTTTTAGTAAAGAGTATGATTTATCTGCTCAAGTAGCAGGCTCTACAGGTTTTGATATTTATCCTACAGGTAGAGACAAAAGTCAAATCCTACAGTATTTCAAAAAAGTACCTGTTAAATTCTTTGGAGACGATACTGCACCTGGAGGAAACGACTATTCTCTGGCTTTAGCAATCGAAGAACGCTCTCTACCAGGAGATAAAGTATTCAAAGTTAATTCTCCTATTGAGACTAGGTATTTGCTTACTTTGCTTTAATTTTTATCTTGCTTTGTCTTTATTTTTATTATATATTTTATTATGAACCTTGTATAACAAACAACTGTTTTTATATGAGGGGCTGGTCTGGTAACGCCAGTAAACAAAAAATGCTACCGCTAAGGTCTCGTTAAACTGTCCTTTCCCGAAAAAAAGTTTAACCGTTATCTACGAACGTATTAAGACCACTAATTGTTCGGGAGTGGCCCGTAGAAAGAACGCACTGCTAAGCTTTTTAGCAGTGCGTTTTATTTTGGTATTTTAGAGGAATATAGATGAGTGCCGCATACTCAGTAATTAGAAATGCACACAAAAGTGGGTTAAAAATATTAGGAGCAGGATGTTACTCAGCTGTATTTGAAAGTAAAGATCCTAATACTGTTATTAAGATTGGTGCTGACATATTCGATCCATATCTTTACTACATTAGAGAGATTAAAAGCAAAGCCAATAAGCATTTTCCTAATGTAAAAAAATTATTTGTTGACAATGAATCTGGATACTATATAGTTTATCTAGAACGTTTGTTTGATATGACTACTAATCATGTATCTAAGTATCAAGATATATATGATTGGGCAGTTAAATATAGTCCTAAACCTACTTGGGTAGACGAAACACTAAACTCTGCTGTATCTACTATTATTGATCTAGCTGATTATCGCAGTTACGAAGAGATAGTACATGATAAAGTATGGAGTTCTGTATCTTATGATGCTTGCAGGCTTGATTTACATGAATCAAATGTGATGTGCCGAGCAGATGGTACGTTTGTATTTGCAGATCCCTTATGTAATTATAAAATGTATGACATTCCAGAAGTAGAAGAATGGTTATACCACGAACTAGGAGTTACTTTTAATTAACTCTTGCTTAGTTCTCTTTTATTTGTTATTGTTAGTTAACAAATGCGGATATGGCGAAATTGGCAGACGCACCAGATTTAGGTTCTGGCGCCGCAAGGCGTGGGGGTTCAAGTCCCTCTATCCGCACCAAAGTTTCGGAGTGTAGCACAGCTTGGTAGTGCGCTCGGTTTGGGTCCGAGAGGTCGAGGGTTCGAATCCTTCTACTCCGACCATTTAGGAAGATCTTGTTTTTGCGAGCCGGTTTAACGATTTGGCGGAACAAATGGCAAGAAGATAACATCAGCGAGACGGTGGGGGCTGGATGTTAAAAAGTAAAAAAATAGTTGCTTAGTGGTTATTTTAATAGTATAGTAACTTATAAGAATTGGCGGTATAGCGTCATAGGATAAGTGTAGTAATACGCCCAAGGCTGGAAATCCTACAGTCCAGCACTCTCTCAAGAGTCCGTCTATACAAGCCTGGGTTAAGGTTGACTCGCTGTAGAGCGAAAGCAACCTCCGTCTGACGAAGGCGGTAGGCAGTAAGTTAGAGTTGTAGTCCGAAAGGATAGGTACAGAGCCAGTCGGTGAGTACTAAGAGGCTGTGGTGGCTGAGCTACGACATACCAAACTAACGAATGCTGAATACTAACAGGTATTTAGATTGTTCGACTGTTCGCGCAGAAGAGCTTTCTAAGAGTATTAAAGTTGAAGGTGTAGTAGCCGGATACTTGAAATACAGTTGAGTACCTCGCAAAGGGAAAGACAGTTGGTGTGTTGTATTCTGTATCTAACAAGGTATGGAGCAACTGGGGCAGCACATCAAAGTAGGTTGTCTCGCAGCCTTTCAATGGGCAATAGAATTGGGATCTATGCATCTTATTATATTAAAAAAGCGAAAGACTGTCCCGGTACGTTGTTAAAGGTGGTTAATACCTTAGTCGAAAGACAATAAGGTTTACTGAATCCCGCAAGGAAGAGGTAATTGTTCGGAAAGATAGCGTAAGGGTTTAGCGACCCTGAACTGTTCGCAAGGCAGGCGAAGGATAGAAGGACGAGTAGCAACGTGCGACGAGAGAAATGCCGCTCTCCAAAAAAGGCACCACTGGAAGATACAGAATGACCGTAAAAGGCTTCTGTGGATAACGAGAGAACGTAGCTCGCAAGGCTAACGGTAATGCTCAAAGGCTTCCACTCTATGCTGTAATCTCAGGCTAGATTAAACTACTATTTTTAATGATATACTGTTTAGGGTATTAAGTTACACGGGAATAGGCTATATGCCATTCGGCAGTATATCTTTTAAGATAGTTTTCAGCCCGACGGGGTTGGAATCGTGGTGCAAGGAAACGCTACCCCGCTCAGAGGTAGTAACTTGACTCGTAGCTGTAGTGGCCGCTTGTGAGCATCGAGAGGTGAAGACAAGAAAGTTGGGATAACAACCCAATATGAGGTTCAGACGTTGGAACAGGTATCTGGCTCGTCTGTTGGAGGTGAATCCAAACCCTCCCCACACATAAATTTTTGCGCGGCAGAGAAGTGGTAACTCACTTGGCTCATAACCAAGAAATAGTAGGTTCGATTCCTACCTGCGCAACCAAATTCTCTAGGTAATCCCTAGAGATATTCCAGGTCCTTCGGGATTTTGAGTTAAAGCCTCTAAATGTTGAGGTCGTATAGATGAAGTTAGATTGTTGATAGTCTATATGGTAGTTAACGGTCTATACCTGCATTGCCCGTCGGTGTAGGAAGAAATCAAAGGTAATCTGCGTAGCGGTGATCCTAGGGCGGGCCAAATAAATGTAGGAAAAGATTTTAGGTCTTTTCCTACATAATTATTTTGACGATATGCAGTGATAACTCGTTATGTCCACTAGAGTGCACACTAGACGATAAAGGATGAACTCTGCATATCTTCTAAATAATTGCGAGATTAGCTCAGTGGTAGAGCGCTTCGTTTACACCGAAGATGTCGGGAGTTCGACCCTCTCATCTCGCACCATATATCGGGAGCGTTTGTTGGAAACTAAGACGTCTACCAAGGTTCGAATCCTTGGCTCCCGCCCAAATTTATGCGGGTATAGCTCAGTTGGTAGAGCATCGGTCTCCAAAACCGAGTGTCGTGAGTTCGAATCTTACTACCCGTGCCAATATTATTGTATGCTATAATAAAAATGGATAGGTGTCCGAGTGGTTTAAGGAACTGGTCTAGAAAACCAGCGTGCGTGAAAACGTACCGTGGGTTCGAATCCCACCCTCTCCGCCAATATGGGGAATTAGCTCAGCTGGGAGAGCGCTTGATTTGCATTCAAGAGGTCAGGAGTTCGATCCTCCTATTCTCCACCATATTGCGGGTGTAGCTCAGGGGTAGAGCGTTTCCTTGCCAAGGAAAATGTCGTGAGTTCGAATCTCACTATCCGCTCCAATTTAAATGGCCTGTTGGTAAAGTGGTTAATACGTCTGCCTGTCACGCAGAAGATCGCGGGTTCGATCCCCGCACAGGTCGCCATTGTTGGAGATTAGCTCAATTGGTAGAGCATCGGTTTTTGGTACCGCAGGTTCGGGGTTCGAATCCCTGATCTCCAGCCAACAATGCTGTAGTAGCTCAGTTGGTAGAGCAGTTGATTAGTAATCATCAGGTCGGGAGTTCGAATCTCTCCTACAGCACCATTTTATATAAAAGGCGGCCCCCCATGAATCGTATTGTATCTTATTTGCGTTCAAATACTTTTGAGCGTCCTACGCTAGTGCTTGATATTGATCAAGTAGAAGAAAACTACAATAAACTAAAAGCAGGAATGCCTAGTGCGCATATTCACTATGCTGTAAAAGCTAATCCCCATCCTGAAATTTTAAAAAGACTTGTATCTCTCGGCTGCAGGTTTGATGCAGCAAGTATCGGAGAGATAGATATGTGTTTAGAGGCTGGAGCAGATCCGGCCTATATTAGTTTTGGCAACACTGTAAAACGTGTGCAAGACATTAGTTCAGCATATGCAGCAGGTATACGCTTGTTTGCTGCCGATGCTAGTGAAGAGCTAGAAAAAATTGCAAAATTTGCTCCTGGTAGTAATGTATTTATTCGTGTGCTAATGCGCAGCACAGAGGCTGAATGGCCACTGAGCCGTAAATTTGGTTGTAGCAGCAGCATGGTTATACCACTGATGCACGAAGCACAAGGTATGGGACTAACACCCGTTGGACTGAGTTTCCATGTTGGTTCACAAACACGTCATCCACATATGTGGTATGATAGTTTGGATGCTGTTGCTGCTATCTGGCATAATGCTGTAGAAGAAGGATTCAATCTCAGCCTACTCAATATTGGTGGAGGATTTCCTGCTTACTATGGTGTTGATATTACTGATCCAGAAGAGTATGGTGCAACAGTGCTAGAAGCTGTGCGTGAACGCTTTGGTGATGTAGATTATATAATGGTAGAACCTGGACGTGGTATGGTAGGTAGTGCAGGATGCATTGCTGCTGAAGCACTATTAGTTAGTCGTAAACATGAAGAAGATCCCGTTCGTTGGGTATATCTTAACATTGGACGTTTTCATGGGCTTGCTGAGACAGAAGAAGAGGCTATTAAGTATCAGTTTCTTACCCCAGACTGTGATAGTACACAAACTGGTCCTTGCATTGTAGCAGGTCCTACTTGTGATTCAGCAGATGTTCTATACGAAACACATAAAGTTGAATTTCCTTTAGACTTGACTTATGGTGATAAAGTAATTATATTAAACTGTGGCGCATATACAAGTACATATAGTAGTGTAGCTTTTAACGGTTTTCCGCCATTAGCTGTAGTAACTATTTAATATGCTGTCCTATAGCTCAACGGTAGAGCAAGCGACTGATAATCGTTAGATGGAAGTTCGATTCTTCCTAGGACAACCAATGGGTGTGCCGCCTCAAGGTGAGGCAGCGGACTGTAACTCCGTCGCTGAGAAGCATGTTAGGTTCGATTCCTAAGACACCCACCAAGGACTCGTAGCTCAGTGGTAGAGCCAGCGACTTTTAATCGCTTGGTCGTGCGTTCGAATCGCACCGAGTTCACCAAACTTGTGCGTGTGTCGCCGAATGGTTAGGCCGCGGATTGCAAATCCGTTTTATGCAGGTTCGAGTCCTGTCACGCACTCCAAATAACGATGTGGTAGTTCAGTGGTAGAGCACCGGTCTCATACGCCGAGAGTCGCTGGTTCAAATCCAGCCCACATCACCAACTATGGACCCTTCGTCTACGCTGGCTAGGATATTACCCTTTCAAGGTAAAGAAACGGGATCGACACCCGTAGGGTCTACCAATATTGCTTCCGTAGCTCAACTGAATAGAGCAGCACGCTACGAACGTGCAGGTTGAGGGTTTGAGTCCTTCCGGAAGCTCCAATAATGCCTAGATAGCTCAGTTGGTAGAGCACGTGCCTGAAGAGCATGGTGTCGGGGGTTCGATTCCCTCTCTAGGCACCACGCTGAGTTAGTGTTAGCGGTTAGCACATTAGATTGTGGATCTAAAAGGTCAGGTTCAAATCCTGGACTCAGTACCAAAAATAATTTGCTACCTACTATTTACTATGCTAATATAAGTATATAACAGAGGGAGTGGGTGTTGGTACACAGGGAGGCCTTATAAGCCTTTCAGCGCCAGATTAGCGTTCTCGATGGGGTTCGAATCCCTACACTCCTACCAATATACGGAAGTTTGGCCGAGTGGTTTAAGGCTCTAGTCTTGAAAACTAGCGTGGGGGAAACTCCACCCAGGGTTCGAATCCCTGAGCTTCCGCCATTAATTTTAGAAAGAATAATCATGTCTGTACTTAAACTTTTTGGATTTTTTAATGGTAAAGATTACGAAGATATATTAATGAGTGATCCTGAAATTACTAATTTAAATTTAGCTATTAAATTACTTACTTCTATTGGCATTAAACTTTAAACCTATATTGGAACGGGGGCAGGATGGTAATGCAGCAGATTGCTAATCTGTACTACCCGCAAGGGTAGACTGGGTTCGACTCCCAGTCGTTCCGCCATTTAAAAGAAAGATATAAAAATGACTACAAATCGTGAAGAAGTTCTAAAAAATATTTTTAATCGTTTTGGGTCTCCTGTCCCTATTAAGCTTGAACCTTTACCTAAGAAAAAAACAACTGTAACAAGTGTTACAGCATCTGTACATAATAAAATTCAATCTGCACTTGACATGTTGCGCTCAAAGCAAAATATTCAAGAAGTTAGCCGGCTAGAGTGCAGACAATACAAAATACTTCATAAAAAACATGGAAATATTGTAGTTAAAATCGGTTACGGTAATAATAATACTACAATTTCTAAAAATTTTTCCGAGCGTAATTTTCAATCGCTTCACGAAACAATTACGTTCCTAGAGCACTTTGATGATCTACTTTTAAAAGGTTTTTTTGAATCTGAGATTGTAGAATTAGTTACAAGGCTTAAAAAAGCGTCAGCATATGCCCATGATATTAAACGTAAGAAGAACATAAATGAAGTATAAATTTCCTGACACTGATATTGAAGTTGAATTTCAGATTGTTAAAGACGAGCTAAAAATCGACCTACTACAACGAGGTGTTACTTCTGTCTCTATTGTTGTAGATAAAAAAGATTTGGCTAATGCTTTTAAACGTGTCTACTTTAAGTGATTTTATACTTGCTTTATAGTTATTTTTAAGTTATATTATATTATAAGAGATAGATATTGCGGGCATGGTGTAATGGTAGCCACGACAGACTTAAAATCTGTTGCGTAATGCGTGCCGGTTCGAGTCCGGCTGCCCGTACCAAGATAAGGCACTAACAGTATTGCCTTGTTTATCTAAAAACTGTAATGTTCCTACCCGCAGGAACTCTGCAGAGGCGTTGCGTAGGTCAGTATGTTATTCTAGTTTTTTACTAATGTGAAACTAGTAGGGGGTTGAGAGTATCGCGAAATCTCAACCCCTGCCCTAACCAATTCGCCTTGGTAGCTTAATTGGTTAAAGCTGCCCGCTCATAACGGGTAGAGTGGGGGTTCGAGTCCCTCCCGAGGCACCATATATTGAAAGAGAAAAAATGAATTTTAAACCTATTGGTCAGCGTGTTTTAATTAAACGTAAAAAAGCTGATGAAAAAACTTCTGGAGGCATCATCATACCTGAAGTTGCTAAAGAACGTCCTTCAGAAGGCATTGTTATGGCTGTTGGTAATGGTGCTGTAGCGGATAATGGAACATTGATTCCTCTATCTGTTTCTGTGAATGATACTGTGCTTTTTGGTAAGTGGTCTGGAACAGAAATTGAAATTGATGGAGAGTCTCTGCTTATTGTAAATGAGGCAGATATTTTAGGAATAGTCTCGTAGAGAGCGCACAAGTATCAGAGGGGGTAACTTGTTGTTGTTTTCCGAGACGCGGCTCTCCTAGTAATCTAGGAGAGCCTTTTTATTTTTAGACCAAATAAAATAATTTTTAACTTAACAAAAGGTTGTAGTTCTGCTACTATAATTATAAGATGCTTACACAAGAACAAATTGAGAATTTAGTAGACTTACTAGCTAGTCTAAACTCAAATACTAAGATTTATTTGGGTTGTGACTCTGTGCGATACTTTAAAAATAAACGTACCTATGCTAGATTTGCTACAGTAGCTATAGTACACATGAACGGTAATAAAGGTTGTAGAATCTTTTCTAGCATTACACATGAGCCTGATTATGATTTGAAACCGGGACGCCCTAAAATGCGAATGATGAATGAAGTTATTAAAGTTTGTACTCTTTGGAATCAAATCGGACCTTTCATTGATGAATTTGAAGTAGAAATTCATTTAGATATTAATACAGATCCTAAACACGGATCTAATTGTGCAGCAACAGAAGCAGCAGGTTATGTTTTAGGTATGACAGGTATTAAGCCTAAACTCAAACCAGAAAGCTGGGCTGCATCATTTGGGGCTGATGGTGTAGCCCACGGGAGAACATTAGTTGAGGCAGGGGCAAATTAGAGGACTAAGGTTAAAAAATCTTCAAGTTTTTAATGAACGTCTTGTATCAATGATGAAAGACTATGATATAACATTGAAACAAGCTATTATTTGGGACATGGAAGGTTTTGATAACTATAATTACAAAAAAGACACTCATTTACAACATTATCTAATAGTTAATGGTATTATAGATGTAGAAGATAGATTATTCTATCTTAGAGTTGTTAAAGGTATTTCCCCTGATATTAAACTAAGAGACGAACAGAAAAATGACACCACAAGAAATTCATGATTATAAAATGCGTTGGGTGCCTGGATACTCAGTAAGGCTTCATAGTGACTTAACTGATACAGGTAAAGCTTGGTGTAGAAGAAATTTAGAAAGACATGAATGGAGTTTTACAGCTTGGACACATGTCTACGAGCATACTTTTCATTTTGAAAAGGAGTCTAGTGCTATTAAGTTTAAAACAGAGTTTGATTTTTTTGCAGATCAAGAAAGGATATAACTATGAATAAAGAGTACGCTGTTGTAACTGCTATTTCTACGTTTCGTCACCGTTATGTAGTTCCTATGGATAAACTCCAAGAGCTAAATACCAATTATCAAGTAGACCCTAAATGGGCTGCTGACGCTGTAGTTATGCAAGAAGTAAAAGAGTTTTCTCAAGAACATCTTGGTGAACAAATTTGTGATCTATTTGTAATGAATGAAGAAGAGATTCTTGAGCTTTTTGATCGAGATAATTCTTACGCTTCAAGCTGGTCAAAAGAATACAAACTTAAATGGCTTGACTACTGGAAAGATTCTCCTTCTGCAGAAGAAGCTGAAGAGTTTGAAAAGATTCGTCAAGAGAACTTTAAAGTAAATCAAGAACGTTATCATGATTATATAACTCGTAGGTACGAAGAAACCAGAGAAGATACTTATGACACCTAAATACGGTATTAAAGTTATGATTGCTAAAGACGATTGGATATGGGTTATTGAGCAAAATGACTCAGCTCCATTCGGTATAAGCCCTATTTTATATAATAGTCTAGAAGAAGCAGAAAAGGCTGCAAACTTTTGGCGCCTTTCTGGAAAAGAATCTTTTGTAAAAGTAGTTGAATATGGAGATTAATAAAATGAAAGATCAACTAATTAAAGCAGCACGTATGCACGCTGAGGGTGAATTTGAGCGTGCAAAAACTAATGTTATGGTATATATGAATAATACTACAGGTATCGGAGAACATCCTGATATTGTCGAAGCTATTCAAGGTGAACTAGATAAAATGGCAGCTGCTAGAGACCGAATTGAAATGCTTGAGTATTTTGAATAAATAAAGGTATTTAAAAAAGTGTTGCAAAAAAGCAACACTTTTTGATAAAATCTACTTTAACCTTGACCGCTGCTACTCTAAAAATATATACTATATAGGTGATTAAATGAAACAATTAAAAGTTGGAGATTGGATTAAACTTTATCCCAAATCTAATTCTGCAAAAACTCGTATCGAAACAAATGGTCAGTATTGGGTAGTAGAAGCTATTTTAGAAACTCAACTTAAACTTCGTTCCTCAGAGAAAACGTTTGGCTCTCCTAAGCAAAAACGGTATGATGGAATGTTGATTTGGCTGGAACATGATCCTAATTATGAGTGGTCTCTATGAGACGTGGCGACCCTATGGATATAGATAACTATATTTCAGTAAGAATTGAACAATTAATTGACGATAAGAATAAAGCAAAAGATGCCTTTGATAAAATGTGGTATAATAGGCTTATTCAAGAACTAAGATGGCTTCAACAAGTTATGGCTGGTAAAGAAAAATGAAAACTGGTATTCAAGTTCCTAACGTAGTCTTTCAGACTCGTGTTAGGGACGAAAGCATAGAAGGCCCTAATCCTTATAAATGGAAACCTATTACTTCTACAGATTATTTTGGTAATAAACGAGTTGTAGTTTTTTCTTTGCCAGGTGCTTTTACCCCTACTTGTTCTACTTATCAAGTACCAGGTTTTGAAAAACTATATGATAAGATACGATCTTTAAAAATAGACGAGGTATATTGTATCTCTGTTAATGATTCTTTTACCATGAATAAATGGTCGAAAGATCAAAATCTCACTAACATTAAAATGATTCCAGACGGGAACGGCGAGTTTACCCGTCAAATAGGTATGTTAGTTGAGAAATTTAATTTAGGCTTTGGTATGCGTTCTTGGCGTTATGCTATGGTTGTAAATAACGGCGTAATAGAACAGTGGTTTGAAGAACCGGGACGCCGTGATAATGCAGATGATGATCCTTATGGGATAACATCTCCAGAAAACGTGTTGGCTTACTTAGAAATGTGTGATCTAACAGCCAACTAATAAAAGGATGAAAATATATGAAAAAATTTCTATTAAGTACGGTAGCTATTATTGCTATCGCATCATCAGCTTCAGCTGCTGATGTTAGTGGTGAAGTAACTCTTGACTTTGCTGAAACAGCTTCAAGTAATTGGGCTGGGACCTTCGGTTTAGAACTAGATGTAGTTGCTACTGAGACTAGTGCAGTTACTCTTGGGTTTACTGCTACCCCTGGAGGTGATCTAAATCTAGATACTTGGACTGTCGGCACTGCTCTAGGCGGTGTTGAGCTATCTTTTGGTAATGACAATAGTGTATTTGTTGAAGCTGAAGGAGAACAGACTATTGCAGCTCCTGCAATGACTGAATCTCTTAAAATTGCTCTAGCAGGTGCATCTTTTGCTGTAGGCTTTACAGACTGGACAGCAGATATTACTGATGTAAGCAATGTTCAAGGTGCTTATACATTAGATATGGGCTACGTTAGTACAACTGTTTCTGGTGACTACAATATGGATAATGAAGACTTTGTTGTAGGAGCTGCTGTTTCAGGAGTTAATCTAGGGGCTCTAGGATTAGGTACTGTCGTAACTTATGATAATGCTTCTTCTGATATTGGCTATGAAGTTATCGCTACTGTTGATTCCTTTACTGCATATGTAAACGGTAATGATACTGACGCTTTTCAGAATTTAGGTGCTGAATATGTACGTGCTTTAGGAGGCGTTAATTTAACCTCTGCAGTAGTTTACAATATTGATGCAGAAGAATTTACTCCAACAATTGGACTAGCTTTCGCATTCTAATATGTTATAGAGTGCCAGAGAAAACTCTGGCACTTTTTTCTTAAGGAAAAGTTATGAATAATATTGATTTGAATAAGTATAAAGAATTTGTTTCCGCAGTTACTAGTGATGCAAGTAACAATCTTTTAGGTCTTAAAAATAGACTAGATGAATTAGATAAAGATGTAAATATTTCTTTATTGTTAACAGGATCAATCGGAATTGCTAGTGAAGGAGGGGAATTTAGTGAAATCGTTAAAAAATGTGTATTCCAAGGTAAACCTATGGATGATGCAACAAAGTTTCATATTAAACGAGAACTTGGTGATATCATGTGGTACTGGATTAACTCTTGCAGGGCATTGGGCTTTGACCCTAATGAAGTAATTGATGAAAATGTTCGCAAACTAGAATCTCGATACCCTGGAGGTTCTTTTGATGCGCATTATAGTGAGAATAGAAAAGAGGGAGATCTATGAGTAAGACTATAGGTATTGATTTAGGTACTACTAATTCTTGCGTAGCTATTTTCGAAGGCTCCTCTTATAAAATTATTGAGAACTCTGAAGGAGCAAGAACCACTCCTTCTTTTATTACTATTAAAGATGGAGAGACTAATGTAGGTGCTTCATCTAAAAGACAAGCAGTTACTACTCCTAAAAATACAATATTCTCTGTTAAAAGATTAATGGGTGTTAGAGCTGATTCAGAAGTTGCTAAAACTGTAAAAGCTTCTGTCCCTTATGATATTATATCCCACAAAGGAGATGCATGGGTAAAAATAGAAGATAAAGAGTATAGCCCTTCCGAAATTTCCTCTAAAATTCTACAAAAAATTAAACGTGATGTTGAGGCTTACTTAGGTGAGACAGTAGACAAAGCGGTAATTACTGTTCCTGCTTATTTTAATGATGCCCAACGTCAAGCTACTAAAGATGCTGGCAAGATTGCAGGTCTTGAAGTTCTTAGAATAATTAATGAACCTACTGCAGCTGCATTAGCATATGGTCTTGATAAACAAGAAAATAGCACAATTGTAGTATATGATTTAGGAGGAGGTACTTTTGACGTATCAATCTTAGAAGTAGGTGACGGAATTATAGAGGTATTATCTACTAATGGAGATACTTTTCTAGGTGGAGAAGACTTTGATAACAGACTTCTCAAGTATATTGCAGAGCAGTTTAAAAAAGAACAAGGCGTAGATCTTTTAACAGATTCTATGGCCCTACAAAGATTAAAAGAAGCAGCTGAGAAAGCTAAAATAGAATTAAGCTCTCGCTCTCAAACAGAAATAAACTTACCTTTTATAAGTGCGGGCTCTTCGGGTCCTATACATTTAGTTACTACTATCACTCGTGCTAAGTTTGAGTCCTTAGTGGACGACTTAATTGCGCGCTCTCTTGAAAGCTGTAAAAAAGCACTAAAAGACTCTGGATTAACTACAGTTGATGAAGTAGTTCTTGTAGGGGGCATGACCCGTATGCCTGCCGTACAAGCAGCTGTAGAAAAATTCTTCAATAAAGCTCCTAATAAAGGGGTAAATCCTGATGAAGTAGTAGCTGCAGGTGCTGCTATTCAAGCAGGTGTTTTAGGTGGCGATGTAAAAGACGTAATTCTATTAGATGTTACTCCTCTTTCCTTAGGTATCGAAACTTTAGGTGGAGTGTTTACTAGACTAATAGATCGTAATACTACAATTCCTACTCGCAAATCAGAAGTGTATTCTACTGCGTCAGATAATCAAACTGCGGTAACTATTAAAGTTTATCAAGGTGAACGAGAAATGGCAGCAGATAATAAACTTTTAGGACAATTTGAGCTGCAAGGAATACCTCCCGCTCCTAGAGGTGTTCCTCAAATTGAGGTAGCTTTTGATATAGATGCTAACGGTATTGTATCTGTTTCTGCGATGGATAAAGGAACAGGTAAAGCACAACGCATTTCTATCAAAGGTAACGGTGGATTATCTGATTCTGAAATAGAAGCAATGATTCGAGAAGCAGAGCTAAATGCTGCTGCAGATCAAGCAAAAAGACAAGAAATTGATCTTTTAAATAAGCGTGAATCTGTTATCTCATCAGCGCAAAAAACCATTAAAGACTTTTCAGAGCATATTGATGAGGCTCAAAAAACTGAACTAGAACAAAAGATTGAAAAACTTCAAGAAGCTTCTACTTCTGAGATTGAAAACTTAATCGAAGAGCTACAGCAAGCACTAATGGAAATTGGCTCTAAAATGTATGCAGAATCAGAAAGTTCAGGTGAGTAATGGCACATATAGTAATAGCTGGTCATGGCTATGTTGGAGGTGCAGTAGCTTCTGTACTGGGTCAGACTAATTTATTAAGTATTTCCGACCCAAAACTTAATGATAATAAAGTCTCTGATTTCCCAGAGGCAGATGGAGTTATACTTTGTCTGCCTACTCCTGAAAAGCCTGATGGCTCTTGTGATACTTCTTTTATTGATGAAGTATTATCAGAGTGCTATGATTTTATTCCTATTTTAATAAAGTCTACAATGAGTATAGAAGGATATAGAGACTTAAAGCTTAAATATCCTACTTTACCTATAGCATACTCTCCAGAATTTTTAACTGCGGCTAATGCAAATAAAGATTTTGCAGAGCAGCAATATTTCTATATTGCTGGAGATTATAGAGACTTTTGGATAAACATCTTCAAAGAAGCTTTACCAAATGCTACTCCTAGACTAGCCTCTAGTGTTGAAGAACTTATTCTTGTTAAATACTTTAGGAATTCTTTCCTTTCTGTTAAAGTGGCATATGCCAATCAAATGTATGATATTTGTAAGGCTATGGGTATTCCTTATAAAAATGTAAGAGAAAAATTTATAGAAGATCCTAGAATCGGTGACAGTCACACTATAGTTCCTGGGCCCGATGGAACTAGAGGTTTTGGTGGGGCTTGTTTTCCAAAAGATACGGCAGCTATTTTATATACAGCTAATATCTATGATTGGGACCTAAGTATAATTGAAGCTTCGGTTACATACAATAATAAAATAAGGAATCAGTGATGTCAGGATTTGTAGTTTCAATTAATGGTCATTCTATTTATGGTTATTCTCGATACATTAATTTTTATCGTGATATAGTATCTAATTCTAAAGATGGGGATCTATTTGTAGAAGTAGGTAGCTTTTTAGGACAGTCTACTGCCTCTATGGGTAAATTTATTAAAGATTCAGGTAAACGTATTGATTTTCACGCAGTTGATATTTTTGAATTATCTGATTTTAGTGATGAACCGCATTATCAAGTAATACGTGATCATGGGGGAGATTTCTATGGAGTGTTTCAAAATAATTTAGAAAAGGCACAAGTCAGAGATTATGTTAACCCTGTGAAAGCTACTTCTCTAGAGGCGGCTGCTCAATATGAGGATAGATCTATTGATTTTCTTATGATTGACGCTTCTCACGCATATGCTGATGTAGTAGATGATATTGAGGCTTGGTACCCCAAAATTAAACTTGGAGGTATTATCTCAGGGGACGACTATGACTTTGAAGAGGTAGCTAAAGCTGTAGTTGATACTTGTGGCACTGCTGTTTTAGTGTATCCAAATACTACTTGGTGGTTTAGAAAACAGTTTCTAGACATTACAGACCAGAAAAATTTTAAAGTAGAGTAAACAATGTAATATAATTGTTACAAAACTGTTACAATAATTTGATATTATAAGACTGGGACAAAAGTTCCGGTCTTAACTTTTTGGAGAAATGAAATGAAAACATTATTAATCAGTGCAGCACTGATATTTACTACTTCTATTGCTTTTGCAAGAGAAAATGTTCAAGTAACAGGTTCATCTACTGTACTTCCTTATGCTACTATCGTTGCAGAAGCATTTGGCGAAAATTTTGACTTTGCGACACCTGTCGTAGAAGGTGGCGGTTCAGGAGCTGGACGTAAGAGACTCTGTGAAGGAGTTGGTCCTAACACCGTAGACATTGCAAACTCTTCTTCGAAGATGAAGGAAGAAGAATGGGCAGCTTGTGAAGCTGCAATTGGTGAGGTAACAGAGGTTCGTATCGGATATGATGGTATCGTATTTGCTTCAAATATCAACTCACTAAACATTAAAGATCTTACACCAGCTCAACTCTATACTGCTCTACACGTTGATAGCACTGCAACGCTATGGAGCGACGTAGATCCTGCTCTTCCAGCAATTGAAATCCTAGCATATATTCCAGGAACTAAACACGGAACTCGTGAAGTGTTTGATGTAAAGGTTATGGAAGCTGGATGTAAAGCTGTCAAGGGTGTTGACAAGCTCAGTAAAGAAGAAATTGCGGAATGTGTAAAGGTTCGTACCGACGGTCGTAGTGTTGACATTGATGGCGATTACACTGAAACACTTGCTCGACTAGATGCAAATCAAACCGCTCTAGGTGTATTCGGACTAAGCTTCTATCAAAACAACACGAGTAAGCTAGAAGTCACTACTGTGAATGGCGTGTTTCCTACAGTGGATGCGATAGCAACTGGCGAATACCCAATCAGTCGTCCTCTTTACTTCTATGTTAAGAACGCTCACCTAGATACAATTCCTGGGCTAAGAGAGTACATTCAATTCTTCTTGAGTGACGATATGGCTGGTCCGAACGGCCCACTTGCAGAATACGGATTAGTACCAGATCCTGAATTAGCCGAAACTCAGAAAATACTATCTGGTCTTTAATCCCTTATAAAAAATATTTGACTCTTACTCCCCTTAATGTTACTATTAAGGGGAGTTTTATAATTATAAAGGTACTAACATGAAAATAGGCTTTACAGCTTCAACTTTCGATTTGCTACATGCAGGTCATGTAGCTATGTTAAGAGAAGCAAAAACACAATGTGACTACTTAATTTGTGGGTTACAGGTAGATCCTTCAATAGATAGGCTTGAGAAGAATAAGCCAATTCAAAGTTTGGTTGAACGATATGTGCAACTTTCTGGTGTTAAATACGTAGATGAAATTGTTTGTTATCAAACAGAGGAAGATCTAAAAGATATTCTTGAGATGTTTGATATAAACGTAAAAATCATGGGCGAAGAATACAGAAATAAAGATTTTACAGGTAAAGATATTTGTAAAAAACGTGGTATTCAACTTTATTTTAATAAGCGTGACCATAGGTTTTCATCTAGTGATTTAAGATCTAGAGTTTTTCTAAGTGAAAAAGCTAAACGCCATAACTTAGAGGAGTTAGAATGAACACAGTAAATAAATATCCTTTTCCTACGTATAACTTCTACAATATAGGGGTGCAGCCTACATACCCTGTAGACATAGTTAAAATGGCTTATAGGCAGCCTAACGTAACCCTTCCTAATAAGGGTCGTATCGAAGAGCTTGAAGAGAGAACAAAAGATTTAGAAACTCTTACCCTAGAACTTCAACAAAGACTTGCTTTAGCCGAAACTACGATAGAAGAATTAAGACTGACTGCGTATTCGCAAGAGAAAAAGTAAAAAACAAATTGACATCCTGCTTATTTTTGAGTTATTATTAAATATAATCTAAATTATAGGAGATAAAAATGGGTAAGAAAAAAGGCGGTAAGAGTTCTGGTAAGGTTTCACAAGGACTTCGTCGTTCTTCAATGAAGACTGCTATTAAAGATCCTGGCATCCGCCTTATGAACCAGCTTAAGGCTTTTCGTGTAGGCAAGAACGTTGTGTTGACTATTGAAAATCCTAATAAGAACGAGACTAATAAGCGTTTTATTCGGGTGCCTGCTTCTCAGGTATGGAAAAAGGCATAATGGAATTTTATCTATTTCTAGAAGTAAAAGACTTTATTTTTGCTGCCTTTATTGGACTTTCAGCTTGGTTTTCTTATAAACTAGGCTGGAAGTCTGGATTAAGTGATGGAATAGATAAATCGCTTTTTTATCTTAAAGATCAAGGATTCATCAATCTAGAAGAACTTCCTGACGGTGAACTTAAAATCTCTAAAGCTGAATGAGGGTGCTATGCACTTTAAGAGACAACTGGAACTTGAAGACGTAGCACGGCATTATATCAATGCTTCTTGCAGAGCAGCCTGCGAATTGACGGACCTTCACGACTTTGAACTAGCTTTTAGTAAATTAGATTGGTCTAAGCGCAGGCGTTGCTCAAGAGGGGGTTGGTATCCTAAACAAGGCGGAGCGGGCGTAAGCATTAGTATGGCTGTAGCAGCTAATCCTACCAATGGTGAAATAATTAGAGTTTATGAATATAAAAGTTTTGATTCTTCTCCTGTAATCGGAGGTTTTTATACTCGCAATACAGAAGACAGAATTGCTATGCATTGCTTACATGAAGTAGCACATGCAGCTCAATACTGGAGATACTATCTTAAAAAGCTATCTCCAGGAGAACCACATGGAACTGTTTGGAAAAGTATCTACGCTCATCTACGTAGCTCTATTTTAAACCCTCAGCTTCCAGATCAAAAAACTCTCTCAAAAGAGTATCAAAATTATATAGAAAGTATTGAGTCTCCACTTCAACGAAAGATATTAAGAGCGGCTTCTTTGTAAGCTGCTCTTTTGAGACTCTAGGAGAATATTAATGAAATTTAAGTTTACAGAAGAAATGTTGAAAGCTCTTC
>Ga0196905_1000181_pt1 | contig 24765 bp, 35 predicted proteins | sample CB_VirMetaG_3_FD_169098 | JGI IMG/M metagenome (GOLD analysis project Ga0196905, IMG submission 169098) | Freshwater to marine saline gradient viral communities from Chesapeake Bay - CB_1508_1S Viral MetaG (v3) (version 3) | ecosystem: Environmental > Aquatic > Marine > Coastal | place: USA... | reverse complement strand
TTTGGTAACGATATGTACAACTCAAGTTACATGTCCAAAATGTTTGGTAACAAATATATTAAGTGTAGAGGTATAGAAGATGTAGAGAACTTTATGGTCAACAATCTTCGCAAGGAGATAATTCGTTGCATGAAAAACTAGGAGGTGATAACATGACAAATGAATTAGAGACAAAAACAACGCCACAAGAATTACAACTTAAGGCGAGAGAAAGAAAGAAGATGGCTTCACAACTCAAAACAATGCAGAGTATGTGGATTAGTTCCAGCAGAATGACACCAGATCAAATCGATTCATTAAACAATGAAGAGAATGATGATGAGATTAGAAGACAATGGCGTATGCATAACGAGTTGTGGGCAGAGTACGATCACAAACCAGTATTCCCAAAGACATGTCTAACATGTGGAAAGGAAGTCGGAAAATGTGAAAACCAAATCACAGGTGAAGATGGAGAACTAGAATGGTACAGTGATGAATGTAGAGAATGTTTCTCAGGTGAGTATTATGCAACTCAATGATAGACAGAAGTTCATACTTCATCTAACTCATTCACTCATTGGTATGAAGGGTGATAAATACCAATGAACATATTTGTTTTAGATTCTGATCCACGTAAATGTGCAGAGATGCATTGTGACAAACATGTGGTCAAGATGATACTTGAATCAGCACAGATGATATGCACTACACATCATCTACATCCAAACAAAAAAACATCATACGACATACCATACAAACAAACACATACTAATCACCCATGTAACAAATGGTTGCGTGATAGTTTACTTAATTATTCTTGGTTGTATGGTTTAATTGAATCACTCAACAATGAATACAGATATAGATATGATAAAGATGTTGATCACAAATCATGGATAGCAGTTAAAGACTTGCCTTTGCCTGACTTGCCTAACAAACAAATGACAACATGGGCTAGAGCAATGTCAGATGAATACAAGATTGGTGACAGGACATATAACAACGTAATAAAATCATATCATAACTATTATATCAACGGCAAGCAACACATACTAAAGTATACCAAACGTGAACAACCTGCATGGTTATGCCATGCATAGTTGTACACAACAAAATCGCAAAAATAGCATTTTTTTTTAAGCGAAACGCTTAAATTGAATTTCATATAAAAATGAATATGGTGTGTAATATCTGTATATGTGATGTAAAGACTACAAAGTATGATACATTGGACTTGTGTGTCGAATGTTATAGAAAAGTCATGGAGAAGTTACCACAATGAGAATATTTACTTATGGTTCTTTACTAGATGACTCTATTAGGTCTAGAGTATTGAATAAATCTGTAGATGGTCATATTGATACTCTAAAAGGTTATAAATTATCAAATCATACTGTCTTGCCTTATCCTACCATTATTCCATTCAAAGGTGGCACTGTATATGGTAAAGTATTTGATGTTACTAGCGAAGACTTAGAAAAACTTGACAGATATGAGACACAATACTATACAAAAATAAATGTGCTCTTGGATAGTGGTAAAGAAAGTCTCGTCTATATTGACTCAAATCAATGAGTGGTCTGCCCAACTCATGCAGAAAATGCATTTTTCCTCCTGATCTTCGTCCATTGTTTCTCCACATATATTTATACAGTGATGTATTAACTCATGATTAACAGATTTTAGCAAGTCATCATAGGATTCATGTTTGTTTAAATATACTATCACTCTCTGTGTATCTGGGTAATATATACCCCTGTTTCCATCTCCAACTACTCTTATATCAACACTTATCTTGGAATCTTCCATGTGTTTAATGATAACACTTAAATTATAAAGATTATTGATTATATTATGGGTTTTTTTGACTGGTACGAACGACATATAACTGAAAGCATGCTAGTCACGGCTATAATTTTATACCTACAGATACCTCACTTTATATGGGCAGGAGATGCCTTCCTACAACTAGGCATAATTACTAGAATTAATCCTGTGTTAGATTTTTTACTTTATGGTGTAGATTTGATAGAATTAATACCAATTACTGCAATTACTCTTGCAATTATTTCAAAACTAAGGCATAAACTTAAATAACATATATAAAGTATAGTAATTATGTCTGAAGAAGAGAAAGAATATGTTCCTAATTGGGATAATATAAAAAAACTATCAGAAGAAATAGATAAAATTGTTGATAAAGGTATAGAAAATAATATGAATTTTTTAGAAATAGATATGGCTATGTATATGGTGTGCGAAAAAATCAGACAAGAGAAACATAGAATTTTAAATCAGATGGAGTCAGAAGAACAACAAAATGAGCAAAAACCACACGGAATTTATGGTTAATGTATTCCTTCGTGATTAAGTGCTTCTAATAACTCTCTCATTGCTTCATCATTTCTTTTCTCTTTCATTATATTTACACAGTCATAATGATTTAAGTCAACAACTCTGATGTTATTCCATTCTAATGTTTTTCTTTGAACCTTATCTCTCATGGCAGTTATTCTGCCAGTGTGATGTGGATCTTGAACTCTTACTGCTATGATTGGATCAGTATAAACCACAATATCTATGGTCTCTTTCTCCTGTCTCTCTGTAACAGTGTCAACCCACTCTCCTTTTAATAGGTCTTGGAATTTTACCTGTATTTTTAACTCTACGTTAGGAAATAATTGTGATAATAAATCAAAGGTAACGTATTCTCCCTTACCTATAAAATAACCGTTTTCATCTATATTCATAAGTATATGATATATTATGTATAATATAAGTGTTATTTGTATTCACGGAAATAAACATTCCATCTATTTTTTTCAGATTTTACATTGATTGATAAAACTATGATATTTTTATGTTGTTTTACAAAGTCTTTCAATGGTTTCTCTTTTGCCCATGCATTAGTTTTTATCTGTAACAAAACAATGTTATCATTATCATCAAAACATATACCATCAAATAGATTCCAGAGATCCAATGCCCTGTACCATTCACCCCTAGTATATACCAAGTCATGTCTTCTTGTATGTGGCTTTAACCATATCTCATCATAATTATTCTTAAGTAACCAAAGGACTGCTTTCCTATTGGAAAACCTCATACGTGCTCTTGGGTTCATGCAGGTGTACTGTTAAGAAAAAAGATGTTGTAACAGTTTAATGAACAAAATGTTTGGCTTTCTTTTACTTTGCATTTACAATTAAGGCAAAAGTTACTATTCTTCTGCATTGTCTATCCCCTTTACGGTTAGAATATATGAAGCATCTTTCTGTTCATGTTCTGGACTATCTACCATTCTTGCTATTCTTTTCTTACCTGATTTCTTAAAGTAAACCCTGTAAGTAGATGCATGTGCTACAATATTACCACCAATAGGTTTCACTGGATCACCAAACATAACAGATGGATCTGATTGTACTTGGTTTGTAAATATAACTACACATCTAAAGTAGAATGATATGTTCTTCAAGTGTGTCATCAATCTTGCTAATTGATTCTGTCTTTCTGCAAGTGTACCTCTACCAAGATACTCTTCTCTGAACTGTCCAATAGAACCGTCAAGTATTACAAGCTTTGGTTTAAGTTCCATCATCATATCTGATAATGAATCTACTGTTCCCATTAGTTGTTCTGAATTTGGTGTATAGAAATACTTTATATTATCTAATTTATCCATGACTTCTTCCTGTGTACATAGTTCTCTTGCTACTAGAATTTCTCCTAGTCTTCTAGGTCTAAATGTATCTTCACAATCAATCCAGATAACATTCTCACCTTTTGCAATTACCTCTGCTGTCAATGACAAACAGAACTGTGTTTTACCACAACCGAACTCACCATATACTTCATAGACTGATTCAGGTGTAAGTCCACCACTGAATAGTTCATCTACCTCAGTACATTTTGTTGATATTCTTTCCTGATTTTCCTGATAATCCATAAGTTCTTTTACACTCATATCAGATTTTCTGATAAAGTTATTCTCTTCTAGTATTTTTTGTGAGTTAAATACCCAAGAGTTTGCTTTACCTTTATCAACACCTGTGATTTCCTGTACTTCTTTAGCACCTCTGACACAAATATCTACAATACTTTTGATACCAAATGACTCTAATTTCTTTTTTGTAACAGCACCAACACCATCTAGTTGATCTACTGTCAAATCTATTTGTTTTTCTTCTACTATTTCTTCTTGCATATCAGTAGTAGAATCATCTACTATATCAATGTTTTCTAAATCTTCCGATATGTTCCATCACCATTTAGTTTTATCATGCACTTCATTTCCCACTGAGAGAATAGAGACTTTGCAGATGACTCGTCAAACATTCCTGTGTCAACAAGTTTCTTTACAAACAGTTGATACTTTACTGATTTGTTTTCGTTCTCACATTCTTTCCACACTCTGTTTGCAGTTTGTTCTTTGGTTTCTTTCTTACCAAGTACAAGTGTTGCTTGTGAGAACCCCTTGTCCATACTTACTCCCAATGATTCATACATTCTTTTGAGTAGTTCTTCTACTGCCTGAACGTCTTGTTCATCTACTATATCTTTAAACAATAATTTTGCATGTGCAGTTGACAATCTTGCCAGTGCTTCTAACTGTCTGATACCTACAGCAAGTGACTCGTTGTTTGCAGATAATGATCTCATCCTCTGATAAATCTCTGCAAGTTTTTTCTTTGCTTCCTCACTGATTGTTGGTTTAGAATCTCTAATAAAACTTAGATAAGATGAGAACTGATCTCTTGTCAAGAATATTTTACTTGACATATCATCACCTGTGAAAGTATCTAGTACATGTTCTGCTTTGATACTGTCCTCTTGGACATCTACCTTGTCACGTATCAACCATATCAAATCGAATCTTGATACGAGTGGAACTGGTATGTCAATGTTGTCAATGAGTGACATGCTTGTATCGTACTTGCCATATTTGGGGTTTGCTGCTGCCAGTATGCTAGTCTTTGCAGGTAATGTCATTCTAAATCCTGCCTTTGCTATGCTGACTGTCTGTTGTTCCATGCCTTCGTGCATTGCACTTCTGTCGTTGGGACTCATCTTATCGAACTCATCAATACATGCATGTCCTTCGTTACATAATGGTAGAACTCCTGCTTGTGCTACCTGACTGCCATTGTCCATCTTGACTAGACCAATGGTAAGTCCTGCTGCACTTGCTCCTCTACCTGATGTGTACATAGATTTGTTAGAAATCTTTGAACATTCTTTTAGTAGTTCTGATTTGGCAAGTGATGGATCACCTACAAGTAATACGTTTATGTCTCCACGTTTTACCTTAGAGTAACCACCTGCTAACATTAATAGTATTGAAAACTTTATGTCCTTGTATCCTATAATGAGTGGTGCAAAACTACCTACAAGTTTATCCATAAATTCATCTTTCTTTGCTTCTTCCTTTAACATCTTCAAGTCATCATCTGATAAACAACTATCATTTTTCTTTTCCAAATCTTGTGTTGAAAATATCTCTATAATAATATCATTTATGTTTCCTTTACTTAGATTGATTACTGATTTATACATACCAGTTATTCTTTTCTTCTGTCCTACGTATAGTGTACCAGATAATTCATCTATTACTACACCTCTCATCATAACAGGTGTGCTATTCTTTGAATCAGATAATAGTTCTTGTAGATATACATACTGTATGTTATCTGTTACCAATCCTGTTTTACTTATGGTAAGTTTATGTCTCTTACATTTTATGTTACTACATATAGTATCATTGATGTCTCTTTCATAATCACATACTACTTCCTGTGTTTTATAACATAATGGACAATAACCTGTTGCTTTTTTTACATAAGTTTTCTCTCTTTCAACTGCTACAATCTCGCAGTCAAATGATACCACTGCTCTCTCATGTTCCTTTGCATTTAACTTGTGCATTTTTATTGTATCATCTGATACTAGACTTATCTTTAGATTTCTAAATTCATAATCCACATTTACACTATCAGCAAACTGTTGTTGTTTTATTCTAATTACTGCCTGTTTAACAAGTTGTTTGAACTCTTCCTTTTTCATTGTAAATAAATCATAGATGTTATCATTCATTACATTCAATGTGAATATGCTGTTTGGTAACAATGATTCTATTACATCAGAATATTTTGACTTGTTAAATATATCAAACAGAGCATCAACTATTGCAGAGTCAGTATATGTTACACTCATGATCTGTCCTCTATAATAGTTTGTATCTGTAATAAACGTTGTTGAAATCTTTTTCTTTCATCACCATCTATTCTTGAAATATATCCAATCCATTCATCTACATCTGAAAAGAAACTTGGAACTCTTTCACCAATATCTTCTGTTGAGAACTCGTCTAACTTTACAAGTCCTTTACTATGATTCTTTACGTAATCATCTGCTGCAATAGCCAACATCAAACTAAAAGAAATATGTTTTGGTCTTATTGTATCTAGTTCTTCATATACTTTTTTGGCATGAGAACTAATTGAAATTGATTTTACACCACAATTAAAATTCATCATACTATAATATGTAACGGATAATATAAGTCTTTATGAAAAAAAAAATTAGATAGTTTTTCCTAGTTGAAATTTCTTACCTCTCTTCTCTAATTCTTTAGCAACAGAGGAAGCCTTTTCAATAGGTATAACTTGTGGTTGATCTAATCCATCTATTTTAAATTCAATGAACATAGAGAGAATTATAAAAACGCCTTATTTAAATTATTGCATTAAAGAAATATAAAAAGAAATATAAAAAGAAATATAAAGTTACTTTGTATATATGTATGCACAACCACAGACACATTTCTCACGTTTGATAGAACCATCATTGTACAAGTCAAGTAGTCTCTTCTCTATTGTTCTTCTAGGAGAAGTTGGTGCTACTGCCTTGTGTATATCGTTTGTGATCACTGGTCTTTTTGATTGTTTTATATACAAGTAGATTTTATATTTGATTGTATTCTCTGGTGACATACTATTGTTTTCTTTTCTGTCAAGAATTGCACTAACAGAATCAGATTTGAGTAGTTTACCTGTTGGTCTAGTCATGTCCAAACAAGTCTCCTTTGTATGGATCGAAGGTAACGGTAATTGTACCTACTCTCTTTGCTTCCTTTGGATTGATTTCGACATAGGAATCTACGCCTTTCTCATATCCTCTAAGGAATGTACCTGTATTTCCCATGAGAACTTTCTTTTCTACAGGAAGGTTATGTTTTCTATCATAACCTGTTCTTACTATCGGTCTTACCCAAGTATCATGGTTATGTCCCATTAGAACTAGATCACAATCAAAGTCTCCTGTGATTGCTTTCATTCTATTGACTGCACCACCTGCTTGTAGTCCAGAATAACCACCATGCATGGATAGAATTAGATAGTTTCTTATCTCCTTACCCTTATGTGTGAAAGTCAATGATGTGTATGCCAATCTACCCATGTAAGGTAGGTCTAATGGCTTACAGAAATCAGTGATAAATCTCTTCTGATTTATTGTTTTCCACTCATGATTACCTGCATGAAGTCCTATAGTTTTGTTTGCTATCGGCTTCCAAGAATCTAGCCAAACTTCTGTCTGCTCCTCAGTAGTTAACATTCTTCTGTCAACTGTCTCAGGATTCCAACGTTTATCTATACTACCATTTGCATAAGCCATTACATTATCAATGTAATCACCCATACCTATTGTGATATAGTCATCATGTTTTGCTATGTATTCTATATTCTTCATATACTTTTCAATATCGCACCCAAGATTACCAAGATGAATGTCGCCCAAAGGTCTCAAGTTTATGATAGAATCTTTCTTTGGAAGTTCGATTGTTTTTCTTATACAAAACATCTGTTAGATGTACGTAGTACCGTTATATTAATCTTTCTGATTTTCGTACTTACTATAATGTGGATCGTTTTTCCAATAATGTAATATAGATTTTGGTATTCCACCCACCATCATCATGTAATCCAAATTAGTCATTGGTTCATTATTAGGGTGAAACTTTCTATGATGTTCTTCTATTGTTTCAGGTGTACATAAACCAAAGTTAGAATCAGTACATAGATCACACATGACTACCTCATGTTTCTTTCTAATCATTGACATTTCAGTAGGTTTATTGCACCACTTGCCATCTACCTTATGGTTCTCTAGTTTCCACTTACCAGTTCTATTCTTAAAATCATAGTCCCAACCGAGACCTTTCTTTCCACATCTATTACAGGTTTTATCAGTCAAGCAATAAATATTCGTTGATGAGAGATTTAAATGTTTCCTGCCAATCAGGTTTTCTAAATGCTTTCTTTGTGTTAAGCATTGAGAACATCTCTTGTTCTAATACTTCTCTAGTCTTCTTACCTACGTGACCTTTGTTTAATCTTATTTCATCTCTAGGATTCAAACTCTTATCACCTTCCTATCGTTTGTGATGTCAGCAATATCAACACCAATGAACCTGAATGTTTTTCTTAATGATATTCTTCTATTGAATATCTTTGTTCTACCTTCTGTCACTCTGTCATGTACTTCAGATGAGAAGAACTTTCTTGTGTCTCCTGCTCTACCATAATAATCATTATATCTTTGTTGAACTGTTTTGTTTGGATAGTAAATCATGAGTATCATGTGTGCAAGTTCATGACAAATGACAGACATGTTTTGCATTGTGTACATATCATTATTAATATCCTGAACATAACATGTAATTTTACCAAGTCCTGTAACTCCATGTGGTAATGAGTAATCCAATTCTTCTTGTCTAACACTGTCATTGTAAAAACTTGTATTGAAATCTTGTGTTCTTTTAATTTCAATCTTCCACTTGTCTTGTTCTACAATTCTTTTATGATCCTTGTAATTATAATGTTCGTAAATGTAGAATAGAATTAACTGTTCGTATAATCTTCTGTTTATATTTTCAGTAGTAAATGTAATTTCCATACCTAAATACGAATGAAGTATTATTAATACTTTTGTGTAATGACCTTCATTTTCTTACGATTTATTTCATACTGTGTCCTGTATTTTCTATTCTTAGCCACCCATTCTGAATTATATTTTTTCTTACATTGATTACTACCACAGCATACTTTTTTTCTTTTCACTCTCAACAATGTATTACAATACTTACACCTTGGGCTTTTATAATCATAATTTTTTTCACGCCATACTCTCTTTCTTTCATCAATCACTTTCTTTGCACATGATAAACAATACTTTGCACTAGAAGATAATGTTTTACATTCTCTTTTATCTCCACATATAATACATTTAATTATCTTAATCAATCAAACACACCATCACTACAATCTACTACTGCACCACAGTTAGGACATATCTGGTGGCACACTGTCATTTTATCCATTTCAAACCCACATCTATCGCAATCCATGATAAAAAAATTAAGATTGTTTAGGTGGAAACATTGATAGACTCAACATTGTACGATTAGTACCTTCGGCTTGTCTTTCAACAATCCAACAATCAAGTCCATCACTTGCATCTTTCTCTAAACATTTTGCAACTACGTCATTCCAGTATTCACTTTTTGCTTGACCAATAATGGCTTTACCAAAAGAATGTTTCATACCCTCAGTAGTTTTGATCTCTGCGACATCTGCTCCAACTCCTTCTACATGTTTTACTCTAAAGCTTTGAATGGTGATTTTGTCACCTGCTTTAAGTGCAACAGAATTTCCGTAGTTTGATTCAATGTCTAATACATCACTTACGTGCATTGATAGTAATACTTGTTTGGCTAATATAAAGCTTACTAAAAAAAATTATTGTCTCTGTATGTCAGTGCAATACAGAAGTTGGTCAACAATCTTTGAACGAATTTGTCCGAAGGTATGTGTGTTGACATCTAGCTCTGGGTACAGAGATTTTGTGAGGTGGTGTGCAACTACAATGTATTGTTGTAAACTTTCTGCTACTTGTTTAACAGAATCACTTACATCAATTTCAGGTAACTTTGTTATGATTACATCATCTTTCTTTACAACATAATCTCTAACTGTTCCACCTTGTTGTTTAAAACATTGTTCATCTATGCAAATGGCTTTTGGATTTTTCTGATAGTAAATATCGTCACCGACATTCCAACTATCTCCACACATTTTACAACCACCTTCATATTTTGCTTTAATTTTAGAACCCATTGGTTAAGTAATACTTAACGTGTTATATAAATCTATCTCATAGAGATAAACATTTATATGACTACTGGTTATAATTTTTATATGGCTAAAAGAAAAATAGGTAACTCTCATACTACTATTTGTATAACTTGGAATGATAAAGAAGAGTTTAGAAAGTTTGCAAAGTTAGTAAAGAAAACTAAAAATGGTAATATGTATGAAAGTGATGCTGCTATATTTCATAGAATGTTAGAATTATTTAAACAATATAATACTGCTGATACTCCACATAACACATATCCTAGAAAAGATTCTACTTCTCAAGTACATGACCTGCAAGATTAATTTTTCTTGAGATCCATTTAATTTTTATTTTATGTGTCATCATACTAGAACATTTATCATGTAAGTCTATGAGATTATCTGTGGTTACTCTCCACTTACCATTCATCTGATTAACCATGAGTTGTGAATCACTATATATTGTTACCTTCACCCCTTTGTATTTATCACGAATATATCCTAGTGCATATAATAATGCCAAGTATTCTAATTCATTGTTTGTTGGTTTACCTTTTCTATACTTGACAACAATATGTTCACCATCCACTAGACAGATATTTGAATGTCTTGTTCCACCGTCTATGTAAATATCCACATAATGATTTAACTATTCTCGTCTATAACTCTTTCTACACATATCAGAACAATATATTTTTTGACGACCTTTGTATCTATATGGTAAAGTTGCACCACAATTTATACATTTCTTAGGTTCATCTTTACGCATATTAAAACTATATATGTGTTATATTTAAAGGTTATGACTGCATTACTTTTTGATCTGCTGTGGATTCACCAATGGCTTTTGGTTTTTTACTTACATCTCCTGCTCTTGATTTACCTTTACCATAGGCACTCTCAGTTATTTTACCTGTTTCATTTCCCATAAAGTCTTTTGCTTTGTTATACCATCTGTTTTGATATGCATCTAGTAATGCATTAAAGTTATCATTAAGACCTTTTCTTAGTGCAGGATCACCAATTCTATTTTGTAAGTTAAATCTGTTTCCTGTCTTTACTTCTTTGACTCCTTTCTGTCCTTCTTTCTTTGGCATTTTGATTTTGGTATCTGCATTGACATCTGTCATTCTTGCTTGTGTTGCTTGTTCTTGGAATCCTTGTTTTAAAATTTGAATTGAGTTTTGAATATCATCTAATGATTTTCGTAATCCTACTGTTTTCTTAGGTTTTTTATATACTGCTCTTGCTGCTGTACCGTAAGGATCTGAACCTGCACTACTTTCTCCTCTTTGTCCACCTGTTCTTGTGGTTGCTTTTCTGTTTGCACGTTTTGCTCCTGCTACTGATTGTGCATAAGTTTCTCTTTTAGATTGACCACCAGTTAATTTAGCAATTCTATCTTTAATTTCTTTAAATTTTACGTCTTTATCAGAAGGAACTTTTGATCCGTATAATTTCTTTGCTTTTGTTTCTTTTTGTCTTCTAATCTGTGAACGAGATAATGGTCTGTTAATTTTTCCTGCCATGTAATTATTCACTATCCTCTTCGCTTATATATTTTACCCCATACTTCATACCATATCCTTTTTGTGTTTGTTCTGGTATTTTGTATACTTTGGGATTATCAGTATAAACAAATTCACCTGCTTTCTTTACTGGATCTTTGTCAGTTTTTGGTACAGTTGCATCATGTTGGAATTGGTTTTCTACTTGAATATCATCATGTGAGTTTCCTTCATAATCATCATCAGCATCAATCTTAGTATCAGTTGAGATACCTACGTTTGGTCTTCCACCAATGTTACCGTATGCTCCTTGTTCTTGATCTGATTTAACCTTAGTTTGTAGAACGGTTTGTAGTTCTTTTGGTAATTGTTCCCAAGTCTTTGATAAATATCTTGGTGAATATGCTTTTACCTTCATTAATTTTTCTGTTCTCTCTTCCATGTTCATATCGTTCCAAGTCTTGTTAACTAGAATGTCGCTAACAAAGAATGTATCATTGATATGTACATCATGGAAAGTACCATCTTCTTTAAATATAGTTATATATGTGCCTGCCATTTTGGCAATAACACCACTATCTTGAATACCGTTTTGATAGTAATTAATATGATCTCCAATTTTTGTATGTGTAAGTTTATTCAAATCTACCATGTTTTTAGTCTTACTTTCTTGTATATAAGTTTCATCATTACTAGGTGCAGGTTTTCCAACGTATGTTTCTGAGTCAGTATTTACATTGTATGGCATGACATTTGTAGTCATAAGATCACCATAACCTGTTCCGTCCTTATCTCTGAAACTCTTTTCTTCTTTCTGAATTTCTTCTTCTATTTCTGATTCTTCTTGTAATTCTTCTTCTGGTACAGGTTCACTTTCTGTTTTAACCATATATAAATAATATTTTAATTGTATTTATATTTAACCAAACAATGCTTTTCTGATTTCTTTACCCATATCTACCACATACCATCCACCACCTGCACTGACTGCCCTACACGCTAGAACCAAACTATCTGGATAGTCGTCATGCTCATCTGATTTAATCTTCATTATACCTGTTTCAGTATATTCTCTTCTAAGATATGATAACTGATAGACCAGTTTGTTAACTTGTTTAAGTTTAATCTTATGGTTTTCAAATAGTAATCTAAGACTCTTATACATATCTGCCTTTTCCTGTAATGAAAACATGACACCTCTTACTGACACTCTTCTTTCTCTACAAATATCTACAAGTCCACCACCCAATCCTGTCTCATCTACATATACTGTCTCTATTCTATAATCCCTAACCATGTCCTGTATTTTACCTGCCACTTCTACAACATTAGATTGACTCTCTGCTTCTACATGTTCTACATAAACCACATCATCGTCATCTACTTTAACTACTGTGAATACTGTTTCGTCTCTACCAGTTCTTGCAATATCAACTCCCATATAGTATCTTACATTTCCTCTTGGTTGTCCATCTGTAATGGATTCTGTGATCAAACTGTTTGGAATTAATGCATCACCAATATCTAGGAACTCACCTTCTACCTCTTGTGTATATTCTTCTCTAGTAAGTCTCTTAATTTCTTCTATGAATGTAGGATCTTTTTGAATCAGTGGGTTTTGAATTGACTTTACATGAAACTCTGTCCACATTCCATCTGGATTTCTTGGCTTGGAGTTCTGACATGCTTCATAGAAATAACCTGCCTTACTAAATGGTGTAGATGTCAACCAAACTTTTGCTTGTGTTGCCATACCAGAAGGTAAGAAAGCCCTAAGAATATCTGTCTTGATAAATGAACATTCGTCAGCAATGATTACATGTGGTGAATAACCTCTAAGTCCTGTACCAGTTTCACCAGTTGCCCTTGTAATGATTTTACTAATACCTGTATTATCCAAAAAGTTTAACCACAATTCTGTCTGTGTATTTCTTACAACATACCCACTTAGAAACTCATTCTTTACTACAAGTGTTCTGATTCTATCAAACATAATACTTGCCTGATTTTGTGTAGGTGCAGCGATAACTATGATACATTCATTCTTTACTGTCTCTGATAATAATGGAGCAAAGAAAGCAAAGTGTACTGTTTTTGCTGCTGTTGACATTGTTTTACCTACCTGTCTTCCTGAACGATATACTATGAATCTATCCATACAATCTACATATTTCTTGTTATAATCAAATAACTTGTGACCTAGAAATACCTCACTGAATACACTTGGTTTATTTACACAATCCAATATACTTTGCATGAACTGCTGTCTTTCTTCTACTAATTCTTTTGTAGGTTTTGGCATCTAATCACCAGATTTCTGTGCTTTTATCTGTCGGAAGATTGATTCAATGTCACCCTGCTTGTTGAATTTCTGTTCTTCACTTATGACAATCTTGTTTGATATTTCTCCTATAGTCTGTATAATTTTTAACAAGGTGTTAACTTCTGATTTGGTATTTCTATCTGGAATATTACCATCAAATTTGGATTCAGTTAATGCCATCAATACATTTTCAAATGATAACTTGGCTAACATATCTAACATGGTTTTTACATGCTCTGGATTTCTAGTATCTAATTGATTAATTAATTCTACAAAGTCTTTTCTAATTGCACACATTGCTCCCTTTTCATATTTAGGACACTTGCCATTACCACCCTCATCTATGCTACGATATACACATTGGTCACATAGAGCAGGAATGTTTGCTGTCTTTAAATGTTTGGCAGAGTTAAATGGTGATACAGTCTTGTGTCCATCTACTACAACCTTTGATGCGTTGTCATCTAATGGCTTTATTTTAAATATATCTCCTGACATATATAACAGTAAACAAAACAATAGTATTTAAATATTAAAGTTTTGTTCTAATATATTCAGTTGTTTACACATAGGCATATATAGTAAAGCGAATGGTGCTTTCATTAATGCGTAATAATCTCCATCAATTATATCCTGTTTATTTAAATTAATTAACTCTAAATATTCTTTGTGAATCTCACATGCATGGTTTAACATTGGTATCATTGATTTTCCTTTCTCTCCAAAGAACATAAAGTTAGTAGAGTTTTTGTTCCATACTTCACACTTTTTTGACATAGCAGCAGAAATCCAACCTGATGTATCTAGTGATTCAAACATCTTTGTTTGTGTGATATATCTTCCTTTTGCTAATCCATGATATTTTAGATTTGCAGGAAGTTTTCTGATCTGATCTTCTGTTTCTTCTCTACCATGAATTTCTCCTAGACATACATAGGTATCTGGTTCTAGTCTAAGTTGAGATAGATGATTAAGATAATTACCCTGTAATACAGGAAGTGTCCAGTCAATACCCATCTCCCTCTCTTTCCTATAATATTCTAAAGTCTTATTCATATCATAGAATACATCATACTGAATAGCATAATCATATAATTCCCTATGTTTTTTTAACAATTCATAATATCTATCTGGTTCTGTCTTTGTTCCAGATACTACAAAAATCTTGTCAAACTTGTCTCTAAATTTTGTAATGTTTGCATAGGAATATTTGAATGACAGTACCACATTCTTTACCTTACATTCCTGTAAGGCTTCCATGTGTGCCTTGTTATTTCCGTTAAAATATATCTTCAATCTTTAAACCCTTCTACTGTAGGATTAGATTCAACTGTAATCTGTGAATTTGTAAACTCCCATATATGCCCACTGTCATCTAAAATACATGTAAAAAGTTTCTGAGTCTCTAGTCCGTATTCTGTGACTAACCATATTCTACCCACACCTTTTGGTGTTATTACCTTTACTGTGTTTCTTGGTTCATATACTATCATTATCCTGCACCTATAATCTTATGACATGTGCATACACATTTTGGCATGTTACCGTATTGTATTGGACATTTGAAATGATTTCCCTGTTTACAACTAGGATAGATCATTTTTCATTCCATTTCTTTCTGTTGTCTTCAAAGCACATTGAAGCGTATGGACACATACCATCACACAGATAACATCTGGTTCTTTCTGGTAATGTGCAGTCAGTCATAGATTCCTTTATAGTTCTAGCCTTCTCTATCATGTCCTTTAGAGTTTCTTCTATTGGTTTTAGTTTGAAAGCAAGTGGTACAGGTATATCCCTTTTGTCTTTCTCTATCTTATTTGATATGTAAATGACACAACCAAACTCTGCATCAATGTCATAGCATTTCTTTAATAATACTCTATATCTGTTGATCTGATCAATGTGGCTTTGACTTGGTTTTGCTGTAGCCCTACTAAAATAGTCAATAGAACCTGTAGTCTTTTTGTCACAGATAACCCACTTGTCACCCATTTTTACAAGATCGTCAATACTGCCATAGATAATATCCAAGTGCTCTGGATCTTCTGGTGGTATCTTTAATGCTTCTTCTCTTGTCAATGGTTCATCTTTGACATAATTATATGCCAAGAATTTCTCATGATGTTCTGGTTCTGCAATCATTGAATTTGAATGTACTACTTGACCAAAGTATAATGATTTAAAATCTTCAGTTGTCATTCCTGTATCTGGTGATATTTTTTTGTATATCACATTACGCATACATGGTTTGATAATATCTGATACATGTATGATTCCTAACCTTTCGGTCTTCATTGCTTCTACTTGTGCTCGTCTAAACTCAAAGTAGATTTTTTCTTTAATGTTATCTAATGTAAGCATGAATTACTTATAAGTATATTACATATATATGTTTCTAATAACTTCCAATGTTTGTACAATCGCAACCTTCTACGTCACAGACATTGTTACCTTCATGGTATTGTTGTCCGTGTCCACATTCTGCACAAACTCCAGATGCTACAAATTTTAAATCTGCCATTAGTAACTCTCCTCAATGGTAAAATTAAAAGTTTCCGTTTGTTCTGAGATTACGCTACTCGTATCTTTTATCTCTACTTCCCCTTCCCATACACCTGCATTTGCTGCTGTGGCATCAGATGCTCCAAGAGTATATGTGACAATACCGTTAGCTCTGTCAGAAAATGTAATACTTCCGTCAATAATTAGAGTACCGTCAGGCTTCCATACCTTCCATTTACCTGTGGCATAGGTAGTATCATTGGATAAATCCTTTACTGTGCCGTCAGAATCCTTGATAGTTAATTGTAATGTTGCTCTACTTCCTGCCTTTACTACAAAAGAAGTTGATCTTCCTGTCATATTCATGCTCATCTGTCTTCACCTTTTACACTACCATCTCGTTTATAAATTTTAACGTCTTTATCCTTATCATTAGTCTTACTTGTGCCTTTTTCTGATGTTTTACTTGTTTGAGTTCTATCAAATACTTTCTGTGTTCTGGTTCTTCTGTTGATTTTTACTACCTTTCTTATTCTTACAGCACCGTCACGCAATAGTTTGATGAATTGGAATCCTACTTCAAGTGTCTCATCTATGACTTTTGTAATTACAAAGAATCTAACCAATGTTTCTTCCACATCTATTGTTTCTGTTAATATTCTTATGATAACCTTAAACTTGTTTCTGAAAGTCTGAACTGATACTGTCTCATTAACTGCCTTTATTCTACTTCTTATGGTATTTGGCAATGTGGATATGTTTACAATTTCAGATATTGTTCTGCTCATTCCTCTAAGTCTTGGAGTAACTTCTGATAGATTTACAGTATCAGATATGAGTCTTCTTATTCCTCTAATTCTGATGATTGATTCTATTGCAGAGACAGTTTCAGATACCACTCTTTGTATCGTTCTGCTAAAGTTGGCAGTTGTGGATATGTTTACAGTCTCACTGAATGACCTAGACCACTTCTTACCAAATGCTTGAGATACTTCTATGGTCTCATTTATTATTCTGATTAACTGTCTTGTTCTATCTCTGAATGACTGTACTGATATACTTTCAGTAATTGATCTTGTAATATTTCTATACCAATCAAATGCATCTGAGATATTAACAATATCAGATACCGTTCTAACTATACCTCTTAGTCTTGATACTGTTTCTTCTAGGTTTACAGTGTTTTGTATCACTCTAACTATACCTCTCAATCTTGATACTGATTCGTTTATGTTAACTGTGTCAGATAATGATCTGATTAATACAAGCAATCTAACATTTGCATCATTAATTGATACTGATTCTGTAAATGATCTTGACCATTTCTTACCAAATGCTTGTGTAATCTCTATTGTTTCATTTATTATTCTGATTAACTGTCTTGCTCTATCTCTGAATGATTGCACTGATACTGATTCATTTATGATTCTAGCAAGTCCTCTCAATCTAACTATTGATTCTACAGATTGTACTGTATCAGTGATTACTCTGGATAGTGTTCTTAGTATGGATACTGTTTCTACTATTGATACTGTGTTTACTATCGATCTTATTATTCCTCTAAGTCTTATGACTGATTCTACTGACTCTACAGTATCAGATATGATTCTTGTGATTGTTCTGTACCATTTGAATGAATCAGATATGTTTACAGTGTTAACAACTGTTCTAACTATACCTCTCAATCTGTTTACTGTTTCAATTACATTTATTCCTTCATTGATAATTCTGGATAACTCCCTTATCTTATCTCTGAATGACTGAACTGATACGGTTTCAGATATTATTACTCTGATAATTTTCAATGGTATTCTTGATTCTATTGCTTGAACTGTTTCAGATATGATTCTTGCAAGTGCTCTATATGCAAATTTAGTTTCTGCAATCTCAACAATCTCTGATACAACTCTCTTGAATACTGAAAGTCTTATTATTGGTTGATTAATGTTTACAGTTTCACTCTTAATTCTTCTAAGGTCTCTCCATACTATTGCTTCTTTGTAAACAGATTGGAATACGTTTGATTGGAATATGCCTTGGAATATGCCTATTATGTTAATAGATACTGTTTCGTTAACTCTCTTTACCCAACCCTTGTATAGATTCTCTGATACGTTTATACCATCTGTGATTATTCTTGTAAGTTCTCTTAATCTATCTCTGAATGACTGTACAGATACACTTTCTGTGATTGTTCTTCCCAAGTTTCTTCTTGGAATTTGTGATACTGTAATGTTTACAGTGTTGTTTGCTATTCTTCTGAGACCTCTTATGAATATTCTAGCATCTAATACATTGACATAGTTTTGTATTGATCTTGTGATGTTTCTATACCACTTGAAAGCATCTGAAATCTCTACTGTGTTAATTATTATTCTTCTTAGTGCTCTTAATCTGATAATTGATTCTGTGGCATTAACTGTGTTGTTTATGATTCTTCTCAAATCTCTACGTGGAACTACACTGTCAGATATTTCTACGGTCTTGTTTATTATTCTTCTTAATGATCTGAGTGGGATTCTAGCATCATTAATTTCAACTGTTTCGTTAAAGTATTTTGACCATGACTTGTAGAATGATTCAGATAACTGTATTGTTTCATTAACAATTCTTGCCAACTGTCTAATTCTGTCTCTAAATGCCTGTACCGATACTGTTTCTGATATTGTTCTTACTAATACTCTAAGTGCTACAAATGCATCTGAGGTTTGTACTGTTTCATTAAAGTATTTAGACCATGATTTGTATAGATTTTCTGATACTTGTGATGTTTCATTAATCAATTTTCTCATTGTTAATAATTTGATTGCTTCGTTTACATTACCAAATACATCAACTTGGAATACATTTGTTTGGAATAACTGTATTCCAACATCTATTACTTCATTCTTTATTCTGAGGAATACTCCATATCTAACGTATGCATCTGCTGTCTCTACAGTGTTTGTGACAGTTCTTACCAATACTCTATACCATTTGAAGTTATGAGATACGTTTATTGTCTCTGTGATTGTTCTAAATATACCTCTCAATCTTGGAGTAACTTCTGATAGGTTTACACCCTCTGTAATTGTTCTCTTTAATGCTCTTAATTTATCTCTAAATGCTTGTACTGATACGGATTCTGTAACTGTTCTAGTAAATGCACTTAGATGTATTCTTGATTCTGATATGTTTACTGATTCAGTAAATGCTCTTGACCATGACTTGTAGAAATTCTCTGCTACCTGTGCTGTTTCATTTCTTATTCTGAGGAACACACCATATTTTATCTTTGATTCTACTATGTTTATTACATCTCCTGCCACCTTTACGAAACCTAATGCTGTTGCAGTGTTTTCTCCTATCTCTACTGTATTGTTTATGATTCTAGCGAGTCCTCTTAGTCTGTTTATTGTCTCACTATGTTCTACTGTCTCAGATATTACTCTCTTTATTGCTCTGAGTTTGTCTCTGAAAGCCTGAACTGATACTGATTCTGTAACAACACGCTTCATTACAAGTAATCTTATTTGTGATTCTACCAACCGTTCTGTTTCTGTAAATACTCTCTTTATTGTCATGAGTGTGTTTCTAACATCTGATACGTTGACTGTTTCTGTGAATGTTCTCTTTAATACTCTGTACCACTTGAAAGCATCTGATACGTTTACAGTGTTGTTTATGATTCTGCCAAGTCCTCTGAGTGGAATTACCTCGTTTATGTTTAGTTGGAATACGTTTGACTGGAAAGCATTGGATTGGAATATACCTACTCTGTTGATTGAGATAGTATTGTTGATTCTCTTAACCCACCCCTTGTACAAGTTCTCTGATGATTGTACTGTCTCATCTATTACACGTAGAATCTGTCTTAATTTGTCTCTAAATGCCTGAACAGATACGGATTCGCTTACAACTCTTCTTATCGTGTTTAATTTTATTACGGATTCTGCTGATTCTACTGTCTCTGTAAACACTTTTCTTAATCCTTGTAGTTTTGCAAATGTCTCGCTTATCTGTGCTGTCTCTGTAACTGTTCTTATCTTTGACAGTAATGGTAATACTTCTGATAGTTTAGTCTGGAACACATTGTTTTGGAATATGTCGGTTTGGAATGTAATTTTGACAATGTTTACGGTCTCGTTTATTATTCTGCCTATTGATCTGAATCTTCTAAGTGTCTCACTATGTTGTATTGTCTCGTTAATTACTCTAGTTAATATCTTTGCTCTATCTCTAAACTCTTGAACAGACACGGTTTCAGATATTACTCTCTTTATGTTGGATAGTGTTATCTTAGACTCTGCTGATTGAACTGTTTCTGTTACTACCTTTTTGGTGGATCTGAACCATTTGAATGATTCTGATGTTTGTACTGTTTCTGATATGTTTCTTATTAATCCTCTTAGTCTAGGTACTGTTTCAGATACGTTAAGTGTGTTTTGTATGACTCTTTTTAGTCCTCTGAGTCTAGGTGTGGACTCTGAAAATTGTTCTGTCTCTGCTATTGACCTTAATAATGTAAGGTATTTCAGTTTGCTTTCCTCTGTGTTTACTGTTTCGTTTAATGCCCTTGACAAGTTTCTTAATATTCTTTCTTGGTCTGATGTCTGTACGTTTTCTGCTACAAGTTTGATAATCTGTCGTAGTTTTGCTCTAAATGCCTGTACTGATACACTCTCATCAATGCTTCTGATGATTGTAAGTAGTTTGATTCTTGTTTCTGATGTATTGATTGTCTCGTTTACTATCTTTAATAGTGTGGTAGGTACATCAAATACGTTGTTCTGAAATACATTCTTTTGGAATGTAGTTAAACCCCAAGAATCTTGAAATAAGTTTGCCTGAAATACGTCAGATTGAAATACTTGCCCTATAACTGCCAAGTGTTATCACTAGAGTTGTGTCCAAGTTTCGCTCGAACTACTCCAGATGTAGGCTTTGTTAGTGTCAGTTTCTTCAAATATTGTTCCGTCTTGTAGTGTTACTATTTCTGTTTCATCTCCTGTTAATGCTGAAAGGTTTGAACCTGTATCAAATGAGCCTGCTTGGTCGTTGTTAAAATCAACACGTGTTATATCAGAATCAGGACTTGGCACATATTTGAATACACCCTCTAAACGTGTTGGAGCATTTGATGCTCCTGCTGTTCCTTGTGTTACACCAAAATCAATAACTAATTTTTCTTCTCCTGAAATAGAAATAACATAAGTTATTGTCATTCTATCGTGTGCTACGAGTTGAGCCATCCATCTCATATTCGCTTCACTTGTTCCTGTGCCTTCTGCTCCACCATCAATAGACCATCTATGGGCATATACTGATGATGTGTCATTTTCAAATGTAGCCTTAATATCAATAGTGCTACTGGCTAGACAATGAGATATAAACTGATTAAATTTATTAGCTGTCATAGATGTTATATCTAAATCATCTCCTGCACTTCCCAATGTTGTAGTTCCATTCTTAGCCCATGCCATTTCTATTCCTCACTCTCCATTCTAGTCAGCACCCCATACTTTTAGAAATGATTTTGTACCAAAATCTCCACTTTCAGGATTTATAATATCAATCTCTGTTATTTGATTACTTGTGTTAGCCCATTTATTTACGGTTTCTGTTCTTTGTGGAGCATTTGCTGCTCCTGCTGTTGTTCCAGAAACACCATGAGATATTATTAGTTTTTCATTACTTGAATTATTAATTATAAATGTATTTGAAAAAGTTCCAGTTCCCGAATCATTTAAACCCATTATGTTTGCTGCTGTTTGTGATGTTGAAGTACCATCTGTTCCACCATTTTCAGACCATCTCCTTGCATAGTTTGTTCCTGTATCATTATTAAATCGCATAAATTGTCTTTGAGTACCACTAGATTCAGTATAACATTGAACCCAAAGGTATTTTTTAGCTGTAATAGTTCCAGATGATATTTCATCTGCTGCTCCACCTGATAAATCTACACTAGCCAATTCTTCCCAAAAGTTGTTAGTATGTGTGTCAGCAGGATCCCATCCAAGAACTACAACTTCTGAACCTGTATCCCAAGAACCTGCAAATGTATTTACTCTTTGATATTGATCGAAAACATTTGATGTATTAGCCCACTTACCTGTATGTTCTCCTCTATATGGGGTATTTGTTGCACCTGCTGTATTTTGACCTACGCCATGTTCAAGAAATAATTTTTCATTGCTTGATTTATTAACTGCATATCCAACTTGAAAATATGGATTTCTTATTCCATTTTCCCATCTAAGCTCAGGTTTTGAAACATCTTGTCCATCTGCACCACCATCTAGAGAACCTCGTCTAGCATAATTTGAGCCAGAATCTATACTCCCATTACCAACTCTGACGTAAGGTCTTGCTATACCACCTATCGGTTTAAAATCTCCCAATATCATATAATATCTTTTTTCTGCTAAACTAGTAATTGTTATTAAATCTCCTGCACTTCCCAAAGTAGTTCTTCCTAGTTCTACCCATCCACCTACACCTGTGCCACCTAGAGTTGTTGTGCCTAATGATGTTCTTTCACTACTTGTTCCCCTTACTCTTTTTCCTGCTAACCAATCTACCATGATAACTCTACCTCTTTACCACAACCACAGTTTATAATGATTGTTGCATATTCGTTCCTGTTTGTGTGTGTTGCTCCACATGATTCACACTTGCCTTTTTTGAGGTGGAGATAATTCCAACATGGCTCACAGTAATGATATTGAAATCTGATATATTGGTCATATTCGTGTGCTGATAGTTCTGCTGTTTGACACTTGTCGCAGAGATATTTCTCTCCCTCGTTCAAATGGTCATAGTATTCTTGGCTCATGTTACTCACTTTAAATTCACCATTAATAAATCTCCCTACCTGAACCACCATTGTAAAGTTCACTTACTTCATCATCAGTGAGTTTCCTGCTCCATAATGACGTTTCATCTTGTAAGAAACCCAAATATCTTCCAATACCTGTTGCTGGGTAAACGCCAAACTTAAAACTCTCATCACTGTTAGCAGTTCCAGAAGGAGCAGAAGATGTTGATAATGTTTGAAAAGCACCATTGTCAATACTAACTTCATAGTTGTTACCTGCTGCGTGTCCTGCTGCTGTTCCATCAAACCTAACACACAAAAAATGCCAATTTGTATCATCGTCCATAAAATCATCTATACTACTATCAATGTAACGAGTATTGGTAGATTCACCAAGGATAAGCAATTTTACTTTATCTGTTGTTGTTCCATCACTTAATTGGAGAACTACGCCATTTGCGTTTGCTGTTCCAAAATTTCCAAATAACGATGAAATTCCTTGTGAATCAATTTTTGATAATAGTTTAAACCACATACAAAGAGTATATTGAGCATCAGCTGAATACATAAATTGGTATTGTGAAAGTGAAGTTCCAGCAGTTCCATAGTCATTTAAACCATCATAGGACAAAGCATCTCCAATTTGTCCTGTTGCTCCATGAGTTGCTCCTGTAACAGCAATATCAGCAGCAGTTCCTAAACTATCCGCACTTTGAGAGTCGTTGGGCACTGGTGAAGACGATGCATTAAATTTCCAATATGCCTTTAATCCTGTGTCATCAACTGCTCTATACCACGTAGTTCCATTAAACCAATATCTACTAGCAGTATCAGTGTCAATGTATATGCTTCCTGTTTCTATTGATGTTGCTGATGCTGGTGTTAAGTCACTTCCTAATGCTGAAATGTTTGAACCTGATGTGAATCCACCTGAATTTGAGTTATGAATATCTAATCTTGTGAATTGACCTGTATCTGTCGAAGTGTCTTTTTTCCATACGTGTTCTTTTCTATTAGGAGCAGCAGTTGCGCCATTTTCTGATGTTCTCATATCAAACCCAATGAATAATTTTTCTTCTGAATCAATATTAACACCATAACATACATAGAAAAAATTTTGACCCATACCACCTGATGATATATCGTGTTCAGGTTGAGAAGTTTGTGTAGCATCATTACCACCATTATAGGAATATCGTGTTGCATAATCATTTCCTGTTGTATTATCTAAAATAACATCAGGATTAACATTTCCTGTCCTAAGTATATGACCAATGAATAAATTGAGTTTACACGCTGTCAAATCAGTAATATCCATATCGTCTAATTCAGATCCCAATGTTAATGGAGTTCCATTCTTAGCCCATGCCATTAGTCAGCACCCCATACTTTTAGAAATGATTTTGAAGTTTTTGTATCAGAACCATTTGTTAACATTTGAATTGTGTCAATCTGATTAGAAGTGTTAGTCCATTT
>Ga0196905_1000180_pt1 | contig 24859 bp, 44 predicted proteins | sample CB_VirMetaG_3_FD_169098 | JGI IMG/M metagenome (GOLD analysis project Ga0196905, IMG submission 169098) | Freshwater to marine saline gradient viral communities from Chesapeake Bay - CB_1508_1S Viral MetaG (v3) (version 3) | ecosystem: Environmental > Aquatic > Marine > Coastal | place: USA... | reverse complement strand
ATTACAGATACACATATTGACTGCAGCCCATGCCGCCGTTAGCCAACTAACGCTCGCATGATTTGCTTGGGCATGGGTTGCAGTCGTTTTGGCAATTTCGCCGTATTCATTTTTAAAAGGGTAGTTATGGATGATTCCACTTTAGCTAGTCGCGTCCGGTTTGTCTGGCGCGGCAAGGTTGACAAGAAATTGCTAGGTAGCAAGTTGCCGCCTAGCAACGAGCAGTCTGCTGTTGCAGACTTGGAACAAGCTCGGTTGGAAAAGACGATCCAGCGAGCCAAACAACTACTGAAAGGGTTTGGTTATGACTACTGAATACGCCTCCCTGCGGGAGAAGATCGCAGCGGAGAAGATCGAACGGGCAGAGCGTTACGCCCATTTTGAGAAAGTCTGGGCGCAGGCCGTAGAATCCGGCTTCAAGGCATTCGACGAATGCGTCCCGCGCGTTATGACGGTAATATCTGGCGGTCACGAATATCGTGTAGAGGACGGACCTTGTGGGTTCGCGTGGGTAAAGCTGGTGAAAGGCAACACTAGCTTTGCCAAGTGGGCGAGCAAGAAGGGGATTTTCCGTCGATCATACAATGGTGGAATGGACCATTGGATCGGCGGGATGTCTCAATCTCACGACCGCAAACGGGCGATGGCACAGGCCATAGCCAACACCCTTCAAAGGGAGTTGGACCTGCAAGTTTATGCCGGTTCTCGTTTAGACTAACCCCTAGGGGAGAAAGTTGCTATGTAGCAAGTTTCTCTCCAATAACTTTACAATGGAGATCAGTAATGTACAAACCTGTGTCTCGCACTAAGAAGCTGCTCATGTTCGCAGCAAATGCGGCTACTTTCTTGATTCTAGCCACGTTCATTGTGGCCATCCTGATCCTGTGATCCTGTAGGAGGTTTCCATGTGTGCTCGTTGCAGAAGGTGCCATAGGTGCCAAGGGACAAATTGGGTGCTGGTGACGCTGCTGGCGAACACCGTCACCCTCCTACTTCTGTCTGTGTTTCTGCTTCATTAGGAGGAATGTGATCAATGCCTAAAATCAAAATCCTTGGGCGGAAGCCTATGTACCCAGACGATTGCGGACACTGCCGCAAGGGGCAATTCTACGCAACCGTTGAGATAGCGGGGAGATACTACGACCTCTCATTTGTGGAGGAGAGCAAGGAACCAGTGTACTGCCTGCGAGATGGGGAAGGTGGCGACTATTCCACTAGCCTAGTCCGCTACTTTGAACTCGCGGACCCTGCGCTGGGGCGCGAGATGTGGGAACATTATGGAAGGTTTAAGGGACAGCCTAATGCTGAAAAATGAAACGGTTCGCATCCCTGTAGTGGATGGGGCAGGCATGTTCCATGCAATATATCGTACAGAGCGGGCCGACTATTGTCGCCAGCTATTGTCGCAAGCTACCTCCTATGAAGAGGCGGTTGCAGAGGCGGTAGAGACCTTCCGCAAGGAGGCTGACGCCACCGCCCGCCGTGTGGTGGGGTCGTTTATAATCGAGTACTGGTAATGAAACATCGGTAGAGGCGAAACCCTAGGATTGCCCTAGGGTCCGTAGACTTGGCAAACCTACGCTGATGAGCCTGCCAAATCGAAGAAACCTGAGAAGGAAATTGTTATGAAAGTTATCGTTAACGAAGTGCAGAACGAAGGTCTCGAAGCCCTGCTGGGTCAGACTGTGACGCTGTGGTGTGGTGTTTATATCTACACAGGTAAGCTGGTAGGTGTGAACGGCTCTTGCGTCAAATTGACCGGAGCCAAAGTGGTCTACGAGACCGGCCCCTTCACTGACGCAAAGTGGAAGGACGCCCAAGACCTTGGCGCTGAAGCTTGGTATGTCCAGACGGCTGCGATTGAGTCGTTTGGCGTTATGTCCAAGACGTAATTTCAAATGGAAATGCCTAGACCTTTGTTAACCAAGGGTCTAGGTCTTGGTCTAACTAGGAGGAACATCTATGGCAACTAAGCGTACCAAGTACAGGTCTAGGTCTGGGCCTTGGTGTGGGTCTAGGTCTGGGTCTAGGTCTGGGTCTATGTCTAGGTCTATGTTTAGGTCTATGTCTATGTCTAGGTCTATGTCTAGGTCTGTGTCTTGGTCTAGGTCTGGGTCTAGGTCTGTGTCTGTGTCTGGGTCTTGGTCTGAATAGGAGGATGTAACTATGGTGACTAAACGAACCAAGTACAGGTCCGGGTCTAGGTCTGGGTCTGAGCCTTGGTCTAGGTCTGTGTCTTGGTTTAGGTCTAGGTCTGTGTCTGGGTCTGGGTCTTGGTCTGTGTCTTGGTCTAGGTCTGGGTCTATGTCTGAGCCTTGGTCTATGTCTGGGTCTAGGTCTAGGTCTAGGTCTAGGTCTTGGTCTGACTAGTGAGTACTGGTTAGGAGGTGATATGACATACATAGAAGCACTGTCGATGTACGGAGGAGAACCTTCGTGGATTCTTAAAGCTATGGTGGAGAATCATGAGGACTGTTCATCTTTTAACAGCCCCAAAGAAAACCGCAGCCTACTCGCTGCAAAGCTAGTCCTAAAACTCAGGAGGATGGACAATGATCCATGTAAGTAAGTTAAACGGCAAGATGGACCGCATGATCGCCATCGGAACCAACACTCTTAAACAAGAGTTCTGCCAGAAGATGTCCAAGGTGGACCGTGACGACTGGATTTGTCGTTATTGCTACAGCCATGCCACACTGGGTAATGGATACCGCCCTAATGTAAAGGCGGCACTTGACCGCAATTGGTTTATAACGGAGCGTCCTCTGGAGGATCACGAGATACCAAGATTTTATCCGGGGGACGTAGTCCGGTTCTCCCATCACGGGGACGTAGAAAATCTGCAACATGCAGAAAATTATCTCGCCATAGTCCGTGCTAACCCCAAAGTAATTTTCGGGTGGTGGACTAAACGTCCGGGCATGGTGCAGGCTGTCATTAGGAAACATGGCAAGCCTGAAAACTTATTCTTGGTATGGTCTAACCCGTTTGTCAACAAGTTACGGACAGTTCCGCCGATGTACTTTGATAAGGTATTCAATAACGTCACGCGGGACAAGTTTGTAGACCAGCAAGACTGCACGGGGCAACGCTGTAGAGACTGCATGACTTGCTATACACGCAACGATAAAACGTATGTCGTGGAAGCTATCCGCAAAAGGTAACTGGGTGAAAGGTTGGGGCAAGTTGCTATGTAGCAAGTTGCTTCAGCCTATACCAGATTGGCATTCTGGTACTGATGATCCTGCTAAAACTAAAGAGGAAGTATGCCATGACCATGAAAAAGATTGGTGGCATTCGGTTTATCCGTATTGGACGGATACAATTGTCGTTCTGTATTTGTCGGAGGAAAGAAGAAAATGCGCGCTAGAGTATACTACAACTTGCAACGCCAATGCTTTTCCGTTGTAGACAAGCAAAAGAAAATAGTAGTGGACTATGTCCATCACCTAGTCCTTGAGGATGTAAAGTTCATCGTATGGAAGTCTGGACAAGCTAAGGTTCGTCGAACCGGGCAGAAGAATGTACATGCTTTTGTAGAAGGGGACGTTGTACCGCACAAGGTGTTTAATAACATTGTAGACGTGATCTACAACCCATTCACACTAGATCACTTTGTGTTAAAAAATGACCGCACTGCGGAAATCCACAAGGCTGAACAGGTAATGCTTACATGCAAGCTTGGAACGCCCTACATCTTTGCGGATGGTAAGCTAGAAATTCATAGGGAATTGAAGCTCCTTACCCATGAGCAAGTACAGGAGATTTTAGCAGCATGACATGCAAATGTGAGGACTTAGAATATCTCTACTCAGAGGACCGCATAGCTATCTATGCATGTAGAGATTGTTTTAAGGAGTGGAGGGGTGAAAGCCCCTCCTTTGACGTAGTGGACTATAATACTAGACTGGAAGAAAGGTACGGAGAATGATTAGAGATAATGTTTGGGTTGGGTGGAGAGTAGACAAGCTACGGGAGCTATGGCCATCCGCATACACGGCGCAAGAGATTGCGGATATACTGGGTGTTGTTAGTCGTAAGGCGGTAATAGGGAAAGCCTTTCGAATGGGCCTGCCCAAAAAGGATAAGACTACTCGTACCAACCTCGCTGTAGTAGAGATAAAAGTAAAACCTATTGCAGTAAAGAAGACCTGTGCTTGGCCAATAGGCCATCCAAATAGGCCAAACTTTCACTATTGCGGTGATGAAAATGTAGTGGAGGGTAAACCCTACTGCAAGAAGCACTGTGATATAGCCTATGTACCCTACGAGAGGATCGCATGAACATATTCTATTTAGATAAGTCGCCTCGACTCGCAGCAGAATACCACTGCGATAAGCATGTGGTTAAGATGCTGTTGGAGTCAGCGCAAATACTCTCAACGGCACACCGTATGTTGGAGGGTAAGCTAGAAGAAAAGCGATGGGTCTTGTCTGGAATTAGAGACTCTGTCCTATACAAAGTAACTCATCAAAATCATCCTAGCTCCGTATGGGCTAGGAGTAGTGCAGATAATTATGAGTGGTTATACAGACTGTATGACAATCTTTGCCATGAGTATAAGAGGAGGTATAAAAAAATACATAAGTCAGAAGAAATCTCCTACTATCTAAGGGATGCACCACTGTGGATTTCCCTAGAATCTTTCACCCCTCCGCCTCAGTGTATGCCAGATGAGTATAAGAGGGACGATTGTGTAGAAGCATATCGTGCTTATTACAGGGGGGCCAAGGCTTCCTTTGCTAAATGGAAAACCCAACAGCCGGAGTGGTGGTAGAACTATGGTGACTAAACGAATCAAGTACAGGGCTTGGTCTAGGTCTGCGTCTGGGTCTGTGTCTAGGTCTTGGTCTTGGTCTGGGTCTAGGCCTAGGTCTAGGTCTGGTTCTTGGTCTAGGTCTAGGTCTGGGTCTGGGTCTTGGTCTTGGTCTGGCTCTTGGTCTGGGCCTGAGTCTATGTCTGGGTCTAGGTCTGACTAGGAGGAAACACGTATGGCAACTAAGCGAACCAAGTACAGGTCTAGGTCTAAGTCTGGGTCTGAGTCTAGGACTATGTCTATGTCTTGGTTTAGGTCTAGGTCTGTGTCTGTGTCTTGGCCTGTGTCTAGGTCTGGGTCTGAGTCTTGGCCTGTGTCTTGGTCTTGGTCTGACTAGGAGAAACATCTATGGCAACTAAACGAACCAAGTACAGGTCTATGTCTTGGTCTGGGTCTAGGCCTAGGCCTAGGTCTAGGTCTGGGTCTGGGTCTAGGCTTTGGTCTAAGTCTAGGTCTAGGTCTTGGTCTGGGCCTTGGTCTGGGTCTAGGTCTAGGTCTGGGTCTAGGTCTGGCTAGGAGAATGAAACCTATGTGGAATATCTCTTCAAAGAAAGTAGGCGGTATCCTTTTCATAAAGGTAGGACGCCTCTGCTTTTCTTTCTGCGTTACTCGCGAATACAAACCACTACAACAGGAGTAAAGACTATGCCAAAGTTTATCTACATGGAAGCCGCCCCAGTCCTGAAAGGGGAGGCTCGAAAGTATGCCGGCAGCTATCGAAAGATGGCAGTGGTTGAACTTGAGGATGGCTTCGAAGGCAGGCCTAAGATGATATCCGAAAGAGCAAGGGGAGTGGTCCAAGTGGTGGCCAACGTAACGGCTCACATGGGCAGCACCATGCGTAGCTACGGCTATCGCGAGAGGATCAGGCTCAAAGAACTAGCCGATGATCTGAACAATGGAGAAGAAAATGTTATCTGAAATATCCTTCAACAATGTTTACCTCAACTACAAAGGCTCTATCGTTTCGATAGCGCAACACAGAAACGAAAGGGGTGACACTCTCGTTCAGGAAATCTATGTGATTAACGGAGACCATGACCCCCTGAGTTTTGAAGGTACCCCTCAGTCTCTCATCGAGGCACTCGGTGAGATCATGAAATTTCTGGATAAAGAGAACCAGTCCAACCCACCAGTTGGGTATCACTATTCTCTGCCCTTTGGCAACGGGAGTGTTTGATAATGACTAAAATCGCAGCGCCTGAGTGGAGGCTCCGAACATTACAACGTGTGCAGTGGGCGTCTCAATACGAGAAGGGATATTTAGCAAGCCACTTCGACAACGGACTGAGAAGGGCGGTCAGTATAATCGTGCAAGAAGGGCTGATTGAAGAACGACGCATCCCACCTAAGTATGGGTTGTCTTATTTCATTACTCCTAAAGGGGTATCCGAAATAGAAAGGCTTTCATAATGCGAATGGAAGACAGACCAAAGGGGGATCTCAGACATCCCTGTACCCGTTGTCAGAAGGAAGCACAGGATATAGTCCACATAAGTGGGAATCTATGTGCGACATGCTACCTCACTCTTAGTAAAATAAAAAAAGGTTGACCAACAGCCTAGTTTTTTAGTATAAAAAGTGTGTCACTAACGGCTGCTATGAAAGGAAATGCAATGCCGCTCGATACCGTTATCTCTTTCCCGAACATGAACCAAAATGTGTTTGGGGAAATCCCAGAAGATGTAAACTTCGACATCTTCTTTGAGTCGTCCCGTGTAGCACACAAGAAGTACGTTGTGAACGCTGTAACGGGTGATCCGCTAGATGTAGTAGGGTCAAAGTTTAAGTGTGCTTCTCACCCCGAATACTTCTCCCGTGTACAAGATACAATTAGGGACAACCTAAGCATTCACGATCTTCAAGATGCTAAGGTTAGCTGGAAGACAGCACGCAATGGGTGCTTTGCTCTGATGGATATTACCCTGCCGAACGTCCGTTACAGCGTCACCACTAAGAAGCATCAAGTGGATGTTGCGCAGCGTGTCATTGCCTTGCATGGCATTGATGGGCTATGCTCCAATCAGGTTTTCTTTGGGGCGATTGATGCGTTCTGCACAAATGGTATGATTGTTGGTGATTGGGATAAAGTTAAGCGTAAGAACACTGCTAACTTCAGCTTAAATAGCTTCATTGATGAGCTAAATAAGGCTAAGGTGGAGTTCCATGAACATGGCAGGGTCTTACAAACGTGGGCCGAAAAGGAACTAGCCTTCGAGGATGTTGAGCTACTGCTTCCAGAGATCGTAGGCAGTAAGCGTAAGGCTGAGAAGATGGGGCATCTCTACCTTGAGGAAACGCAGACGCGAGGGCATAATGTGTATGCATTGTACAGTGCATTCACTAACTATGCCACGTATGCGGATGAACGTAATGGGTTTAAACTGAAAGCCTCTGATAATGACAATGAGGCAGTGAACATGTTTATGCGGGAACAGTCCGTAATAAAGTGGGTAAACAGCCCACAATTCAAAGCCCTTGCAGCCTAGGCTGTAATGCTTTCATCAGGGGAGGGGTTAATTCCCCTCCCTATTTTTATGGAGGATGCTATGACTACCAAAACATTTGGAGATTTAATTAATTTATATAAAACCCATGAACGCATGTTGAATCTAAAGGATACTACACAAAAACAGTACCTTTATTTTCTACAGGTTATAGAAAAATATATCCCTGATCTTAACGTGGATGCCGCGTCTATAGACAAGGAGTTCGCTGTTGATTTTTATAACAGAATAATGAAAGACTATTCTGCTACTATTGGCCGCATGTGTGTACAGTTATGTAGAACAATGTTTCATATCGGAAAGGTGGGCATTCCAAATCCTTTTGTAATGCAAACTAAGCCTTATAAAACAATATGCACTCCTATATGGACCCATTCTCAAGTTATGAAATTTCTTGAGGCGTGTTATGCAGATTTTAAGTGTAGAAATATAGGTGTTATATCCCAACTAATCTATGAATGGGCTCAGCCTCCGGGCATTATACGAACACTAAAATGGGATAGCATAGACTTTAAGTCTAAGATTGTAACCCTAGCACAAAACCATGGCGCAAATTTATATCTTGAGATTGAAGACCCTTTAATTGACCTGCTTAAGCAGCAGGAGAGAGACTTTGGATTTCAAGAGTATGTTGCGCCTAGCATGAACCCCGTAAATGGGAAGTACCAACCTTATTCTATATACAAATTTAACTACTACGCAAACAAGATTAAGGAACGAGTTAATTTACCTACTGAATTAAAGGTACATTATCTACGCAGGACTGCTGTTTCGCAGATGAAAGCTGCTGGATTATCTAATTCTGATATCGCATCAGTGGTAGGATTCCAAGAGGATAGGGGTGTAAGAAATATAGTTAATACATTTGCACATCTTAACATGGTTAAAGCACGTACTAGACAAAAAGTGTAGATCGTGCTACGTTTTAACTCTCTTAACAAGGGCAAGAGAAAACATGAACCTAAACAAGTATGTAGAGGAGTTAGGTTTAGCTTTAGGAGAGACAAGAAGGTCTAACTGTCCTGTCTGTAGGGGTCGTAACACATTCACTGCATCTAACATGAATGGGAGGATTCTATGGAATTGTTATAAAGCAAGCTGTAGTATTAAGGGTACTGGAAAAACTAATATGTCAGCTGCTGACGTATTAAAAGTTATGCGTAAAGGTACGGAGGATACCGTACCTTTTATGTTTGACTTTAACAAGCCTGCCTTTTTAGTACAGCAATTCTCACCAGCGGCCATAGAATGGCTGACAGAATGGGGTATTGACAGCAAGCACGTTTTGTACGACATTAAGGATCATAGGGTAGTCTTTCCTGTCTACCATGAAGGTATTCTTGTAGATGCAGCAGGTCGCGCGATTGGCTACAGAAGACCTAAATGGTTACGGTATGGCAGGTCAGGGCTACCCTATGTACATGGAGAAGGAGATGTCTGTGTCTTAGTAGAGGACTGTATAAGTGCTTATGTAGTGGCCAGTAGCAGTGTCACTGGCTTAGCTATTTTAGGTACTTCTCTTGCAGACAGGCATATAGAGCTGCTTAAGCAATATCGACGTGTTATAGTGGCTTTAGACCCGGATGCTGCTGATAAGACACTTAAGTTTACCCGTATGCTTAGGTCATCCTTACCTGACGTGAAGGCTCTAAAATTGAAGGATGACCTTAAGTACCGTATCACTGAAGACTTACAGAGATTGGAAGACTTAGTATGGAGCTAATGATACTGCGTTCTCTAATGGATTACTCTTTCCATGAGGACCATAATAATTTTAAGTGTCCAACGGCCATCTTCTCTCAGGAAGGTCAGAAGATTAAGAGGGCAATAGATGAGGCAGTAGGTTTGTACGGTAGAAGCTTAGAACCTACGGAGGTTGAGGCTATTTACCTAACACAAAATCCTACCCTTACTTCATCTCAGAAAAGTACTATCTCTGACATTTTCCAAAAGATCTCCCGTGAAAAAGTTATTGGAAAAGATGTGGCACGAGACATCTTGTCTACTCTTTTTCAACAACACATTGGTGAAGAGATTGCAAACTTAGGGTTTGAATATGTCAATGGAAACAAGGCTTCACTAGAGGAACTCCGTAGCCTCTTAGAAAAGCACGAAGATAACTTTCTACCACGTGTAGAAGTTACTTGGGACAATCTCTCATTTGATGAGATCATTGCACAGACACTCAATAAACCTAAGTGGCAGTTTAATATTCCTTCTCTACAAAAGAAGGTCACTGGCATTGATGGTGGACAGTTAATTGAGGTAGGTGCACGATCTAACGTAGGCAAAACATCGTTTCATGCCAGCTTAATTGCAGGGCCGGATGGCTTTGCAGAACAGGGAGCTAAAGTCCTTGTACTATGCAATGAAGAACCAGTGCGTCGAGTATTGTTACGCTATGTACTAGCAGCTGCTGGCTATCCTGAAGGCGACATAATGAATAACTATGCCACAGCTACGTCACGATATAGTAAGATCAGCGACAAGATTTTTATTAAGGATGTCACCGAATACAAAATGGATTGGGTTGATACAGTCTGCCGTTCTTACAATCCTGACATTGTTGTACTCGATATGGGGGATAAACTAGCCAACATGAATGGTTATAGCCGTGTAGATGAAGCACTAAAAGCCAATGCAATCTACGCTAGGCGTATTGCAAAGCGACATGATTGCGCTATCTTCTACATGTCTCAGTTATCTGCAGAAGCAGAAGGTAAGATTGTATTGAACCAATCCATGATGGAGGGTAGCCGCACAGGTAAAGCTGCAGAGGCAGACCTTATGCTTTTGTTAGCTAAGAACCCTCAGCTATCTGACCAAGCAGAAGAAGATAATCAGAGACATATTAACATAGTTAAAAATAAGTTGACAGGATGGCATGGCATAGTGCATTGTGAGTTCGACTATAGAACAAGTAGGTATACAGCATAGGAGATTAATGTGACTACAACAAATGTTCGTACAACCAAACTTCAAACACAGTTTGAACCTAACACTAAGGTTACAATCTTTACAAACGACAAAGATGACAAAGCCAATGTCATCATTGTAAACAATGTAGTAGGTATTAATCATACTGCGCAGGGATATCAGTTGCTAACTGACACACAGGAAACTGTCTTTGTGTTATGGTCACATACCAAATACTTCCTGACAGGAGTAGAGAATGCCTCAGTATAAGTTCAGTGATCGCTCACTAAGAAATTTAATAGGTGTAAATATGCTACTTCAAACTGTTATGAAGATGGCAATACTAAAGTCTACCATCGACTTTGGTATTGGTGAAGGTGTACGTTCGGAAGAACGTCAGCAGTACCTTTTTGACACAGGAAAATCTAAGACATTAAAGTCTAAGCACATTACAGGTGATGCTGTAGACGTTTTAGTATATAAGAATGGTAGTATCGTCTGGGATCACGACGCCTTTGCAGAAGTTGCAGAGGCAGTCGCTTTAGTATCTAAAGAAATTAATGTCCCTATACGGTGGGGGGCAGCATGGACTGTACCTGACATTGGTAAATGGGAAGGTACAATGATTGGCGCTAGAACTTCTTACGAAGAGACAAGAAAAGGAGAGGGCCGTACCCCATTCATCGACTCTCCTCATTTTGAATTGCCGTAGGAGACTCCTATGAAACTTTCAATCTACTACAATGACGAAAATCACCGTAAGTCTGAAGTCTATAAGAAAGAAGGTGGTTTCTGTGTAGTCTTCTACGAACAAGGCCAGAAGATCAGAGAAGAAAGTTACCTAGGAAAGAGTGAAGACTACCACAGAGATAGTGCTGAGAACTGGGTACTAGGTATCAATACGCTACACTGATAAGCACTCTTAGCTCAGTTGGATAGAGCAACAGACTTCTAATCTGTGGGTCAGAGGTTCGAGTCCTCTAGGGTGCGCCAACTACATAAGGGGCAATTGAGGAGCAGTTATAATGGAATATAGCCTAAATATTAACAGCAGTATAAAGGTGAGCCACGGTGCCGCAGAAACTCTTGTAAAAAAAGTTCTTGTTGACTTATATAAAGACATAGACAAGAATGATGAAGACCTACGCAAAGCATTCATAACTGTGCTTAGGTTCTTTATGAACTACGATGAGTTTTTTGATTGGTGCAAAACAGGAGAATGAAATGGCTAGTGCGTCGTTAGCTGGGTGGACTGTAGCGCCCATTGTTCCTAACCAACCTGCCGCTATGGAGGATGCGATAGTTTACTTTGCTAGAGTATCTAATCCTACGGCCCAGATGGAAAATCTATATGGAGATAAGCTACTTAAGTATCTAATTAGACATAAGCACTGGTCTCCATTTGAAATGGTTAATGTTGTTCTAGAAATAGAAACATCTAGGGATATTTCTAGACAAATGCTTAGGCATAGAAGTTTTTCAGCACAAGAGTTTAGTCAAAGGTATTCAGCCACAGAAACTTTAGTAGACGCCAGAGAGGTTAGGCTACAAGATTATACCAACAGACAAAATTCCTTAGCTGCTAACGATCCTGAGTTAAAGGCTTGGTGGGAGGGCGCACAGAAAGAGTTATGCCGTCATGTGTTTCGTTTATACGACCAAGCACTTAAACGTGACATAGCCAAAGAGGTTGCTCGTTGTATCCTTCCAGAAGGATTGACTCGCACTAAGCTATATGTTAATGGGACAATGCGTAGTTGGATTCACTATGTAGAACTTCGTACTCATAAGGATACACAGAAAGAGCACAGACAATTAGCAGTTAAATGCGCTACTGCTATTTCAAATGTGTTTCCATACATTAACCAATTCGTTCAAGGGGACTAATACAAATGAAGTACGTAACTATTAAGCTTGATGTTGATACGGTTTTATCGGATGATGGTAACTTTGATATACTAGTATGGTTTGGTGATGATTCAGATGAACCTAAAGTAATTAACTATAACATCGACGATATGATTCAGTCTATGATTAAAGATTATCAATATCCTGATGGTAGGTTTAATGACGTTGATGCTACAGCATTAAAACTTCTTTTGTCTGCCTTTGAAAACAACGTACATATGGCAATAGATGCGGCACGCTTTATGTTAGATAGAAAGGCATGAGTAAATACTACGTAAACAAGTTTCTTGAACACGCGAGAACTGCTGCCTTGACTACACCCGGCGTACATTCCAGCAAAGGCAGCAGGTTTCGTTTAGGTGCAGTACTCGTAGATAAATACGTAGTTTGTTCTGGTGTAAACAGTTATAAGACACACCCCCTTCTGCGTCATAGAACACAGTGGCCACATTTACACGCTGAACAACATGCTCTCTTCAGGTATGGACTAGACAACTGTAAAGGTCTAGACTTATACGTTTGTAGAATACTTGCGGACTCATCTATGGCTTTATCTAAGCCGTGTAAAGTATGCACCCAATTTATCATAGAGGCTGAATTACGTACTGTATACTACTCTATAAACGATAGGCGATGTGGTGTCTTTAATGTCGCTGAACGTAGGCATTCGTCAATGTCGCTGTTCGATTACACCTGACGGAGGCTATTATGTTTTCTCCTGACTGCTATATGCTGCTACAGATAACCACTAAGCTAAGGAGTAGGATGCAGAATGATGACAGCTTCACACCTGATGACCTCTATTGTATATGGGAGGCGTATAAAAATCTATGTGACTACTGGGAATTAGTTTTCGAACATTTGAATGCCCCTCCTCCCTTGCATTAGGAGTACTCAATGCAAATCGTCTTAGACGTTGAGAATACGGTTACAACTAAGAACGGCAAGAAACACTTAGACCCCTACGAATCTACTAATAGTTTAGTGATGGTAGGGGTCAAATTTTTGGGGGGTGAGTCGAGACTTTTTACTTACAACCATAGCGATACTCGGTATGTCAGCAATAAGCAAGAGCTACAGGATATTTTATCTAAAACTACTCTCATGATTGGTCACAATATTGTACATGATCTAACGTGGTTGTGGGAGGTAGGCTTAACGTACGATAATCCTGTTTGGGATACCATGCTAGTAGAATACCTCTTACATAAGGGGTTAAAGAACCCCCTCTCTTTGGAGGCTTGCGCAGAACGTCGCTGCTTGCCTATAAAGAAGCAGGACACTCTTAAGCAATACCTAAAAGAGGATGTTAGCGTAGCTGATATTCCTCATGATGAACTGTCTTCTTATCTCCTAGACGACTTAGCTGTAACAGAACTCTTATATACAGCTCACCTTTCAGATCTACAGAGACCTGATAATGTAAGTCTTACTTCTACTGTGCAACTAACGAACAGGGTTGCTTTGTCATTAGCCAAGATGAATAAGAGCGGTTTCTCTGTCGATAAGGAAGTCTTAGAAGACGTTCGTGTTCAGTACACAGATGAACGTCAGCAACTAATCAAAGAGTTAGATGAGAATACAAACAAGCTTATGGGGGACTATCCCATAAATCTAAACAGCCCAGAGCAGTTATCTTGGGTAATCTATTCTAGAAAGCCACTAGATAAAAAGAGTTGGCCAGACCTATTTCATAGAGGAATGAATGCAGCGGAATTTAGAAGTGCAGTATCCTGTGGTAGTGAACTCATATACAAGAAGACAGCTAGACAGTGTAAAGTTTGCTACGGCAAAGGGAAAATCTTCAAAACAAAAAAGGATGGAAAGCCTTTCTCCAAACCTACTAAGTGCAATGGCTGCGAGGGAGAAGGCTATCTGTTTGTATCTACTAATGAACTAGCTGGGCTAAAGTTTAGCGCACCTAATGAGAAGTGGGTTACAGCCAATGGATTTAGTACAAATAAGTCTGACTTGACAACACTGGCTTCTACTGCTATTTCCTTAAAGAAAGATGTTGCTCACAATTTCTTGAGTAAGGTTATGCGCCTAAGTGCAGTAGAGACATATTTATCTTCCTTCGTCGAGGGTATTAGTTCCTTTACAAAGGACGATAAAAAGTTACATGTACAGCTTACACAGGCTGTTACATCTACAGGTCGTTTTTCTGGCCGCAATCCTAACATGCAGAACATGCCGCGCGGCGGAACCTTCCCTGTCAAGAGGTGTTTTGTATCGCGGTGGGAAAATGGCCAGATACTAGAGGCTGACTTTGCTCAATTGGAATTTCGAGTAGCTGCATATCTGTCTCAGGATCAAACAGCTATACAGGAAGTAAGCAATGGGTTCGATGTACATTCCTATACAGCACAGGTTATCAGTAATGCAGGCCAACCTACAACTCGCCAAGAGGCAAAAGCCCACACCTTCGCCCCTCTCTACGGAGCTACCGGGTTTGGACGATCTTCTGCCGAAGCCAGATACTATGAACACTTTGGAGAAAAGTACCAAGGCATTGCGCGTTGGCATAGAGAACTTGCCAAAGAAGCCTTAAATGAGGGCCGTATAACTACACCTTCTGGTAGGCAGTTTGCTTTTCCTAACATTGAACGTAGGGCAAATGGCACACCTACATTCTTCACGCAGATAAAGAACTATCCAGTACAATCGTTTGCTACTGCGGACATTGTACCACTTGCCCTCATCTATATTGAGGAGCAATTAGAAGGTTTGAATACATGTATTGTAAACACAGTACATGATTCTATCGTCTTAGACGTACATCCAGAGGAGGTAAAAGATGCACTATCCGTAATAGACAAAACTAACAAAAATCTTAAGCGTCTTATCGACCAGCAATGGGACATAGACTTTAATGTGCCTCTTCTTTTAGAGGCAAAAATAGGACCGAATTGGCTTGACACAAAAGAGGTTGAGTGATATAACTCTCTTCCTTTTTTTATGGAGTAAAACATGACTGAACTTATGACGACGAATAACAGCTTTGCTGATCTAGCTAAAGCTGCTGGTATGTTGCTCGCATCTGAAGGCTCAGAAACGCGGACCAACAGCCTATCCCGCCTTGGACTATTGCAGAAACCTATTGTAGGTAAGCAAGAAGTCAAAGGTAAAATGGTCAATGTAGAAGTAGTCGAAGCAGGACACATCAAATTAGAAAACGCAGATACGAGAGAGCTTTTCTATGCAGAGTCTGCACACCTACGCCCCTACATGCAGCGTGTTTTGTATAAACGCTTTGTGCGGGGGAGTGGAGATGAACCTAACAAGTTTATCAAGACTGTTATGGCAACAGACCTTAATAGCGATTTAAAAGACACAGAAGGGGGTTTCAATTGTGGTAAGCCAGCGGGCTATATCAAAGATTGGAACGCTGTCCCTGATGCTCTTAAGTCCGTTATTAAACAGATTAAGCGTACTCGTGCTATCTTTGGTACAGTAACTCTTTATGGTGTAGTCAATGCATCTGGAGAGCAGGTTGACTTAGAAAAAGACATCCCAGTGATCTGGGAGATTGATAATAGGGATGCCTTCAAGGATAGCAATGCCCCTTTCCGTTCTCTCTATTCACGTAAAGAACTACCTATGCACCGTAGGATCAATGTCTCTTCAACGGAAAGAGTCTTGCCTAACGGAGAATCCTTCTATCTACCTAAGCTTGATCTAGACCTCTCTAATAAGTTTGACATTAATGGAGAGGAGCAGGCGCTTTTTGAGTCCTTCTTAGATTGGGTGAACAACTACAACAGCTATGTCCTACGTCAGTGGGACACAAAAGTTAATGGGGATGATCTACCGAGCGGACAAAACGCCTTGTTAGACAGCTTCATTGAGGTTGAAGGAGAAGCTGCATAATGAACCACCCCTCTGAATTGGCATTACATATTCTCCTTTCTCGTCTGCGCGAGAAAGACGCAGAGGTATCTGAAAATACTATAAATCAGATTACCTCAGACGTTAAGGAAGCTCTTGTACGTCAGTTCAGAGGGGGTAAAAGGGATGCCTTTCGCATCCGAATGTCAAACATAGGGCGTCCTTATTGCCAACTTTGGTATGAGAAAAACAAACCAGAGGTGGCAGAAGGGCGCTCCTATAACTTTGTTATGAATATGATGATGGGTGACATCGTCGAAGCCGTATTTAAAGGGCTGCTTACAGAGGCAGGAGTTCAATACGAAGGTAGCGAAGAGGTTGTCTTAAAGCTTGGCGATGGAATAGAAGTTAAAGGAACTACGGACTTAAGCATCAATGGTGCTATTGATGATATTAAGTCTGCATCACCTTGGTCATATCAAAATAAATTTAGTTCTTTAGAAAGCCTTGAAAAGAGTGATGCCTTTGGCTATATAGGACAACTTGCTGGCTATGCAAAAGCATCTGGCAAGAAGATTGGTGGTTGGTGGGTTATCAATAAAGCCAACGGCCAGTTTAAGTACGTAGAAGCTAATGGTGTAGACGTTGATGCTGTTTGCACACAGCTCCTACAAAAAGTAAGGAGGCTAGAGGAGAATAAATTTGAAAGAAACTACACAGCAATAGATGAAACTTTTAGAGGCAAAGCTACAGGAAATAAGGTATTGTCAGATACCTGTAAGTTCTGTGATTTTAAGAGGGATTGTTGGCCCGGTTTAGATACTCGTCCATCTATCCCATCGTCTGCTAGAAATCCAGCAGATGTAGATTATGTATATATAAAGGAAGCAACATGACTAAAGACTATAGAGATATGTCCCTTGATGAACTATTAAATCATGTACAAGACATTAAGGATAAAATTCAGAACCTAAGAGACGACTTAGTGTTGGCTGTAAAGGTGTATGATGAAAAACGATATAGTAATCTACGTTCCTTATTAGAAACACAAAAAGAAAACAGTAAAGCCATTAGAGATGAGATGATTGCTCTAGGAGGTGCCACAAGCAAAATGCTAACCCCATATAGCTTCCGCTATCTGTATGTATGAAGAAGGGCATAGACACGCTAAAAGGCTAGGGTATAGGTCTGGCCTAGAGCTAAAAATATCTGACACCCTTAAGGATGCAGGTATAGATTTTACCTACGAGAAGATTAAAATTCAGTGGGAAGATTTAGCTTACCGAACCTATACCCCAGATTTCGTGTTACCTAACAACATCATAGTCGAAACCAAGGGCAGGTTTGTAGCAGCAGACAGGCGTAAGCACAAGCTTATTAAGTCGCAGCATCCTACCCTTGACATTCGTTTTGTATTCTCTAATAGTAGAGCCCGTATTGCAAAGGGATCAAAGACCACATATGCTATGTGGTGTGAGAATAATGGCTTTCTATATAGTGATGTTAGTATCCCCGATGAGTGGTTAGAGGAACCACCGAAGAGCAGCGTACCAACCTTCGTAACCTTTCCTAATAAAAGGAAAATAAAATGACAACGATACGAGATGTACTCTCCAGTGATGCGTTATACATAAAGATTTTACCCATCTTAGATAATAAGAAGGAGTGGGACGGTGAGATTGATGTATCCTTAGTATGCCCTAACGACATACCTCTTGACGAAGAGGGTAAAGATATCCTATTAAATATGGGGGCTCTCATGTCTGTGTCGCTTCTTTTATATGAAGAAAATCTTGATATAAAAGAGGCAGCAGAAGACATGCTAGCATCCTCAAGTGATGGCACCTACTTATTAGGGGATGACCCTAAGCCTACTAATAGAGTCGTTAGTGCGGAAGGTAACGTCGTAAAAATAAACTTCGGAAAACAATAGTAATGCAAGGGTACTTAGCAATGGCAGAAGAAAACGAACCTATTGATATTATCAATAGCCCACCTCACTATAACACTACGAGCATGGAGACCATCGACTTAATCAAAAACTCTATGACAGAGGCAGAGTTTGAAGGTTATTTAAAAGGCAATGTGTTAAAGTACGTTAGTCGTTATAGGGTTAAGCATAAAGAAGACCCACTAAAAGACCTACTAAAAGCACAGTGGTATCTAAATAAACTATTACTAACAGTAGTAAATTCTATGGAGGAAAAACAATAATGGCATTACCATCTGACTATCAAAACTTTATCGCTCTTTCACGGTATGCTCGCTGGAGAGAAGAAGACCAGCGCCGTGAGACATGGGAAGAGACTATTACACGTTACTTCGATTATCTATTTGACTACATCAAAAAAGAAAAAGGTGTAGATGTCTCTGAATATAGAGAACGTCTGCAAAAGGCTGTTCTAAATTTAGATGTAATGCCTTCTATGAGAGCCGTAATGACTGCCGGTCCAGCATTAGAGCGGTGCCATGTAGGAGCATACAATTGTTCATATGTACCAGTAGATTCTTTACGTGCTTTTGATGAAGCTATGTACATTCTTATGTGCGGAACAGGCGTAGGCTTCTCTGTTGAGCGTGAGAATGTAGATAAGCTACCACTCATTAATGAAGATTTCCATGAAAGCAACACTGTTATCGTCGTAGACGACAGTAAGATCGGATGGTGTAAGGCTCTAAGAGAGTTAATTGCTTGCTTGTACGCTGGCCAGATTCCACAATGGGATGTATCTAACGTCCGCCCCGCTGGGGCTAGGCTTAAAACATTTGGCGGTAGAGCAAGTGGCCCGGAACCCCTAGAGGATTTATTTAACTTTGTGGTATCTAAGATTAAGGGAGCTGCTGGGAGGCGCTTATACCCACTGGAAGCCCACGATATTATGTGCAAGATTGGCGAGATTGTTGTTGTCGGCGGTGTTCGTCGCTCTGCTCTTATCTCTCTGTCTAATCTTAATGATACCGCTATGCGTAAGGCTAAGTCTGGAGAATGGTGGGTCAATGATTCACAAAGATCATTGGCAAACAACTCTGTCTCGTATAAAGATAAACCTTCGATGGAAGTATTTTTTTCTGAGTGGCTTTCTCTCTACGAAAGTAAGTCAGGTGAAAGAGGCATCTTTAATCGTCAAGCGGCGGAGAGACAGGTGGCTAAGAATGGTAGACGATCTAATTATTCGGATGAAGCAAAGACTAAAAAGATAAGGTGGGGTACCAATCCATGCTCAGAGATTATTCTTAGACCTTATCAATTCTGTAATCTATCTGAGGTAGTTGTCCGTGAGGGAGATACTAAAGCAACATTACGTGAGAAGGTTGAGTTAGCTACTATTCTAGGTACTCTTCAATCCTGCCTAACTGACTTTAAGTATCTGCGTTCTATCTGGAGAAAGAACACTGAAGAAGAACGCCTGTTAGGAGTATCTCTGACAGGAATTATGGATAATTCTTATTGCAATGGAAAGAATGGTAAAGAATATCTGGCTAGTATGTTAAGTGATCTTAGGAGTACAGCCGTTGAAGTTAACAAGCAGTTTGCTGCTCTTCTTGGTATTAATCAGTCTGCTGCTATTACGTGTGTCAAGCCTAGCGGTACAGTCTCGCAGCTTGTTGATTCTGCTAGTGGCATTCATGCTCGCCATAATCCTTTCTACATCCGTACAGTAAGGGCGGATAATAAAGACCCTATGACGCAGTTTCTAAAGGACGCAGGTATTCCAGCTGAACCAGACTTTATGCGTCCTGAAAGTGCGACTGTGTTTTCATTCCCCATGCAGTCACCCGCTGCTTCAGTTTGTAGGGATGATATGAATGCTTTAGAGCATCTAGAACTTTGGCTTATTTACCAAGAGCATTGGTGTGAGCATAAGCCTAGTATCACAGTGAGCGTAAAAGAAGATGAGTGGCTTAGTGTTGGCGATTGGGTATTTAAGAATTTTGATGCCATTTCGGGTATTAGTTTTCTGCCTTATTCAGACCATACTTATAAGCAGGCTCCCTACCAAGACATTGATGAAATGGCCTACGCTAATTTGGCCGCGAGAATGCCATCCACTATTAACTGGACGCTTCTGCGAGAATATGAGAGAGAGGATCATACTACAGGCTCTCAAGAACTTGCCTGCACAGCGGGGGTATGCGAAGTCGTAGACATTACGAGTAGGTAACATGCAAGAAGTATTAGTAACACACGAGATGCTGGCTAAAGCCCAAGACAAAGCCATTGAATTGGGCAAGCTAAATAATTCTATAACCTCCGGAGGAGGAAACTTCGCTGGTTTTATAGGAGAACAAATTGCCCTAAGTGTGTTAGGAGGAAGTTGGGATAACTCATATGATTATGATCTTATACTGGAAGATGGGTCATCTGTAGATGTCAAAACAAAACGCACAAGTGTCACACCCCTGCCTGATTATGACTGCTCTGTAGCAGCTTATAACACTAAACAGAAATGTGACGCTTATGCGTTTGTTCGTATCTTAAACGATATGAGTAAAGGTTGGTTCTTAGGCGTTATGTCAAAAGAAGAATACTTTAATAAAGCAAACTTCCTTAGTAAAGGGGATGTTGATACTTCTAATGGCTATATCGTTAAAGCTAGTTGTTATAACATGAAAATTAAGGACTTAAAGGATTCACTATGAAACGCCCATTGCATAAACATAAACGTGACAACGAGATGCCACCGCTCAAGCTTCAATACGAAGCTGGGTACAATGCCTTCACAAACACCAAACAATGGACTAAGAGACTAGACAATGAGACTGTTATCGTCACTTCTTGCCCCTATAAAGCGGACTCTATGCAAGCTAAAGAGTGGCATAGGGGGTACAATGAAGCGTACTTCCAGAATTTGGAGAGGCTCAATGCAACTGAAAAAAGAGGCTGATGAATATATGAATAGCAATGCGATGTCTTTTAAAGAGTATCAAGACTTCTGTAAGACAACGGCTATCTATAGGGCAGAGGTTAGCTTGCTGTACCCTGCTCTTGGCCTCACAGGTGAAGCTGGAGAGGTAGCTAACAAAGTAAAGAAGCTAGTGCGAGATGGTATAGAGAACCTTCCTTATGACTGGAAGGAGCAAATCGCAGCTGAAATTGGCGATGTTCTTTGGTACTGTTCTGCACTAGCTACTGATCTTGGTATTCCACTTAACACCATTGCTAAACAGAATGTAGAGAAACTACAGTCGCGTCTAGAAAGAGGTGTACTTAGTGGCTCTGGAGATAAGCGTTAGAAGGAATAGCTTTTTTCTATAAGCTTACTTAGTTCGTAACCTAAACCATATAGCCCTGAAGATTCTACAGTAGGCCGTGGAGCAAGGAGTAGCAGTTTTTCATAGTCTGCTAGTTTTTCTCCACGGTCTGCTTTTTCTGCAACTGTAAATCTTAATTCTTCTAGTTGTTTATTTACAGCTGCTTTAGTTCTATTGTCTGCCTTCAACCATCTGAATCTAGCAAAAGGCCCAGTGTAGCTATAATTTTTATACAGGAGACGCTTACGTTCAAGCATAGAAACTTCATTTTCATTAGCGTCTGTTATGTCGCCATCTTTTTTGATAATAGCACTAATTTCGTTTTCAATTCCTGTCTTTACTAGATCGTACTTAGCAGCCATATCCCGCTGACTAAATACTTCTCCCATAACTTTAGCTTCTTTTCTAATCTTACTAAGTAGATCGTTAACTAATACCTTCTTACTTTCATACGCCATATCTTTATATGCGTCATTAGACATTAGCGTTTGTATAACGCCACTAGCGAACTGACTAGCACCCTCACGAATATAGTTATCTACAAGTTTATCCCCTGTAGTTCTAAAGGCTACCCACTCCTCTTGCCCCAAAAGCCGCATTTCTGTCTCTACATCAGTAGGTTTACGAACAGTAGTAGCACCGATAGTTTGCTTTGCAAGTGTGTTTTCTCTATAAGCTACTTCACTAGGCCCTCTATAGGCATATGCCCTAGTTGGCGGCTCTGCCAAACCAGCAAGTCCCTGTACTCCTACGGGGAGACTCTTCTTTACGGTTTGAGTGAAGGCGCTTAAGCCTCTTTCCATACCACCCGTACCTTCAATAGCAGCATTGTAGTCTCTTATTGCTGCCTCTTGTGAGTCAAAGGAGGCAATAACATCCTTTACGAAGTTAGTACCAACCAAGAAGCTGTTAGCGTATTCGCCAACCATCTTACCAAATGCTTCAGAGGGTTTTTCTTCCTTTGTGAAATCACCACTAGCTATGTTTAGCATAGCATCAAACAAGGGTAGCTGGGCGCTAGAGCGTAGATTAACACCAGCAATACCTTCAGCTAACTCTCTAATATTTGGAGGTGCTCTATCAATCCTGTCTGGGTCTATTTGCCTATTAAATTGCTCTGGTCCAAGAGCTTCCATCTTATACAGAAAATCTGCAAGCATTAGATAGGGTGTGATAGGAAACAAAGCCCTTGTGTCTATAATAGTATCGCCGACTCTCATGTTATAATAAGGTTGATCTTGGTTTTCAGATCTAACCTTTAGTGCTGCCATTAGAGCAGCCATACCTACAGATGAGTTAGCAAAAGATTCCGCCAACTTAGGTAGGTTTACTTCTTTTCTTCCCTTTGTAGCTGCAACAAAGGCAGCATCATAAGCATTAAATGCAACATTTAGGGGGCTGTATTTAAACTGGAAGGCTAGAGCATTCATCATAAAACGAGCAAATGGAAAGGCTACTGTACCCATTGGAACCTTTTCAATAAAGTCTAATGTTACAGCAGCAATACTTTCTAATGATCCTTTATTCCTTCTAGGAGCATAACTAAAAGTACCCTTCATAGTTTCTGCTGCTGCTGCTTGAAGAATATCTGTAGGGATATGTTTATTATCTTTGAGGACACCTTCAAGACCCCCTTCTATACCAGCTCTCCTAAACTTTTTATCTAGCTCGTATGCAAATAAACCCCTCCTAAAGAAGGCGTCTTGTGCAATGTTGAGGCCGTTAAGAAATGTAACAAACCCCGGTAAAGACCCATCGCCATCAAAGTTATTATTGCTTCTAAATAGTCTACGCGCCAATGTAGGATTGTTAACTAAAGCAGCATCTGCTAGAACCTTTGCCTTAGTAATAGATAAGTTACCTGTTACTGCACCTACAGTAGTACTGGGTTGAATTAGACTTAATAGCAAATTACTAGAATCGAGCCAAATCTCATTTAGAGATTTACCAACAGATTGTTTACCCGTAACGGCCTTGCCCATGTTATAAATCATGGACTCTATTGTGTTCGAGGCAGTACTAAAAGTTACGTTAGCCATACCAGAAAAAATATTTCTCATAGTAGTGGCTGGGTTAATAACCATTAAACTTCTTCTAACACGACCCGCCTTTTGAAAAAACTCATATAGATTTGTGTATGCTTGTGTTGTAGGATCGCCTGCACCAAATAGTTTATTAACTTTAGCAACATCCTTTTTGTCCATGCTAAAGAATGCCTTTCGGGCTTTACCTAAAGCAGAACCTGAGCTTAATACGCGACCTGCATCACTCTTAGACTGCCGAAAAGCCCTTTGAATAGCGACCATAACCTTTTCACCGTCTGGTCCTTCAGCGTCTACTCTTTCAAGAATATCTAAGAAATCTGTCTTTGTTAAATTAGCAGACTCAAGGGCTCTTTCTACTGCATCCCAATCACCCTCCTTTGCATCTTTAACTACATACGACCATAGTTCTCTAGTAATATCTGTAGCTTGATCGTCTTTTAAGCCTTCAATAAGATTAAACAAAGCATCATCTTCAAGCTTAACGCCCATTTTAGCTGCAGCTTCAAAGTCTTCTACTTTAGCTTTGTATAACCCGGTAGCAAATTTATCTAGGCTTCTAACAACCTGAACTCTAAGCTGCGCTTGAGTTAGCGCATCTGAGTTAGCAACTGTCCCTACGGCATCTACATCTACTTGGTCTATAGCAGCCTGTATAGGATCATCTTTTGATGTAGCATTAAGATTATCTCTTAGCTTGCCTAAAACACCTTCAAATTTTTTACCTTCTGGTGTTGTTAAATCTACCGCTCTTAGTAGACTATTTGTCTGATCTCCTTGTACAGGATCAAATGTAATAGCATCTACGATCCTATTCTCGTTATCTAGTAGATTAAGTTTTGAGTTTAATTTTCCCTGAAGACCTAGTATCTTAATACGCTCATTAGCATAAGATACAGCACCCTTTTTAGCAGCTTTACCAACAAGTACACCTTCTCCTAAGCCAAGGACGCCACCTAATGCTGCGCTTTCTAGGACTCTATTTATGTCTGTAGCTCTATCCTCATAAGAGATAGTAGGATCAAAGACAGCATTTCCTTCTTCGTCTGTACCTATATAGGCTCTTTGCTCTAGCTCCTGTAGCATAGCATCTTGTAAAGCCCCTGTAGCAGCCCCTACAGCTCCATGTGCAGCTGTTCCTCTTAAGACATGCTTTGATACATTCTTGCCTAATATAGTTGTTGTTAGGGCTTTCTTTAGAGCTGCTCTAGAAGCAAACTGCTTTGCTGTAAGAGAGGCAACAGCACCTGTACCGCCTGTAGCAACGCCTGCAATAACGGCTTGTGCAAGACTCAAGGGATCAGTAGCACTTGCGTACACATAATCTCCTAAAGCATTAGCAGCCTCACCAGCAGACATGTCAAATAGAGTAGGAGCATTTCTTTCTACTTTTTCATAAACCCTACCAAAGGCTTCACGGGTTGGTGTATCAGTACCGCGCTGAAAATCTATCTCTTTTCCTAGGGAGAAACTATTGTTTGTAGCCCAGCGATAGTGCGTCATAAACCTGTCATAAAATGCTTCATCAGATTCATCTGCGTTTTGTTTACCGTCATCATTAAAACGAGAGCGCATATAGTAACGAAGA
>Ga0196905_1000179_pt1 | contig 25225 bp, 27 predicted proteins | sample CB_VirMetaG_3_FD_169098 | JGI IMG/M metagenome (GOLD analysis project Ga0196905, IMG submission 169098) | Freshwater to marine saline gradient viral communities from Chesapeake Bay - CB_1508_1S Viral MetaG (v3) (version 3) | ecosystem: Environmental > Aquatic > Marine > Coastal | place: USA... | reverse complement strand
GAGGAAAATATTGTATTGTTAACAGACGCCTACAACGAGTTAAACAAAAGCTTAACAAATGCAATCTTAGAAAGAAATTACCAAGAAAATCAAAACAAGTAATTAATTAGGATCAAGGGACGGCCGCCAGGCCGCCCATGATCCACAAAATCAAACACCATGAACCAGAAAACAAAGAATATCATCAAAGACGCGGCAATAATTGCCGCCTATATTGTAGGCATTTGCGCGACATTTAAAGCCTTATTAATACTAATCTATATATTTGGATAGAATGAAACGATACACCACAGAGATACCACAATTTTTAGAGCTTTGTATTAGCTTTTATAGCAATGAACCTGCAGACAATGCAGTTTACCCAATTGCAGACCGCGAGACCATAGAGCGCGCCGTAAATTTTTACCTAGATCGAAAGCCTTTAAACGCGATCGAGTTCGACAGCTTCGACCGCGAGAAAGTCCGCGAGATAATACAACCAGAATATAGTATTTTTTAACCCTTAATTAATAGATATGAGACCAGCACCAGAAACAATTGAAACACAAATAGAAAGAGAGCTACACGGATTAGAAGTAGGACCACACGACGAAAGGGCCGCAATATGGATACACCCAACGTCCGTGATGCATTGGCAGCCAAAAGACGTGCAACACCTTTGGCAAATCCTAAAAGAAAAGCTACAGGACAACGACGTTTATAACGGATATGTTTTTGTCTACAATAAAGACGCTGCAGAATATTTGTCCGCATGGAACGAGCAGCGCAATTGCTACAACATAGACGACGCCGTAAGCGTCGCCCATGAATTCGGCTACACATTAGACAATATCGAAAGAGCAGGTTTTTCTATATTAGCTAATATACATGCAAATTATATTGCAGAGCTCAGAGACGAAGACAGGATCCAAGAAGCCGCCGAACGTATATTTTTAATACTGCAGACGGCTAAAGAAGTAGAACCAGAAGAACAAAAATAAACCACTTTAAACCACAGTTAAAGAGCTCCCTAATTTTAGGGAGTTTTTTTTGTAACTAATTGAAAGAGAGAGGAGGCAAACAAAGCAGATTGAACAAACTTTTTCAACACAATACCACTCCTTCAATAGAGCAGATGCACGGTAAAAGGTACAATGCACGTAAATAGAATAATTATACAACATAATAACGCAGTGTAATGAATTCAACGTAAATACAATAATCATACAACATAATAGACCGATGTAATGAATTCATCACTTATGAGCTACATTAAGAATTGGCTTATGTTTTCGTATGAGTATTTGTTCTTTTTTTAATCTGATGTATTCGTCTTCGATGAATGAGTGAACGACGAATGAGTCGAAGTTTTTGTTTGATTGCAGGTGTTCAGATATTCGACGAGCTAGGCATTCTGTTTGACCTATGTAGACAATGCGATCTTGTTTATAGAGCATATATATGCATGGCTTATTGAAGTAGGACACCTTAAGTGTCCCTAGCTTGGTGGTTGGGCGTTTGGATACTTGAGATTTTACAGATAGTTCTTCTTTATCTTTTATATACTCTGTTTGTGCGTCCTGTTTAATCTCAACTCCATTCCGCCTGACCCTTGAGGGTCGGCGGGCTTCTACCTTGTTAATTTCTTCATTAATGAGCTGATTAAACTTCTTTTTACCTACTCTTCTTTGTTTAGTATGTTTCATATAACCACTTAACTACTTTACACACCTCTCCCTTATAACGTTTGTCACGTTTTGCGGAAGAGAACTCTCCTACCATACATTATCGAGATAACTGAGTCATCGTTGACTAAACTCCCGAGCCTTACCTACTCAGCTCACTATGGCGTGTTTTTGTCTATACAGACAAGGAATAAACTAATACATAAAGATAACTAAAAAGCATTAAAAGTGTTCATAGTTATTTCTTATATTGCTATAAGATTTTCTTATTGATAGGAAGCGAAGCGAACTTTTACCTAAGGTGATACAAAAACAACTATTTAAGTTATCTATATAGATGGGAAAGATAGAATTTGAATTAAGGGTACCTGCGGATATGTCTTCTATTACACTAGGGGACTACCAAAAGTATGTAAAGATTGTTCAGGGATTTAAGGAGGGTGAGGATTCGGAGGATTTTCTGAAGCTTAAGATGCTTGAGATATTCTGTGGCGTGGAGCTGAAGGACAGCTATAAACTTCCTATTAGTGTGTTCGAGGGTGCAATTAATCAGGTGCAGGCCTGTTTACTAGAAGAGACCCCTCTTCATAGACGCTTTACCTTTAATACACCTAAGGGAGACACGCCTGTAGAGTTTGGGTTTATTCCTAAGCTAGATGACATGAGTTTTGGTGAGTACGTCGACTTAGACACTACCATTACGGACATGGATACGCTCCACAGGTCAATGGCGGTTTTATACCGCCCCATTACCAACCGAAAAAAGGATGCTTATAGCATAGAGGATTATGAGGGCTACCATAAGTATGCTGATCTGATGAAGGACATGCCACTTAATGTAGCGTTAGGAGCGTTGGTTTTTTTTTATCGTTTAGGGATGAAATTGTCAAAATATACGACGGTCTCTTCTCTAAAACAGTTAGCGACGACTCCCGAACGTCTATTGGCTCTGGAGAAGAAGCTTTTGGAACAAAATGGGGTTGGTATCAATCAATATATGCACTTGCTGGAGGAGACGTCCTCAAATTTGACGAGGTTACCGAGCAGCCATTCAGGAAATGTCTTATATGGTTAGAATTTGAGAAAGAAAAGATAACACTAGAAAATAAAAGAATAAAACAAGCTTATAAACGATGACCTCAGTTTACGACATAGTAAGGAAAATAAAGGATACGCTGTATGCACACCCTATTGTTAACCAAGTAACATTTGGTGATATTACGCAGATTGACCTCAGCAAGACCACCATTTTCCCATTAACCCACTTTACCATCTCTAGTACGGAGGTAGGTAGCAGTACCCTAACCTTTGGCGTCTCATTTATCTTCATGGATATTGTTGACTATACACAAACCTTTGTGGAGGATATCGACGACAGGGACGACGGAACAAACCTTTTAGATATCTTAAATACGCAGCTCCAGATTGCCAATGAGTTTATTGCTAGCATGCGTAGAGGCTCGTTACATACGGATGGGTTCCACCTAGAGGGTGAACCCACTTGCAGAATGTTCAAGGATAAATATGAAAACCAACTTGCGGGTTGGCGGGTAGACATGAATATCGTTGTTCGTAACAATATCAGCATATGCTAGAAGGGTTATCGTCATCTGAACTAAACAACCTAATAGAGTTTGTCCTTCGTGCCAATGCCGACAGGCTAGAAGTAGGTGTGCGTGATAAGTTACAGACCGACGATACGATTGCTACGGGGAAAAGTTTAGATAGCATCACCTCTGAGGTGGGTGATAACACCCTTAGTATTCTGGGGGAGGACTACTTGAACCTAGTAGACAGCGGACAGCCTGCGGGAACGGTAGTTGACATAAACAGCCTTATAGAGTGGGTCGACGCTAGAAGCTTAGCCCCACCACAGAATGTAGAGTCTTATGCGGCGGGTATCCAACAGGCGATCTATAAGCGAGGGACAATTAAGCGTTTTGGGTACGAGGGTACAGGATTTATTGAGTTTATTATTGACCAATACTTACCTAAAATCGCAAACGACCTAGAGATGAAAATAACACAAGAACTAGAAAGAGTAATAGCAGAAAAAATTAATAAAGGAAACAAGTAATGGCAATAGGAATAGGCGTTAGAAGCCCATATTTTTTTGATTTAGGTAGTGCTTCAGCATTATCAATTAAGTTAAATATAACGATTGATAGTGTTTTAGTGTATAGCATACTTAAAGAGACTGATAGTAATGGGAATGCTGGGTTTGAAGTATCAGAACTAGTAAAGGATTATGTAAACCCAATATACGACGGAACATTATCTAGCACCCCACGTACAGATTATGGAAAGCCGATATCTTTTAGTTGGCAATACTACTCCACTAGCGATGGGACAGGAACACCTATTACAGGAGGCGGTATTTCTTTAGATGCTTATGATGCTTATGCTTACTTTAGTGATGAGGATGCCAGCTATACGCTACCTGCTACTGATATATTACTTAGTCATGATGTGATCTGGGCACCTGAGAATACCTCAGGATACTTTTATTATAATAGCTCTAACACAATATTAAGAGACCAATATGCGGCAGGTGACGATACAGAAAGTAATGCAGGCGGTTCTATCACCATTAAGCGTTTCCCTTGCAGTAGATACGACCCTATTAAATTGGTATTTATCAACCGCTTCGGTATGCCTCAAGACTTATGGTTCTTTGCTAAGTCTATTGAGTCTAATAATACTCAAAGAGAAAGCTATAAGTCGAGCAATATTGCCTATAACGGAACCTTCGATAAGCACGAGCATCAAAAGAAGAGTTTCCATGTAAATGGAACAACAACATACACGCTAAATACAGGATTTATCTCTGAGGACTACAATGAATTCATGAGAGAGCTACTTCTCTCTGAGCGAGTTTGGGCTCACATCGACGGAGATGTTCGACCTGTTGTTGTGACCAATTCATCAATAACCTACAAAACAGCATTAAACGACCAAATGGTTGACTATTCTGTAGAAATTGAACAAGCAAACGACTTAATATCTACAATGCGATAATGCGACAAACGATACAACTATATATAGGCGGTGAGCGTGTGGATATGTTCGACGATGAGTCGGTAGACATTACGCAGACCATAAAGAATATTAGAGACCTAGAGAAGGTGTTCACTGACTTTACACGTCAGTTCACCCTACCAGCTTCGTCTACTAATAATAGAATATTTAAACACTACTACAATTATCATATTATAAATGGATATGATGGTAGAAAAAAGTCCTCAGCCAATATAGAAGTTAATAATGTACCCTTCAGAAAGGGTAAGCTAAAGCTAGAGGGTGTTGATATGAAAAACAACGCTCCTTATGCATATAAGGTTACTTTCTTTGGTAATACAGTTAACCTAAAAGACCTTATCACTGAGGATAAGCTATCGGATCTGGACTTTGGTGTAGACGCTGAGCTCGACACTTTAAGATATAACCCTTCGACCATAGAGAGTAAGTTATCGGTAACCAATCCTGATGCATCTACTCCTCCAAATATTATCTGCCCTTTAATAACCCACACTCAAGTATTATACTTTGATGACGGGATTTCTCATGGACACGAGACGGACGGCAACTTACACTATAATTCTGGAACGGGACACAAGCACGGAGTAAAGTGGAACCAATTAAAGTATGCTATTAGACTTAATAGAATTATTACGGCTATTGAGAATACCTATGGCATTACCTTTAGTAGTGACTTCTTTAAGAACTCCTCTAACAAGGAATTTTTCAGCCTGTTTATGTGGCTTCATAAGAGTAAGGGTCATGTACAAACTCTTACTGACGATTATGAATACCTAGTAAACAATTTTACTAATTCGTCCTCAGACCAATACTTTTTTGCAACACCTACTTATCTGTATGCTACTTTAGACCCTGCAGACTTAACCTCGATGACACTAACCGTTGATGTTAATGCCTTTTATATTTCTACTGACTATAAGGTAAGGATAACAAGGAATGACAATACGATTTACCAGAGTGGTACATTAAATGGCGACCAAGTATTTACAGAAGGCACGGATTTTGATTATGGTTACGGATTATACAAGGTGTATATTCAATCTTCTGCTGCAGCTTTCCTAGTCGACGATGTTGATTGGGACATTACCTATGATTCTACAACCTTAAACTTTACGACTACCTCAGCAATTAATCTTGCTGACGAGATTCAGTTTAATATTCCGCAGAACGTCCCTGATATGAAGGTGATGGACTTTCTGTCTACGCTGTTTAAGATGTTTAATCTAGTAGCAGAAGTAGAAGACGATGACACAATATATGTGGACACCTATGATAACTACTATGCGAACAAGAGGAGTGATTCTGATCCATACGATATCACCAAGTATATTGATATGTCAGAAGGCTCTGTCGACGTAGCACTACCCTATAATGAGATTGTTTTTAAGTATAAAGACACTAAGACAGTACTAGCAAACAAGTACGAGAACCTAGTTAACAAGTCTTGGGGAGAGGTTCGATATAACCAACGAGAGGATCAGTCTGAGGAGGGTAAAATTAGCGGTGATGCATACACCATAGAAATACCTTTCCATCATATGCAATTTGAGAGGCTTAAGAACCTAGACGACGACACTTACACAAACATCATGTATGGTTTATTTGTCGACGATGACCTTAATCCTTATTTAGGTAGCCCTTTAATATTCTATGCCAATAGAGTATTTACAGGTGCCTATAGTTTTGCGAATGGAGTTGACCCAGAGACGGAAGAAATTACTTCACATAAGTCTTTGTCATATGCCAATATTCCTAGTAACAGCTTGGAGCTGTCTACGGTAAGTACAAGTAACATTCACTTTACGGAGGAGATTAACGAATACACTACGCAAACGGGCTTTACAGGTTCTCTATTTGAAAACTACTATAAGAACTATATCCAAGACCTGTTTAGGTACACCAATAGGCTGACTAAGGTAACGGCATATTTACCGCTTAGAATACTATACAAGTACAACTTAGCTGACCGATTTAAGATTATTGACAGGGTATATAAGATAAACAGCATAAAGACAAACCTACTCACGGGTAAGTCAGAAATAGAGTTGATAAATGATTAAAGACATACTAGATACGCTCAATAGCGACGACTTCTTAGTCGGAGACAATGAAATTGACTTCGCTAAGGGCATCCAAAGCATACCTACAACCTTCAAGGAGGCAAGAAAGATACAGAAACGTAAACTACACAACAAATGGCTCAGAACGCACTCATAAAAATCACCGTCGACCCTAGTAGAGGGGTCGCCACTATAAATGGAGTTAAGGTTGCTCTAACCGACCTTGCTGCTGCTCAGAAACAAGTCAATACAGGGACTGAAAAGGGAACGGAGCTTATTGAGGGTAGCGTTGCTGCCTTAAAAAAGGAGCGTGCCGAATTAATAGCTAAGAGAGACCTTATATCGACTACCTCTGAGACCTACGATAATATGTCTCAAAGGATTAAGGCTGTAAACTTAGAGATTGCTGAAATAGTACAGAATAAAGATCGTGAAGGTGCTGCGGTAAAAGGTTCTTTCCAATGGTATGAGCAGGAGATTGCTATCCGTCGTCGACTACAGAAGACGATGGTTGATAATAATGGTGCGGTACAAGCCTATGAGCGAGAAATAATAAAGCTAAGAGCTGAACAACGTGCTTTAACAACGGGGACTAAGCTGACAGGAAAGGGTATGCAGAGCATGTCGAGTTCGGCAGGTCTAGCAGGAGCTGCAGCAACAGAATTTGGTCGAGCCGTTGGTGATGCTCAGTATGGTATTCAGGGTATATCGAACAACGTTCAGCAATTATCAGCCTTATTCACAGACCTTGTTCAACAAGAAGGTAGCACCAGAAAAGCATTTAAATTATTCACATCAACCCTTATGGGGCCTGCAGGGGTTTTAGTTGCTGTTTCTTTGGTAACTACAGCTATTGAATTCTTTATCAAAAGACAAAAAGAAGCTGAGAAGGAAGTAGAACGTTTAGATTTATCATTGTTTGCTCAAGGTAAAACGTTTAAAGAGTTAAAGGATGACTTAGATAACTTAAACTTAAGTAGAGAAGAGGAACTTAAAACCCTCAAAACCTTAGCTCTCGGGAACGACGACCTTAATAAGATTCTTGAGGATGAGAATATGAGTATTGATGAACGTATCAAGTTAGGTAGACAACTTGTTGATGCTAATGATGCTCTTCAAAAAGCAGAAGCTGACGTTCAAAAACAAATAGAAGATTCTAATGAATCATATAAAAAGTTAGATTTAACACAAGCTGGGCTTTTAAAGAAACAAAAGGAAGTGACGGAAGCTGAAAGGATACTTCAAAACACCTCCAGAGAGGGGGTAGGCCTAGCAGCTACTCAGTTAGCCGATAGAAAAGCAGAATTAGAGCTTATAAAACAAGGTATAGCGGCAAGAAAAGAATTAACCGCAGAGGGTAGTGCATTCTTTGAGGCTCAGCAGGCTGTTAATGCTATAATGGAAGGTTATAAGGAAAGTTCTAAGGAGGTTGAAATTGTAGTAAAAAACTCCATTAAAGACTACGAGAAGCGTATAGAAGTTATTCAGAAGGAGATGAAGAACGTTGATCTTAATTCTGATGCCTATAAGAAACTAGAAAAGGAGCTTTATAATTTAAATCTTACCTACCAACAACTATTAGTAACACAAAGGGAGCTTGATATCGAAATGGCTGAAGCAGCGATGGAAGCTGCTGATACTAGAATTGAAGCTGGTATGGACTCTATTAAGTCTGAGCAACAGAACTATGCCAAGAGAAAGGAGCTTAGTTTTAGGGAGCAAGGTAGAGGAGATGAGTATCTGAGCTGGTCTATAGGTTTCTATCAGAGACTTATGGACGACGAATCTTTTAGCTCTGAGGAGCGACTTAAGTTTAAGGAGGCTTATTTAAATGCTGTAGACGAGCTAAATAAAAGAGAGAAAAAAGCGGCGGATGATAAAAAGAAAGATGACGAGAAAAGACTAGCTGAAGAGCTAGAAGACTTTAAGGCAAGAATGAATGCTCTTAAGGATATTGCTAGTACTATTGGGACAATAAATGATTTCTTAGACGCAGAGGCTCAACGTGAAATCGACAGAGAGACTAACAAAACAAATGCCATTAATGACCAATTAAGAATTCGACTTGCTAACGAGCAAATGTCAGCCGACGAACGAGACGCTATTAACCAAGAAATTGCTCGTAATGAGGCTGAGCTGGTAGAAAAGGAGAACGCCATTAATGAGCAGCGATTTAAGCAACAGAAAGCGTTTAATATAGCGATGGCTCTTATAAACACCTATGTTGCGGCTAACATGGCGTTAAAGGACGAAACCATACCTAACACATTCGCTAGAATAGCGGCGATGGTTGCTGTTATTGCAACAGGTATTGCTAACGTAGCCACTATCTCCAGACAGCAGTTTGTTGCTAAGGCTCTTCCGTCACCTAGACTATCTAGTCAATCAGGCGGTAGAGGAGGCGTAACCGAAGGCCCTCAGTTTAATGTTATAGGTGCTACAGGACAAAACCAACTTGCTGCAGCTATTGCTGCGGTACAGAAAGAACCTGTAAAGGCTTATGTAGTAAGTTCTGAGGTAAGTTCGGCTCAGGAGATGGAAAGAAAAGCCGTAGCCTCAGCATCAATTTAAAACAATAATTAAACAAAAAGTTACCTTATCATGGAAGTTTATGAATTATTTATAGACGAAGAAAAGCTAGAGTCTGGCATCCATGCTATCTCTATCGTCGAAGACCCTGCCATTGAGGAGAATTTTATTGCTCTAAAGGCACACAAAATAGAGATGGCTGAGGTAAACGCTGAGAAGCGTATCCTTATGGGCCCAGCTCTTATTCCAAATAAGAAAATATATCGAAGAGGAGATGATGATAGCGAGTATTACATCTTCTTTAGTGAGGATACCGTAAGAAAGGCTTCTCAACTCTTTTTATCACGTGGGAATCAGAATAATTCTACCCTAGAACACAAATACGACCTCAACGGAATGTCGGTAGTAGAGTCGTGGATAGTAGAAGACCCTAAGAAGGATAAATCAACCATTTATAATCTAAGTATGCCAAAGGGGACGTGGATGGTCTCCGTAAAAGTAAACAATGAAGAAGTCTGGGAAGAATTTGTTAAGACGGGCAGGGTTCGTGGCTTTAGTATCGAGGGCTATTTTAGCGACAACGCCGATAGACCTAAAGAAGATATCGAAGAAGACCTTTGCTCAGATTGCTTTAACGAACTACAAGCGGAATATGCTCTTTTAGAGGCTCTCTCTGCTCTCGAAGAAGAGGTAGAGTTAGAATCTTATGGAGGTTACCCTGAAAGTGCCTCTAACAACGCTAAATTAGGTATTAAACGCAACAAAGAGTTAAATAATAAATGTGCAACTCAGGTAGGAAAGGTAAGAGCTCAACAACTAGTAAGAAGAGAAAAGTTCACCGTGTCAACCATGAAACGCATATACTCATATCTCAGCAGGGCAGAAGCCTATTACGACGCATCCAAGCCAGAGGCGTGTGGTACGATATCGTATCTGCTTTGGGGAGGAAAAAGCATGAAAAATTGGGTAGAATCCAAGTTAAAAGGATTGGACGAGATGGGGAGCGTTGATCTGGATGTAAACCCATGCCAAGAGGGCTATGAAATGGTAGGCTTCAAGGAAAAGAACGGAAGAAAGGTGCCTAATTGTGTTCCTGTAAAATGAGAAGTAAGAGAAGTAGATACAACCCAAGTAGAACTAGCCCAAGAGGCTCACGTCAAGCATGCCTATGCGACGACGGAAGAACCTATAGTAGAAAATGTTGCAACGGCAACATGATTAATCAGGGTATTGGTAACATTGGTCGAGCAGAAGACGAATGAAAATACAACAGTATTAGTATTCAATAGTTAACCTAATATAAATTAAGTATTTATGAAAGCAAGTGAAATTGTAGACAAACTAAAGTCTGTTTTGCTTTCTGCTGAAGAACCACAAGCCGAAGTTGCCGAAGAGCAGGTTGAGCTTGCTGAGGAACCACAAGCAGAGGTAGAGGAGATGGAAGTTAACGAGCCAACTGAATTGGCTGAAGATGGCGAAGATATGCCAGAGGCAGAAGAAGCTCCAGAGGAGATGAAGTATGCCACTAAAGAGGAGCTTGAATCTGCTGTTGCAGAGATGAGAGCTATGTACGATAAGCTTATGGAAAACATGTCTGCTGACGAAATGGAAGCAGAGGTTCCACAAGAACTATCGAAAGAAGAGCCTGTAGAGCCTATTGCTCACACACCAGAAGTAGAGTCAGAACAAAAGAAACAAGTTCGTTTCTCGGCTAACCGCCAAATGTCGACTCTTGACAGAGTATTTGCACAATTAAATCAAATAAAAAAGTAATTAAAATGAAAAAAGTAAATCTTGCCGACGTAGACAACTCGTTGAACTCGTTGACTACAACTTACGCTGGTGAATTTGCTGGTCAGTATATTTCTGCAGCTCTTTTATCAGGAAACACTTTGGCTCAAGGTGGTATCACTATCAAGCCAAACGTAAAATTCAAAGAGGTTATTAAGAAATTAGACCTTGCTGATTCATTAACTGCTGCTACATGTGACTTCACATTATCAGCTGACAAAGTAACGCTAACTGAGCGTATCCTTCAACCAACTGAGCTACAAGTTAACTTACAACTTTGTAAGAAAGACTTCCGTTCTGATTGGGAGGCTATTCAGATGGGTTACTCTGCTTATGACAACCTACCTCCATCTTTTGCAGACTACCTAATTGGTCAAGTTGCTGCTAAAGTTGCTGAGACAATTGAGCACACTATTTGGAATGGTAACACTGCCTCTGGAAGCTATCAATTATTTGATGGTCTTGTTAAGAAAATCGAGGCTGATGCAAGTACTAACGACGTAACAGGAACTACTATTACTGCTGCTAACGTAATCGCTGAGCTTGGTAAAGTAGCAGATGCTGTTCCAAACGCTATCTACGGAAAAGAAGACCTTTTCATGTACGTTCCACAAAACGTAGCTCGTGCTTACATCCGTGCATTAGGAGGATACTCAACTGTTGCTCTACAAAACGTTGCAGCTTCAGAGAACGTAGGTATCGCAGGAGTTGGTGCTAACGGAATCGGAGCAAACGGAACAATGTGGTACAACGGAGGAGGACTTACCTTCGACGGAGTTAAGATTTTCGTTGCTAACGGTCTACCTGATAACACTATCGTTGCTGCTGAGAAGTCTAACTTATTCTTCGGAACAGGTCTACTTTCTGACCACAACGAGGTTAAAGTTCTTGACATGTCAGACCTTGATGGTTCTCAGAATGTACGTATGATTATGCGTGCAACTGCAGGTGTTGAGTATGGAATCGCTGACGATATCGTACTTTACAACTAAGAATTAATTAACTAATCATAAAGGGGTAGGTGAGCCTTAGAGCCTGCCTACCCTTTTTTAATACTAAATAATAATCATGAGTTGTACTATTTCAGACGGAAGGAGAGAGCCATGCAAGGATTCGGTAGGGGGCATTAAGAATGTTTACTTTACCGATTTTGGCAACTTCGGAAGTGTCGCGGCAAGAACTGACGAGGAGATTACAGACTTCACGACAGACGCTACGTGGTATAAATACGAAGTAAAAGGAGCATCTTCTTTCACCCAAAACATTCAGTCGAATCGTGATAATGGCACCACTTTCTTTGAGCAGGTTGTTGAACTAACCTTTAAGAAAATGAGCGTCGAAGATCACGACAGAATATACAAAATTGCCGCAGGAAGACCTCACATTGTAATCGAAGATTATAACGAGAACTTCTTCTTAGCTGGAGAGGAGCATGGTTGCGAAGCAACAGCAGGTACTGTTGTTACGGGTGCAGCGATGGGAGATTTGACAGGATATACCATAACGCTAACTGCTATGGAAAGAAGACCTGCTAATTTTGTTACAGGAACAGCTAAAACAGAAGTAACTAATTAAAAGTATTTATCATGGCTTGTAGCATATCTTCAGGAAGAACAGAACCTTGCAAGGACAGCGTAGGTGGATTGAATGCCGTATATATTATAAACTTTGAGGACACTAACTATGCCCCTACCGACGATAGCGTTTCGGGGAGAGTAGTTCAGGAGCTAACTAGTGTTGGTACTAGCGGAGCTGCTAAGGTGAGTGCCTATAAGTTTGAATTAAAGGGCGGTTCATCATTCACTCAGAACGTTCAAGCGAGTAGAGAAAACGGAACCCTTGCTTTCGAGCAAGTATTAGAGCTTCAACTTAAGAAGCTAACTAAAGACTCTCACAAAGAGATTAAGGCTCTTGCCTTTGGACGTCCTCACATTATTGTAGAGGATTACAATGGTAAGCTATTCTTAGCGGGTAGAGAACACGGAATGGAAGTAACAGGAGGAACTATCGTAACAGGAACGGCTATGTCAGACCTAAGCGGTTATACCATTACTTTCACAGGCATGGAAAGAAAGCCTGCACAATTCCTTGACGAGGGAACAGGTGGAACAGTTGCTTCTACATTAGAGGACGCTTTTGTGAACTATGATGTTAACGGAGGTACCGCAGGAATTCAAATTGATGATGATCCAGATTTACCATAATTTTAATCATCGTTTAATAAGAGGGGGCAATAGCCCCCTTTTTTTATATAAATAGAAAACAAAAAACACCTACTTTAGTTATCTTATTGTGATACGATTAAGACCCATAGATAGCGAACAAACTTTTAGCATTATACCCGCTAGTTATAATGCTAACGACATAGCTTTAGCAACAATATATATTACCGACGAAGAGACCAAAGTTAGAACACCTTATCTTCCTGCTATTGACCCTGTATGGTTTTCAACCATCATAACATGGAATGATTTAGACCTTATATGGAACTTTGATGAAGACACTGCAACGGAAGGATGGAAATTTGTTTTGTCTGGTAATACTAACTTTTTAAATGTAACAATACTTTCTACTACAGGACTAAAAGAAGGTTCGATATATACATTTGAAATTATTGGAGAAACAAGTGCCTTATTTAAGGACACCATATTTGTTACAGCCGAAACAGACAAATCTAAAATTTACAGCAATCCAAACACCTATAAACAATACGACGATGGTGCGGACAGCTATATAGTTATATAACATGGCGAAAAATAGAGTAAGATTAGTTAGCACAAATACACAGCCAAAGATGTACAAGAATAGTACTAGGCTAGTTAATTTGAGTGGATATCAGTCTCCAGAGATAGTTGAGGACGATAGAAAAGATTGGGTACTATACCTAACGGGAGATGACCGACAAGATTACTTCGATTCTTTAATAGAGAAGTATCTAGGTAGTCCAACCAACGCTAGATGTATCAATGGTATTAGCGACATGATTTATGGTCGTGGACTAGAAGCGTCAGACAGCAAAGAGCGTCCAGAGATGTATGCTAGGATGAAGCTTTTATACAAGCCTTCTTGCTTACGCAAATTAGTTAATGACTATAAACTGCTTGGTCAAGGTGCGTTGCAGGTTATCTATAATAAGAGTAAAACTGCAATCACAAAAATCGTACACTTTCCAATGGAAACCCTTCGTGCTGAGAAAGCAAAGAATGGTAAGTGCGAGGCGTACTACTATCACCCTAAGTGGTCAGAGATTAAGACAAGCGATAAGCCTAAGCGTATTCCAACCTTTGGCAACGGAGGCAAGAATGATCTTATCGAACTATACATCTTCAAGCCATATAAGTCAGGCTTCTATTACTACTCTCCTGTAGACTATAATGGATGCCTTCAATATGCAGAGCTGGAAGAAGAAGTAGCAAACTACCATATCAACAATATTCAGAATGGGCTACAGCCTAACTTGATGATAAACTTTAATAACGGGATTCCTAACGAGGAGACCCAAGAGCTTATCGAGAGAAGGTTAATGGACAAGTTTGGTGGTTCTGGAGGAACCAAGTTTATGATGCAGTTCAATGAATCTGCTGAAGACGCTACAACCGTCGAGGCAATTCATTTACCAGATGCTCATGCTCAGTACCAATTCTTATCGGACGAAGCAAGAGAGAAAATCATGCTTGGTCACGGCATTGTATCCCCTATTCTTTTAGGTATTAAGGATAACACAGGTTTTGGTAACAACGCAGAAGAGCTTCGTACCGCATCTATCCTTATGGATAATATTGTTATTCGTCCATTCCAACAGGCAATTACTGATGGGCTAGACGAAATTTTTGCATTTAATGATATCGCACTTAACCTATACTTTGTAACCCTACAACCAATTGAATTTACTGAACTTGACAACATCGCCACTAAAATCAAACGAGAAGAAGAAACAGGTGAGAAGCTGTCAAGCCAAGTGCAAGAGGAGTTGTGCGATCTGTCGGATGAAGAATTCGACGATATCTTCGACCAACTAGAGGAGCTCGGAGAAGTAGTCTCTGACGATTGGGAATTAGTATCTAGTGAGCAGGTAGATTTGGCTAGCGTCTCTGAAAAAGACGCTAAGCCCTCTAAGACGTCTTCTCAGGACAATAAAGGCTATAAGGTACGTTATGCATACATGCCAATGAGAAAGTCTCCTAATAGCCGTTTATTCTGCAAAAAAATGGAGTCTTTAACAGATAGGGATATTGTTTTCAGAATGGAGGACATTAACCAAATGTCTTTTAGAGGAGTAAACAAGGAGCTGGGGCATAATGGAAAAAACTATTCACTAGCTAAGTTTAAGGGTGGCAAAAACTGCCACCACTTTTGGGAGAAACGAGTATATAAAAAGAAACAAAGAGTAAGCGAAGACGAGGCGTTAGCTGAGGGTTACACCGCTCCAAAGAACCCTGAGGAGCTACCAATAAGACCTGTAGATATGCCTAACGGAGGAGCTTATCCAACAAGCAATTAACTATGGCACAAAAGGCATTATTCATAACCGTAAGAGAGCTGAAGCAGAAGTCGATTATCAGCGGTAGCGTTGATCCTGACAAAATTGTGCAGTTCGTCGAGGTAGCTCAGGATACCCACATCCAAAACTATCTAGGCGGTAGGCTTTATCAAAAACTACAAACCTTAATTATCAATGATACTATCTCTGATGTGGCTAATTCGAACTATAAGAATCTTCTTGACACTTACATAAAGCCAATGCTTATTTGGTTTGCTCAAGCAGACTATATGCCTTTTGCTGCCTTTCAAGTAAGTAATGGAGGTATCTATAAGCACCGAACAGAAACTAGTGATTCTGTAACCACAGAGGAACTAAATATGTTGGTTAGACGCTCTCAAGAAACAGCGGAGTTTTATACACGTCGATTTATGGATTACATGGATCACTATAGCTATTTATTCCCTGAATATTTAGAGACCTCTAACGAAGAGATGCACCCTGATAAGGACGTAAACTTTGGAGGAATTTATCTAGGATAGATGAGTGAGGTTAGAGGTAAATATAAGCCTAAAGAAGAAAACATTAGGAAGCTAAATGAATTCTTAGAGAGGTTGAGTAAAATAGAATCAAACAAGGAACAAAAACAGAATAACAAGCATGGCGACGTTAACTGATAAAAAAGTAAAAGATACGTACCAATCCTTATTAAAGGTTGGAGACAATGGGGAGGTTAGTGCCGACCTACAAGAGGTTACAGATGGTTTAGGTAATGCTACAGGAGTATCATTAAACACTCAAGGAGATGTTGATGCTACAGGAACTGTTTCTTTTGGTTCGCTAAAAGACTCAGGAGAGAATATTACCGTTACTAAGTTTGTAGATGAAGCAGATGGTATTTCTGCTAATGATAATGATACTTCGATTCCTACCTCAGCTGCAGTAAAAGATTATGTAGACAATAACATTACTGCTCAAGACTTAGATATTACCGACGGAACAAATAGTGGTTCTGTTGATTTAGATAGTCAGTCTTTAACATTTACGGGTGACGCAGGTGTAAGTGCTACCGTTTCTGGTCAAACCTTAACACTAGACTCTTCTGCACTACAATCTCAAATTACATCAAATGACTCTGATATTTCAGGGTTAAATACACGTTTAACAACCGCTGAAGGAAACATATCTTCTAATGATACAGATATTAGTAACCTTCAGTCTGCTGATACTACCCTACAATCTAACATCGACGCTGAGGCTTCTACTAGATCAAGTGCAGATACAACACTTCAATCTAATATTGATGATGAGGAGACAGCTAGGATAGCTGCCGACTCTAACCTTCAGTCTCAAATCACATCGAATGATTCTGATATCTCAGGACTAAACACTAGGCTTACCACTGCTGAATCTAATATTACGTCTAACGATAGTGATATTTCTTCTTTAGACACAAGGCTCACGGCAGCTGAAGGAAATATAACATCTAATGATTCTGATATTTCTGGTCTTGATACTAGACTTACTACTGCGGAGAGCAACATATCTTCAAACGACACAGATATTTCAGGTTTAGACTCAAGACTAACAACAGCAGAGTCTAATATCTCTAGCAACGACACAGATATCTCAGGACTTGATTCAAGGTTAACAACCGCAGAATCAAACATCTCTAGTAATGATACAGATATATCAGGTTTAGACTCTCGTTTAACAACTGCGGAGGGTAATATCACGTCGAATGATTCTGATATTTCTAACCTTCAATCAGACAAATATGATAAGTCTGGTGGTACAATTTCGGGTGATGTGACTATCACAGGAAATTTAGATGTAAACGGAACTACAACTACTATAGACACCCAAACATTATCGGTACAAGACCCTCTTATTGAGATGGCAAACAACAACACTGCTAATAGTGTTGATACAGGTTTCTATACCAACTATTCTACCGACGCAGGAGTAACGACTAAGTATGCGGGTCTATTTAAGGATGCGAGTGATTCAGATAAATTCAAGTTATTTAAGGGGTTAGAGGTAGAACCAACGACAACCGTAAACACTGCAGGTACAGGATACGATAAAGGTGATTTAGTTGTTGGTGATGTAGAGGCAGACAATGTTACTGCTACCATTACAGGCACATCATCTTTAGCGGATGGAGTAACAGCCACTACGCAAACACAAGGAGACAACTCAACTAAGGTTGCGACTACTGCATATGTAGACGCTTCTATTCCTAGCGTTCCTGTCGATAGCGTGAACGGACAAACAGGAACTGTTGTCCTTGATGCAGACGATATTAGCGACGCTACTACAACAAATAAATTTACTACTGCTTCGGATATTTCTAAGTTAGCAGGTATAGAAGCTGGTGCAGAAGTAAACCCAACGGCTAGTGAAATTAAAACGTCGTATGAAAGTAACTCAGATACTAACGCTTTCACTGACGCAGAAAAAACTAAACTAGCTGGAATCTCAGCAGGAGCTGAAGTGAATGCTGTTGATTCAGTAAACGCTCAAACAGGAGCGGTTGTTTTAGACGCTGACGATATCGACGATACCGCTACTACTAATAAATTCACAACAGCGTCAGATATTAGTAAGCTTGCGGGTATTGAGGCGGGTGCTGAGGTTAATCCTACTGCTTCAGAGATTAAGACATCTTATGAAAGTAACGCTGATACTAATGCATTTACGGATGCTGAGAAAACTAAGTTATCGGGTATTGAAGCTAGTGCAGATGTAACTGACGCTACTAATGTTGCTGCAGCAGGAGCTCTGATGAGCGGTACGGCAGTAATCAGTGATCTTAACGACGTATCTTCAACAACTCCTACCGACGGGCAGGTTCTTACTTATGATACCGTAAACGGATGGCAACCTGAAAGCCCAACAGGTGCTGTAGATTCTGTTAATGGACAAACAGGAGCTGTATCTTTAGATACTGCTGACCTAACGGATGTGTCAACTACCGCTCCGACGAATGGTCAAGTATTAGTTTATAATTCTACATCGTCAAAATATGAGCCTACTACATTAAGTAGTACTGCCCCTGTAGATTCGGTAAATGGACAGGCAGGTGCAGTTGTATTAGACGCAGACGACATTGATGATACTAGCACTACAAACAAATTTACTTCTGCTTCTGATATTAGTAAATTAGCAGGTATTGAGGTAGGAGCTGATGTTACAGACTCTGCCAACGTAACCACTGCCTTAGGAAGCATATCGGTTACTGCTCATTCCGACGTAACTAGTGCAGGTTCTGGAGCAATCATAACTTCAGCAGAAAGAACAAAACTTAGTGGTATTGAGGCAGGAGCAGAGGTGAATGATGTAACCTCTGTTAATACTCAAACAGGTGCTGTTGTTCTCGACGCAGATGACATTAGTGATACAACAACTACTAATAAATTTACCACTTCTGCTGAAATATCTAAACTAGCAGGAATTGAGGCAGGGGCTGAGGTTAACCCTACAGCTGCTGAAATTAAAACGCTATATGAAAGTAACACCAATACTAATGCGTTTACTGATTCGGAGCAGACAAAACTCGCAAATATAGAGAGTAATGCAGATGTTACTGATTCAGCTAATGTTACAACAGCATTAGGTTCGATATCAGTCACCGCTCATTCGGATGTTACAAGTGCGGGTTCAGGTTCTATAATCACAAGTGCTGAGCGTACTAAGTTAAATGGTATTGCTACGGGAGCTGAGGTTAACCAAAACGCTTTCTCAAACGTTGCTGTCTCAGGACAGACAACGGTTGCTGCGGATGGCAAGACGGACACATTAACTTTAGCGGCAGGTTCTAATGTAAGCATTACAACAAACGCTACAACAGATACTATTACTATTGCTGCAACAGATACCAACACTACTTATTCAGCAGGTGGAGGTATTGACCTTGCAGGAACTACATTCTCTCACACTGACACGTCGAGCCAAGCTAGTGTAAACAATAGTGCAGGCACAGTAATACAAGGTATTACCTTAGATACTTATGGTCACATAACGGCTATAGGTTCTGCAAACTTAGATAGTAGATATTATACAGAAACAGAAACCAATAGTTTATTATCTGCTAAATTAGATAGTTCTGCTTATACAGCGTCGGACGTTCTTACTAAAGTAAAGACCGTTGATGGCTCAGGAAGTGGTTTAGATGCTGACTTATTAGATGGTAATCATGCTTCGGCATTTTTGACCACCTCAGGAAAGGCAGCAGACTCTAATTTATTAGATGGTTTAGATAGCACACAATTCCTTAGAAGTGATACCTCAGATACCTTTACTACACTCAGTGGTACATCCGTAACACTTGGAGCTGGAGTGACTCTATCAGAGTCGAGCGACAGAGCAGATTTATTATCTGTAAACTCAGGTACTTCAGGATGGGGAGGACTACAGATAACCAATTCCGCAGGAGATGGTATTTGGTCTTTCATGGTTGATGGAACAGTTGCAGGTATTTATGATGACCAAAATTCAGATTGGGCTATTCAATGTAATGAGAATGGAGGAGTATCATTATTTCATAACGCTATACAACAATTTTATACAACCTCATCAGGAGCTACTTTAGTAGGTGATTTAGTTATTGATGGTGGTGACATCACCTTGAGTGGTACAGGTCGTATTCAAGGAATCGATACAGTTTCCGCAGGTACAGATGCTGCTAACAAGACCTATGTCGATAACGCTGTAGCAGGATTAGGAGATATCACAGCAGTCACCGCAGGTACAGGATTATCAGGCGGAGGTACTTCAGGAGCTGTTACATTAAATTTAGCTAATACAGCAGTCACCGCAGGATCATACACAACTGCAAACATTACTGTTGATGCTCAAGGTAGAATTACTGCTGCATCAAGTGGTTCGGGAGGAGGAGCGTCAAGTTTAGATGGATTAAGTGATGCTTTTGTAGATACCACCGCTGATGCTATGTGGTTAGGGTTTGAAAAACCAGCAGCAATAACATCTTATGATGGTACTGTTGTTATTTCAGGAGGCTCAGACACCCTTGTTAATAATAACGCAAGTGGTCAGGCTATATCAATTGTTGCTATTGGAGAAAATATTGCAAATGCAGGATCGACAGCACTTGGGAATAACACGGTTGCTATTGGTTATGCTGCTGCTCAAGATGGTTCAAGTGCTTGGTGTACATTAGTAGGTGCAAGAGCAGGAGAATCGTACACAAATAGTAATTGTACCGCTATAGGGTATGATGCACTTGGTAATGATAGTGTTTCAGTAAATAATACAGCTGTTGGAGCAGCGGCTGGTAATTATTTAGGTGTTAACTCTTTAGATAATACTATCATCGGAACAGATGCTGGTAAAAACATGGGGTATAGTAATAGTACATCAAACTACAATACTATAGTTGGAACAAGAGCGGCATTCTGTGGCACAACCGCAACAACAAATCACTTAGGAGATGGTAATGTTATTATTGGTGAATCTGCTCTGAGGTATGGAAACAATAATGTTGAAAATTGCGTATATGTAGGTAGAGATGCAGGAGGTGGAAGCACAACAGGTGTTCAAGGTTCGGGTGCTAATTGTATCATATTAGGATATGATGCAAGAGCAAGTTCTGATAGTGTCACTAACGAAATTACTTTAGGTAACAGCAGTATCTCTACGCTTAGATGTAATGTTACTTCGATTACTTCTCTATCAGATCAGCGAGATAAATCAGACATCCAAGACAGCGACTATGGATTAAATGTTATCGAAAAACTTCGCCCTGTAACTTTTGAATGGAATCAAAGAGATGGTAAAAGAGTAGGAGTAAAAGAGGTAGGATTTATTGCACAGGAGCTTCAACAGGTCGATGATGAGTACCTTAACTTAGTTTATGATGAGAATCCTGAGAAATTAGAGGCAGCACAAGGAAAACTGATTCCTGTATTAGTTAAGTCAATTCAAGAACTAAAGGCTGAAATTGACCTATTAAAAGAAGAACTTAATGCTTTAAAATCATAAATTATGGAATACGAATGGAGTATAGATTCTGTCACAAAAAGAAAAGAAGATAATTGTGTAGTATCGGTTTTGCTTATATGTAAACTAAAAAATATTGATTTTGAAGGTAGGTCTTATCTGATGGTAAAGCTACCACCAAAGGACGATGCTAACTTTATAGACTACGATTCTTTAACCGCAGAACAGGTTATTCAGTGGTGTTGGGATAATGTAGATCCGCAAGATAGGATTGATGAGGAGTATCAATTAAGTATTGATTACGATGCTGAAAGCAGAACTCAAGAATTAGATTCAGAAACACCCTCATGGGCATAAATTAAGTAATATGTTAAAAAAGTTAAAACCTTACGTAATCTATTCAGATAACTTTCTCGACGCAATATCTATCTTCATGAAGGTAGGGGGAATATCTTTATTCCCCTTAGTAATCTTAAGAGAGAAGTACAGAGATAGTACAGATAAGTTCTGGAAGAAGAGAGCTAAGGAGATTATCAACCACGAAACAATCCACTTCCAACAGCAACTAGAATTAGGTGTGATTCCTTTCTATTTTATTTACGTCGTCGAGTTTATATGTAAGCTTCCGTTCTACGGAGCTAAGGCTTATGAAAACATTTCCTTCGAAAGAGAGGCTTATGGTAACGATAAGAAGCTTAAGTACTTAGAAACAAGGGTTCGATTTAATTGGGTGCACGACATCTTTAAATAAAACAAGTAACTAATTTTTAGTTACCTATACAAGAAACTATGGAAATGGATGCTAAACTTTCGTTCTTCGCTGGGTGGTTATTCACTACAGCGTCTACTATAACTATAATGGGATTTTTTCAAGCAGCCTTTATAGGGCTGATTGGTGGCTTCTTTGGTCTGTTAGGCAAGGAATGTTACTATTATGTGAAAGGAGAGATTAAACGACGACTAGATGACCGCTCCAAAACTAAATGATGACAGCAGTCTATCAATAAATATTAAGTGGCTTATTCAGATCGTTGTCTTGGTAGGTACAGCCGTCTATTTGTACTTTGGCTTAGAGGGTAGAATTACCGATAATGAGGATGAGTTAAGGAGTCTTCGATACAATCAAAACACTTACATATTTCCTGATATACGAGTATTAGAGAATGAGGTTATCGACTTCAAGCTGGAGCGAGAACGAGTCAGAAAAGATATACAACGATTAAGAGAAGTTATCAATGAGCGAACCAACTAAAAAACCATTCAAAGAGACTAAGGTCGGTAAGCTGGTAGGAAGCCTTGCTAGTCTACTACCTAATCAAGGCGTTTTAGGCGTTTTAAAGGAGGTTATCGACACCGATGATACTTTGACACCTTAGGAGAAAGAAGAGGCTCACAAATGGCTTATAGAGGCTTATAAAGCCGAAGTAGAGGATAGAGACTCTGCAAGGAAGAGGGAAGTCGAAATCCGTAAGAGTGGGATTGATTGGCTGTTTAATATAACGGGGTTAGTCGGACTAGGAGCATTTGCGTTTATTATCTACGCCATTATTAGCATCGAAGTTCCAGAGTCTAACAAGGAGCTGTTTATTCACGGTATAGGAATTGTAGAAGGAGTTGCCTTATCAATCTTCGGGTACTACTTCGGTACGTCAATGAAAGATAATGACAAATGAAGCTAACAGAGAACTTTAGTTTAGAGGAGTTAAACAAGCATAACTTCGATTTACCACAGGAGGTTTTAGACAACCTTAAAATGTTAGCTGTTCAGTTAGAAATTATAAGGGCACACTTCAATGTGCCCGTAACCATTAATAGTGGTTATCGAAACTTAGAATACAATCGCAATATAGGATCAAAGGATTCTAGTCAGCATGTCTTAGGTACTGCAGCAGATATAGTCGTCGAGGGTGTCAGCCCTGACGACGTAGCAGACGCCATTGAGTTCTTAATCATGGGAGGCATGTTGAAAGAAGGAGGGGTAGGTCGCTACAGCTCTTTTACACACTACGATATACGAGGTACACGAGCTCGTTGGAATTACAAAACAATTTAGGCCTTACACTATTAGTAACTTGTTGAGCCGCTTTTGGTGCGGCTCTTTTACTTATGCTCACACATATTGTAGGCGAAGTTACTAGTTTTTTTTGACATTGTCAAATATCAAATAAAATTCATATATTTGTTGTATGACTAAGGAAGAAGAGTTAGATTGCGAAGGTCTTAGGGTTCTAAGATGGTCGATGTTCGACTCACCAGACAAGAAAGGGTCTGGTTATATGTTCATGGAAAGAGAGCCTGTAGTAGCCCTTGACAGGGCTGCACACTATCACAAATACATACCCAATGTTATACTCGGATATACTTCTAAGACTGTGGCTGATAAGCTTGGCTTGGTTAGCGATAATGCTCATCGTGTTGGTAAAGCTGTTCGAATTCGGTGCGTCGGATCTAAGAAGCGTCTTAAACTCATTCGCTCGCTCATGGAGCAGGGGGTTCAGCGTTTTGCAGTCGATAGGGAAACTGTTTATTTTGATACTGAAGATTTAAAGCCACCATCGTTCTATCTATGGTAGTTACTGTGTTTCATGTGAAAGAAAAGGGGCGAGAGCCCCTTTCTTGTCCTAAATGTTAAAATTGTTAAAATACTTGCATTATATCATATTGATGATTAGATTCGTGATAAATTGTTAATTATGCATTCATTAGTATCATTTTTAGAAGCTAGAGTTGAGGCTCTAGTTAACAACAGAGCCGATATGCAAAACGAAATCGAAAGGCTACGTGTAATCATCTTTGAGCTATGCTCGGATGAGTGCACGCAAGAATATAAAGACCTTATGCGTACAGAGGTTTTTATGGACAAAGACGAACTTAATTTTTAATTTTATACACATGGAATCATTAACACTATTAGAAAGGTTGCTGAAGATTCAGAACGAACTGAAGGCACCAAAGAACATGTACAACTCTTTTGGGAAGTACAACTATCGAAACCTAGAGGGTATCCTAGAAGCGGCTAAGCCAATACTATTAAAGTATGGGGTTATTCTTATTCTAACCGACGAGACGATTGACGTCGGAGGTTTCCCTATCTGTAACGCTAAGGCTAAGGTTTTCTGTTCAGATTATCCAGAACTATCTATTGAGGTTCAGGCACAAGCTGGAATAGACTTTAGTAAGAAGGGTATGGATTGGTCGCAGTCTTCAGGATCATCATCTTCTTATGCTCGTAAGTATGCCTTAAACGGTCTATTTTTAATAGACGACACAAAGGATGCTGACGCAACCAATACACACAATAAAGCAAATCCTGCTGCAAAGTCAGGTAAAGCTGTACTGCCGTCGAAAGGTGATATTTTCATTAAAGCAAAACAACACCTTAGTAACGGAGGGAGCCTCGATGATATTCGCAAGAAATATCAAGTAACAAAAGAAGTAGAACAATTATTAAATCAGTAAATTATGGGAGCTTGGATTGAAGTAAACCTAGACCTAGAGAAACTAGACAAGAGTCGAATCTCTAAAACAGAGAATGGCACGTACTATCGTGCCTTAGTTAAAGTAGTAGATGAGTATAACTATGGCAAGAATGCCTATGTGATTACTTCCTACGAAAAGGAAAACAAACCAGAGAAGGAGCACAAGATCGGAAACGGTCGTGTGGTCTGGACAGACGGTAACATCGAGAAGGCTGTTAAGCC